>Ga0307507_10000420_pt1 | contig 88525 bp, 28 predicted proteins | sample 7_EM_MG_FD_207223 | JGI IMG/M metagenome (GOLD analysis project Ga0307507, IMG submission 207223) | Populus trichocarpa ectomycorrhiza microbial communities from riparian zone in the Pacific Northwest, United States - 7_EM | ecosystem: Host-associated > Plants > Roots > Unclassified | place...
TACCCCCCCCCCCCCCCCCCCCCCCCTTCTCCAAAAAAAGCCTGCCCTTAGGCTTTGTATATCCATATTACGCCCATAGGGCATTCTTATCTTTATACTTTCTAGGCAACCTATTATCCTTACTATACTAGCATTCCATTTACTTATCTAAGTACTTTAGCGGTCTAGGTTTGTTAGGGTAACGGCTATAAAACTCTTATAACTTATAGGGACTACCTATAAAATTCTATATATGGTACTAGGTAGGGTTTAGATTATATCCTTTCCAACTTATATAATACTTTAGCGTTCCCCTTATAAGTTTATAGGCTAGTATTTCTTTAATTTCCTATTTATTATTGCTATTAACTTAAATTGGTAAGGGCGGTTTATTCTTTTATTTAGGTAATAGGTTATTTATAGCTTTTTATAGCTTATCTAGTAAGAATTTAGGGTAGACCTTAATTAAATCTGGGAGCTTTACTTTATATATATTGCCTCTCTTTTTAAGAACCTTATATAGTCCTATTATCTAATAGTTTGGCTTACGGCTAGGCCGTTTTATCTTTTAGTTCTTTATTATAACCTAGACCTTATTACCTATAGTAAAGTTAGGCTTACGCCTATACTTATTTACCTACTATTCTATTAATTTTTAGGCTACTTTCTAGGCTTCTTCTAAGTGTTTAGTGTAATACCATACTGTCGGGAATAAAGCACGTGGTTGTTACGTGTCGCCGCGGCACTAGCGTGGTGAGGAACCTTAAGTTCCTTACCCTTCCTTATTTAAAGAAAAGAGAAGTATATTAACCAATATTATTGTAACCTACTCGAGTAGTCGTTATTGGTGAGTCACCCTATGTGACCAATACTAATCAGTGGTTGAATATACAGTCAACTATAGAGCAGCTAAGTTTTTAAACAGAAGAGACAGTCTTGTATAGGGGTGCTATATGCGCTTATATGGAATGGATCCCGGCAATACTATACTACCTTAGACTTGCGGAAAACTAGTAATAGAAGTGTTACTAAGTACTAGGAGATACCAAGTTGCGTCTATTACGCAAAACAACCACGTTTATGAAGATTTGGTTAAGTACTTTAGGTTAAAAGTGTTACTAAACCTAAGGTCCTAAGTTAACGTCCAAAACGCGTCAACTATATCTTAAATTGCCTACCTTTTAATAGCAAACCTATAAGATTCTATAAAACCAAAATTCTACCTACCTTTAACGTATAATACCCTGTTAATTCTACTTCTATAGAATTAATAACTATTATGGCATTAACCTATCCAAAGAAGTATAAGAACGACATTAACCCGGACACGTAAGATAGAGCTATAATTAACTTTGCAAACGCCAAGTAATAGGACCTAAATGGATTCCTATTACACTGTATAGTATACTATAAAGACAGCGAATACAATAATACTATGCTATGGTATTATATAAAGGAGGACTTTATTGGATAGATAAAGGAAACATAGGTCCCTATAAATAAGGATATTATATAGGACTTCCGTAACTTCCTTTGGGAGTATAGAGTATTTATCCCTATAGATAGGGGGGTTATTAAAGATAATATTTAGGAGCATATTATTAACATAAAAGAAGAGCATGAATGGACTTTATAAGAGATTAAGCATTAACTACGTACTATAAAGAAGCTTAACTTACGATGGAATCCAAGTAATATACCACTAGAGATATATTCTAATTCTATTACTCTAGGCATAAGTTCTAATATTCTATATCTATCGCCTCTACCTCTGTCTTTAGTTCTCTAGTATCCACTAATTTAACCTATAACTTTAACTACTACCCCTTAACCTAAGCAAGCGCAAGATCCCCTTACTTTGCAGTCTAATAACCTTTAAACTCTGCCACAGTAGGATTAGGTACCATGCCCTGTTCCATTAAGATCTACATCCCCACTATAGCCTGTAATGTAATCCCTACCTCCTTAATCTCTAATGCAATCTTAACGTGGTCTAGCGCTACTTGGAGGCATTTTAAAGTTGCTTACAGAGCTTATAAAGCTCTATTTAGACTAGGAGAAGAAGTTTAGTGGGGAACTATATAATATCCTTAATTCAAAGCTGCGTATCTTCTATGACTGTTGCTAGAAGGTTAGACTGGAACCTAACCAATATTATAACGCCTATTCCGTTATGCTTAAGGGCCGCGCCAGTACCTTTTATTATAATCATTTAGTAGGAAAAGGATACGATTTCAACCGAATAATATATAAGATAAGATGCCACTTTAAAACAGAAGAGAATAAGCAGCAGTATATATTAGAGTGGAGAGAGACTACCTTTCTAAGAATTATTGCTATAAACCCAGGTATTTCTCGGCTTAATTGTCTTTAGAAGCTCTTTAATTAACTTTAGATAATTTAATATAGTTTATCCAAATTATATTAAGAGGATTTCAGCCTACACGATTAAGTTATTAGCGTATGCTAAGGTATTAAAGAATACAACCTTGCTCTCTTTAATCCTACGAGTACTTATAAAGGAATATATACTTAATTAAAATCGTCTATTAGCACCGCTCTACGTTCTTAAGAAGTATAGCAATTTAACGCCTAACTCTAACCTACTTTAATTAAACCCACTAACACAATTATAACTAGACTGATTAAACATATAATAGCCGTGGTAGGGGATACGGCAGAAGGTACAATTAGCATTAACTATAAAGCAATTATAGAGGTCCTTATGGAGGTTTATTTTAAAGTAATTGCTAGAAAAAGTGCTATGTTTATAAGAAGCCAAATTACTAGTTAACTAAGCACCCTCTTAATAGGCGAAAAGAGGCATATAATAAGTTTCGCCAGAGTGCAAGAAATGTTAGAAACTATAAGGTTACTATAGCCTACTTCTAAAGTTTCCTAGTTTAATATAAAGGCATAGAAGATCTTAAGGATAAGGTTAATAAGGCCGAATAGCTCCTTATAGATATGGAAATTAAGGACTACTTACCTAACTAATACCTTACTAAGTATAGTGAGGTATATGGTATACAAACTATTGCTATTCTTAATAACTAATCTATGCTCCATTCTATCACGAAGTTAGATAATAAGCTAAAGGAGAGCTCCGCGTTCTCCTTTAACAATAAATACTCAGCGAATGTCTTCTATAGTATTATGCTAGATACTAGAGCCGTAAAAGTATCTATAGTAGAAGAACCTTAAGTTCGAGCCCTTTAATAACTTAATACCTCTATTTAGATTAACTAATTAACGGCAGGTTAATATACAATTTGTTTTAGTAAGGGTACTGCGATCTCTTTTAGCACAATTAGAGTCCAAACCCCCTTAGGGTATATTACTTTTTATATTATTTCCACAAACACCCCATTTCTATTTTATATTAAAGATATAGACAAATTAGGTGTTAAGCTTAATAACCTTAAAAATATACTTATTTAGGGAGATAATTGGGTACCCATTATGCGTAAGTAGGGTTACCCTTAGTTACTCCTTTATTAACTAGAAAAGAGTGTTACTTAAAGCCACCTAATTAAGTTAGAGTTACATTAACTATACCGTTAATTTGGCTACCTATCTATTTATTAATTACTTAGGGTTCTTTAGCGAGCAGGTTATAAAGTTAAGGTTAAGGCAATTAAGCATTTTATAAAGTATTGCTATTACTGCCAAATAAACTAGAAGTCCCCTGGCCGATTTAAGTTCACCCTTAAAGATAACTATAACTTTAACTTCTGTATTATTGTTAACGTTATGTATCTTAGCGGCAAGCTAGTACTTTAAGTTATTAACTTCTTAACCTCATTCTAAGCCGCATGTTTCTTAAAGGATATGTTAGCTAGGAATGCATAGAATACCCTTTAATTATGCTAGATTAATATCTACCTAGGACCCCCTAATTAAATTATTTATAATATAGGAAAGAACTTCTTATCTATAGAGTTTTAATAATAGATAAAGGCAATGGCAATTAAGGTTAAGGAAGTCTCTATTAAGGCATATAATAGTATTAAAAAAGTAGAGCAATATTACATACTATTACGCCGTGTATATAAGATTATCTCTTTAGAACTAGAGGATACTAGTAAAGAACTTACCTTATAAATAGCTATTAAAGCCGTTAATAATTCCGCTGGCCTAGATAGACTCGTACCTATATTACTAGTCTTTAGCACCTAACCTTAAATAACTAATAATTCTCCACTATTTCCCTCTGTTGTGCAATGAGCTAAGGCTATTCGCAAGGCAATAAAGGAGGTGCGACGTCTTTACGCTATATACTAGGTTAATAATGTATTATAAATAAGAAATGGCCTAAATACCTTAACTACGCTTAATCTACTACTCTAGTCTAAGGTACGCGTATAGCGTAAAAAGGGAGGGTAGTTAGGCCCATATTAACTTATTACAATTAATGGTTAAACTTGCACTATTTAGATGCCTTATAGACCTACTTAATTCCGTTTAACTGTTATTAAGCCTTACTATAAAGATAATAGTTTTAAGCCTTTATAGGATACCCTAAAAGATGCCCTAGAGAAAAACCACAATTAACGTGCTTTAGAAGGCGACTATAATTCTAATATAATTATAGTAGATATGCCGCAACTATGACGCGGTAGAGGTCGCCTAAAGGGATTATAAAATTGCCAATATTTTATTAATTTTGAAGAGCAATTCGTTGCTGCTATTAAGAATAGAGTTAAGTTATTAATGGCCTTTATAACAGCTAAGGAGAAGGCTAACTTTAAGCTCGCAAAACAGCTCTAAAAAGAAGGTTATATTATAACTCCTAGAGCTCCTTTCTAAGTATCTAATAAGTAGGAGATCAATAGTCTTATTATAAGAGGAGTTTTTAAATTTAAGAAGTATAACCCTATTAAGTTTAATAAAGTTTGCATTTTTAAGTTAAGAATGGTTAATAAGATTAAAGGCAAAGCTACTAATACCCTATTTAAGAAATTAAGGCTTATTATTTAAGGTTATAATAATAATAGCAAGGAGGTAATTCTTATATAATCTTCTATAATTTAATAAGCTAGTTAGCGAGTTATTATTGCGCTAGCTCTCTTTTTAATAAAGAATAGAATAGTAGTTTATTTGTAAGATATTACCTAGGCCTATACTTAATTAAAAACGCACCTTTGGCGCTTAATATTAGTATACCTTCTAGAGCAAATTCGCCACTAATATCCCAAAGATACGATTATGGTTGTGCTTAAGCCATTATATAGAATTGTAGAGGTAGGAACTTATTAGTAGGCCACTTACAGTAAGCACTATAAAGAGAAACTTTTAATAACTACTTTTATATTTAATCTATGCTTTTTTATTACAACTATAGGAACCCTATTTAGAATTATTAGTATATAAACTGATAATATAATTATCTTAGGAGATAACCAATTCTTAGCTCTTAAAGAAGATAAGCTAGTAAAGGCAAATCTTATAGTAAAGCCAAAGGAAAAGCTTAATTTAACAACACTATTACTTTTTAATGGATGCATCCTCTCCCTAAATAAGGATTCTATTGCTTTACGCCAGAAGGGTTAAGGTAAGAAGATTAATGTTATTAACATTAATTCTTTAAAGTAGGGATATATGGAGCAACACGCTTGCGGAGTTTATATTACTTCTATTTATTAACCTAAGGCTTTATTTAATCTCTCTATTACCGCCTAATACCAGGAACCAACTAAGGACGATGCTCTTGCCCTAAATAAACGTCTTTCCTGGTAAATGAACTATCTTAATTAGGGACTACTTTATATACCTATTAATCTTCCTACCACTAAGCTCTTTGTATTTATTAATAGATTATTTATAAATAATAAAGATTTTAGCTCCTAGCTAGGATATAAGATTATTATTATAAACGAATCTACTAGAGAGAATAACTTTACAATCTATAGTAATCTTATCTATTGGAGCTCAACTAAAAGTAAGCGCATTACTTAAAGCGTTTTAGCGTTAGAGATATATAGAATAGTTAGCGGAGTTAATATAGTAATTATAATTAGAACTACCCTAAAAATAATTATAGATTAACTTAAACTTCCTATTATCCCTATAATCGTGTGTATTGACTTATACTCCCTCTATAAGTATTTAGTTAAGCTTAGTACCATAAAGGAGAAGCGCCTTATAATTAATATTATGGCACTTTAGTAATCCTATAAGCGTTAAAAACTCTTTAAGATTTAATAGATTAATAGCTAAGATAACCTAGTAGATATAATAACAAAGGCAAACCCAAATAAGGCACTAAAGACGTTTGTTAATACAAATACTCTATATATATAAGTTAAAGGTTAAGTTAAGAGGGAGTAGGAGATATGGCTGGCAGAATTTGGCAGAATATGGCTGGCAGAACTTAGCAGAATATGGCTGGCAGAACTTGGCAGAATATGGCTAGCAGAATTTGGTAGAATATTATGGCTGGCAGAATATGGCAGAATACGGCAAGGGATGATAACGTGGCGGGTGCTAGTACCGTCACAGCTTAATTGCGTTATTTGTATATAGATAGCAACCATAAAAGAAAAGTTGCCAGTGTTGGGAATAAGGCATATGGTTGTCACGTGTCGCCGCGGCACTAGCGTGGTGAGGAACCTTAAGTTCCTTACCCTTCCTTATTTAAAGAAAAGAGAAGTATATTAACCAACATCACTGTAACCTACTCGAGTAGTTGTTATTGGTGAGTCACCCTATGTGACTAATATATACTTTCTTTAGAATATAGCAAGGTGGGGTTAGCACTATTATTTTAGTTAATAGTAAATTTAATAGCTAAAAATAAAATTACCTATACCTATTGTAGAAGATATATTAGTTATTTTAGCCTTTAATATAATATTAGAAGCTCTATTATTCCCTCTACTAATAACTATCTTATTAAACACATTATAATCTTCTACCTATACTTAGTTATTATTGCTAAGTAAGCAGTTATAAAGTAGGAAAATCTAGCCTATTTTAGCCTATAGATTAAATTTAAAGTAATAAGGCAAGCTAAGAATCTTAGAATTATGTTTTTTAGATCTATATAGGCACTTTAGTAGTGTTATAGGGTATATTGCTATTAATTATTACATTAATAAGGTAAATATTAATTACCAATAAAGAGTGCTAGGACTGCTATAGTATATCTCCCTTTATAAGCTCTTTAATCCCTCTTACTATAGTAAATACTAAGTTAATTAATAATATATTAATAAATATATTTAATATAGCTAAGAAATGGTGCTTTACTAATACCACAGAGTTGCACTAAATCTTAGTTATTATGGGCCTAATCCTATACCTACTTTAGTACCTCTACCACTTTAAAAAAAATTAGGGAATAAGAGTATTATACCGTTTAATATATATGCTTACTTATCCTAACTCTACAGTATAGCATATATTTATCTGTGTAGTGCAAGCTTTACTAATATTGGTTTTAATATAGTATATCTATTAAAATATCTCTGTCTATGCTTTACCCTTACTCCTCTAAACCTGATTTATTTAAAGACCTTAATAAGAAAATTAACTATACTATTAGCCTTAATATTAGCTAATATGCCTTTTTAATATTATAAGTGGCCTTAACTGTTACCAAGTCTATTAACTAGACTACCTCCTTTATAAACTACTACCCTATATTCCTTAATATAGAAGTTAAATATAACTATATAAATAAAAATCTGGTAATATAATTAGTGGCCTAAATAGCAGTGGGATTTTAAAAGTAGCAGCTTAAAGGCTGGCCTCTTTCTATACTTATCTTTATAGTGGAAATTTAAACTAATGCTTGGCTTCTCTATGTTGTAATAGCTAAGGAAATTCTAAAGAAATTAGATAAATTTAATATATTCCTCTTGGGACTACCAAGGCTAGGGGATACTTATTCTATAGATAATATAAAGAGGTTGTTTAATAACTTTTATAATATTATGCTATAGGGTTAGAATAAGTATAGGGTATAGTTTAAGAAGGAAAATTTGTTATAGTATAATAAATGTATAGGTTAATACTCATAGCTTCTCCTGTATTTAGTTATAATTAATAATTTTAATTATATACTATATTTTTTATAAAAGAGTAACCTAAAATATTAACTAGCTTATTAATAGCTTTATATAATCTCCACTATTATTATAATACTAGGAGTGACTTTTTAAAGGAGCTTAGGCTCTAAATATTAGCTTAATGCCCTTTACCTAAGACTACTTATTCTTTAAGTATAAATTTACTCTCCTTATTAACTATGCAACTGCAAGTATACCTTAGTAATTTAATAAATATTTATTAGTTATTAGCCTACCATACCCTTATAGATAATTTTCCCTATCAGTACCATATTAGTATTACTCCTTTTTAAACCCTTCCCATTGCCCAAAACCCTTTCTTTAAACTTTAATATTGTTATGGGACGGGGTCAATGGCAGCTAAACGTATGTATTCAAGGAGTATTCAAGACGTTGCGCGATCGATCGTAAGGGTCAAGGGCGTAAGGAGGTAATATACCCACGCGTAGCTGATATAAGCTGTACGCGAGGTATACACGAGAGCACGGAGCTCTCCTATAGAGGCCCCTGCGGTCGGGTTCCGTAACACTACCCCCCCTCCTATTAAGGCGGAGCTCTAGTGACGCTGTGGTTACTATATACATATAGGGGGAACGCTTAGGGTATAGAGAAGAAGAAGAAATATTATTATAGGTATAATAGGCTTATACAGATGCTTCTAACTTAGGACTTGGGGGTTATTAGTAAGGTGTAAAGGGGGTTACTAAGGCGCTAGTAGTAGGCAAGCCAATAGCAATTTTCTATCCCGGGGATAGAAAATCCTAATTAGCTAGTTTCTCCTTAGCGTCTAGAATCTGACCAATTAGATAACTTTAACCACCGGTCAAAGTTCCTAGATATCTTAAAGTTTTCCAGTTATATAATCGCACTTTATGGCAATCTACGGCAATCTAACAGCAATTTGCCCTTATATGGCGATATATAACGGTTTAACTCTATAAGGGCTCCTATAGAGGATTAGGCACGAAATCTCTACTTAGGCCTAGTTTCTGTGGGTTTGCGTAGTAGAAATCACTAATTAGGTCCTTTACATTCTTAAAGTCTTCCTATAGTTGCCATTCTAGCTAATCTATATCAAATCCTATGTAGGTAGCTTTATAGTAGAGCCGCCGTCCTCTACCTTTACTAAAGTATTTAGAGTTAATAATTCGTTTAACGGTCTACTCCTTATAGTTCTTATCTTCGTTCTTATCTCGGATTAGTACTAGTAGGTGTTTAGGCTATATTCGCTCTAGTAAAGGGTTAGGTTAGTAAAGGTATAGTAGCTATAGGTAAAATATAGGCTATACTCCGCGGGTAGCTAAGGCGGGCGGAAGCTCTAGTTTATATACGGCTCCCCTATTAAGAACTTATTTAATCTAGTAGGGGTCAAGATTCTTATAATTAAGTAACTTTATAGGCCTCTGTGTAGAGATATTGCGTATATTTAACCATACCTAGTCGCCAACATATATCTTAGGTGGTGGTGCTCTATAACAGTTAGCAAAGTAAGCTTATTTCGCTTAGGCCCAAGCCATCTCTCCTTTATAGTAGTTAAGTAGATCTTTTATACAGTCTGTATATTAATCGGCAAGTAGCATCTTAAGGCGTTTTCCATATAGTAGTTTGTTATTAATAGGCTCTAGTGGCTCTATACCAGATTATAGGTAATAACCTTTATTTACGAAGAATGGGGTAAGTCCTATAGTGGCTAAGACGTAATTATTTGCTGTGAATTTACTTAGTAGAAGGTGGTCTACCCAGTCGTCCTAACTATAGGCGACTACCTATCGTAAGTATGCCTTTATGCTAGCGTTAGCATTTTTTAGTTATCTAGCAGTTTTATAGTAAAAGGATATAAATATCTTAACGGAGATACTAAGGCGTTAGCAGATCCGCCTCCATACATTAGAATTAAACTGCGTACCTTGGTTAGACGTAATAGAGTTAGGTAACCTATATAGTCAATAGACTTCGTGGAGAAAGGTATTAGCAACGTCACTTATAGCTACGCCTTTAGTTAGAACGTAGTGTCGTTCTTTTATAAGTCGGCATATTATTATAAGGATGTTCTTATAGGTTCGGCCATATTATTTACAAGGTAGTAGGTTAATAATAAAATCTATAGCGATATCTGCCCATTAGCGTATAGGTATTAGTAGAGGGTGTAGTAGTCCTTGGTACTTTATATAAAATGCTTTAGTACGCTTACAGCTATAGCAGGCGCTTACAAAGCGTTCAACTAAGTCTATCATTTTAGGCTAGAAGTAGTATCGGCTAAGGAGCTTATAGGTTCCTCCCTTACCTAGGTAGCCGCTTAACCGGAGGTCATAGGCTATTTAGATTAGTTGCCGTTATAAGTCTTCTAAGTTAGGGATAAATAAACGGCCTCTATAATAGAGCCTATTCTCTTTTACTTCTAAGGCTGCCATATTAATCTAGCCTAAGCTTTAGAGGTTAGTAGGTAGTATACAGGTGCCGGCGGTCTTTGCGGCAATTATTTAATATAGTAATGGGTTAATAGAGGTATTATATGCTGCGGTAATAAGCTTATTAATTTTAGAGGGTAATTTTAGTTCTATAGTATAAAGCTAAGGTGTTAGCGACTCGGTTAATCGAGGCACGAGCACGGCAAGAGGGTCGCGCAAGTCTGTACAATTGGATTGTCTATAAACGAGGATCCAAAGCTAGAGAAAGGAAGGGGAAGAACGGAAGCACCGCTTGAAGCTATATACAATCCTCTGGTTACGTGATGGCAATTTGCCAGTACCGTTTTCCACTAGCGCCGTAACATTACCCCCCCTCCAAAAAAGCCTGCCCTCAGGCTTTGTATATCCATATTATGTCTATAGGGTGTTCTTATCTATATGCTTAATAGGTAGCTTATTATCTTTACTATACTAACACTCTATCTACTCGTCTAGATACTTTAGGGGTCCTGGCTTGTTAGGGTATTAGTTATAGAATTCTTTAAGCTTCTAGGGGCAACCTATAAAGTTCCAGGTGGGGTACTAGGTTAGGTCTAGATTATAGCCTTTCTATTAGACACAGTATTTTAGCGTTCCTCGTACTAGTTTATAGGCTAGTATTTTATTAACTTCCCATTTATTATCGCCATTAACTTAAATTAGTAGTAGAGGCTTATTCTTTTATTTAGGTAGTAGGTTATTTGTAGCTTTCTATAGCTTATCTAGTAAGAAAATAGGGTAGACTTTAATTAAGTCTAGGAGTTTAATCTTATATAAGTTGCCTTCTTTATTAAGGATCTTATACAGTCCTACTATTTTATAGTCTAGCTTATAGCTAGGCCGTTCTATCTTCTAGTTCTTTATTATAACCTAGACCTTATTACCTAGGGTAAAGTTAGGCTTACGCCTGTGCTTATTTGCCTACTATTCCATTAATTTTTAGGCCTTCTCTAGGTTCTTATAGGCTACTATTTATGCTTCTTCTAAGTATCTAGTATACTGCTATGCTTCCCCATAAGATAGTTTTTTGCGTATGGTCTATAGTCCTTCTAGTCTCTCCCAGTTAAAGCTTATATGGGGTAAGTATCCCATTTCTAGCTAAATAGGTACAAACCCTGTAGAGTTATAGGGTAGGGTTACCTAGGCGTAGTTTATTATAGGTAGTAGTTTGCTCTAGTTATCCTAAAAGTAGTTAATAAAGGGCCAGAGTCTCTAGTCTAAGTATTAATTTACAATCTCCGTCTAACCGTTTGTCTAGGGGTGGTATGCTATAGAGAGCTTTAGCCTAATACCTAGAATCCGGGTGGACTTATTCTAGAAGGCTGATATAAACTGCGGCCTATAGTTGGATATGATAGTATCTGGTAGTCCGTAAATTTGGTAGATATAGTAGATATATAGTTAGGCCGCCTCTTCAGCATTAATATTCTTATAATAGGGGATTAAAAACGGGCGCTTGCCAAAGCAGTTAACTAGGATTATAACTATATTATATCCGTCGCGGTCCGTAGGTAACTTATAGAAGTCTATAGAAATATACTGCTAGGGGCGTTCTAGTATTAGGAGTGGCTTTAATAGCCCTAGGGTTTTATCTTATGGAATTATAGACCTATAGCGGTCGTCGCAGTTCTGTATATAGCAGTTAATATCCATAACTATTCTAGGCTAGTAGTAGCGGTTGCCAATAATTCTACGGGTCTTATTTTTTCTAGGGTAGGCCGTAGAGACCTAAGTATATACTTTAGTAATAAGCTAAGTCTATAAATTCTATTCCTCTACCACTACTAGCCATTCCTAGTGCTTAAGCAGTCCATTTTTAAGGGACCATGGGCTAGTAGCATCCTTTACCTTTTTATAGTACTCCTATAGGGAAGGGGCCATACGGTTTGCCTACAGCAGTTTATTAATAAGGTTAAGTTCTATAGTATTAATATGGCACATCTCGGCCTTTATAGGGTCTATATTTAGTTCTACCTATATTTAGGGGTTAAGGTGCTCTAGTTATAGCAGTATCTAGGTCTGTAATATAATCTTTATAGCAATCTGGTTATCTAGGTCTTATTTGCGCCTTATAAGAGCATCTATACAGTTAGTTGCGCCTAGCCTATATATAATTAGGAAGTAGAACTAAGATAGGATATCTACCTAGCATGCCTGCCGGGCTATAAGGGCCTTTATTATTATAAAGTATTCTAAGGCCTTATAATCTAAAACCACCTTAATAGGCTTAGGGGTCCCTTTTAGCTATATACGCCAATGCTAAAAGCTAGAGATAATAGCCAGCATTTCTTTATTATAGATGTGGTAGTTTAACTTAGCATCTATTATAGTCTTTAAATAGTATATAATAGGGTACTATTCTCTGTCTAGTTGCTTCTAGGAAAATATACCAGCTATTACGCCATCTAAGGCATTAGTTTCTAGCATTAAGGGCCGTTTTAGGTTAAAGTGGGTAAGTAGGGAAGCTAATACTAGTCATTTTTTAAGCTTATTAAAGGCCTGCCTATATATGGCGTTAAAGTGGAAGGGCTGGTCTTTCCTAGTAAGACGGTTAAAGGGCTAGGTGATCCTGCTATAGTTCTTAATAAAGTGTTAATAAAAGTTATAGAAACCTAAAAATAATTATACCCCCTTTATGGTCTGTAGGGGTATCCACTAGTTAATTACGGCCATTTTTTCTAAGTTTACCTTAATTCCATCTATACTAATAATAAACCCTAGGTACTTAGTGCGCTTAATACTAAATTCTAACTTCCTAATATCGGCCTGGAGACCAGCTTTATAGAGCCATTATAGGACTTTATAGACATGCTCCTTATATTCCAGTTTATTCTTAAAGTAAATTATAATATTATCTAGGTAGGCTGTGCAGAAGTCATTAAGGTAGTTAAAGAGTACGTCATTTATATACCGTTGGTATGTAGCCAGTCTGTTAGTCAGTCCAAAAGGTAGTACTTTATATTTATATAATCTATAGCAGGTCCAAAATATAGTAAGATCCTTAGATCTGGGGTCTATCCTAATTTAGTAAAAGGCCTAGCGGATATTAAGCTTTATAAAAATCTTAGCCTTACTTATATATGCCAGTGTTTCTTTAAGTAAGGGCAGCGGATATTAGTCTTTATAGGTTATATAGGTTAGTTTATGGTAGTTAATATAGAAACGGAGTCCACTGTTTAGCTTTTTTATAAAGAGAATAGGTAAGGCAAAGGGGACTTAGCTAGGCTTAATAAAGCCCTTATTAAGGTTATTAATAAAGTACTACTTAGTAGCCTATAGCTTGTTAGTAGATTGCTAGCGGAGGGGGCTATAACTAAGGGTGTTTTCTTTATTAGGCTTAATCTTAATCTTATAGTTATACGGTTAGTAAGGCGAGAGTATATTAGATACTACCTTAGAGAACACGTCCTTAAATTCCCGGTATTAACAAAGTAGTTTCTGTTCTACCAGCTCCTTATCTATAAGCTTACTTTCCCTACTAAGCTAGTTACGGGCTAGGGCTTCCTTGTCTTTAATTATCTAGTCAATTTTGTATAAGCTAGTCATAAAGGCAATAGTGTTAGGCCGTTTTAAGTTCTGGTAGAACCCTATGGCACCAATACAGCAGATATTAACTGGTAGGAGGTTTATAGGTTTTTTTACGGACGTTCCGTGGACTATATTTTGCGGTAGAGGGTTTATAGCCCTCCTTAGCTCCTATTCCATTTTCTATAAATTATCCTTTTAGTCTATATGTTTAATATAGTATCTAATATTTCTTGCTGTTCTTTATAGCTATATAGGGCCTAAGCCAGCTAGCTTATTACTAACTTCCTAGGTTTCTAGTGCCAGTGGTATAATATTAGTAGTTTAGGGGCGGCGTAGTATACAAACCCGTTGCGAATTAAGCTATACATCTTTCTTAAAGGCCTAGTTCCTACGCATAGCATTAGCCTAGTAAACGGTGTCTATCTATAGCCGCACAAGATTTTCTATTATAATGCTAATTTCCTTTATAAAAGAAGGTGTTAGAGGTAGAGTTTTGGGTTAGACAAGCCGTCTACTCCGTATATTAAGCTGTAAGCCTAGATAGGCTAGCCATTTTCTTTCTAAGATTATATTATAGCTTCCTAGGTCTGTAATAAGAAAGGGGATATTATATTGCCTTTATCTATCTACACGGAGGTAAATCCATAAGATAGTTATAATAGGTGGTCCTATCTATCCATTATACCCGTAAATAGGAATTAGTTGGGGCAGTTCTTTAAGGGGTATATTTAAAAAGTCAGCCAGCTTTACAGTATACTGTGTGTCTATTAAGGCAAAGGTATTTGCTCTAGAGTCAGCCAAAGCAGAGGTTAAAACTTAATATCTATTGCAGAATAAAGTATAAGGGATAGTGCAGCTTCTTCCATTAACTAGCCAACCTAGACTAATATATAATATATTAATTCCTTTTAACCCTAGAGAGGAGTCTTACTCTAGGGTTCCTTTTTTTCCAACTCTATATTATCCTCCTAAATTAACAGGACCTTATTTATCTTTACTGCTATTAGGCAGTCCTTTGCAAAGTAGTCTTTTTAGCTATATAAGAAGTAGGCTCCTTAATTACTAAGGGCCTATCTATAGGGGTTATTATATATAGGTTAAGTATTCGCTAGACCTACTACGGGGCTAGCTACACAGCTAGCCGCTAGGTTAACGGCAAGTAGTATAGTTAGTACTATAGGGATTATAGATCTTACTAGGGCGCTATGGCCTGTTCTTATAGTACTTATATTCTAGTTAGCAGAGCTTCTAGTCTTATACTACTTGGCACATACCTTAATTTGGCGGAGGCCCTAGTTAATAGCTAGGCACTGGTCCGTAAGTTTCTTTAACGTCTATATAGTAATATAAACCAGCAGTATGGCGCGCTGTAGGTCTAGGGTAAGCTTATTAAAGAGGTCTAGCATTAAATCTTCCTAGGGGATTTAAGCCTATCCAGCTAGGTATAGAAAGCGGGTCTGGAAAACCAAGAAGGTCTTTATCGTTTTTATATTAAAGGCTTTATAGTTAAGGTGGGCGTTCTATATCTTATAGGGGTCCTTATAAATGGAAGACAGGTGGTCAATTATCTCTTCTCTAGAGAGAAAGGGGTCTGCTAAGTCCTGGGCATATTGCGGACGTAGATGCGTCTATACGTCCCTACTAGTACGGCTAAAGACATAGGCCATTTTAGCTTGGGTAGTAGGGAAGTGGTCTGTATTAACTTTAAGCTTGTCTTATAGTTAAAGCTTCTAATTATTAAATATAGGGTTAGTTCCGTCTGTAAGTAATAGGGGGTCTATAACCTTCGCGGACCGCAATAATGCTAAGGCTGTATATTAGGCTAGGGCCTTAAGGGCTATAGCAAGTCTCTAGGTGTCTAATAACTCCTTACTAGGTACAGGGGTGTTTCTAGTTTTAAGTAGCTCTTAAAGCTATTCAATTTTAGTATTAGCTGCTGCGAGCTCTTCCTAGGGGGTCAAGACAGCAACTGTTTTACTATTAGAGGTATTTACAGGTCCTACAGCGGCTTTGCCAGCTACTGTATTTCTTAGTATAGTGGTAGGGATATTAGGTAATTTCTGGTATTTGTTTATTTCCTAGGGGTTTTGGTCTATACATGTCCTATTCTTAGGTTTCGCGTTCTATTCGTGTTCTTTTAGTTCTTAGGGGTCTGTCCTGTCCTTATAGTCCTGGTAATGTCCTTAGGGTCCTATTCTGTGTCCTTATCCTATTTATGGCCTTATAGATATTTTTAAGTTCCTTCTTAGGAAAGAAGAGTAGTAACGAGCTTTGGATAATGTTAGCAACTTAGTTAATTAAGGCACGAGCACAGCAAGAGGGTCACGCAAGCCTATATAATTGGATTGTCTATAAACAAGGATCCAAAGCTAGAGAAAGGAAAGGGGAAGAACAGAAGCACCGCTCGAAGCTATATACAATCCTCTGGTCACGTAATGGCAATTTGCCAGTACTGTTTTCCACCAGCGCCGTAATATAAGGGGCGGTTAGTTCTGTCTTAGGTAGTATACCTAAGGCCAAGTTTTATACTTTTAAGATCGTCTATTATTGGAATTAATTATAAGGGTCATCTTCTAACTAAGGAAGGTCTTGCGAATAGCGTATTAGGCTATTAGGCTTAGTACCTTATACTCCTAGTCTATATATAATTTTAAAGTTAAAACCAGAGAGAAATTCGTTCTAGCGTACTTAGCGTTAATTTAGTTACTTTATAGTTATAAAGTACTTAAGGTTATAATAATCTATAAGGACTTTAGTTAGCTAGTCAGGTTCTGCTAAAGAGAGTTCTAGTTAAAATTCTTTAAACACTTATATAATTACGAGAAGTTCTTTATTATAGATTTTATAGTTATACTCTTATAGTATAAGCTTAGATAAGTAGAATGTAACTAGGTAGAGGAGGCCGTTATTACCTATCTAGGAAAGAACGCCTGCGTTAACGTAGTCTAAGGAGTTAGTTTTAAGGTAAAATTATCGTCCTAGTATAAAATAAGCTAGAATAAGTGCTTTAGTAAAAGCATCTTTAAGGTTTTAAAACGCCTTCTTATATTTAGGCGTCCAGGTAAAACGTAGGTATGTTTTTCTTTCTTTTATAAAAAGACCCTTTATTCACATTATTGCTGTAAGTAGTGCTATAACGCCTAAGAAGTTATATATAAATTTCTAATAAAAGTTAGTAAGACTGAGGAAGGCTTATATATCCTTAATACAGTTAGGAGTTTGCTATTTGGTAATTATTTATACCTTCTTAGGGTCTATACGGACACCCTTAGTAGTAATAATTAGTTTAAGGTATTTTACTTCTATAACTAAGAATTTGTACTTCTTTAAATTAATATAAAGTCCTGCGTCTCTAAGGTACTATAGGACCTTCTAAACGTGCTTAGTATGCTTAAAAGGATTGTTACTATAAATAAGTATATTATTAAGGTACACAGAGCAGAAGTTGTTGAGGTAGTCCTATAAGGCGTTATTAATATAGCTTTAGAAGCTGCCTAGGCCGTTATATACGCTAAAGGGTATAACGGTATATTTAAATTGGCCAAAGCGCGATACGAATGCGGTTTTCTATTTGTTACCTTCCCATATTTAGAGGCAGTTAAAGGCGGCAATAATATTAAGCTTAGTATAGATTTTAGCTTAGCTAAGCCGTTTAAGAGTCTTATATATAAGTAGTATAGGGTATTGGTTTTTAATTATAATAGCGTTAAGTCCTCTATAGTTAACGCAGAATTAGATACCTCCTTTTAGCTTCTTAGTAAGGAGGATAGGGGCAGCTACTAGGGATATACTAAGGCAAATAAACCCTTTATTAAGGTGCTCGTTAATATACTTTTTAATAACTAGAAGTTTATCTTTTAATATTAGGTAGGGTCTCTTATAGGGTAGCGTTTTTCCTTATTTAATATTAATAGCATAGTTATTAGGTTAATGTAGGAGGAGTATATCTACGCTCTTTTATAAGCATATATTAATAAAGTTATAGTACCTCTTAGGGAGGAGATTGCGGAGTTCCTTATTAGTAAATCCTTTTTTAAGCTTTATAAACTTCTTAAAGTCTAAAGGTAAAAGTCTATAGAGTTCTATAGAGGCATTATTTTCTAGGAGGTTGGCTATATCTATCCTATTACTATAGAGGACGTAGTCCTGTTCTTTATTAAGCTTATATAGTTATAATTAGGAGGCTACGGTAACGGTCTAGCCTTTCCTATATGCTATATGGTAAAAGGCCGCGGCACTTATATGGTGGCAGTTAGTTATAGGTGGGATAATAAGGGGTTTCTTAGGTTAGTATCCTAGGGAGTAGGTAGAGGCAGCTAGGCTATACCCTAGGCAAGTCTCTCTGCAGTATTTAGAGTTAAAGGTTACTTCTCTCTTTTTCCAGTTAATAGTAGAGTTATATTATTTAAGCTAGTTTATTCTAAGGATAATAGGGTAGTTAGTAAGTAGTATAATATAGGCCTAGAGTTCTTCCTGGTGCCCATTTATATCTAGATAAAGTTATGCTATATAGGTAATCTTCTATACGGTATAACTACTGTTAGTAAGTTATAGGGCGCGGGCTTTAGTAAGGGGTAAGATAGGTAGGTTATAAGTATATACAAATTAGGTATCTATAAATTTATTAGTAGCTCCGCAATTAATTATAAAATAGCTTTTATATTATTTTTTAGCAGTAATTCCTATTATAGGTAAAACTATCTATTTATATCTATTTATCTTTACTAAGTTATCTATTAAGTAGGCTAATATATAGATCCCCTTATTATTAGGGCGTCCTAACCTATAACTTAGGGCTAGGACTTAGTGTTTTCCATTTCCGTATCTAACTCTACCGCTATTACTGCGGTTTTATCTTATATGGTAGTGGTATATAGCGCCGTATTTAGTGTTTAAGGTATAGGGCTAGGCATTAAACGGCGGCTATTAAACCTAGCTATTAGGTAGTTTAGGCTATAGCTATAGTAGCCTTTTTAACGGCATCTATAGCAACGCTATAGCTTCTAGAGTAGCTCGCACTTTCTATTTAGTAGCTTTTACAGGAATGTTAGTATAGAGAGGTTAATATTAGGACCAGTAGTATTGCTTAGGGTAGTAGGTATTAGTAGTTTAATAGGTCCGGAGGGCTTCTATAGGAAGGTCTTTAGGTAGAGGTTTATAGTTACAATCTAGTTTAGCTGTTGTTTAATCTTCTATAGGGCTGCTACCATATTATAAACGTTGTTATAATTATAGCTGGCGGCTGCGTAACTAAGGTAATAAGTAACTTTTTTAAGAAGATCTTCCTAGTCTTTAGTATTGTCTTAGGTAAGGACTCTAGTATATTCCTAGAATTTAATATAGAACTTATTAAATAATTTAATAGGGCTTATTTTTAGGGTATATAGTTTAGCTTAACTAGTGGCCACTAGGTTATAGTCGCGGTATATTTAATTAAGGTTATTAAGGACTTTTTAGTGGAACTACTACCTCTAGGGGCTGCTAGTCTCTTATTAAGCGAAGAGTCTATTAAATAGGATACCCTTTATTTGTCTAATAATATAGCTAATCTTAATATCTTCTATGGGGAAAAGGTAGGCGCTCTAGGTTAGTTTTTTACGGATTTGCATCTTCTAGTGGCTATATTTCTTACGGTTACCCTAGAAGGTTAGGGAATTAGGGTAGCGTATATTAGACCCTATAGTAGCAGTCTAGGTTTAATTATTATGGCTTTTATTATTACCGCTATAGTAGGGGTTCCTATTAGGTAAAGATACTTAGCGCTAACCCTCTATTAAGTATTAAGTAGGTAAGGTTACTAGGGGCGTAAAAACTTAGGTGGCGTTATATGCAGTAGAGAGGTATCCGGTATTATTATAAATGTGCTTATTAAGCTAAGATTATAGGTATTTAATTATACCCTCTCTTTTAGTAACTATAGCAATAAGTATAATCTTGGCCTTCTTTAGTTATTAGACGTCGCGTTTAAATATATAGAGGTTATCTTTAATTTCTTAACACGTGTTATTAGCGAGCGTCTCGCAAGCTTATAGGTCTTAGATAATATCGCGATCTTAGGCGGTATGTATCTTAGCTCGTATAAGCTTTAGGTAGTAGTTCTATAGAAGGCGGTAGTATTTATTAGGTTACAGGCGGGTATAAGCGAACGGCTACAGCACTGCTTAAGAAGGAAGCCAATATTCCCCCCCTATAACTATATATTAAAGCCGCTGCAATGTAAAGGGCGTAAAGTAAACGCAACTCTAATGTTATAAAGTATATTAAGATACGCCTAAATAAACTATAGAGGGACCTTAGGGCGCCTTATAGGAGAACAAACCAACAACCCTAAAGTAGGGAAGAGATATTAGAGAAATAGGTAAAGAAAGTAGAAGAAGAATAGTACTGCGTTAGGGCCTAGGCCTATATAGAGGAGAAAGGGAGACGTGTAAAAGGCTAGTAAAGATAATAGCAAGAAAGAGAAAGGAGCTAAAGTAGAGTATAAAAGAACGCTAGGAAACCATCTTCCGCAATATAATACTAGTTAGACTAACGCTAGAGAGGCGCATGGGAGTTAAAGGTATAGAGGCTAACTTAGGTAAGAGAAACCCAAGCTATAGTATAGTTAACGCTATAAGGGGTAAACACTTAAGAGCTCTAAGAAGGCCTAATAAAGGCAGAAAATATAATAGCAACACTCTTAAGAACAGGGATAATAGGACTAAAAGATTGGCTTTACTGGGTAGGTGTTCTAGTAGGCAGCCTAAGATGCGAATATAGCTGGCTAAGATAGACACCAAAATATATAATACTATTATGCCCCCTACGCACTAACTAAGAAGCTATACTCTTAGTAGCTAGTATAAAGAACTATAACACACTACTTTTAATATAAAAAGGTCTTAAGGCGGTTACCCAGTGGCTTATTAGCCAAAATGTGCTAGACTAGTTTTAGGTTATAAAGGAAATGGTAATAGAAGGTAAAGGGGCGAGTAATAGGCGCCCCCTAATAACTCTATAGTAGTAGAGTAAAGTTTGCGATACTAGCGCGTCCATAGGCTTGTTACGGCAGCAGTGGTTCCCAAGGAGGTTAAAAAGTAAGGTAGTAGAGCACTATAGGTAACTTATAGGCGCCTTATAGGCAAGTCCTAAAAGGCAGGGAGACGGATCACGGGGTTTTCTTAAAAGAGTTTTCTCCCTATATATATATAAGGAGTAGTCCGCGTGGGCCTAATAGGGATCTGAATTGGACGTTAAGTAATAAATAATAATATTTATTAGGTTCTTATGCTACTATTTTTATAAATATCTTGGCGTCTTATATCTTAACCTTAATAGGTAGTAGTCCTTTGGCTTATTTATCTATGGTTATATATTTAATAAAGGATAAGATATTATTAATGTCCACCTTATTAAGGTTATTATAGTCTTTTAAGCTACTAGGCTTCCCCTTGGGGGTTAAGGCTAGGGCTAATAAATTAAATCCTTTTAGGATTAATTAGCGTTATAGGTTTAGTATAGGCATTAGATTATTCTTTAAGTTTAATATAGTGGTTAGTAAGGAATTTCGTCTTATTATTATTAATTCTTTAAAAGTACGCGGTAAGGTAACTTGTGGACATGCTGCTTCTGGCAGCGCCTATAGTATCGCAGAGACGTGGAATTGGTTGTAGGCTGGGCGTCGGTAATAAAAAAGGCGCAACGTAATGTCATGGGACGGGGTCAATGGCAGCTAAACGTATGTATTCGAGGAGTATACAAGACGTTGCGCGATCGATCGTAAGGGTTGAGGGCGTAAGGAGGTAATATACCCACGCGTAGCTGATATAAGCTGTACGCGAGGTATACACGAGAGCATGGGGCTCTCCTATGGAGGCCCCTGCGGTCGGGTTCCGTGACAAATATCTACCTTAAGGCTTAAACAACCCTATATCTTATCCCTTTCTTCCTCTTCCTTAACTCTCTACTAATTTTAGCAGCCTTATTCTTCCTATACTATACTGTCGAGGCTGGTACTCGACGAGGTGTAGTAGAGGTGTAAGGGAATTAGATGCGTATATCAAGATACATAGATGAAGTTGTTATATTGTTAATACTATTCTACAGGTGAATTCTGGTGGATTTCATACTTGCTTAGCTTATATAACCAGTATACGTGACTACCCCATAACTAGTTAGTCATAGACAATGACTAATACACCCCTTTGTATTTGACTAACTTGATACTTTAAATAGGCTTAATTAATCTTAATAACCTTTAACCTTAGCTGCTCTACGAACTTCGTATAACTTGCAGCTAAAAGAGGTTTAGTTAGACTATCAGCCACTATCTCTAAACTAGCAATATACTACAGATTAACCGTTCCCTTTGCAACGTGCTCTCAAATAAAGTGGTGTTTAATATTAATATGCTTCGTCCGTTAATGAAACTTAGGGTTCTTAGCTAAGCTTAAGGAGCCCTAATTGTTACTATATAGGCGTACTAACTTGATATCCGCACTTAAGTATATTATCTGGCCTATAATCTGCTTTAGCCAAAGTGCTTCAGACACGGCTTTAGCTAGAGTGTAATACTCTGCCTTAGTAGTAGACTGCGCTACTATCTGCTGTCTCTTTGACGAGCATAATATAACTCTACTAGCGAAGAAGTATATATTTCCTAAGACGGACTTCCGCGTTGACTTGTTACCTGCGAAATCCGCATTATAATATCTATAAAGGAGTGTCTTCGGATTACCTGTGTACCCCTAATATTCGATTCCTAGGAGCTTCGTGCCTTGCAGGTATTGAAGTATCCGGTCTGTAGCTTTTATATACTGCGGAGAGGGGTTCGATAAGAATTGTAACAGTATAGAGACTTTGTATGCGATATCCGGTCTAGTTTAGATTACTAGATATATTAGGGAGCTAATCTTCAATCCGTAAAGCTTAGTATCTTTAACCATTACTTACCCGTTAAAGGGTACCATAAATTTAGTAGCTCTAGCTACTATTGGCGTATTAACTGGATAACAATTCTCTATGCTATATTGTTTAAGGATCTTGCTAATATATATATTCTGGCATAGGGTAATTGTCCCTTTCTTCCTGTTTTAAGTTATTCTTATCCTTATAAAGTATTCTATAGGGCCTAAGTCCTCTATCTTAAATCTTCTTGTTAGACTTTTCTTTAGAGCCTTAATCTTGGCCTTATCTTTGCCGATAATTAACATATTGTTAATATATGTAACGATCAGAATTCCTATTAACTTATTAATATATACGCATTAGTTGCTAGTATATGCTTTAAACCCTAATTACTAAAGCATAGAGGCTAATTCCTTCTGCCATAGTTAAGGTGCCTATTTTAGACTATATAGCGCTTTTAGGAGCTTGTATGCCTATTTAGGTACATCCTTTAAAATCTCCTTATTAATTTCCTAGTTAGGTGGTACTTCCACATAGATATCTGTATCAGCGGTTAAGTTTAAGAAGGCTCTAACTATATCTATCTGCTTAATTTCCAAGTTAAATAGAGCTATAAGGGCGACTGCTAGCTTCTATATAATACTCTTGCATACTCCCATAAATGTTTAGTTAAAGTTCTTTCCGTACTACTGCCTGAACCCTTTAACAACCCATCTTGCCTTCCGCTTTAGGATCTTGCCGTCTCTATCCCTCTTTGTCTTTAGGACGAGCTTTTTTAGCAGTACCTTAATACCCTTTGGTAGCTCTAATTGTCTTAGAAGCTTCTAGGTTCCTTTGCGAACTAGGCCTTAATACTCCTTTTTAATTACCTTCTTCTATTCTAGCTAATTAGGTCTTGTCTTTACCTCCTTAATTGTCTTAGGATTATTATAGATTGACAACACTGGGCTAGCTGCATATGCAGTGTAAAATGCTATATTTAATTTAGAGTTATAGCTTAATTTTAGCTTTAATTGTTAAGCGGCTTGTTAAGTCTCTCTACTAAGCTCTAGGTTTAGGATATAGACCTTATTCTTTAAACCTTTAGGTTAACCCCTTAACTTAGGTGCTGTTTTGGTTTCAACTCTCTCCTAAGTAGTCTCTGGCATTAATTTAGTATTATATTCCGATTTGGGTTTAATATTGGAGTTAATATCTAGTTACTCCAAATCCTTATTAATTTAAAGCTTTGGCGTAATGGCCTTTTTAAGTACTAATTAGGGTTAATGCTCGATGTTTTTAGGCATATTGGGAACTCTCTAATAAATTAGGTTACTGTCTTATTAATCCTAATTTTTAGTGCTCTTACCCTTATTTCTAGTAGGTACTGGAATATTAGTATTGTCTTCTAATAGGGGCTTTGTAATTAAGCCTCCTTTATTAAATCTAATATTTAAGGATTGTACAATCCTATTTTTGGCGGGTCCTTTTCTTAAAGGTATATATACCTTAAGATATGGCTTCCTTTATAGCCTATAAGGATTCCTACCTTAGCCTATACAATAACCTTCTGGCTGATAATTCGGCGCTCCTTTAGTATTTAGACATATATCTTGCAGCCAAGTACCCATAGATAAGCTATAGATGGTCTATTGTCTTAATTTAGGTAAAACTCGTCTATAAAGGCTTTATATGGGGTCTTGCCCTTTAATAAAGAGGTAGCCGTTTAATTGGTAATTAGTACCATTAACTCGAATATTAGTGGCTAGAGGAACTATGGAATGTCTATATCAATCATCGCGGTTTGTGTACGCTTGCAGAGAATACTAATTATTCGTTTAGAAGTGCCATCTTGCTCTAGGTTATACAGTATAGTAAGCTCTACTACCTACCTTAGATTATCTGCAAGCTTAGCTAGCTTCTTTAAGCTGTATTCTTTACCCCCGTCTATATGCCATTTTTTGATAACTTTTCCAAATTAAGTCTTTACTATCTTTTGGTATTTAACCAGAGCGTTATATACACTATTCTTTAACTTATGGAAGTAAGCCCACTAAACTAAAGTTGCCTTTTTAGTAAATACTATGGTATACTTCTTCTTTCTAATGCCTTAAGGGGTAATTATTACTATATTAATATATACTTTGTTAAACACCCGCAGATTTTGCGTTTTAGCGTGTTTTTATATATGCCTTATAGCTTTTCCTTTCTTATATAGGTTATAGAGCCTTAAGTCTTCGTCCTTCTGTTATATGGCGCTCAGCTCTTCCTTCTTAAGGGTTATGCCTTTAACCAATCTGGAGGTCTTCTGTATATTCTTAAGGCCAAGGTGGCCAAAGCAATAATACTAGAGTTAAATTAATATCTCTAATAGCTTCTTTTATATGACTGCAGGGAATGCGTATATGTGGGATGCTTTAATAATTATTATATCTTTGTTAAATCAAAATAAGCTAAGGCCTTCTTTATTAACCATAAGGTTTCTATCTTTAATTTAAATATTACCCCTGCCTAGGAGCTTTCTAGCTCCAAAGATATTAATGCTATAGTTTAGTAGGTACTGCACCTTGCTAAGGTTTAGCGTATGCGTCTCTCCTATATCTGTAGTATAGATAATCGTCCTCTTGCTAAAGCTAAGCGGCGTAGCTTCTCTACTTGCTGTGTTAATTAATGGTAGAGATACTAGTACATATATACCAGTATTAAAGTCGTCAATTAATTTAGTGATATGGGTTTTAGCTTTAGTATTAAATAGTATTCCTTTTTGCTTAATTAGTAATTAATTCTTCTTATTTAGGTATGCGTAGAGGTACCCTAACTCTTTCTTTATAAACGTATAAGCATCGCCATTATCTAAGTTACTGCGAGTATTGTCATTGTCTAAGGGGTTACTGCTAGGTTTTTCCTTCCCGCTCTTACTACCTAACTTCTTCTTATTAGGTTCCTAATGTAGAACAAACTTCTTACCTATCTTTTCTTCCTATTTGTAATGTAGCTTCTTATTTGTAATAAAGCAGTTTTTAGGTTTGTAACAGGCGTTTGGCTTCTTATAGTTTTTATAGTACTTTCCCTTGCTCTTCTTTTTATCCTCCTTTGCCTTTTGTTTGCCCTTCTTGTTAGGCTTCCCCCTATATAGTATACCTCCTTTGGCCTTCTTATTCTTGTTTCGTGCCTTATCTGTAATATCTTTGATTAACGCGGAGAGTGATAGTCAGGTTAATTCTTTTCAAGAATTTAATCGCTGTTGTTCTGCCCAGATAGGCTATGCGTCGGATAGGGCCATAATAAAGAGAATTGGATGCTATAATTTAGGTAGGGAAATGTTAAGGTTCGCCAGCTTTTTAATAGCCTTTTTAAATACGATAATAAAGTGCTCAAGATTGGGGTAGTCGTTATACTTAATCTTTATGTATAATTTAATAGCGTTGTAGCTAAAAACTGCTCTAGTTCCCTTATACTAAGTCTATAGAGTTACCTATATCTTGCGCGCTGACTTGCATCCTGCTAGCATCTGTATAGGGGTGCTTTTGATATTAAGCTTAATAATAATCTTTATGCTTAAGTCTCTAGTTTCCTATGTTAGCTATACTGCTAGCTTTATCTTATTAGCTTTCTTATTAAATTTATCTATGTATTTGGGTGCTTTTCCCTTTTTATAAATGTAACGTCTTAATCTGTTTGCAATGGCAATGTCCTCTATTGCTTCCTTCTATGCGATATAGTTCTCCTCTCCCTTTAGCTTTATGCTATTGGGTAGTAGGTTCTTACTGCTACTACTTTCGCTTATCCTAAGTGCAGTAATTGGATATTAAGTTAATTGGGAACTCGCTATATTTATATCGCGGTATTATAATTGAGATCGTTCTAATTGGTTTTGATTGTCGTCTACTTCTTAAGTTATTAGTAGGTGGTATATGCTACTAGACGCGTCGTGGTTAAGCTCCTAATACGCGTTATATTAATTATTGTCCAGTTGCGAGCTTAACCTGTTACTATCTCCTGCCTACTTCTTAGCTCTCATCTTCTAATCAGACTCAGTAAGTTAAATAGGTTAGTGAGGTAGTAATTAATTCCGCGGACAATACGCGTCCTTTAATCGTTTAACAACTGCTGTAATTACACGTCACAACTCTCTCCACGCGTTATTTAAAAAAACGCTATGTTGAAACCCTCTATAGGCGTAGCTGGGCTTATAACCTATTAAGGCTGGTACTCAACAAGGTGTAGTGGAGGTATAAGGGAATTAGATGCGTATATTAAGATATATAGATAAAGTTATTATATTGTTAATACTATTCTACAGGTGGATTCTGGTGGATTTTATACTCGCTTAGCTTATATAACTAGTACACGTAACTACCCTATAACTAGTTAGTTATAGATAATGACTGACATATACCAATGCCTAATAATTTTATATACTATAAGAAATTAATTAGTAGAAAGTTGAGCTATAATAGAGTAATTTATATATATTTATTGGAGTTCTCTACTTATAATTATAATTTATTAGAGATTTTATTAGAATTTATTATTATTATAGTATTAGATAATGCTAGTGCAGTGTGTTATTTAATAATATAGATAACTTAGATTATAGGTAATGGATAAGATAATAGATAGTATCTACTTAGTTAGGTAATTATCACCCAGTCCTGCATAAATAGTGACTACCTATATATAGGTAATTATGGAAAGCTGTGAACTAGAGCTCTTGCTACACCTGGCCTAAAAAGACCAAAACCAACCAAAAAGAACCCCGAAAAACACCTAGAGAATCCCCCTAAGATGCCTACATCGCAGGGGAGGTATACGTCGAACGACAGTGGTTCGCACTTACGCGCGACCGCCAGAACCACGCCTAGCAATGGCCCTCCACAACAAGAACGGGCGAATACCATACTATAAAGCGGAAATACCTCTATTAAGAAGGTATCTAATAAAATATAAAGCCTATTAGACGTGTCTAGTATCCGCAATTATAGGGGAGCAACCATTAGCTATAACAAACTAATATAGCTAGTAGAATGGCTCCACTAGTCTAGTGTCCCTTAGGCACCCCTCTAGCAATCCCTTAATTAAATCCTCTAACAGCTAAGTAAAATTAAAAACAAATAAAACCCCTTTTTATTAGCAAACCGCACCTAGGCCGCCATAGCCGCGCTTTTATAGCATAGGGAACCTAACCCCCTTAAGACAATAACTACGTATATAATTATAATATAACCAAATACAGAAAAAGCAGAGGGGCTTAGGGGATAATTAGAAATAGAAGTCCTTATAAAGATTTATAAGGAAGTCTATAACGTCGTTACAGTCCAACACCTAAGGAGTAGAGATATTAGAGTTACCCTAAAGGACTAATAGGTAAAGAAATAAGCCGTAAGGGTAGGGAACAGGCTAGGAGAACATATTAGTATAAAAGTGCTCTATAAAGACTACCTAGTTGAAGTCCTAGCAGTTCCTATAAGCCTTAGGGTAGAAAAGGGACGCTAGGTAAATAACACAATAACTATATAGGAGATAGTAAAATATACAAAACGCCTTATACTAGGACTTAAGATTACCTAAATCTAATAGCTTTAACAGGAAAATGCAATCTAAGTATATAATAAAAATAATAAGAGGATATAAGAGTCGCTAGAGACTTACTAGGGAGACACTAGTTAAATATATAGCTCCCTTATTATCAGCATATATATACCAGGAATGCAAAAACTCCTTATTTAAAAAGAAATAATTATAAATGGCCTTATATACAATATAAGGCTCTATAACCACAAACTACGCCTAGAACAATGCTATTGCTATATATAATAGGGACATACCTAATCCACATACGCAGTATAGGTGTGCTGTGGCCACTGTATAGACCCCTACAATATAAGATACTGCTTAAATTAAGACTAAATAAAATACGTAAACTATTACCAAAGCACACATAAGGCGTAGGAGAGAGTAGACTATATTAAATATAAAAGATGGAAGGTAAGGGCTGAATAGCTATAGGAATAACTATACGCTAGGTTATATAAATGGAAATAATAGGTAATAAGCTAGGGGGACATAGGTGCCTTTCTAGCGTTTCCTACCTTTAATACTAGGGGGCTGGGCCAGCTATCCCAAGCCTTAACGGGCTAGAAGCGACGCCGCGTAATATTACCAGACTAAATAGGGACATAAGGGTTACAGGGGACATAAGGGAGAGAACGCCCTATAGGAAGACCCCTATGGATAGCTATAGCAAGCTCAAGACCAGGATAATTAAGAATTAGACTAAACGCGGCAAATCTAATATTTATAGCCAACCTATAAAGGGCATAAAGCTAACTAGTAAGACTAGGGGAAGAACTAAAGACAATAATAGATTTGGATATAGAAGCGCTAGTAGGAATACAAGACATAGAAATAAAAAGCCCTATATAAAATAAGTAGCAACTAGGGTGTAAATATAAGAGATAGAAGTTCTGAAAATCCTAAAGAAAGTAAAAATAGAGGAAGCGAAGAATAAAAAAAAGTTAAACAACCCTTACTAGGGGTCCGCCACCTATCTATTATATAGTATAACTGCGGCAATACAAACCACCGCCTTATAAGGCCCCTACTAGACAGTCTAGACCTAGAGAAACACTATATCCTTACTATATAAGAGCCGTATTATAATACCTATATATAATTAATATACTGCCCCTAAGAATTTTAGCTCCTATACAAACCAAAAGCAGCTATATATATATACTTTATAATTAGTAAGGCTGTTAGCCTATCCTTATAGTTATAGTAAGCAGTTAACCTAGATATTGCAGTTATAATAATCTAGATATATAGGGGACTGGTACAAATTATTAATATATATAACCCTAGGGTTAAAGGGGTCCCATAAATAGAGAATATTATATTAGTAATAAGCTTACTGGAAACTAAAGGCACAGAGTTTATCCTATTAGAAGATATAAACCTCTACTACCCACGGTAGGGGGGTATCTATATCGCTGCTAAATAATAGGTAGAGTGCCTACTAAGAGCTATAGATATCTAGGGCCTTAAGCTAGCTACTCCCCTAGGAGTAATTATATGGTAACAAGGCACTACCAGAAGTATAATTAACCTTATATTTATAGACAATGGCCTATACCAGAGACTCAAAAGGTGAATCCCTAAAGAAGAATAGGCACTTACCTTAGACTATATCCCCATTTAGATACAGCTAGATTTGGATATTAAGGCGCAACTAAATAGTAAAAGATACGCAATAAGGAAGCTTAAGATAGACAGTTTCCTTAATATAGTTAAATAACAACTTTAAGACCTAGAAGAAATCCACCCAATACTAAATAAGTAAGGCTTATTAGCTACCCCTAAGGAAATTAACTAAAGACTAGAAAGGATCTAGGCAGTAATTAAAAATGGGCTAAAAGAGTATTGCCTAGTCTTAAAACCGGGCCCCTATACGCAACACGCATAGTCCGCATAATATATAGTTCTTGTGACTAGCTAATAACAAGTAAGAAGGAAATATACAAGCAGCCACAACCCTAAAGACGAAAGATAATATAAAGATATAAAAAACCAGCTAAAGAATACCCTAAAAAAAGAAGCAAGAAATAACTAGAGATAGTTTATAAATAAACACACTACTAACCCAAGCATCCCCTACAATAAGGGCCTTTAGACTATAGCAAGATAGGTAAAGAAAAAGGCAGAACGCCTAGTAGAAGACCCACACCTACTACCCCTATAAAGAGCAGGCGAACTATAGGCTATAAGCAACAATAATAAGAAGGCAAAGATCCTTATAGAAAGATTTTTCCCCTAACCAGCTCTAGTAGACCTTAGTAACATTACTAGCAAAATACTGGTGACTTGCCTAAGGGTTAACAGCAATATAATAACCAAAGAAATAGCTAGAACCATTAGTCGCCTCTTAAACAATATAGTACTAGAACTAGATGGGATCCTAAACAAAGCCTTAAAGACCTATAGTCCACTTATAGCACCTTAGCTTGCAGATATAGCTAGAGTATACTTTGCAATAGGCTATTACCCGCGACTTAGAAGATCTATAATAACGGTTATCTTATAAAAAGAAGGTAAAGCAGACTACTTAATCCCAGGAAGCTACCGCCCTATTGCCTTAAAAAACACCCTAAGTAAGATCTTAGAAAAGGTTATAGCGGACTATATAGCAGACACGGTAGAGGAACACGCCCTACTACCACAAAGCTAAATAGGGGCAAGAAAGAATTGCTTAACACTATTAGCACTTATACTACTCGCTACTACCATTAAAACTACATGGGCTATGCGTAAGGACTTTATAGTATTAATACTTAGCCTAGATATTAGTGGCGCCTATAATAATATACCCTATAAGCGCCTCCTATATATCCTTAGGGCAAAGGGCTTCCTAGAATAGATTATACAATTTATTTAAGGGTTTATAGGCTAGAAAGAGATATTACTAGTCTTTAGCAGATACCAGAGCCCCCCCATCGCAATTATAATAGGTATACTATAAGGATTACCTCTTTTACCTATACTCTTTCTTTTCTTTATAAGCAACTTACTTAACACCTTTAAGGAAGGGGCGACCTAGGGGATAGGCTTTATTGATAATATAAACCTAATTATATATAGGCCAACAGCTGTAGAGAACTATAGAATACTAAAGAAAGCCTATAACACCTATATAAAACGGGTAAGATAATATAGAGTCTAATTCTTACTAGAAAAATACCAGCTAATCTATTTTATAAGAAAATACAACTAATCTGTAGATCTTTAGCATATAATCTATATCTAAGGCTTTAGGGGTTAACCAGTTTAGGGCCTAAGGGTATTAGGAGTATAGGTAGATAGCAAGCTCTAGTAAAGCGTATATATAGTATTAGCGGCCCATAAGGGCTAAGTATAGTATATTGTATTATCTAGGATCGTTAATTCTATATAGGGTCTATGCTTCTAGAGGTCACGCCTACTATATATAGCAGTTGTCCGGCTAACTATAACATATAAATCTAGTATTTAGGCCATTAGAGAAACTAAGAAGGGCCCCCCTAAATTACTCCTTAAACTACTCTAAAAGGTCCAAATAGCCTGCCTCTAGAGTATAATAGGCGGGTATAAGCGAACGGCCACAGTACTGCTTAAGAAGGAAGCCAATATTCCCCCCCTATAACTATATATTAAAGCCGCTGCAATGCAAAGGGCGCAAAGTAAACGTAACTCTAATATTATAAAGTATATTAAAATATACCTAAATAAACTATGGAGGGACCTTAGGGCGCCTTATAGGAGAACAAACCAACAACCCTAAAGTAGGGAAGAGATATTGGAGAAACAGGTAAAGAAAGTAGAAGAAGAATAATGCTGCGTTAAGGCCTAGGCCTATATAGAGGAGAAATGGAGACGCGTAAGAGGCCAGCAAAGATAATAGTAAGAAAGAGAAAGGAGCCAAAGTAGAGTATAAAAGAACGCTAGGAAACCATCTTCCGTAATATAATACTGGTTAGACTAATGCTGGAGAGGTATATAGGAGTTAAAGGTACAGAGGCTAACTTAGGCAAGAGAAACCTAAGCTATAGCATAGTTAACGCTATAGGGGGTAAATACTTAAGAGCTCCAAGAAGGCCTAACAAAGGTAGAAAATATAATGGTAACACTCTTAAGAACAGGGATAATAGGACTAAAAGATTAGCTCTACTAGGTAGGTATCCTAGTAGATAGCCTAAAATATAAATATAGCTGGCTAAGACAGACACTAAAATATATAATACTATTATACCCCCTACGCACTAACTAAGAAGCTATACTCTTAGTAGCTAGTATAGAGAACTATAACACACTACTCTTAATATAAAAAGGTCTTAAGGCGGTTACCTGGTGGCTTATTAGCTAAAATATACTAGACCAGTTTTGGGTTGCAAAGGAAATAGTAATAGAAGGCAAAGGGGTAAGCAATAGGCGCCCCCTAATAACTCTATAGTAGTAGAGCAAAGTTTGCGATACTAGCGCGTCCGTAGGCTTGTTACGGCAGCAGTAGTTCCCAAGGAGGTCAAAAAGTAAGGTAGTAGAGCACTATAGGTAACTTATAGGCGCCTTATAGGCAAGTCCTAAAAGGCGGGGAGACGGATTACGGGGTTTTCTTAAAAGAGGTTTCTCCCCACATATATATAAGGAGTAGTCCGCGTGGGCCTAATAGGGATCCGAATCAGACGTTAAGCAATGAATAATAATAATATATAGGTAATTATTAAATTATAGTTACTTGCAAAATTAGCTTCCCCTTAAGTATACTATAGGCATACCAAAATAAGTCATAGGATACTTTCTAACTAAGGTTAAGAATAGAATAATAAGAGAGAGAAATAAATAAAATAATGCTAAAAGAGTCTTATAAAGAATTTATAGAAAATATATTAGCCGTTATAGTTATAAAAGCACTATTAATCTTTATATAGGCTAGTTAAAAAGTGTCCTATAACTTATTTTGGTATGCCTAGCTGCTGTAATTTTGCCCTTCCCCTATAAGACAACCTCTTGGCAGTCCTATACCAAACCAAGTCAAGCGTCAAACAACGGTGCCGGTGGCCTGTGTATAAAACAGGCTTAGAGATCAGCGTCGTAAAATACAAATGATTTGCATATGAAATATGAATAAGGGACGTGCTTCGGTACTTGGCTCCACCACATGTGGCTAAGCCTCTCTGTCAGCCTCTCCTCATCGGTCCCATTCACCAGTCCCCATCATCTTCAGGCTTTTCTCCACCTCGACAAGGGGGTAACATAAACAGGTCAGACGCCCCCCTGCTAGTACGGTATACAAAATAACCTGGTCCCGCTATATCACTTTAGACTCGCTTATTTCTTCACCCGTACTAGTAGGGGGGGCTTCTGACCCGTTCATGTTACCCCCTTATATGGATAAAAGACGAAATTTTCGGCATTAGATTATAATAACGGAACTAGCTTTAGCTGATATATTTCTCTTAATTGTAGCTTCCCCATCCATTATACCTTGAAGGTAGCAATCGCTAACAAAGCCGTACGGATAATGCGTAGACTGTCCTCCGTTCCCTTGCCTAGGTCGTAAGACAAATGGCACCAAAGAGCCGAATACAACCCAAACCTGATCTCCCGGCATAACTCCTAAAGAGCAGAGTCCCATTCTCCCATTTTTCGTAACGAAGAAAGCACGGCCATTGATTGCAGCTTCCATCCCACCTCGATAAGCCCTTTCCAAGGCCCATTTATCGCCATCTAGAAATTGCTGCCAGATTTGCTTTTCGGGAATGTCAATGTCTAAAGCTCGACGCCAGTGCATTCCGGTCTGGCTGACGGCTTGGGGATCGTTGATAACGTCTGCGCACATTAACCGAGCCAGAAGCCCTCGTGCTGTGCTTTTATCGGCAGATCCTAGCACGCTGGAGACGAGTTCGAGCCACTGAGAAAATATCGCCTTGAGATCGTCACTCTCTACAGTTCTGACGGCGGGCCCAACGGTTTGTACAGTGTCAGCGACAAAGCCACTAAGATGGAGCTCCTTGTACGCAATGCAGACAAGATTGCCTGGTATCCCATCCGAGGTGTTATACAGCCGGTATGTCGATAGCCGACGGATATCTGACACCACTACATCGCGAGGAACCACAACAGAGAAGTCACGAATCCAAGAGGGAAGTCCGCGACCTAAATCACCAAAGCCATGGCCAAGAAGGCATCTGAAGTCGCCGTCCGTCTCGTCAAGCATGCTACAGAAGGTCTCTGTGTACACTTCTGCAACGTTCTTTGAATAATTTGGCTTCAGGTCGGCATACTTGACAGTGTTGGCCAGAGCCAGAAGGGAGAATATTTTGTCACGTGGGTCCTTACAATCTCGACAAGCAAACGACCGGACCAATTCGTGAAAGCTGTCTTGAGAGCCTCGCGTATGCGCCTCACGTGGCCCGTTGACGAACATTACGTCGGACATAAAGAGGTTGAAGAATATCCTCCGAGGCTTGGGAAAGATTTCCAAGGCTTCGCTGCAGCACTTCGTTGGGCTGTCCATATGCGAGTTCCTTCTATAACCGGCACAAACAATTCGATACCAACTGGTTTTCCAGTACCCGTACATGACGGTGGTATTTAGAGGGAAAATAGTTTCCTGTACCGTCCAGGCCCTCGTCCACCACGAACTATTGGCAATTAGACAGAAACTCTCCCACATGGACATGAAGGCCTCATCTTCCTGAAACGCCAATTTCCCCGTGGTTTTATCACGGAAATATCCAGGCAATTCGTGAAAGTGCCGGTTGTTCTCAAAGTGGGCGAGAAAAGCATAGGGATTAGTTTTAACCACTGCAGGATCTGCCGGATAGCCCAGCCAAATGTAAACTTGTGAGCATTTCTTGTATATATCGTACATCATGGAGACTTGGTGAGACTTTTCGGCATTGTCGTCTTGGTTAATACAAACGGCATCGACCCAGATTATAACTGTTCCATCAGGTTTCCGAATGTGACGCAGGGCTGCTTCGAGATTCGTGGTCACCTGTATCTCTTGTCCATCAACTACGATGGGTTTTGTAATACTTGGATCACCCCACACATATGACAAAGCCTCGTACGGTTCGTTGAATGCGTCGTCCAGGCAGAGGTTGTGCAATTCCCCACGAATCTCTTCACTCCCGGAACCTGGCAGCAAGTGAATTACACGAGAATCACGACTATCGCGCCGAATGGGATGACGACGGTAGATTGCTTTTGGATCTTCGGCCATCTTTTCGTGGCGTGGGTCGCCACGAGGCTTCAAATGGGAGCTTGGGTGTGAAGCGATAGACCTACAAACGATTAGCCGATGGACGTCGTGGCATTGGTTTATGTCAACCAGAATTTGAAGCTATATTGTCCTAATTGGCGCTGCCAATAGCACCGGTCTTTTTAATGCCGATTGGCGGTCAACAGTATATGTGACTGTACAGGTAAAGATATTCCTCTATTCTGCGGTAGTTGTGACCTGCGTGAAGGCACTCAGCTGGTATGTTGTGGATATTGTCTCAAATTTCATGGTATTTAAGGCTCGGCTGATTATCGGTCAGCCGGGAAATTACAATAGTAAAATTAGTAGTAAAAATTTACCCTAGTCTTCCATTGGTATAACGTGGGTCACAGAGTTATGACGGCCATAGGGTTATGACGGTCGGCTACTACCGCCTTCCTAACTAGGCTCACGGAACACCAAAATACTGCCGAATGCCCAATTGTAGGAAAAACACTTGTAAAAAGCATCGCACGGTATTATACTATTACTAAGGTTTTATGAAGCTTTATTTTTATATAATAGAGGCTCTATATTAAAAAAATTTGGTGTTTTTGGTACTAATTACTACTTACTTAACACTATATTGTCGCCTATATTAATATCCTCATCTATATCTAATAATACCTCATTGTTGTTACGGACGCTTTAAGTACGGTGTTACGACTACTTAGAGAGGAGTCGGCGGAAGCTAGTTGGTTAATATAGGCACGGTCCAGAATGGATCCGGTGGAACCATGTAACGAGGAATAGTAAGCGAGTCACATAACGTTATACGCAGTATACGAGGAGTACGCAGTGTACGCTATATATAACACGTATAACACGTACCTTATGTACAAGAGAGGATTTCTTAGGAGTACAGTTATGTATTTAAAGGACCTTAGTCCCTACCGTAGATAGTTCTCTCCTTATAGTGAATCTTAGAATATAATTAGAGTTAATCTGTTAGGCAACTACTCCACCAGTTGTTATTATGTTATTGTTTTTGTTATACCTATATACCCAGCCCATTAATAGAACCCACTGTAGTTCCTACTACAAGGTTCCGTTACACATTCACTACTAAGGTTACGGTATTAGAACAAAATCAAGTAATATACCACCAAGAGCAGCATTAGTTATAACAGCGTTAATAAGAGCCACAACCTCAGGGCCAGGTGATACTAGTATAGACAATAGGGATTCTTAAGTAGTTACGCGAGGTTAGTTATAGAAAATAGTTAATTACTTATAAGACAATAATAGGATACTTAAAGAACGCATTAATAGAATTAAAGTAGTAAAGATTAAGTTACCTTTAATTAAACGATTTTTAGGAGAAAAGTTAAAGCTTAAAGGATTTCTTACGTAAATGCATTTTAAGGTAGTATAGGAAGAAGCAAAGTTAGTAATATCATTAGATTAAGTAGCCTATGTAGGATTATTCCTAATAGGGAGGGTACTTAAGTGGTTTAAACCGTATCTTATAGAAATATAGGCTAATAGCATAACAACTACTAACTAGGATGTACGGTATATATTTACCAATTAAAACGGGTTTATAGAGCAACTAATATAGATATTTAGAGACCCGGAGGCCATAACTACAGCAGAATAAAAGCTTTAGAACTTAGTACAACGCACTTTAATAATTAAGTATATAACATAGTTTTAAACACTAGCTATATAGGTTAAGTGGAACAACAGGGCGCTTATAGCACAGTATAAACAGGGACTTAAGGCTAAAGTCCAGGACACAATTATCCTAATAGAAGATGCGGATACTCTAAGAGAGTTAATAGATTAGTTAATAAAGATTAATAATAGAATCTATTAAAGGGAACAAGCTAAGAGAGGGCAAGACAGAGTTCTATAGTTATATAAGGCGCAAAGTACGCAACGACAGACACAGAGTTAAAAACTATAGAATGGCACGGAGCTAATAGACCTAAGTAGTACTAAAGAAACCTAAAGATGGGAAAAGAAACTATAGAAACCTAAAGGTTAAGGATTAAGTAATTAAAGGACTAAGGAGTAGAGGCTAAACTAGGGATTTTAGCAGCAGAAGACATTTAGGCGGACTCCATAGTAAGAAAGATGGTTTAAAGATAGAGCTTATATAAATTATGGAAAATAGGGTTATTTTGCCAGAGACTATAGAGGTGGTCCAAGTAACTATATAGTAAAGGGAACCAGACCAGCAGACGGCGCGTATATATAGAGGGACTATGGTGCACTATAAGAAACAAAAGAGTATTTAATTAACAGTTTTGCGTATTATTACAATAACGCATACCAAATTTATAAAGACGCTAAGTACGGCGCAAGCTATTAGCCATAAGAGCTAAAGTTAAAAGGACTCTAAGGAACCAGAGAGTTAGATAAAGAATAAAATTAACTCTATAAGCTAGATTAAGATATCACAGCAACATATAGATAAAGATTAGCAGTAATAATAATAGAGTTAGAGTACTTATTAATTAACAGCAATAAGGACAAAAAGGAGGCTAACTAGGAGCACTTAAACCTTAATAACGCAACAGAAGTAGAGACTAAGACTATTACCAAACAAGGTTTAGTAACGGGCATAGCAATACCATTAGATACAATTTCCATCGCTTTACAAGACAATAGGAGTAATGTTTAGAAGAAACTAAGTAAGTAGACAACTACTAGTGCTAGCTTATTACTTAGTAAAGGCAAAAGGCCATAGGCTTAAGATTCTTAAGAAGAGATAAAAGAAGCTTAAGATTCTTAAAGTAAGATAAAACATACCTAAAAACCTATAATAGACAAAAACTGATGGGAAAGGGCAGTAACTTAGTTTAGTAACAAATAAATAAGTACAAAACGCAAGTTTAAGAACTACGAGTTTAGGGAACGAATAAGAACGTTAATAATTCTAGGCAAACGCAGTGCTTAGCCTAAAGATTGAAAAGTTAATACCAGGATTAAAAAGCAAGACGACTATAAGGATTTAGCTACAAGACGCAGAAAATAAGAAACTATAGATAAGTTTAGGACAAGAATTATTATATAGCAAGAGCAAAAGCTAGATAAGAGATTAGCTATACTAGGTTATATAAGGGATAGAGCACCCGTATAAAGAGTTACTAATAGGCCAAGTGCAGGGATACCTAGGGCAAAGTAGTTAGATAAATTAGAACAAGAAAAGGATCTAGATATTCCAACTAGGTTTAAAGAAAGGCATACTAAAGGATATTATAATGCAGCAATAACAAGGTATTTTCTAATGGATAGACTATATACACTAAACCAGTTATACGGAAAGTGGTATAGGCAACAACATAATAACAAATGGGAAGACTTTTATATATAGCTAGACGAAAAAGTTGTCTAAGACCAACCTATTATAGAAAAACGCATGAGTTACATTAAAGGAGCATTAATTATAACGTTAAAGAACCTAGAAGAGGGATTTAGGGACTAAAGAAGCGAGCGGTAAGTCTTAGTACCCGCAGTAGAGATACTAGTAGTTAGGTCGACTAGGTATAGGTTTAAACTTAAAAATAAAGACAAACTAAGAGTTAACCTAAAACATATAGCGCATTATACACTATCGTGGATAGCTTATGTGGATAATATATATAATATATATAGAGCACCTAAAGACAAAAACCGGAAGTACCTAGTAAGGATATATTAGGCACCAGAGGAAAAGCGGTTTAGGAACGCTAAGTATATATATAATTGGCACCTAGTAGAAGTATAAGGTTAAGGAGACTTAACACTTTAACCAGGAAGATTCCTTACGGAAAAATACCTAGATAGATAATAGTGGTGGAAGTGCCTAGAGAATACTTGTCTATAGTATATAGAGAAAAAGAAACAAACTAAGTATTAGCTAAAGTTAAACCAAGTACAGGCAGGATCTAGCAGCCAATAGTTAGGAAAAGGGGAGGCGTATAGAACCAGAGGGAACTAGTATTAGAGCCTTAGACCCTTAAAGGAATTTAAGGATAATACCTAAACTTAAGAGCTAAGTGGCAAGATCAGCAGTTTAAAGCGTTAGTAGATAGTAAAGTAATAAGGAACCACATATTACCAAAGGCAGTAGAAAGGATAGGGTTACTATATAGATAGAAGGAACACCCGTATTTACTTATAACAATTTTAGGAGACTAGATAGCCTATAGAGGAGGCATTATTAATCTCAAAATAGGACCTATTTAGATAACTATTAAAGGGAGACCAGTTAGAATGTCTTTCAATATCCTACCATTAGGATAGGACGAGGCGATACTAGAAATACCTTAGTTACAAAAGTATAATCTAAAGATCAATTGGGTTATAGGTTAGGTCAATATTAAGGATATATAATAACGCAAAGTACGACAGCAAACTAAGTTAGTATAGTACCAAGTTGGAGCGATATATAAAGAGACTAAGCGAGGCTTAAGTTATATACCAAAAAGATACTACAAGTATGGAAAAAAGTTATAGTTACTAGAAAGTAAGAAGCTGTTAAAGCATATAGCTTAGGACTATAAGATAGAATTAAAAGAGGGAATAAGTCCAAAGTTCTTTCTAATCTATAAGCTTACTAAAACAGAGTTAGTAGCGCTTAAGGAGTTTATCCAGGAGAACTTATAAAAGGGATACATTAGACTATTATAGTTATTAGCAGAATATCTAGTACTGTTTATCCTAAAGAAAAACAAAAAACTTAGGATGTATATAGACTATAGACAGTTAAATAGCATTACTAGGAAGGATAGGTATCCTTTACCCTTAATTAGCGAAATCTAAGATAGGATAGGTAACGTAAAGATCTTTATAAAGATAGATCTAAGATAGGCGTACCACCAGATCAGAATTAAGGAAGGCGATAAATAGAAGGCAGCCTTTAGGTCAAAGGAAGGACTATATAAGCTATTAGTTATATAATTTAGGCTTATAAACGCACCAGTAACGTTCCAGAAGCGAATTAATAGTGTGTTAGAAGAACACCTAGATAAATTTGTTATAGTATACCTTAACAATATTATTATCTACTTAAAAAGTAAGGAAGAACATAGAGAACACGTTAAATGGGTCTTAAAGAGACTATAAGAAGAAAAGATGCCAGTAGTAATTAAGAAATGCGAGTTCTTTACTAGGAAAACCGATTTTGTTAGATTTATTATTAAACTAGGCCAACTTAGTATAGATCCAAAAAAGATTAAGGCTATAGTGAATTGGCAAGAACCAGAGAATATAATACAGTTAAGATCGTTCCTAGGGTTTTATAATTACTGCAGAAGGTTTATAGCGCAGTAGTTATAAGACATTAAGCCGTTTATATAGTTAACGAAGAAAGAAGAACTATAGGCATAGGGGAAGAAATAATAAGAACTATTTAAAAAAGTTAAAGAGTTATTTACCTAGGAGCCAGTTCTTAAGATCTATTAACTAGGGCTAAAGACAGTTATAAAGATAGATGTATTAGACTTTACACTAGGGGCATACTTCCTATAGAAATATTAAAATAGATGGCACCCAGTGGCATACTATAGTTAAAAGATAACACTACTAGAGTTAAACTATAACATCTACAACAAGGAGTTGTTAGGTATAGTTACAGCACTTAAGGAATAGAGAGCGTTCTTATAAGGCATAGAAAAACCATTTATAGTTAAGACAGACTATAAGAACCTTATAGGATTCTTAATAACAAAGGAACTTAACCAAAGACAGGTTAGATAGGCGGAAATGCTTATAAAATACTATTTCAAAATTTAGTATACTAAGGGTACAGACAATACACGAGTAGATGCTCTAAGCAGAAAGGCTAAACTATAAAGCAATAAAAAGCTATTGGGAGCTTTATTGCAAAAAGATTAAAATAGATTAATCAGGTATAATTATCCAAAGATTGCAGCAATTAAGGAAAGTTAGATTTATAAATTACTAGAGAGTAATTAGACATAGAAGATCTAAGAAGTATAGGTAGAGGATCTAGACTTAGAGTAATATAAAAATAGAGAAGCAATATATATACCTAAGTCTGTTACAGAAGAATTTGTTAAGGAATTCCACAAGGGAATAATATAAGGATATAATAGAGCTATAGGCTTAGTATTAAGACTTTAAAAGGAGTATATTATTTAAGGAATCTAGGGACTAACAAAATAAGTTATAAAGAAATATCTAAATTGCCAAAGGAACAAACCGATAAGGTATAAGCCGTACGGAGGGCTATAACCTGTTAAGACACCAGGAAGACCATAGGAGGTTATATTATAGGACTTTATTATTAAGTTACCAAAGTTAAGAGATCCTATTATAGGACAAGATTATAACACGATTTTAGTAATAGTAGATAAGCTAATAAAGTAGGGATACTTTATAGCATGCACTAAAGAGATATTAGTAGAAGATATCGCTAGAATCTATATAAAGGAAGTGTTTATAAGATATAGAGCACTAGACAAGATTATATCGGATAGAGATCTAAGATTTATAGTAGTATTTTAGGAAGTGTTTCTAGTAGAATAAGGGGTTCGCGCAGCAACGTCTACAGCGTATTATCCGCAGACGGACGGATAAATGGAAAGACTAAACTAGATACTAGAGCAGTATCTAAGGCATTATATTAATTATATATAGAATAATTAGGTATCGTTACTACTAGTTATACAGTTTGTATATAATATAACACCACAAGAAGGAATGGGAACATCACCATTTAAGGCAAACTATGGGTATAAGCTAAGAATATCATTATCGCCATAATAAGTAAAAAAGACGAGTAGCATAGCCAAGTAAAGAATGGAGACGTTAATGAATCTTTATACAGACCTTAAAGAAACAGCTAAACTAGTATAAGAATAAATAAAAAGGTACTATAATGCTAAAAGATCTAAGGGACCAGATCTTAAGGAAGGGGATAAAGTATAGCTACTATACAAAAACTTTAAGAGTTGACAACTAAGCAAGAAGTTGGACCACGTTAGACTAGGACCTTTTAAAGTTAAGTAAAGAATTTTATTGGTTATATATAAGTTAAACCTACTAGCTAAAATGAAAATCTACCCTATATAGTATGTTGCAATGCTAGAACCAGCACACGGAAATATTAAGCCACTAGTCTATAAGGCAGATATATATAGAGGATAAGAGGAAGATAAATAGTAAGTTTTAAAGATTATTAGTTATAAGGATATAGATAACAAAATATAGTATAAAGTAAAGTGGATAGGCTATAATAAGACTACCTAGAAACCACTAAGCAACCTAAGGAACGCTATAGGAAAGGTATAGGAGTATTAAAAGAAAGTAGGTTAGGTAATATTAATAGAGAGGAATTGCCAAAAAATAAATCACCTAAAAGGGACCCAAGAGGAGCAATTGCTGAGCTACTTGGAGTTATTTCCCTTATAGGAGGAAAGTTAATCCTTTTGTTACCTAGCTTAGATAAACCCTGTTAAACAAGTTTCTATTTCTTAGAACGGACCTTCTTACGGACACATTTAAGATAAAGAAGACGGGCAGAAGCGGATAGATAGGCTTTAAGGGCACGCTATTAAGTAGTTATAGCCTCCTACTCCGCTTTCTGTAAATAACGAAGCTTATCTAAGGCGCTTAAAAGCTCACTATTAAGTTTTATAGCGGTAGATTGAACACGAGACCCTATAATAAGTTACTTAGGGAACTTAAAGACTGTTAAGAGTTATTGGACGCGTATACTTAGCGTTAGAAACAGAGCAAACATCGCAGGACAATTAAATGTTTACTTTAGTATACTCCAAGTAAGACAAGGGTTATTAAGACGAAGGACTTACTAGCGCGATATATACCAACCCTACCTTTACACAACAAGAATATGGAAACGGCATTATCTTACTAAGCAATAGTATGGCAGCTATAGTACGAGCACAGCACTGCGCTTATAAGGAAGAAGGAGCTTTAACTATAATAAGTACAGATATTAACCAGACTAATTAAACGGATATTATACCTCTAGTGGACGACTTGGAGATGTTAGGAATCTTTAAGGACAAAGATAAAGAGGAGGGAGATAGTATTATAGACGCTTTAAGTACGGTATTACAACTACTTAGAGAGGAGTCGGCGGAAGCTAGTTGGTTAATATAGGCACAGTCCAGAATAAATCCGGTAGAACTATATAACGAGGAATAGTAAGCGAGTTATATAACGTTATACGCAGTATACGAGGAGTACGTAGTGTACGCCACGTATAACACGTATAACACGTACCTTACGTACAAGAGAGGATTTCTTAGGAGTATGGTTGTGTATTTAAAGGACCTCAGTCCCTACCGTAGATAGTTCTCTCCTTGTAGTAAATCTTAGAATACAATTGGAGTTAATCTGTTAGGCAACCACTCCACTAGTTATTATTATATTATCGTTTTTGTTGTACCTATATACCTAGCCTATTGACAGAACCTACCGTAGTTCCTGCTACAAGGTTCTGTTACAATTGTTACTTAATCTGCTTATCTTATTATCTATTTTATCTACTTCCTTATTATCCACTTCCTTATCTGCCTGTGTAGACTGCTGAGAGGCCTCCTTTACCTTCTTTGCAGCGTCTTGTAGAGCCTTAGAGCGAGCTATAGCATCTAAAGCTATTGCGAAAGAATCCTCCTATTGCTTCTATAGTATTGCTAAGGCTTCTACTTTAGATTTCGCCTCCTCTACTGCTTAAGCAGCTACTATATAAGCTTCTGTAGTCTTCTTTTTATTTGCTATATTGCCTGTAGTTACTAACGCCTTCTACGCTCTTTTTACTGCCCGATCTGCCCCTCCTAGATCCTTTTTATATTAATCTGCAGCCTTCTTAGCCTTTATAGCAGCAGCCCAAGCCTCCTTCCTTTCTTAAACTTGTGCCTTAGCAATTATAGCTATCTCTTTTCTTTCCTTTCTAAGCCGCGTTCTAGTATTCTTGGCCCTCTGCTTAGCCTCCTCTGCAGCCTCCCTAGCATCAAGAAGTGCTTTGGCCCATTCGGTAGTAAGGACCAATTTGGTAGAAATCACTACCCGCTTCTTTTTCTTCTTAGCTCTCCTATCTGCAGCACTATTACAAAGCTCTGTGTTTTCTAGCCGTAGTATTTCTATACCTTTATCTATTAAATCTATATGGCTTATAAGCTTCCTAATAACAACACCAATTGCTTTGGGAGTGGTATCTAAATAACGGATTGTATGGCTATACCAAGCTTAATTAGAGTGGCTTTTTAGAGTCTTTAGATATAGAGGTAAGGATAAAAGCGTTAGTTCATTTAGATGCTTAGGTGTATATAGTTATACAGAGGAGGGTTATCCTATAAGGCATTAGAGGACTTAATTAGGGTTAAAAGGAAGAAGGCCTGCAGCTTTAAATACACTATTAATTAGTTCAGGTGTATATATTTAAGCCCTAATCTTACCCAGGATCTGCAAAAAGTAGTCTCTATTAATACTAGTAATACCGCGAGCTGCGTATTTATTAACTTTGGCTAAATATAGGCGCTTAACTACCAAAAAGATAACAAGATCTAGAGGCTGTAGGAAGTGGGTTAAGTAAGGTAGAAGATATATAGGAACAATCTTATACTTCTAGCAGAACTCTATAAACTTAATATTAGTATAAGAGCTATGCCCATCCATAATAAGCAATTGGTAGCTATAGTATTCAACATTTAAGGTATTAATTTTAGAGGCCTCCTATGCCTTTATTCGCCGAGTATAACGCTTAAAATATTAAAGCCACTTAAGGCCTATTTCTTTATTTAACCAGCTATTCTCCATTATTCCAATTAAGCACTCGCCTATAGCTTTCTTTACTATTTCCTATAGTAAATCTGTATGCTGCTTCCCTTTAAAAATAATAAACGGTGGAATTATCTGCCCATGTATGCTAATTAAGTTAATTTGGGTAACCCACTCCCTATTACCGTTAATTGTCTTAAAGTTAATAATTCTACCTCTTAATATAACTACATTTGCAACAAAAGCTAGTTCTATTGCATAGCCTATCTTATCTATATTCCACCTATCAAATTCGCTGATATTATATTAAGTAATAGCGTTGGTGTAATCGGCAAAGAATCTCTAAATAAGGCCAGGTGTCACGGGACTCCTCCGTAATACCTTATACACGTCCACCTGTTTCCACCTACGCAGCAAGAAGAGACCGACCACAAGATGGCAATCTGACGGTAATCTACGGCAATCTGACGGCAATCTGCCGCATTCTACTATATTCTGCTAAGTCCACCAAATCCTGCCAAGTTCTGCTAGGACCGCTACTTAAATCCTATTCTGCTCTGTGTACGTGTCGACCAAGCAACTAAACTAGCGATATATACCCTTTCTTCCCGTTTCCTTACCTTCTCTCCTTACGCAACGTCTTAACTTTATCACATAGTTTATATACATAGCTTAATAATATCTACTTCGCTATATATTATCACCACTTATACTCACTCCGTAACACTATGTTGCGTTAAAACCTACACTCTACCCCGCCCTATTTAAAATGCAGAACAACCTCGAAGCCCCTATAATGGCCGCCGACATTATGTCCGCACTCCGGGAATAATTGGCAGATATGCAAAAGTTCTTTATAGACGCCCTCGCACAAAACTAAGCTGCTATAGCTTAACAGCAAGCTAAATAAGAAGTACGGCACTAGAAAACAATTAAGGCCCTCTAAGAAGAAATCCGCACCCTTAAGATGTCCACGCTAAGCCCTTAAGACCGGTTGCTATTACTAGAAGCTAATACGTGGAACGCAAGCCCTAAACTAGCAATAGTTATCCCACCAGTAGAACCGACTACTATACTATAACGATCTAAACGATTACCAGACCCTCTAATATTCACTAGTAAATAATAAAAACTCCAATTATTTCTAAGCTGGCTTAAAAATAAGCTAACTGGTAACGCTAACCACTACCTAACTAAAGCTAACTAACTCTGTTATGCCCTAAGTTAACTAGGAGGAGATATAGCTAACCTTATTAAACCTCTTTAACCAAACTCAGTACTAAGCCTAATTGTACTTCTTGAAGCCATATATGGTGACCCAAACTGCTAAGCTACTGCTTAAAGAAAGATAAACCACATAACTTAAGGAATAAAAAGCTTTCTAGTATACTTCTCTAAATTTAACCGTTACGCAAAAGAAATAGGCTGGAACGACTCTATACTAATTAACAGCCTTATTAAATTCCTAAGTCCTAAACTAAAAACCTCCCTAATAGGTATAGACCTACTAGGAGCCCTTAATGCCTACATAAACGTTATTAATAAATAGTATAATGATATACTACGTCTGACACCGAAGTCCGCTCCTTAATATAATATAATAACCCCGTAAATGTCTACTAAGCTATTGTCTTAGCCTAAGCACCCCGACGCTATGGATATCGACACTGGAACCCTAGGATACGCCCTACTAGGGTTCTCTAAATAAGAACGACGTACTAAGCTAGGCCTCTGTTTTAAGTATAGAAGTAGCTTCTACCTCTTTAACTACTAATCTGTCCCCTTACCCTAACGCGAATTACAAACGGCTAATACTAGCAGCCGTTTACCGCATTAATCCTCTAATTACTGTCCCTAATCTCCACCTAGTTCCAGCCCTATATCTAGTAAGCACCACTTACAAGGACGAAGCTACAACTAATATACTATAAAAACTCCACCCTAATTGCCTCTAAAAGGAAGGTCCTAGAGCTAAGTCGCTCTTTAGAACGGCGCTGCCTTAGGATCTCGTTAAATGCTTTAGATATTATAAACTCTAACTTTTAGGATTATAGTATAACCGTTAACTGTCGTCTTTGGTAGAATAATTAATAGGTTAATGCTCAAGTCCTAATTAATACAGGAGCCAGTAGCATAGGATTTATTAATAAGATCTTTATATAAAATAATGGTTTTACTCTAACCCCCCTTAACCGGCATATTAACGTATTTAGATTTAATAGCAAACGCACTATCTTAGGCCGTATTACCTATATAGTATTCCTGAAACTCTAATACCTAAACCATAAAGAACTGATTAGGCTTTTTATTACCATCCTAGGTCACTTAGTAATCCTTAAACAACCCTAGATAAAGCTATATAAGGTAACTATTAATTAGGACAACCTTAAGCTTCTATTTACCGCCTCCTATTGTAAGCAAAAGTGTTTTATAACCTACTGCTTAGACCCCAAACCAAAATCTAGAAAATCTACTAAAATCCACCAGTCTAAGATTTCTACCAACATCCACCAAGAACCCGGAAATAATATATAACTATACAAACTAACTCTAACTGCTATACCCCAAACTAAGCAGAAGCTTAAGCTTAATATATAAAAGTACTAAAAGAACTAGTACTCTACTATAAAAAGGATACTTAAAGAACCTAAACCTAAATTTAACACTAACTCCGTACCTAATACTAAACTTAAACCTAAACAAGAAACTATATAAGAAACTAAGGATAATTTAAGTTCACTTAACACCTTAAATATCCACATAATTAGAGCTACCCTATTAGCACAACTTACCAAGAAACCTAAACATACGATCTTCACTATTACAATAGCCGATATTAAAAAGGCCTTAGCACTAAAGAAACACACTAACCCTACTATAAAAGTACTAGTATACTACTATAACAACCTAGAAGTATTTTTATAAAAGGAAGCCAATAAACTAGTAGAACACTAACTATATAACTATAAGATCGTACTCAAAGAAGGAAAACAGCCAGGATTTAAACCCTTATATAAAATGTCCCAAAACAAACTCTAAGTGCTGCGGAAGTACTTGGACGAATACCTAAATAAAGGATTTATTAGAGCAAGCTCTTCACCTATAGCTGCACCTATAATCTTTGTTAAGAAACCTGGCGGTAGTCTACGCTTCTATATAGACTACCAAGCTCTTAACGCTATTACTATTAAGAATCGGTACCCGCTCCTATTAATTTAAGAGACACTAAACCAATTAAGTAAGGCTTACTACTATACGAAACTTAACCTTATCCACGTATTTAACCGCCTCCATATCGCAAAAGGAGATAAATGGCTCACCGCATTCCGTACTAGATATAGACTGTTTAAATACTTAGTAACGCCGTTTAGCCTTATAAATACCCTAAGTTTATTCCAACACTTTGTAAATAATACCTTACGACCTTACCTGGACGTTTTCTGTACTGCTTATATTAACAACATCCTGGTATATAGCAATAACCTAGCTAAATATAAGAAACACGTTAACCTTATCCTAAAAGCCCTACGTAGAGCTAGACTATAATTAGATATAGATAAATGCAAGTTCTATAAAATAGAAGTTCTATACCTCGGACTTATCATCTCTATAGACGGTATATAAATGGACCTAAAGAAGATTAAAGTAATTGTAAACTGGCAAGAACCCAAGAACGTTAAAGACGTAAAAGCCTTTATAGGATTTGCTAATTTCTACCAACAGTTTATTAATAACTTCTCTGCCCTAGTTTTACCTCTTATAGCTCTAACACAAAAGGATAAAGCCTTTATCTTTAATAAGGAATGCAAGAAGGCCTTTACCTATCTAAAAGTCATATTTACTACCATACCTATACTCTAACACTTTAACCCAAACCGAAAGAGTGTTATAGAAGCTAATTCATCTAACTATGTTACTAGAGGCATTCTGTCTTAGTATAATAAGGAAGGAGTACTGCATCTAGTAGTATACTTCTTAAAACAATTAAGTCCAGCCAAATATAACTACAAGATCTATAATAAGGAATTATTAGCCATTATTAGATGTTTTAAACAATGGTAACCTAAATTAGAAGGCGCTGGATTTCCAATTAAGGTTCTTAGCGACTATAAGAATCTATAGTACTTCATAACCATAAAACAGCTAAGTTATTGTTAAGCCTACTAGTTAGAATATCTATCTTATTTCTAATTCTCAATTACGTACCGCTTAGGCGTTTAAGGTTAAAAACCTAATGCCCTAACTCAATATTTACAAGACATAACAGTATAGGAAGAAGCGCGCGCCTACTATAATTAAACACTGCTTTGCCCTAAATTATTTAATCCCCTAGCTAAAGACCTTACGGTATACATTCTTGAAATAACTGATTAATTAATTAAGCAGATTATAGTTAACAAATACCTAAATAATAAGTTTATCTAAGAGACACTTAAGTTAATTTAAAATGGCGTTAGACACTCCAAAAAGATCTCTCTAAGTAAATATAAAGCTTGTGGAGAACACTTATACTACTAGAACCGCCTAGTTATACCTAACTATAACGAACTTAAGCTTAAGCTCCTTAAATATATACATAATTTACTAGTAGCCGGCCACCTAGGCTAAGGAAAAACCCTAAAGCTGCTCTAATAGGAGTACTACTAGCCAAATATATACAATATAATACAAAGGTACGTCTCTAGCTATTATACCTACCAACAAGCCAAAGCCTTGCATAAGAAGTACAACGGCTTTCTAAAGCCACTGCCTATTCCAAACCAAAGATGGAAGGACATCTTAATTAACTTCGTTGTTGATCTCCCTATAAGTAAAGGCTGTGTAAACATTATAGTAGTTATAGACCAACTATCTAAAATAAGACACTTAATCGCCTGCCCTAATATATTAATACCTGCCGTCGCCCAACTGTTTCTAGATTATATATAGAAACTCCACAGACTTCCCAAAATAATCGTCTTTAATAGAGGCCGCTAGTTTGTTTTAGCGTTCTAGAAAGAACTAACTACCCAACTCTATATTAAAGCGCTGTTGTCTACGGCATATTACCTAGAAACGGACGGTTAAACGGAACGTGTAAATGCTATAATAGAACAGTATATTCGGATATATATATTATATTTACAGGACAACTGGATAGACTAGCTTACATTTGCCGAGTTTACTGCAAATAACTCTGTCTTAGAAACTATAAAGGTCTCTCCATTCCTAGCTAATTACGGCTAGCACCTGCGAATAGGTTTTAAACCCTTTAGTAATATTCCTTACCTAGCTTATTAGGCCTTATAAGTTATAGAAGCAAACAAATTTATAAAGAAGATAGAAGAACTATAAGAGTTTCTTACTAACAAAATAACATAGGCCCAGTCTGTTTATAAAGCCGTAGTAAATAAGAACCGAACCCCAGTACTAGCTTACTAAATTAATAACTTTGTCTAGCTAGACATAAGAAATCTAAATACAAAACGACCTACTAAGAAACTTAACTGGAAGAACGCCGGCCCTTATAAGGTTAAAAAAGTTATCTCTCCTTATACCTACCAACTAAAGCTCCCTAATACGGTTAAAATCCACCCTATATTCTATACGTCAGTCCTCCACCCTACCGCCCCTATATTAGACGCCCTACCTAGACAGATCTAAGACCCTCCCCTACCAGTTAAAGTGGATAGTGAGGATAAATACCTTATTAAAAGAGTTGACGACATTAAGTATAATAAACAGAAACGCAAATATATATATCTTACAAAATGGAGAGGCTTTACTAAGCCCTTATGGGAACCCATTAACTCTATAGGACTTACACAAGCCGTAGAAGACTTTTACAAACTCTACCCAGAACTACTTTAGCCCCATCTCGCAGAAGCTTGAGTTTAAAGGGGGGGTACTATTATGGGACTCCTCCGTAACACCTTATATACGTCCACCTGTTTCCACCTATGTAGCAAGAAGAGACTGACTATAAGATAGCAATCTAATAGTAATCTACGGCAATCTAACGGCAATCTGCCGCATTCTGCTATATTCTGCCAAGTCTACTAAATCCTGCCAAGTTCTGCTAGGACCGCTACTCGAATCCTATTCTGCTCTATGTATGTGTTGACCAAGCAACTAAACTAGTAATATATACCCTTTCTTCCTATTTCCTTACCTTCTCTCCTTACGCAACGTCTTAACTTTATTATACAGTTTATATACATAGCTTAATAATATCTACTTCGCTATATATTATCACCACTTATACTTACTCCGTAACACCAGGATTGTTATTTGCAAGAGCTCGTTCTTAATTAATTAAATATATATAGCAGCAACGAAGCTCATCCTGCCGTTTTAGGAAGTTATATACCCAATTTATACCAAGAGGGTCAATATGGACGTATTAAGAAAGGTTAACGTACTCCCGGCGGAGGACTACTGTGGCAATTAATTAAACGGTATACTGCCAACATAGAAATCCAGCGTTTGCAAGATATATAAGGTGTTAAACAATTACATTTTCGCCAGCAACGGTAATACGGTTCTGGTTAGTATAGGCGACTTTATGGGGCTGTTGCTTTCCATCAAGACGGCGTCAAAATGTCTGTGGATCTACCCCATGGGCCTTTACGCAAGTTTCGCGGTCTTTATAGAGCCTAGAATTCCAGGCAATAATAGCGCTCTGTATGTTCTCTTCCCTGCTAGGTTGTAGGGGCCAGCGGGGCATTATGGTGTTGGTAAAAGATTTTTTAATTTGGTTGCAAGCATTTAGGATAAGTTGAAGTTGGTACTATTTTGATTTTGGAACCGGCAATATGCTACATTAGGAAGGAAGTAAACCTAATTAGGAAGGCGGTAGTAGCCGACCGTCATAACCCTATGGCCGTCATAACTCTGTGACCCACGTTAGGCAAAACCTATACCTATATTGCGCTATATATACTCGTAGAATGCGCTATAATATTGAGGAGAAGAAGTTGTAGTATAGCTGTTGTTGTGGACATGCTACGTGTGTGCATATGCCATGTTTTAATGACTAACTCTCATTACCTCGGCGCATATGCCTCGCATATGCGGTGCACGAAGACTAGGATATTTATAATCTTAGGATTAACAACTTTGCATTTTCCATTTTATTTAAATTGCATGTGCATTGCATATGCGTAGGCTAAGCGTGGTCTGAAGCTGGTCACGAAGCTGGTTTGCAACATATTTCTAACCACGCCGAGTTTTTCCTGACCACGCGGAGCTGTGAGCCCGCGAATCGAAGCTGCTTCTTTTTTGATGGATAAGCAGGAGCTTAGCTGTCTCGGTAGTCACATGGAGCCGTCAGCACGAGTCCGAGTCCTAACGCGATAATGAGAGCCCTTGAACAGGAATTGGGAGGAGCTCTAGGGTACCTCTTCACCTACCCTGTTCTATTCTCCGAAAAAAACCCCTTGCTTACTCATTTCAACCCATTAGTGTTGTATAGAACTGGAGAGCACCTGTTTTTTGCAAGGTTGAGAATGGGGTGGTGTTTTTCTGTTGGGTTTCCTTGGGATACCGACCTTGCTCTATACTCTTACAATATACTGTTTACTCTTTCAGCCCATCCACTTGCTCAAGAGCTCCTCCGGTGTATCTCTTACTAGAACATGAACATGTTCCAGAGCGCTGACACTCTGCAAATTTCGGGAGTTCTTGAACCAGAGTACTTTATTATTCTTCCCGCCGTTATCACCCAACCGTTCTCTAAAAGTTTTTTCTACAAACGCATCAACCATCTCTCTCCCCTTTGGTGTTAGCACGCCCTCAGCGTCCGCATCCAACGGAGTCTTCAGCCACACCACAATATGTGATATACCCTCGGCATTCCCATAGGGCCAGTCATTTCGTAGGATGTTATAGTCGGCCGGATCGGCGAAGGGAACTGGATTTCGGACCTCGAAGCGAAGCGGAGACTCTGATGGATCAATTGGCTTCCAATGCAGACGTTCAGAGAGGATGTAGACTGGGGCACTTCCGTACTCGCGTTTTATGTCTGTTGACCACGCTACATAGCGGCGGGCAGCAGAAGGCCAACGCTTGAAGTCTGCAAGTCTGTTCTCTGCTACTATCTGACACAATTCGGACCAAGGATGCGGTGTGAACTCGGAATCGGACTGGGCGAGGACTCCGAGGTCTACGGTTGTGAGATGAAAAGGAGGACCGGAAGGGGATTTCTCATTTAAAACGAATGTAGAAGGAATTTCTAGGCCGTTGATGGCCATGGTGTGTATGCTGTGAGCCTGTTTGTAGAATTTGAGCAAATCACCCGCCAGGGAGCTTTGTTGATAAGACGGGATGGGGCCCTAGGCTGACTCCTCGGATTGACTCGTATTAGTGTATCTTGGCAATTGCAGGGCCGAAATAAAGCGTGGGGAGAAGGTCCGCGCTGGCGTGGTTTAATTTGAAAGCTGAGCTTAACTCTACTTCAGATTATTGCTTCATCACATATGCTGCAAAATGGCAACAGTTTTCGGAAAGAATCAAAGTAGACAGATGCTTTACAATCACAGGCAAATGGCCCTAGTGAGTCTAGCGTTGCGGCAAGATAATCGTTCCCTGCGGCGCGCCTGCTGCGAGATCAAACACTCATGGAAACCCGTCTTCCAACAACATCATTCGCTCTTTCATTCCCCATTCCTCAGGCTGTGATAATTCGTTGCGAATCTAGCTGTCAGGGTGTATCTAGAACCTGTCTGCAATCCGCGTCCGTCAATGGGTCTAATAGTTGACTAACCGCCGTGCGACCTTCACGTCCCAGTGCAGCGCACAATCTGTCACTCCCACGTCGAAAACTTCAATATTTACGAAAAGCCGTCAGTTGATCTCGGATGGCCGAAAAGGACACAGAGGGGCCACCCTCTATCCTTTTATGGTATGAGAGTCTACTTTCTCGGCGGGTCGACATCGTTGGTGATTATGCTGGCAATGAACTCTTCCTGATCGAGGGCGATTCCGTCCTTCTGAACTGCTTTTGCGACACAAAGATCGACTTTGACGGTACTATTGCCCACATAGAGCTTGAAGTTTCCTTAAATCTCAGCGTTTAGCTAATTGATGAGATTTAGATGGCTTTCAGCTTCTCCACGCGGCATATGCTGTTGAGGATTTTCTCCGGAACCTTGTTCAACGGAAATGCAATTTTCATATCGTTTTCTTCGACCAGCACCGCGAGTTGTGCATTCCACCTCGCCTTTCAGAACCAAATCAAGAGAAATATCTTCTTGCCCGTGAAGCTATTATTCGCCATCTTCACGTCAACTTGAGTGCGAAGCAGCCGGGAATCGAACTTCATGTGTTTCCATCATTTCACTGCGAAGCATTCAAAGAATATCTGGAGTCTGCCGGTTTGTACTTTATCATGTGCCATGATGGAGCGTCATCAATCAAGTCTAGCAAAAAGACGACCTCAGCGAAGATCGAGATGTCCGAGAAAGCCAAGGACATACAGCAAGATAAGCACTTCTACAACAAAGCTATATTCCGTTCAATGATCTACTGGTTTGTGACACACGGATATAATGCTGCTTTAGTCAATGGCGTAGAATGGCGGGATACGAAAGTTCTCACTACAATTCTTGAAGGCCGGTACCGCCAGAAGCCAAGAGAATTACGAATGCGCTTATTCAAACCCGGCGAGATTAATGCAGAGCAACAAGACTGCTCTTCGGATATCAATTCGCTGAATGCGCTCACTTCGCGGTATGGATCAAACTTTACCGAGCGTGAGTATTTGACTATCCTTACAATTAGCAAGATGGTTTCAACCAAAGGATCACCATCAAGCCTTATTATCGCTTTTCTGATTCACTCGGTTTTGCTGGCTCAATCGCCCTTGTCTGATCGATTTGTCAAGCCCACTACAGGGACTGAAGCGTCTCGTACTTTCATGACCGATTTTTGTCGCACCGCACGGTCAATTCTAGAAACAAGCTATTGGAAAACTAAGATGGAGCAGCTCTTGCCTACCCCTCGCTGCGATCTCGCTGACCTTGTGGATGGTCGGCTATTCAACGTATCATGCCAGATTGGTTCCTTTGGTAACAATAAACGGCTTGATGAATTCCTGGATGCAGTGGAATTAGTCTGCGGGGTTCGGCTGTCAGTAAAACCAGCGAAGAAGACATATCCAGGTGAGTATGTTAAGTCTATTGAGGAGGGGACGCCATCTTTTTATACGAACGGAGCGCCCGTCCACGGCTCCTCAAGTGGTGACTTAAAGCCTTACGCGGTCTTGCCTTTCGCAAATCCAGTTTTTGATGCTCATTTGGCCCCAATCAAACTCGCAACGGATAGGTCTGCAGGAGCAAACTACAACAGCACTTCCGCAAAGATATTTCGTGAAATGTCTCACTGGCACAACAGCAAACGACCACTTGATCCAAAAATAACACCGGACCAGCTGGCGCGCAGCAAGAAAGCGGCCTTCTTTGCCGCAAGACGGAATCAGTGGTTTATGGCCGAAATGACAGCATACGCTGCCAGCTTGACCAATGCTGTAGGCAAGATTTTAGATCCCGAGATCGTGACTACTGGCGTTAAAACAAAGCCAAAGTTGCCTTTGAATGAGCCACCTACGGAGAAGGCAAACCAAAGCAATCCTAAATCAGGCGCCAAAGCGAACACGAGAGCCTCTAAGAAAGGTCACGTAAAAAGCGGGAAACAGGCAATCATGGACGACATTGCTGCAACGAAAAACCGCCGGGATGAGGTGACCACCGAGAAGCTGGTTCAGTCCTGGCGTACAACCTGCAAACTATTCGAAAGCGAAGCTGTCCCATCAGTGCGGTATCAGAAGGCAAAGCAGTACCTTTCCAGTTTGAATACTGAAACTAAACGGACTGTTCTTGCCGCCGAAACTGAGTTATTCATGCTCAACGTCCTCCTTGGCATGTGGATATCGTTCTGCCGCGACAACAAGAAACAAGAAGGTCTAGATATTGCAGCTCTGATCTGGAATACGGCGACGCGCATCTCAAAGATGGATACGGGAATGACTAAGGCAATTGCACTCAGTGTGGAACTCACTATCAAGAATCTTAGTCTTCCCCAGTTGGTAATCGCGAAACCAGAAAACGACCGCCGACTGGCTTTTGAAATGATTCTGACTACATCTACCAACCTTGATCTTTCTGTGCCTCTTTCGCCGCAACAGTTCCAGCTTCTGCACTGTGGGCCCTACTTCGACCGGAGCATAGACTCTGCTCCAGATGATCGAGTACCTTTCGAACCGGATGGCTGGCAGAGAAAAGTTCTTGATGAAATAGATTCTAAACGTAGTCTCCTTGTGATCGCACCGACATCTGCCGGTAAGTCTCCTTCAAGTCCTTCAACCAGGCGTTTTAAGTTATGCCGAGGCCTCTGAAGTAGTCTTCAAGATTCCGATCGCCCTATCAATTCTATGCAGTTGCTAACATACTCTTAGGTAAGACATTCATATCTTTCTACGCAATGAAACAGATCCTGGAATCAAACGACGACGACGTTCTTGTCTACGTGGCACCTACTAAAGCGCTTGTAAATCAGATCGCTGCCGAAGTTCAAGCCAGATTCTCTAAATCCTTCAAGTACCCAGGGAAGTCGGTTTGGGGTATACACACACGTGATTATCGGATCAATAACCCCACAGGCTGCCAAATTCTTGTCACAGTTCCGCATATCCTTCAGATTATGCTTCTGGCTCCTTCGAACGCGAAATCTACAGGTTCGTGGTCAACCCGTGTCAAGCGAATTATATTCGACGAAGTCCATTGTATTGGACAAGCAGAAGACGGCATTATCTGGGAACAACTCCTTCTTCTTGCACCATGTCCTATAATTGCTCTCTCTGCCACCATCGGAAACCCCCAGGAGTTCAACCAGTGGCTGTACTCTACTCAAAAGGCGATTGGTAATGATCTTGTCATGGTATCACATCCTTACAGATACTCTGACTTGCGGAAGTTCGTGTATAATCCACCTAAAACCTTCCTCTTCCAAGGGCTTTCTGACAAGCCTGTGTTTGGACATCTTGGGCTAGATGGATCATCTAATTTCACATTTATGCATCCTGTGGCAAGCTTGGTCAATCGGTAAGCGGTTTCTTCGGCAGCGAATGTACTTTTGCATCAGCCGAGGTTATTTTTTACTAACTTCCAATAGATCAAGGGGTATGCCTGATGATCTTAGCTTGGAAGCACGGGACTGCCTTACTTTATGGGAAAGCATGTCAAAACACCAGAATGGGAGATATACGGTTGAGCAGTCATTGAGCCCGTCTCAGATGCTTCCTAAAATTGTCCGCAAGGCTGATATTATCAAATGGGAAGAAAGTTTGAAGAAAGTGCTTAGAAAATGGGTAGCTGACAGCGGTTCGCCATTTGATGCAGTCATGGATGATCTAGCTAAGCCTCTCTATGAGCCTGTACCTCAGGCCACACAGATTAGCGAAGGTTCGGTTTCGATTGATGCGGATGATCTCTGTTCAACAACCCTTCCTTTGCTCACCAAATTGCATCAGCAAGATGCCTTACCCGCCATTCTATTCAACTACGACCGCAGCCAATGTGAAAGGATTTGTAGAAACATCCTTGACCAGCTTAAGACTGCTGAAGATGAATGGAAATCTTCCAGTCCGAAATGGAAGACGAAACTCGCGAATTGGGAAGCATGGAAGAAAAGCATGGCTAAGATTGGTAAAAAGGGACCACCGAAGACATCGAAGAAGAAAGGCGCTGCCGCCGATGAGGAGGGTGTTTCTAAAGCCGACCTTATGAAGGATGCAGCGAATACCGAGATCAGTCCTTGGGCCTCATTCGATCCGGAGAATCCTGTTGACGGCTTCCACTTCGCAGACAATAAGAGGATTCAACCTTCAGAACTAGCCCTATACATTCGGCAATTATACCGCCGCGATCTTCCAGAATGGCAGTCTGAATCGCTAAAGCGAGGCATTGGAGTTCATCATGCTGGTATGAACAGGAAGTACCGGCAAGTAGTTGAGATGTTATTCCGGAAAGGCTTTCTGCGAGTTGTTATCGCTACAGGAACCCTCGCACTTGGTATAAATATGCCTTGTAAGACCGTGGTGTTCTCTGGCGACTCTGTTTTCCTGACTGCACTCAATTTTCGCCAAGCTGCTGGCCGTGCTGGCCGCAGAGGGTTTGATATGCTCGGAAACGTTGTGTTTCAAGGCATTTCTCTCAACAAAATTTGCCGGTTGATCAGCTCAAGACTTCCAGATCTAAACGGCCATTTCCCTATTACAACCACCTTAGTTCTTCGACTGTTCACTTTGCTTCACGAATCCAAGGACTCACCTTTTGCAGTACGGTCGATTAACTCTTTGCTATCTCAACCCCGCCTCTATCTAGGTGGTGACGAATCCAAAATGACAGTACTACACCACTTACGCTTCTCTATTGAATATCTTCGGAGGCAATACCTCCTTGATTCCACCGGCGCGCCGTTAAACTTTGCAGGTTGTGTTTCACATCTCTATTTCACCGAGAATTCTTCCTTCGCATTCCACGCATTGCTCAAAGAAGGGTTTTTCCACAACCTATGCGCAGATATCGACAACAATCCTGAACAAGTGCTCCGTACACTTATGCTAACCATGTCACATCTATTTGGCCGCCAATACTGCCGTCAAGCTGATCAAGAATTCATCGAAGAGGTCGTGAAGCGATCACCCTCTCTCGTGTTTCTCCCTCCACTGCCGAAACAAGCCGCCAGTATTCTGCGCAACCACAATGATGTTACGCTTAATATCTTCAGTGCTTACGTACGCACGTTTGTTGAGCAGCATATTAAGGAACCGGACTGCTACCTTCCCCTGACTAGCCTTAAAGCAGGCGGTGATATGACCGCAGGGACCACCGTAGTACCACACCTACCCCCAACATCGATCCGGTCCTCATTTGTTGCTTTATCAGGCCATCAAGACAAGTTCGACTCGATCCACGACCTTTGTACCACCACCCGCAGCGGTGTCTTCCTTGAGGAATCCGTTATCCCCTTTGTTAGCCTCTACCCTGACGAAATGGACGTCCCTCTCAACGCATATCTCTATGACTTCTTCATGCACGGCGACGTCAGTGCGCTAGTTACAGCAAATGGCGTCCGCAGAGGCGATGTCTGGTTCGTCTTGAACGACTTCAGTCTCATCCTAGCAACCATCGTGACCAGCTTGTCGAACTTCATGAAGTTGTCACCAGATAATGATATGGGCATGGCAGAAGTCATGGGCAGCGGCGACGCAGCAGAAGAGAAGAAGGAAGATAAAGAAGTCCCCGATGACACCGCTGCCGATATCGCCTCTGGAGAAATGAGAGGGGTCACCGGAGACAGTCATGGGCCAGGCGCCGGCAGGACTGGCAAGGCGGAACTAGTCGTTGGCCGAAAGAAGAAAGCGAAGGTGGCGGATTCCTGGGACGATGAGGCTGATGATGATGAGGATGACGACGCAGATGACGGTGGCGAGGAGGCTTCTTGGAACAACACCGATGATGATAGTGAGAAACCAGCGTGGGAGAAGCAGGAGGGGGGGCTGCTGAATGTACTGAGGGCTTTTAAGAAGCTAAGGGAGGAGTTCGATACGAAATTCAAGGTTATGTGGGCCTAGCTGGGGATTTCAGGCCGGCTTTGGGTAGTTGATTGGTCGGTCACACAGAATTAGAATAGTATTCAGGCAGTGACTATGGACGCTCATTGTATACAGGCTATGGTCCAGCTTGGACGTACCTAGATACTTATATACGAATTCACGATCATTCGGGAAATTATGTTCATCAAACGGCGCAAGTTGCTGCGATGCTTTTCCTACTGGGTAGTATAAACGTAGGGCCAGGGTACTTTAAGTTACAAATTCTAGTGATTGCTCTATTGGAGATTATCCCTATATGATAGTACCGCCATAAAGTATTTCCGCTCAAAAGGTACTAATTCAGGAGTAGCAAAACCAGAGTTAAAAAATGAAAATCAGTTGTGCATATATTTTTTATTTTATTTTTATTTTTTTTATATCCGATTGTATTATACTACGTATAATACTGCGCATGCAGCCTCTAGGCTATGGCGCTATAGTTCTATATACATGAATCCTTCCTAGGCAGCTTAATATGTACTAGTAGCTAAGTGGACACTCTGGCCCGTTTTTAAATACTAGGGGAGTCCTAGCCTATTGGTGTTTTATCCTGATATTTTGCTTACTATGGTCCAGTTTATACCAAGAAATCGCACTAAGGAAATCCTGGCTCTTTTATCTATTTCTGCCGTATTCTGTTGTTCCTAGAGTAGAAAAAGCGCTCTAAAAGATAGATTTTGATGTAGTTTTGCGTATAAGAATAAGAGGAACAACATAGCTTACTAGCTTGGAAGTAGCTACCAATTACCCCTAAGCGACTGTTTGTAGTAATGTACCCTATATCTCCTCCTTGCTAAAGAAAAGGGTAGAGAATTAGTAATTAGTAGGTACTCTCCCTAAAAGTAACCTACTAATGGTATTTTATAAGGGCGAACCTCGTTACGTAAACCCACTTCTATAGGAAATTTTTCACGAGGTTGTCTGTATAGGGTATAAACACCAATTCGCCTATACACCTTATATTTAACGTGCTAATGGTAACACGGGCCGGCCCCCTTCCCCTATCCCCTACTATAGCTACCCTAGCAGTACATCGTCTGCGGTACGCCTGCGGTCCTCTGCCTGTAGCGCGACAGCCGTGGACCGGTTATAGTAGAGGTCGTCTGCTCTGCAGCAGACTGGTTGTAGTAGAGGTTGTTTGCTCTGCAGCAGACTGGTTATAGAGGAGGTCGTCTGCCCTGCGGCAGACTGGTTGTAGAGGAGGTCGTCTGCCCTGCGGCAGACTGGTTGTAGAGGAGGTCGTCTGCCCTGCGGCAGACTGGTTGTAGAGGAGGTCGTCTGCCCTACGGCAGACTGGTTGTAGAGGAGGTCGTCTGCCCTACGGCAGACTGGTTGTAGAGGAGGTCGTCTGCCCTACGGCAGACTGGTTGTAGAGGTCGTCTGCCCTACGGCAGACTGGTTGTAGAGGAGGTCGTCTGCCCTGCGGGAGACTGGTTGTAGAGGAGGTCGTCTGCCCTGCGACAGACTGGTTGTAGAGGAGGTCGTCTGCCCTGCGGCAGACTGGTTGTAGAGGAGGTCGTCTGCCCTACGGCAGATTGGTTACAGTGGAGGAGGTCGTCTACTCTGTGGCAGACTGGTTGTGGTGGAATCGTTGGTTGTGGTGGCTAGCGTCGTGGTGACGTGTCTTTAGGGGGTATACAACCGGCGGCGCCCTTGCGACGACGGACGGAGGAGCAAAGGGGAGGCGACGGACGTTGTGCATATATATAGACACGATATTAGTACGTATAAGAAAGATTAAACTCTACTTCTCACCTGTTGTCACCACCCTTCTCAGTAAAAGACTAACAAAGACGTCTTGCTTGTTAGTAAAACGATATGCTTAGGTTTAATTCTTTCATTCTTGCCAGAAGAATCTAAGAATCGAGCACACTTCACAACTTTCCGTGCAATGGACTAGCGTTGTGGGCTGCATAGGTTTCTATTTGTTCTCGAAAGATAAAAAAGTCATTGTGTAGGCCCGAATCTTTAATAAGTCTGGCCTCTTTCTAAATGGAAGTCTCTAGTTCAACTACTTTATTGAGACATGTTGTGAGGTTTCGGACGTTGAGATTGTAGGGACGTATATTTCACACATACCCTAGGTCACTCCTGAGCTACCAATTCGGTCAAACGCAGCCGTTGCAAAACTCATAACCTTAAGTCGTACCTCTTGTCATATACCCTTATTTCAACCTGGGAATATCATATCTAGTAGGGAGTCTTTTCACCAAGCCTAGGAAGTGACATTGTAAACCTCTGGCCACATCTTACAGTCGTTTGCGAAATATCGGTAAAAATTCGCCAAGCCAAAAAATTCGCATCGCACCTCACCAAAATTTTACGGAGGGAGTATGATTTTAATTTTACTACCACAATACACTAAATCTTGATTATAACTACCTAAAATTAAAGTTAGTAACTTGCCCAATTAAGCCAATTATATACAATTCTTGGTATTGCCCTCTATGCCACTACTACCTACCTGTCAGTTGTTTTCTGCTCCAAAATAATCTGGACAAAAGCGAGCTTAGTCTACGCCTATTCCTGCTACTCCCCAGCCGTCTAAGAAGGTTAAAAGGAAGCTAAAGCTAAAGCCGCAGCCAAAGCTGTATATAGTAAGGAAGGCAAGGAGGCCAAAATTACCGTTGCCGTTGCTATTACCGGCGCTACCCCTGTCCCCACTATTAGCTTAACCTATATTCGCAGATTCAGATTTAGATAAGGGTAAGAATAAGAATAAGGATAAGAATAAGGATAAGAATAAGGATAAGGAAGATAAGGAGGACAAGGATAAGAATAAGGATAAGGATAAGAACAAGGACAAAGAGCCAGTAGAGACTAAGCACAAGGATTTAGACACGTTATTACCATTACTACTACCACCCGTACACTTTACAAGTGTTTAGAAGGTAACTGTTAGTAATAGAAAAGAGACTCTACTTAGTATAAAGTTAGCTATATATAATACTAATAATTTATACCTATTCCAGCTAGAGAAATGGAGAGAGCAGATCTTACTAGATCTATTACCGTAAAAGTTTAAGGTTAGCCAGCTTAAAGCTGTTGCATTATATAAAAAGGCACGGCGAGTTAACTACTACCCCTAAAAGATTCGCTCTTGCGATAATCTTAAGTAAGCTATTAATATAGTTAAAAAGTGGTACTGGCGCTAGCCAATAAGATCTTTAGCCTTAAACTTTACCTTATATTTAGTTAAAGAAAAGGAGCCAGAGACTTAAGCTCCTGCCACTACTTAAAGTTAGCAATTAGGTGAGAGGCCTGTAGGTAAAAGGATAAGTATATAGGCTTAACTTACTACTCTGCCTGGCGCATTTACTGCTAAGGAAGCCTCTGGTAATTAAATACCCATAATTGCTGATTAGTGGCCTTATATAAACATTTACTGTCGTAATAAGGGTAAAACTTATTAGCAGAATAAGAAGTCGCCTAACTTGCCCAATTTAGAAATTAATTATTATCCTATTAGTATAGATAACTTTCTATAGTGGAATAAAGAGCTGCTTAGTGGCGTGTCTACGGTCGAGCAGCTGTCGTAGAATATTATTATTAACTTAGTAAACTGGAAGGAGAGAAGCTGGGGGAGTTACAAGGAGCAGGTAGTAGAAAAGGAAGATTCTATACTATTAACAAATAATCTTTTTAAGGCCTTTATAGCGTCTTATTCTAGGCTAGCTAATTACCTACCTCCTTAGCCTTATTACCCCTACCCTCCGCTATATGTAGGTGTTGAGCCGCCCCAGAACTCTAGCCCTATTTAGTTGGAAACAGACCCAATTAAGCTACTTAGCCAGTTCTTTAAGTGGCTGGTATATAAGCCAGGCTTTTGTAGTAAACAGTAGAGGGTAATTTTAATGCCAATTAAAGACAAGTTAGTAGAGGAAGAGTAGAATATTAATATACTAAATTTAAAGAAGCTAGGTGAAGGTATAACGTTAGATTTATGGGAGCGCTATAACTTTAAGGTTAGCACACTAGCTTAAATTAGAAGTAAGATCTCAGCCTTTAAGCGATCTAGATAGTAGCTATTTATTAATCTACAATATATCCTGCCTCTTGGAAGTGTTGCCCTATATATATCCTATATACTTAACTAACAGTAAAATATAGGAAGGCGTTAAAGCTCTTAAACTCCTTAACTAGCTACTAGTTCCTTCTAATCCAAGCCTTAATATTATTAAATATCACCTTAATTGGATTATAATCTGGCGAATATAGCGGCAGAAATCTTAGCTTAATACTATGCTACTTATAGAGCTCACGGAGTCGTGCTGACTTATAAATTAATATGTTGTTAAGAATAAGGACTAAGCATAGCCCTAGGTATAGTAAACAATAAGGGAGTACTTGCTCCTCTATAAAGGATTTAAATATTACAGAGGTAATAGAGCCTTGGAAGATAATATAGCTCAGATATCCATCTACTAATAGTGCTAGTAGAAGGCTCCACCTCTCTAATCTCTTAAGTGGGCGTGCTACTCTGTAGTTAGTCCCTTTAGGTAACTAGCTGTACTTCCTATTTCTAGTCCTCTTATTCGCCGCTAACTTATTAAAAAATACTAGCTAATCTACTATCTAGCTTTTTTAAATACCAATCTAGGCGTTATGGAGGGTAGTGCTCCTCTTAGCCGCCTAAGCCTTAACTGCCTTTTATGACTAGCGAGCTCTCTTAAAAGCGCGGTATATATTTAAAAGAGAGAGTAGGGTATTAAATTTATTAAATAGGAAGGTCTACATCTTATCTAGATACGTGGTTGGCTAGTCTTTAAGAAACTTAAGAAGCCTCTATATAATAAGTTAGCAGAAGACTTAATACTATAATATTATATATTACCATTTCTTGGTAAGGTAGCAGAGATCTATACCAGCTAAGAGTAACTGTAGGTGGTGCATACGGCTCGCCCTAAATATTAAGGTTTAATCATAGCTTATAAATTGTCTTCTTAGACACCTTTACTGCCTCTGCAATAGCTACTATACTTTTATTAGCTTTAACACAAAGCCTAATTCTATGAACAACTTTATCTGGAAGGCGGCGGCCTATAATTATGACGATTGTGGTGGTAAAATTGAAATCATACTCCCTCCGCAAAATTTTGGTGAGGTGCGATGCGAATTTTTTGGCTTGGCGAATTTTTACCGATATTTCGCAAACGACTGTATCACATCTCATACATTATATTTGCTATTAAAGTGTTGGAGCCTACGCCCACGCATTGTATAAGCAAAAGCCCGGTCATGAAAATATATATCACGTTTCATTCTGCTAGCTTCCTGCATGTAAATCTTCTTCTAGAAATCTCGTATTACTCTCCACTGCCATTACATTTTTCACAAAATTCAGCATCTCGATCTTACAGCCTCTTGAATCTTCCTTCCTGACACACAGAAAGACCACAAGATGCCATCTAAGAATAGACAAAGAACCTTTCGGCAGGTCCGAAAGGAACGCATGTCAGTTCTTTTAGTACAGATACTAATGGGCGTCGCCAAAAGGCGTCTAATGTAAAGCTCAATCCAAGAAAACGACTTTCCCACAGCAGGACCTCTACATGTCCTTAGACAAAGATAAATGGGCAAGTTATCCCCGGTCCCCAGATGGCCCAAAGAGCGTGTATGGGACCCAACACATCTCTGAGGCTTATTGAAACCAGATGCTGACGATCGTTGTATAAATAGCACCTGCGAAAGCCGTTAGGGACCTGCAACTGCAGCCTCAAGGACTTTCGTAACGATCAAGCACTGTGGCGGTAATGGTTCGAGTTACGAATGGTGGAAGGGAAAGGCATTGGTGTCTTTTCCAAAGTCCGTCTTGGACCAAATGTCGTCATCGGTGAGCTGACGGGACCGCTGGAACCTCCAGGAAGTGTCTTTGAGGGAAGTTGAGGAGGATATCATTGCGAGATTGCTATTGGGCCTTCATCCAGTGGCGTCAACGCATATATTGACACTTTTGAGGTTGGGAGCCTCGCGAGGTTCATCAATCTCCTGTGACGCAACGGCTGAGTTCTAGCAGATGAGAGGTGGAAAGACCCGAGTTTGTGTCGTCATGACGACACAAGCTATTTTTATTAAAACAAGCGAAAGGACTTGGGGAATAGTTAGTATGGTAATTGTTGGAGTGGAGCAGGACGTAACTAAAATGGTGAACTTTGTGGGGCATGGCGGATCACCTTTGCCGAACAAATAAACATGAAGATTATTGCCGAAAGAGTTATTGTCACGAAGTTCAGATGGAGCTGCTCATTGATGAAATGGGTTGATTGATTAATGATCTTGACTTGATCGTTAATTGATGCTTTTTGACCTTAATCTGACGTGTCTTTAGTGACGTGTCTTCGTGCACGTGACTCGTGCACGTGACCCACGCCTTTAGAGAATACAGATTATCTAACACACCCCCTTTAGCTTCGAGCTCTTTGAGGTCAAAGCTAACCACCTTCTCGTGTCCGTCAATGCGTCAATTGAACCATAATGTCATCTAAATCCTTCCTTCTTGCCCTAACCTTCTCCCTTAGGTCCTTCAGTTGCTTCTCCTTATTTAGCCACTCCTTAATATCCACTATTCTAACTAGGTTAACGAAGTTCTAAAACCTCTACTTAGGCAGGGCCTTTGTAAGTCTATTAGCAATTATCTTCTTTATTACTATCTATTAAAATTATACTTGTCTTATTGCATATTCCTAATATAGCTAGTATTAATAGATATTAACGTATTAGAGCTTTATAATTAGCTTTACTATATCTTCTATAATTAGTTAAAGTGTTTAGGTATTATCGCATTTAATAATTAAAGGCTTATTTAGCCTTAATATTATTACTTTAAACAGTCTGCTAATAAAAATAGCTTTTTTTACTATCTATAATAGGGCTAATAACTCAGCTTCTATGCTTAATGTTATAACCATACCCTACTTATTTACTCTCCAGGCAATTAGTCCCCTAAATAGCTTTATAATATATCCTTATAAGCTCTTTCTATTAATGGGGTTGTCTGCGAATAATATATTGCTAGTATAGATAAATAATTACGCTTTACTTTTACCGTCTCTTCCATTATCTCGTCCTTTATTGCGTATTCCTTTATCTCTCCCTCTACCGTTTATTCCTTTCTTATCTTCTCTATAGCAGATTGCTCTGCTCCTTATGCTATATAGGTACTAAATTACTTTATCTACCGCTTAATAATGCTCTTAACTTAGGTTCTAATTAAACCTTACTAGCTATAATACTATAAAAGCAATATCTGGACGCGTTATAGTAGCTATATAGAGTACTAAACCTAATTTTCTCTAATATAGTATCGTAGAAGCTGCTTCTCTTAGTAGGGATATAAGACGGACTAGTAGGTCTATATTAGGGGACAGAAGCGTTAGACGGATTAATTAGTAATTAGTAAAAAGGAGTTTAGATTCTGCTATAGGAGTATCTAAAAGACGCCCTATAAGATCTATCTTATACTAATTAGCTATCTTCTTAATATAGGCTTTCTAGGATAGCTATAGGAGCCTCTAGCTATAATTGCATAGCACATAGATTCTTAGGAACTGTTAGCGACTTAGTCAATCAAGGTATAAGTACGGCAAGAGGGACGCGCAAGCCTGTATAATTGGTAGTCTATAAACAAGGATCCAAAGCTAGAGAAAGGAAGGAGAAGAATAGCAGCGCCGTTTAATATTTTATGCGGTCCTTAAGTTATATAACTCACGTTTACTATAATCCACGTCTGCTAAGATCCACTGTTTTCCACTAGCGCTGTAACATTACCCCCCCCTCCAAAAAAGCCTGCCCTTAGGCTTTGTATATCCATATTATATCTATAGGGTATTCTTATCTTTATGCTTAATAGGCAGCCTATTGTCTTTACTATACTAGCACTCCATCCACTTGTTAAGGTACTTTAGGGGTCTGGGTTTATTAGGGTATTAGTTATAAAATTCTTTAAGTCTCTAGGGGCAGCCTATAAAGTTCTATATAGGTACTAGGTTAGGTCTAGATTATAGCCTTTTTATTAGATATGGTATTATAGCGTTCTTTATACTAGTTTATAGGCTAGTATTTTATTAACTTCCCATTTATTATTACTATTAACTTAAATTAGCAGGGGAGGCTTATTCTTTTATCTAGGTAGTAGGTTATTTACAGCCTTCTATAGCTTATCCAGCAAAAAGATAGGATAGACTTTAATTAAGTCTAAGAGCTTAACCTTATATAAGTTGCCTTCTTTATTAAGAATTTTATATGGTCCTACTATCTTATAGTCTAGCTTGCGGCTAGGCCGTTCTGTTTTTTGGTTCTTTATTATAACCTAGACCCTATTATCTATAGTAAAGTTAGGCTCGCGCCTATACTTATTTGCCTACTATTTTATTAATCTCTAGGCCTTTTCTAGATTTATATAGGCTACTATCCAAGCTTCTTCTAAGTATTTAGTATATTGCTAGGCTTCCTTATAAGACAGTTTTTCGCGTATAGTCTATAGCCCCTCCGGTCTTTCCTAGTCAAAGCTTATATAGGGTAAGTATCCCATTTCTAGCTAAATAGGTGCAAATCCTATAGAGTTATAGGGTAGGGTTGCCTAGGCATAGTCTATTAGAGGTAGCAGTTTGCCCTAGTTATCCTAAAAGTAGTTAATAAAGGGCCGGAGCCTCTAGTCTAAGTATTAATTTATAATCTCCGTCTAACTATCTATCTGGGGGTAGTATGCTGTAGAAAGCTTTAGCTTAATGCTAAGGATCTAAGTAAACTTATTCTAAAAGGCTAATATAAACTACGGCCTATAATCGGATATAATAGTATCTGGTAGTCCGTAAATTTGGTAGACATAATAGATATATAGTTAGGCTACCTCCTTAGTATTAATATCCTTATAATAGGGGATTAAGAATAGGCGCTTACTAAAGCGGTTAACTAGGATTATTACTATATTATATCCGTTACGGTCTATAGGCAGCTTATAAAAGCCTATAGAGATATACTGCTAGGGGCGTTCTAGTATTAGGAGTGGCTTTAATAGTCTAGGGGTTTTGTCTCGTAGAATTATAGACCTATAGCAGTTATTATAGTTCCGTATATAGCGGTTAATATCTATAACTATTCTAGGCTAGTAGTAACGGTTACTAATAATCTTATAGGTCTTATTCTTTCTAGGGTAGGCCATAGAGACCTAGGTATATACTTTAGCAATAAGCCAGGTCTATAAATTTTGTTCCTTTATTACTACCAGCCGTTTCTAGTGCTTAAGCAGTCCGTTTTTAAGGGACTATAGGCTAGTAGTATCCTTTACCTTTCGCGGTACTCCTATAGAGAAGGGGCCGTACGGTTTGCCTATAGCAGTTTATTAATAAGGTTAAGTTCCATGGAGTTAATAGGACATATCTTAGCATCTAAAGGGTCCGTATTTAGCTCTGCCTGTATCTAGGGGTTAAGGTACTTTAGTTATAGTAGTATCTAGGTCTGTAATAAGATCTTTACAGCTGCCTAATTACCTAGGTCCTGTTTACGCCTTATAAAAGCATCCGCACGGTTTATAGCGCCTAGTCTATATATAATTAAGAAGTTAAACTAAAATAGGATATCCACCCAGTATGCCTATTAGGCCATAAGGGCCTTAGTTGTTATAAAGTATTCTAGGGCCTTATAATCTAAAACTACCTTGATAGGCTTAAGGGTCCCCTCTAGCTATATACGCCATTACTAAAAGCTAGAGACAATAGTCAGCATTTCTTTATTATAGATATAGTAGTTTAGCTTAGCATCTATTATAGTTTTTAAATAGTATATAATAGGGTGCCATTCTCTATTTAGTTACTTCTAGGAGAAAACGCCAGCTATTACGCCGTCTAAGGCATTAGTTTCTAGCATTAAAGGCCATTCCGGGTTAAAGTAGGTAAGTAGGGGAGCTAATACCAGCCGTTTTTTAAGCTTATTAAAGGCCTGCATATATATAGCGTTAAAGTGGAATAGCTAGTCTTTCCTAGTAAGGCGGTTAAGAGGCCAGGTAATCCTACTATAGTTCTTAATAAAGCGTTAGTAGAAGTTATAGAAACCTAAAAATAATTACACCCCTTTTATAGTCCGTGGGGGTGTCCACTAGTTAATTATAGCCGTTTTTTCTAGGTCGGCCTTAATTCTATCTATACTAATAATAAAACCTAGGTACTTTATACGCTTAATATTAAATTCTAATTTCCTAATATCGGCCTAGAGACCAGCCTTGCGGAGCTATTATAGGACTTTATAGATATGCTCCTTATATTCTAACTTATTCTTAGAGTAGATTATAATATTATCTAGGTAGGCTATATAGAAGTTATTAAGGTAGTTAAAGAGTATATTATTTATATATTACTGGTATATAGCCAGTCCGTTAGTCAGTCTAAAAGGAAGTATTTTATATTTATATATTCTGTAATGGGTCTAAAATATAGTAAGATCTTCTAATTTAAGGTCTATTTTAATCCGGTAAAAGGCCTAATAGATATTAAGCTTAGTAAAGATCTTAGCTCTACTTATTTAGGTTAAAGTCTTATTAAGTAAGAGTAGTAGGTAGCGGTCCTTGCGGGTTATATTATTTAGTTTGTGGTAGTTAATATAGAAATGAAGTCCTTTATTTAGCTTTTTAGTAAAGAGAATAGGTAAGTTAAAAGGGGCTTAACTAGGTTTAATAAAGCCCTTATTTAGGTTATTAATAAAGTACTGCTTTATAGCCTATAATTCAGTAGTAGACTGCTAATAAAGGGGGCTATAGCTAAGTATATCTTCCTTATCTAGCTTAATCTTAATCTTATAGTCGTATAGTTAGTAAGGCGGGAGTATATCTAATACTGCCTTGGAGAACACGTCCTTAAATTTCCAATATTAATAGGGTAGTTTCTATTCTACTAGCTCCTTATCTATAAGCTTACCTTCCTATTTACTAAGCTTATTTTCCTTTTCCTTAATTATTTAATTAATTTTATATAAGCTAGTAGTAAAGGCAACGGTATTAGGTTAGACTAAGTTCTGGTAAAATCCAACGGCGCTAATATAGCAGATATTAACTAGTAGGAGGTCCGTAGGTTTCTTTATAGACTATTATTAGGCCGTATTTTATAGCCTAGGGTTTATAATCTTTCTTAACTCCTATTCCATCTTCTATAAGTTATCCCTCCGGTCTATACGTTTAGTATAGCGTCTAATACTCCTTGCTATTCTTTATGGCTATATAGGGCCTAAGTTCCCTGTAGGGAGCTCCGCTAGCTTTTTACTAACTTTTTTAATCTCTGGTATAGGTGGCATAATATAGGTAGTCTAAGGGCGGCGTAGTATATAGGTCTGTTATAGGTGTCGGGAATATATCACGTGTGGTTACGTGGTCACGTGTCGCCACGACACTAGCGTGGCGAGGAGCCTTAAGCTCCTCGCCCTTCCTCATTAAAAGAATAAATTAACCATCATCATACTATCTACGAACCGTAGCTACGTGATATCACCTTGTGTTACCAACACTGATTAGTGGTTAACTTCACTGTTATACCACAGAACAGCTAGGTATTCCACCAAGAAGAGACAAGCCACTATACCAGTGCTACTCGTGCTAGAGGAAGCTGTCTTTTAAGGTCAGAACTGGTCCTAAACCTTAAATAGAACTCTTCTATAAATCTAAGGATTTAAAGGCCAGAACTAGTCCTAAGCCCTATAATCGCAGATTCTTGTCTAAACGCGTACCAAACAACAATTAATAATCCCTACACCAATAACACCTCCTCTCCTATAACCTAATAACACTTCCCTTCCTCTGAAAACATGGCTATAATTACTCTAAATAACTGGAGAGATTCCTTACCACTAGGGGTAGCTGCGTACGCGAAACTTATTAATAAAGATTGGGACAAATTTCCCGTTTTTGATATAACAACCTATACGGCAAAATAAGTTAATGGCTTCCTTCTATACTATATTCTCTTTTACCAAAGTAGACACTACGCCAATGTACAACTGTGGGAATATTTTAGGGAGGATTTTATAGGATAGACCACTGACACCTAGGCACTTAGCAATGTTAATATTGTTTAGGATTTTTGAGACTTCCTTTAGGAGAATGGAGTATTTGTCCCTATAGATAGGGGTATTATTAGAGACAACATTTAGGAGCAGGTCCTTAACGTAAAGGAAGAGCATAAATGGACTTTATAAGAGATTGAGCACCAAATACGCACTATAAAGAAGTTTAACTCTTAATGGAATCCCAATAATAAATAGCTACAATTAACACCTTTCTATAGTCCCCTACTAGCTATATAAGCATCTCCAGCCCGACCACTAGCTGCTCTGCCAATTTCACTAGCTATTCTAACTGCTGCACCACCAGTTGTCCCAATCGCTATACTACTAGAGACGCTTTAACCTCCGTAGTAACCTCCGCAAGAATCTCCGCAGCAATCTTAGCAGCAAGCTTTATAAGAACCACCACAGATAACCTTAGGCTATTAAACACCTTAAGTTCCTTAGCCTTAAGTTCCTTAGGCTGCCGTATCTTAACCTATGCCTTAAGCTCTGTCCCACCAGAGATTCTTAACCTTGTTTAACTTAAGCGCTGAGACGTTTCCTCTAACCCCTACCGCGACTAGACAACTGGCATAACAAGCCAGATCTGTAAATAATATCCTAACCTACTAGCAGTAAGCTCGACAAGAACCTCTGTAGCAACCTCCACAGCAATCTCCGCAACAACCTCCGTAACAACCTTTGTCTTTAGTTCCCCAGTATCTACCAATTTAACACTACAGTGCATTTTCGGTCACGCTTAAAGATTATGCCAGTAGCTCCTATTATAGCAAAATCACTAGAAAATCAGATAACTTAAGATCTGCGATTAGTACCACTATTTGCTCTTATAAGGCACAGCAATTCTACTTTAATAACTACCCTTAGCAGGAGCTTAATTACGGCGAATATGATAGTTATAATAACGGCCAGTACTGCACTGATTGCTCCTACGGATGAAGTGGGTATAGATAAGGCCGTGGCAGCTATAATAGACGCAGAGGCTCTAGCTACCGTAGAGGAGGCTCTTATAGAGGATCTAGTAGAGGTAGATTCTAGAATGGAGCCAGATATTAATAAGCTCCGTAACTCTATTTTAACAATATAGTTCCCTGGTTAATCTACCTAGAATTTCCTAGCAAGAAAGTATCACGTACTAAAAGGCAATTTAAGGTTATAACAGTTTAAGGTTTACTACTTAGTCAACCACCATTTCTTTAGTAAATTTGGGATAGCGAGACTTATATTACAATAGCAATAGTAAGTAAGAAGGATTAATATCTGTTACACTAGTTAAGCGGTTAGAACGGCATAGTCACATAGGCAACCCACAAAAGAAGAATTGCTAGTGTCGGGAATATATCACGTGTGGTTACGTGGTCACGTGTCGCCGCGACACTAGCGTAGCGAGGAGCCTTAAGCTCCTCGCCCTTTCTCATCAAAAGAATAAATCAACCATTATTATACTATCTACGAACCGTAGCTACGTAATATCACCTTGTGTTACCAACAATAGGTTAAGCTATATTTTTTTTTTAAAAGCCTAGTCCCTATGTATAGCATCGGCCTAGTAAACAGTGTCTATCTATAGCCGTATAAGGTTTTCTATTATAATGCTAATTTCCTTTATAAAAGAGGGTGTTAGGGGTAGGGTTTTAGGCTAGATAAGCCGTCTACTCTATATATTAAGCTATAAGCCTAGATAGGCTAGCTATTTTCTTCTTAAAATCATATTGTAGCTTCCTAGGTCCGTAATAAGAAAGGGGATATTATACTACCTTCATCTATCTATACAGAGGTAAATCTGTAAGATAGTTATAATAGGTAGTCCTATTTATCCGTTATACCCGCGAATAGGAATTAGTTTGGGTAGTTCTTTAAGGGGTATATTTAAAAAGTCAGCTAGCCTTATAGCATACTAGGTATCTATTAAGGCAAAGGCATTTACTCTAGAGTTAGCTAAAGCAGAGGTTAAAACTTAATATCTATTATAGAATAAAGTATAAGGGATAGTATAGCTTCTTTTACTAACTAGCTAACCTAGATTAATATATAATATATTAATCCCTTTTAACCCTAGAGAGGAATCTTTCTTTAAAGTTCCTCTTTTTCTAACTTTATACTATCCTCCTAAATTAACAGAACCTCGCCCGTTTTTACCTTTGTCTGGCAATTCTTTATAAAGTGGTCTTTCTAGCTGTATAAGAAGCAAGCTCCTTAATTGCTAAGGGCCTATTTATAGGGGTCGTTATATATAGGCCAAGTATACGCTGGACCCATAGCAGGACTAGCTGCATGGCTAGCTGCTAAATTAACGGCGGGCTATATAGCTAGTGCTATAGGAGTTACAGATCGTGCTAGGGTGTTATAGGCTATTTATAAAGTACTTATAGTTTAGTTTAGAGAGTTTCTAGCTTTATACCGCTTAGATTATGCCTTAATTTAATAAAGGCCTTAATTAATAGCTAGGCAATAGTTTATAAGTACCTTTAGCGTCTATATAGTAGTAAAAACTGGTAGTACGGCGCGCTATAGGTCTAGGGTAAGCTTATTAAAGAGGTCTAGCATTAGGTCTTTATAGGGAATTTAGGCTTAGCTAGCTAGGTATAAAAAGTAGGTCTAAAAGGCTAAAAAGGTCTCCATTGTCTTTATATTAAGAGCTTTGTAATTAAGGCGGGCGTTCTATATCTTAAAGGGGTCCTTATAAATGGAAGACAGGTAGTTAACTATCTCTTCTTTAGAGAGGAAGGGGTCTGCTAAGTCCTAAGCATATTGCGGATATAAATGCGTCTGTGTATCCCTACTAGTACGGCTAAAGACATAGGCCATTTTAGCTTAGGTAGTAGGGAAGTAGTCTATATTAACTTTAAGCTTGTTTTATAGTTAAAGCTTCTAATTATTAAATATAGGGTTAGTTCCGTCTATAAGTAATAGGGGGTCCACAACCTTTGCGGACCATAATAATGCTAATACTATATATTAGGCTAGGGTTTTAAGGACTATAGTAAGTCTCTAGGTGTCTAATAACTTCTTACTAGGTATAGGGGTGTCTCTAGTTTTAAGCAGCTCTTAAAGCTGTTTAATTTTAGTATTAGCTACTGCGAGCTCTTCCTAGGGGGTTAAAATGGCGACTATTTTACTATTAGAGGTATTTACGGGTCCTATAGTAGCTTTACCAGCTACTATATTTCTTAGTATAGTAGTAGAGGTATTGGGTAATTTCTAGTATTTATTTATTTTCTAGGGGTTTTAGTCTATATATGTCCTATTCTTAGGTTTTGCGTTCTATTTATATTCTTTTAGTTCTTAAGGGTTTGTCCTATCCTTATAGTCCTAGTAATATCCTTAGGGTCCTATTCTATGTCCTTTATAGATATATTTAAGTTCCTTCTTAAAAAGAAAGAGTAGTTAAGCTTTAAATAATATTAGCAACTCAGTTAATTAAGGCACGAGCATGGTAAGAGGGACGCGCAAGCCTATATAATTAGTAGTCTATAAACAAGGATCTAAAGCTAGAGAAAGGAAGGAGAAGAATAGCAGCGCCGCTTAATATTTTATATGGTCCTTAAGTTACGTAACTCGCGTCTACCATAATCCACGTCTGCCAAGATCCACCGTTTTCCACCAGCGCCGTAACAGGAACCATTTTAGCTCGTTAAGGGTACTTATCTAGTATTCCTTGCTTAGCTCCTTAATTACTTCTTAAGCTTTCTTCTTATCTATCTTTTAGTAGTAGAAGACAATATCATTAACATAAAAGAAGATAACTATTCCACCTTTTAGTATAACACACGGCTCCTAGGGTACTTCTTTGAAATCTAATTTATTTAATAAGCTTGTAAAATTCTTCTACTATAATAGTAGTTGTCGGAATATATGGACAGAAGTTACGTGGTTACGCGTCGTTAACGTGTCGTTGTCGTGTCTTTAATTAGTTATCCTTATGGTGACTAATTAACCCCCTACTTAGGCACCACGATCCTTACGATCCTCTGCTTTCGACACCTATTAAACACCAGATAAATCCAGAGATTAATAGGCCAATTAAGTGCACTCAGGTAATACCGACAGTAGTAATTGTTATAGTCTATATAGGGCTTTTCTTAAGCGCAGTACTTTATCTGTCTTTCCTTTATTAAACCCTAGCGGTAGCTTTATATAGACGACCTCGTTAAGATCGTAATAGATAAATATATTAACTATATCTATCTATATCGTCTCCAGGTTGAACTTTACAGTAATTGCCATATGTTACGGCGCTGGTGGAAAACGGTGGATTATGGTAGACGTTATAGTAGACGCCGAGTCACGTAAGTCCACGTAACTAGAGGACCGCATAAAACTTCGCACGGCGCTGCTATTCTTCTCCCTTCCTTTCTCTAGCTTTAGATCCTCGTTTATAGACTACTAATTATACAGGCTTGCGCGTCCCTTATACTGTACTTATGCCTTAATTAACTAAGTTGCTAACATTATCTAAAGCTCAACTACTCTTTCTTCCTAAAAGGGAACTTAAATATATCTATAAAGGACATAGAATAGGACCCTAAGGACATTACCAGGACTATAAGGATAGGACAGACCCCTAAAAACTAAAAGAATATAAACAAAACACGAAACCTAAGAATAGGACACGCACAGACTAGAACCCCTAGAAAATAAACAAATACTAAAAATTACCCAATACCCCTACTACTATGCTAAGAAATACAGCAGCTGGCAAAGCTGCTATAGGACCCGTAAATACCTCTAATAGTGAAATAGTCGCCGTCTTAACCCCCTAGGAAGAGCTCGCAGTAGCTAATGCCAAAATTAAACGGCTCTAAGAGCTGCTTAAAACTAGAGACACCCCTATACCTAGTAAGGAGTTATTAGACACCTAGAGACTTACTATAGTCCTTAAGACCCTAGCCTAATATATAGCATTAGCATTATTGCGGTCCGCGAAGGTTGCGGACCCCCTATTGCTTACAGACGGAACTGACCCTATATTTAACAATTAGAAGCTTTAACTGCAAGATAAGCTTAAAGTTAATATAGACCACTTCCCTACTATCTAAGCTAAAATGGCTTACGTCTTTAGCCGTACTAGTAGGGATGTATAGATATATCTACGTCCGCGATATACCTAGAACTTAGTAGACCCCTTCCTCTCTAAAGAAGAGATAGTTAACTACCTATCTTTTATTTATAAGGACCCCTTTAAGATATAAAATGCCCGCCTTAATTACAAAGCTCTTAATATAAAGACGATGGAGACCTTTTTAGCCTTTTAGACCCGCTTTCTGTACCTAGCTAGCTAAGCCTAAATTCCCTATAAAGACCTAATGCTAGACCTCTTTAACAAGCTTACCCTAGACCTACAGCGCGCCGTACTGCCAGTTTTTACTACTGTATAGACGCTAAAGGTACTTACGGACTACTACCTAGCTATTAACTAAAGTCTCTATTAAATTAAGGCATAATCTAAGCGGTATAAAGCTAGAAACTCTCTAAACTAGACTATAAGTACTTTACAAATAGCCTATAACACCCCAGCACGATCTGTAACTCCTATAGCACCAACCGTACAGCCCGCCGTTAATTTAGTAGCTAGCCGTACAGCTAGTCCTACTGCAGGTCTGGCGTATACTTAGCCCACGTATAACAACCCCTATAAATAGGCCCTTAGCAATTAAGGAGCTTACTTTTTATACAGCTAGAAAGACCACTTTACAAAGAATTGCCAGACAAAGGTAAAAATAGGCAAGGTTCTGTTAATTTAGGAGGACAGTACAGAGTTAGAAAAAGAGGAACCTTAGAGGAAGACTCCTCTCTAGGGTTAAAAGGGATTAATATATTATATATTAATCTAGGTCGGCTAGTTAATAGAAAAAGCTGCACTATCCCTTATACCTTATTCTGTAATAGATATTAAGTTTTAACCTCTACTTTAGCTAACTCTGGAGCAAATACCTTTGCCTTAATAGACACCCAGTGTGCCGTAAAGCTGGCTAACCTTTTAAATATACCCCTTAAAGAACTGCCCAAACCAATTCCTATTCGCGGGTATAATAGACGAATAGGGCTACCTATTATAACTATCTTGCAAATTCACCTCCATATTAACAGACAAAGGTAGTATAACGTCCCCTTTCTTATTACGGACCTTAGGAGCCACGATATAATTATAGGGAGAAAATAGCTAGCCTATTTAGGCTTACAGCTTAACGTATAGAATAGACGGCTTATCTAGCCTAAAACCCTACCCCTAACCCCTTCCTTTATAAAAGAAATTAGCATTATAATAAAAAACCTTATACGGCCTTAGATTAATACTATTTACTAGGCCAATACTATGCGCAGAGACTAGGCCTTTAAGAAGAATATATATCTTAATCCTCAACGGATCCGTATACTACGCCGCCCCTAGACTGTATATATTACGCTATCCGCACTAGAGACCTAGGAAGTCAGTAGTAACCTAGCTAAGCCCCCCATAGAGAACCTAGGCCCTACACAGCCCTAAAGGAAAACTAGGGATATTGGACGCCATACTAAGCTAATAGACAGGAAGGATAACTTACAGAAAATAGAATATAAGCTAAGGAAGACTATACACCCTATACCGCAAGATACGGCCTGATGAGCGTCCGTAAAGAAACCTACGGACCTCCCACCAGTCGATATCTACTATATTGGCGCTATAGAATTCTACCAGAACTTGGTTTAGCCTAATACCGTTACCTTTATAACTAGCCTATACAAAATTGATTAAATGCTTAAGGAAAAGGAAAGCGAGCTTAGCGGACAGGAAAGCAAGCTTATAGATAAGGAACTAGTAGAACAAAAACTGCCTAATTAATACTAGAAATTCAAGGACGTATTCTTCAAGGCAGTGTTAGATATACTTCCACCTTACCAACTATATAACCACAAGATCGAGATCAATTAAGGTAAGGGAAGCACCCTTAGCTTTAGCCCTCTCTACCCATAGTCTATCGCCGAATTGTAGGCCATAAAACAGTACCTTATTAATAATCTTAATAAGGGCTTTATTAAGCCTAGCTAAGCCCCTTTTAACTTGCCTATTCTCTTTACTAAAAAACTAAATGGAGGACTGCGCTTCTATATTAACTACTATAAGCTAAATAATATAACCCGCAAGGACCGCTATCTACTACCCTTACTTAATAAGACTTTTACCTAAATAAGTAGAGCTAGGGTCTTTATAAAGCTTAATATCCGCTAGGCCTTCTACTAAATTAGGATAGACCCTAGGTCTAAAGAGCTTACTATATTTTAAACCCATTACGGAACGTATAAATGCAAGGTACTCCCTTTTAGACTAACTAACGGACTAGCTATATACTAGTGGTATATAAATAATGTACTCTTTAACTACTTTAATAACTTCTATACGGCCTACCTAGATAATATTATAATTTACTCTAAGAACGAGCTAGAACACAAGAAGCATATCTATAAAGTCCTATAATGGCTCTACGAGGCTAGTCTCCAGGCTGATATTAAGAAGTCGGAATTTAGTGTTAAGCGTACAAAGTACCTAGGTTTTATTATTAGTATAGACAGAATTAAGGCCGACCTAGAGAAAACAGCCGTAATTAACCAGTGGACACCCCTACGGACCATAAAGGGGGTATAATTATTTTTAGGTTTCTGTAACTTCTACCAACACTTTATTAAGAACTACAGCAGGATCACCTGGCCTTTTAACCGCCTTACTAGGAAAGACCAGCCATTCCACTTTAACACCATATATATGCAGGCCTTTAATGAGCTTAAAAAGCGGCTGGTATTAGCTCCCCTACTTACCCACTTTAACCTAGAATGGCCCTTAATGCTAGAAACTAATGCCTTAGATAGTGTAATAGCCGGTGTTTTTTCCCAGAAGCAACTAGACGGAGAATAGCACCCTATTGCATACTATTTAAAGACTATAATAGATGCTAAGCTAAACTACTATATCCATAACAAAGAAATGCTGGCTATTATCTCTAGCTTTTAGCACTGGTGTGTATAGCTAGAGGGGACCCCTAAGCCCATTAAGGTAGTTTCAGATTATAAGGCCCTAGAATACTTTATAACAACTAAGGCCCTTACGGCCCACTAGGTACGCTAGGCGGATATCCTATCTTAGTTTAACTTCTTAATTATATATAGACTAGGCGCTATAAACCGTGCGGATGCTCTTATAAGGCGTAAATAGGACCTAGGTAACTAGGCGGCTATAAAGATCTTATTACGGACCTAGGCACTACTATAACCAGAGCACCTTAACCCCTAGATACAGGTAGAACTAAATACGGACCCTTTAGACGCTAAGATATGCCCTATTAACTCCATAGAACTTAACCTTATTAATAAACTACTATAGGCAAACCGTACGGCCCCTTCTCTACAGGAGTGCCATAAAAAGGTAAAGGATGCTACTAGCCTATAGTCCCTTAAAAACGGACTACTTAAGCACCAGAAACGGCTAGTGGTGGTAAAGGAACAGAATTTATAGACTCGGCTTATTACCGAAGTATATACTTAGGTCTTTACAGCCTACCCCAAAAAAAATAAAACTTGTAGAATTATTGGCGACCGCTATTACTAGCCCGGAATAGTTATAGATATTAACCGCTATATACAGAACTACAATGACTGCTGTAGGTCTATAATTCCATAAGACAAAACCCTAGGGCTATTAAAGCCACTCCTAATACTAGAACGCCCCTGGCAGTATATCTCTATAGACTTTTATAAGTTACCTACAGACCGCGACGGATATAATATAGTTATAATTCTAGTTAACTACTTTGGCAAGCGCCCGTTCTTAATCCCCTGTTATAAGAATATTAATACTAAAGAGGCGGCCTAACTATATATCTACTATGTCTACCAAATTTACGGACTACTAGATACTATTGTATCCAACTATAGGCCGCAGTTTATATTGGCTTTCTGGAACGAGTTCACCCAAATCCTAGGTATTAGGCTAAAGCTCTCTATAGCATACCACCCCCAGACAAACGGTTAGATGGAGATTATAAATTAGTACTTGGACCAGAGACTCCGGCCCTTTATTAACTACTTTTAGGATAACTAGAGCGGACTACTATCTATAATAGACTACGCCCAGGCAACCCTACCCTATAACTCTACGGGGTTTGCACCTATTTAGCTAGAAATGGGATACTTACCCTATATAAGCTTTAACTAGAAGAGACCGGAAGGACCACAGACTATACGCAAAAAACTATCTTATAAGGAAGCACAGCAGTATGCTAGACGCTTAGAAGAAGCATAGACAGTAGCCTATAAGAATCTAGAAAAGGCCTAGAAATCAATGGAATAGCAGGCAAATAAGCACAGGCGCGAGCCTGACTTTACTATAGGCGATAAGGTCTAGGTTATAACAAAGAACTAGAAAACAGAACGGCCTAGCTATAAGCTAGACTATAAAATGGTAGAACCGTATAAGATCCTTAATAAAGAAGGCAACTTATATAAGGTTAAACTCCTAGACTTAATTAAAGTCCACCCTATTTTCTTACTAGATAAGCTACGGAAAGCTATAAATAACCCACTACCTAGACAAAAGAATGAGCCTCCACTACCGATTTAAGTTAATAGCGACGACAAATAGGAAGTTAATAAAATACTAGCCTATAAACTAGTATGAGGAACGCTAAAATACCATATCTAATGGAAAGGTTACGATCTAGACCCAACCTAGTACCCTGCCTGGAACTTTATAGGTTGCCCCTAGAAGCTTAAAGAATTCTATAACTAATACCCTAATAAGCTAGGACCCCCGAAGTATCTAGATAAGTAGATGGAGTACTAGTATAGCGAAGATGATAAGCTACCTGTCGAGCATACAGATAAGAACACCCCATGGACATAATACGGACATACAAAGCCTAAGGGCAGGCTTTTTCGGAGGGGGGGGTAATATTATGGCGCTAGTAGAAAATGGTGGATTATAGTAGACGTTATGGTAGACGCCGAGTTATGTAAGTCTACGTGACTAGAGGACCGTATAAAACTTCGCATAGCGCTGCTATTCTTCTCCCTTCCTTTCTCTAGCTTTGGATCCTCGTTTATAGACTACTAATTGTACAGGCTTGCGCGTCCCTTATGCCGTGCTCGTGCCTCGATTGACTGAGTCGCTAACACCATAAGGGTTTGGAAGGTTATACTAGCTAATATAGTAGCTTTTATAGGTAGGTCTTCTAGGGCCTATTAATTTCCGTAGACTATTAAGTGTACCTTACATTTTTAGAGAAATCCATACTTATCTGTCTTATAGACGAATACCTATATTAAGCTAAGGACCTACTGTCTCCTTATATGCTTCTTATCTATTTCTTAAAACAACCTTATTTAATAATAAGATTAGAGATGGGCTTATTAAGCCTCTTAGAACTAATCTTAAAGAGGATATATATTAAGGTCCCAGATTAACTAAGGTAGTAGAGGTAGGTTCTTCCTATATAATCTAATATCGCGTATTCTGCCTAATTTTAGCTTACTATTACTAAGTTAACTATTAAGGTTAAACTTTCTTCCTGCTAAGAAGGCGCCGTAATAGGCTAACATAATCCTTTTAGCAATAAAGTCTTTAAACCTATTATCGCTAGCTTCCTTAAATAAGTCTTTAATTAAGTTATTAGACACCCCCTAAGTATTAAATATATCTCCTGCTTAATAAGCAATATCTTAATCAGTACCTTATATATCTAACTTTATAGGATACTTAATGTAAAAGGCACATAGAAATTCTTCGTCTTCTTTTATTAGAGGTGGTATATAGTATATATCTTTAAGAGCTCTTGCAAGCTTAAGATCTGCTAACTTATTAAAGGTTTAAACTAGCTTATTAATATCATCGTTATCTTCCTCTTAAATTAACGGTTTAAATATTTCTTTATTGTCTTCTAGAAGGACCTTATTCTTAGTTAGGGTATTAGGGAGTTAAATCTTCTTAATTAGCGTGTCTAATTCAGCGTATAGGTCCTTTAAGATGTCCGTTCACTTGCCATTAAAGAATGTTTTTTTATTAAAAATAACGTCCCTAGTAGAGATAATAATACCTTTATATAGGATCCAGATCCTATAGATATTAGTAGAGTTATAGCCAATAAGGTAGCTAATATAGGCTTATAGATCTAGCTTGCTTAGCCTTTTCTTCTTTAGCTAGGCATTTAACGTTATTGCATACGCCCTACAGCTGTAGGCTTTTAGGTATACTAGTTACGGCTTTCTTAACCTATTAGCTAAGAAGGTATAGAACCTCTTATATAGCGATTTCCAACTATTGCTTTCCCATAGCGTTTAATCTTAAAGGTAGACTATATAGTTAACTATCTCGTTCTATAGGTTATATAGTAGATTAGCAGCAATTCTTATTACTTATACTCTCTTAATAATTATACCCCCTAAGTATTTAGCGGTACCGTTTTAAGCTTAAGTATATAGCGCCGAAGGCTTAAATATAATCCCTTATATCTATAGCCATTTAAGGGTTCTCCTTTTCCCTAGCTTATTATCTAATCTAATAGTATTAACCTTAAGGTTATACCTCAGACAAATCCATTAGATAAAATCTTTAAGCACTTATAGTGTCTCCTTCTCTTTGCTATATATTATTATAAAATACAGGAAGGTTCTTCCTAAGAAGGTATTATAGATAAATATAACTTATATAAATCTAGCATACGCTTCCTTAAGATCAGTCCAGTTAATATAGAGGTTAAGATAGGGTTTATTAATATTCTGTTTTAAGAACCTTCTTAAGACCTAACGCTTAATTTTAGCAAGACTGCAATATTAATATTCCGTCATCTTTAGGCCTTAAAGCTTAACTCCTAAGGCATTAAGACCTAGATAATAAAGGCTTATAGGTCCTAGATAACCTAAACGCAGGTGCTATAAATATATATTACCTTTCGAGTTTAGACGAACGTCTTTTAACAATACTCTACGCTTCTATTAGCGGCGTAGTAGTTGGCTTATATTAAACGCTAATAGACTTCCTAGTTAGACGTATTTAATAGTCTATTATCCGTAACATTCTTCTATTTAATATAGGATTGTATCGTCCTTCCAAACTAGAAGATTATTATTTCCTTTATTGTCCTAGTAGTACCCTTTATAACGGTGCTAGGGCACCGTCCCCTGCAGCTAGCTTGGCGCAATATCCGGAGTTCGTCCGTACCCTAAAGCCTCCTTTCCTCTTCTTCTTCTCCTTAGCTTAGTATTCCTATATAGTAGCAATCTACAAGCTTCGGTTCAGAAGCACTTATACGAGCCCGTTACACCCTTGCTTTTAAAGTATACAAAATGACACTAGATTTGTATTAAAGTCCGTATAGAAGGCAACGTCCTTAAGATATAGGATTCCCTTACTCTTATCTAGTTTTAAGACTTAGATAGTGTTCGTACTAACTTAATAGCACGAGTGAGTTGTATCCACGGGCACGAAATACATGTAGTATCGTATGCTTGTTTGGATGGTGACTGTCAATTGTATGAAGCAGACTACGTAGTCTATATACTGATGCGCCTCCCCCCTAATTGGTTAGTGCTTCAGAAGTGCACCAGACGCGTAAGCGGGTGGTTAGTGCACTAAACGCGTAAATGTATACTCGGCGTACCGAACGCGTAAGCACGCGGTTGGTACGACAGGTGCTGTAATTATACACTGGCGGTACTTGGAAAATGAAACTACTTATATATAGCCTCCGTAATTGTCTTAATAGAACCATAAAACACATAAGAAAATATATAGGAAATCCCTCCTAAGGTGCCTTCTGGGTTGCCTTCTGAGTGGTGCTCTAAGCTGGCCGTAAGTCCTGCTTACGGTCCGTAAAATGAACTGTACGGCCTTTTGACGGGCCGTAAATGCACTATACGGCCTTCTGACGGGCCGTAGCTGAACTATAAATGCTCCGTTAGTCTCGCTCTACCCATTCTATAACCTTTAGGTTAAGCTTGTTTGTGTTAATTAGGGTTTTAAGAGCTTAACACGGCTTTGCCTTAGTTATAGCGTCTGCTGGGTTATCTCCGCTGCTGATCCATTTAACCTCCGTAATCTCACGTTGTTCGTAGGCCTGACGTAAGCATATTAGGTTAACTATGAGTCTCTTCTCTTGTGTCGTACCTAGTTTAACTAGGTAGTCGTAAAGGGACTTTAAATCGGTGCATAAAACCAGGGGTAACTGCTCCAGTTATAGAATCTTCTAGACCGTTGATTTAATTGCGGCTGCTATATTAAATCTATAAGCTAGTGCATATAGTTCAGAAGCTAGTACACTATAGGTTACTTATTTACACTTAATTAAAGACTAGTGCAGTATATTTACGTCCTAATTGCGGTCCGTAAGTACAATTACAAAGCCGATTTATAATAATAGGTCTTTGTTATTGGCAAAGGAGGCGTTTATAAATACCAGTAAGCTAAGGGAACTTAGGTCTAGTGGTACAAAAGTAAGTCCCCTTACTGCATTATCAATTTGCCACTAAATGCGCTTATTAAGCTACTTAATATTTTCTTCTTGCGGATCTACTGCCTGGGCCGCAAAGGATAAGTCGTAGGCAGATTCGGGTTGGCAGACTATAGCAATATAGGCGCCTCTTGCACGCTGTGCAGCGTATTAGTCCTTTGTATTTATAGTCTTACGGGTCTCTCCACGGGAACTAGTAAGGTCCGTAGGCTTTACTATAACAAGCTTTAGGTTTTAAGCTTAGTGTTCCTAGGTCAGCTAGATTAAGTTACCCTTTTATATAATTAAGCCTCCGTTAAACTTAATTGGAGTCTACTTAGTTAACTACTCTTACGGCTTTGCTAGGAACTTAGCTTCTTGTAGTTTAGTCTCTTTAGCGTCCGCAAATGTCCGGTCTGCTAAGAAGAGGGTATTGTCTATTTAGAGTCCAACAATACCAAGGCTGTTTAATAGGCTATATAGGAGGCAGGGGTCGTAGGTTAACTGTTCTATTTTGAGTTTATTAACGTGGTGCTAGTGGTATATCTTAAACCAATGGTTTCCGGCTTCTAGTACTCCGTAAAGAGGTTTTATAACCCATAAAATTGTTTCTGGTTATAGGTTAAGCTTATAGGGTGGTTATATAAAGATATCCCTACTTAGGTAGGTATTAGACTGCACGTAGGCTTATAAGATATCCCGTAAGTAAAGGGCTACGGATTTAGTTTGCTGTAGTCCAGGCATAAGTGCGAGTATAATCCATTAACTGACCCGTTAAATTGTAGGCAATTGCGTAAGGACTAGGTCCTTTTCCTAGTTATTATAAGCTTATATAACAAGCCTTAATTTCTTAAAGGCTTTATTAGTACTAGGGTGCTTAATCTTATTAACAAAGCGTAAGTTAAATATACAGACGCCTTACGGAACGTCTCTCTCTGTTATAATTGCAAAGACACCCTTTTTAAGTAGTCCGTTAATCTCTTTACGCCGTGAGTCCGTAAAAGGGGTTTCCTGTATTAGAACTAATATATCCACAGGCGGAGATTGCTTTGCAGATATACCTACAGAGGTTAGGTGGTTCTCTATTATAGGATTCTTACGGGGGCGTCCTCGGCCACGCTTTACAGCAGGTTTAGTAAGTTTAGTAGGTTTTTAGGGGACCTCTAGGGTAGGCAAAGGTGCCTCTAGTTTATCTAATTTAGTAGTCACTTTTAGTTTATCTAGTTTAGCGGTTGCTTCTAGTTCGTCTAGCTTAACGTCATAGGTGTTTTCGGGCCAAAAGTAGGGTTTTACGGACGTGCTTCTAAAGCTAGTTGGCCCACTAGAAAGCTATATATAGCACGTCTCGTTTTCTACGGCTAGTAGACAGTAAGGTCCATTCCAACTACCGCTTTTACGCTATATAAGGACTTCAGAGTTAAGCGGGAGGTTGTGTACTAAGGTCGTATTAGGTCCGTTGCGGTAGTATAGGGCGTTATTAATAGTTTGTTTAGCCCGTAATTTGACTATTTCGGCTATTGCCTTCTGTATTGCAGCTGCTTATTCTATAATAGACGGGGTAGGGGGGCCTAGGTTGCTTATTCTTAGATAGGCTCCGTAAACTAAGAGGGTAGGTACTAGTCCGTTAGGGCCAGCGGTGTTATTAACAGCTTTTATAGCCATCTATAAAGCTAGTTTCTTTTAGATGTCCTTATACTCGTCCGTAATAATCTAATAAGCTCTCTATAGAGCTAGGTAAGCTCGCTTAATAAGCCCAATAGACTAATACGCCTTAACTAGAACAGCTTTTGTTAATATAGCCATAGCCGTAGTATACTGCTGGAATTCCTTGCTAATGAAGTTCCTACTAGCGTTGTGGGTAATATACTTAGGAGGTCCAACGTATATATCAATCTAGTAGGTCCGTAAAATATCCTAAGTATACTTTGCGGATATATTTTACAACTAATAGGCAGCTTGGTAGCGGGTTACCTTATTAATTATATATAATACTGGGCTGCTGTTAATATACATAATGTCTACGTACACTAAGTGGTTAAAGTTAAGGTCCTTATAAAGGGTAAACTTAAATCGGCCTAGGGAACATCCGTATTTCTAGCAAAAGAAGCAGTATTTAGTTAGGTAATTAACTGCCTTTCTATTAACGTTGTTGTGTCCAGAGCGTTTAAGGACTCTATATAGCTTTTCGGCTGACGGGTGGCCAAAACGGCGGTGTAGACGGTGGATCTCCGTACTAGTAAGGTAGCACGGGTTATAGTTAAAAGATTCCTAAATATAGGTCTGTAAAGTCTCTCCCTATATAAGGAACGGGTGTCTAAATTGTTGTGTAATTGGTAGGGTAATATGCTTACTTCTAGGGGCAGTTGCGGGGCCGATTAAGGTGTCTGTAATATTGTTATAGTAAACCTATAACCTGTCTATGTCCGCAAGGCAAAGTAAGAAAGGGGTGTCTGCTTTTACTATATAGAAGTTAACTAGGCTAATTGGGGTCTTAACTGCAACTAATCTAATTAATGCAGTTAAGCCAATGCCGAATTGGACGTTTACGGCCCCAGTTTATATAGTGTTAATGTCCGTATTATCATTTGCGGTAGTCCTATATGCAAGGTATTATCCGTAACCTATAGTAGACTTCTTAGAGGCGCCTATGTTGATTATAACACCGTAGAATTCCTTAGGGGTATAGCGTTCTGTGGTGATATATATAAATAGGTCCTACTTATAATCTATAACGTCCGTAACAGGGGTACTTGCGGAATGGTTTTCGGGCGCAACTAAGTATATAAAGGAACGGTCGGCTAATATAGTTGTAATATTAAAGGCTTAGCTGTCCGTAAAAGGTCTAAAAGTAGTTAGGAATATCTCTAAGGTCTCCTATTTCTGGTTGTCTAGGTTAAAGTTAATTATAAGGGCTTCTATTAACTTATTAGGGGGCTCCTCTTCTTCCTCTCCTTTATATTTTAAGATAAACTGGCTAATCCGTTTATTAAATCTCTTCTTAG
>Ga0307507_10000421_pt1 | contig 88427 bp, 41 predicted proteins | sample 7_EM_MG_FD_207223 | JGI IMG/M metagenome (GOLD analysis project Ga0307507, IMG submission 207223) | Populus trichocarpa ectomycorrhiza microbial communities from riparian zone in the Pacific Northwest, United States - 7_EM | ecosystem: Host-associated > Plants > Roots > Unclassified | place...
AGAAAACTTAGGATGTGTATAGACTATAGACAGTTAAACAGCATTACTAGGAAGGATAGGTATCCTTTACCCTTAATTAGCAAAATCTAAGATAGGATAGGCAACGCAAAGATCTTTATAAAGATAGATCTAAGATAGGCGTACTATTAGATCAGAATCAAGGAAGGCAATAAATAGAAGGCAGCCTTTAGGTTAAAGGAAGGACTATATAAGCCATTAGTTATACAATTCAAGCTTATAAACGCACTAGCAACGTTCTAGAAGCGAATTAATAGTATATTAGGAGAACACCTAGATGAATTTATTATAGTATACCTTGATAACATTATTATCTACTTAAAGAGTAAGGAAGAGCATAGAAAACACGTTAAATAGGTCTTAAAGAGACTACAAGAAGAATAGATGCTAGTAGCAATTAAGAAATACAAGTTCTTTACTAGGAAGACCGATTTTATTAGATTTATTATTAAACTAGGCTAACTTAGCATAGATCTAAAGAAGATTAAGGCTATAGTGAATTAGCAGGAACTAGAGAATGTTATATAGTTAAGATTATTCCTAGGGTTTTACAATTACTATAGAAGGTTTATAGCGCAATGGTTATAGGATATTAAGCTATTTACACGGTTAACAAAGAAAGAAGAACTGTAGGTATAGGGAAAGGAATAATAAGAACTGTTTAAAAGAATTAAAGAGTTATTTACCTAGGAGCCAGTTCTTAAGATCTATTAACTAGGTCTAGAGACGGTTATAGAAACGGATGCATTAGACTTTATACTAGGGGCGTACTTCCTATAGAAATATTAAGACGGATAGCACCTAGTGGCATATTATAGTTGAAAGATGATACCATTAGAGTTAAACTATGATATCTATAACAAGGAGTTATTAGGTATAGTTGCAGCACTTAAGGAATAAAGAGCATTCTTACAAGGCATAAAGAAACTATTTATAGTTAAGACGGATTATAAGAACCTTATAGGATTCCTAACAACAAAGGAACTCAATTAAAGATAGGTTAAATAGGCGGAAATGCTTATAGAATACCATTTTAAAATTTAGTATACTAAGGGTACAGATAATGCACAAGCAGACGCGCTAAGTAGAAAGGCTGAACTATAAAGTAATAAAAAGCTATTAGGAGCTTTATTGCGAAAGGATTAAGATAGATTAATTAAGTATAATTATCTAAAGATCGCAGCAACTAAGGAAAGTTAGATCTATAAATTACTAAAAAGTAATTAAAGATAGAAGATCTAAAAAGCATAAGCAGAGGATCTAGACTTAGAGCAATATAAAAATAGAGAAGCAACGTATATACCTAAGTCTATTGCAGAAGAATTTATTAAGGAATTTCATAAGGGAATAATATAAGGACACAACGGAGCTATAGGCTTAGTATTAAGACTTTAAAAAGAGTATATTATTTAAGGAATCTAGGGACTAGTAAGATAAGTTATAAAAGAATATCTAGATTGCTAAAGGAATAAACCAACAAGGTATAAGCCGTATAGAGGGCTACAACCTGTTAAGATACTAGGAAGACCATAGGAAGTTATATTATAGGACTTTATTATTAAGTTACCAAAGTTAAGAGATCCTATTATAGGACAAGATTATAACGCGATTTTAGTGATAGTGGATAAGCTAATAAAGTAGGGATACTTTATAGCATACACTAAAGAGATATTAGTAGAGGATGTCGCTAGAATCTATATAAGAGAAGTGTTTATAAGATATAGAGCACTAGATAAGATTATATCAGATAGAGATCCAAGATTTATAGTATTATTTTAGGAAGTATTTCTAGCAGAATAGGGAGTTTGCGCAGTAATATCTATAGCGTATTATCCGCAGACAGACGGACAAATAGAAAGACTAAACTAGACACTAGAGTAGTATCTAAGGCACTATATTAATCACGCATAGAATAATTGGGTGTTGTTATTACTAGTTATATAGTTTGCATATAATGCAATACCACAAGAGGGAATAGGGATATTACTATTTAAGGCGAATTATGGATATAAGCTAAAAACATTATTATCACCACATTAAGTAAAAAAGACGAGTAGCACAGCTAAGTAAAGAATGGAGACATTAATAAATCTTTATACAGACCTTAAAGAAACAGCAAAACTAGTATAAGAATAAATAAAAAGGTACTATAATGCTAAGAGATCTAAGGGACCAGATCTTAAGGAGGGAGATAAAGTATAGCTACTATATAAAAATTTTAAGAGTCGACGACTAAGTAAGAAGTTGGACTATGTTAGACTAGGACCTTTTAAAATTAAGTAAAGAATTTTATTGGTTATATATAAATTAAACCTACTAGCCAAAATGAAAATATACCCTATATAGCATATTGTAATGCTAGAGCTAATATACGGAAACATTAAGCTACTAGTCTACAAGACAGACACGTATAGAGGACAAGAGAAAAACAAATAGTAAGTTTTAAAGATTATTAGTTATAAGGATGTAGATAACAAAACGTAGTATAAAGTAAAGTAGATAGGCTATAGTAAGACTACTTAGAAACCACTAAGCAACCTAAAAAACGCTATGGGAAAGGTATAGAAGTATTAGAAGAAAGTAGGTTAGGCAATATTAACAAAGAAGGATTGCTAAAGAATAAGTTACCTAAAGAGGACCTAAGAGGAGCAATTGCCGAGCTACTTAGAGTTGTTTCCCTTATAAGAGGAGAGCTAGTCTTTTTATTACCTAGTTTAGACAAACCCTGTTAAACAAGTTTCCACTCCTTAGAACGGACCTTCTTACGGACATATTTAAGACGTTAAAGACGAGCATAAGCTAAACATTAAGCTTTAAGGACGCGTGCGGACTCTTCTAAGGCATATTAAACCTCAAGTAGCGTAGAGGCCAGCTTATTATTAAGCTTCGCAGTGGTAGATTAAATACAAGACCCTATAACAAGTTACTTAGGGAACTTAAAGACTGTTAAGAGTTATAGGACGCGCATACTTAGTATTAGAGACAGAGCGAACATTACAGGACAATTAAATGTTTGCTTTAGTACACTTAGAGCAAGAGGAGGGTTATCAAGACATAGGACTTGCTAGCGCAACATAAACTAACCCCTCTTTAGCGCATCAAGAGCAAGGGATCGCCATCACTTCACCAAGCGATAGTATGGAGGAAACCGTATAAAGGCAACGCTCAACCCAGGAAAGAGAAGAAGAAGCTTTAGGTATAATAAGTATAGATATTAACCAGACTGATTAAACGGACATTATACCTCTAGTGGACGACTTGGAGATATTAGGAATCTTTAAGGACGAAGATAAAAAGGAGGGAGATAGTGTTACGGACGCTTTAAGTACAATGTTATAACTACTTAGAGAGGAGTTGTAGGAAGCTAGTTAGTTAATATAGGCACAGTCTAGAATGGATCTGGTGGAACTATATAACGAGGAATGGTAACCAAGGTCACGTGGTGTTAAACGCGTTAGCTATATTAAATAAGAGGGACGTTATATTTAACACAGACAACACGTACCTTACATATAAGAGAGGATTTCTTAGGCGTATGGTTGTGTATTTAAAGGACCTCAGTCCCTACCGTAGATAGTTCTCTCCTTGTAGTAAATCTTAGAATACAATTGGAGTTAATCTGTTAGGTAACCACTCTACCAGTTATTATTATATTGTTGTTTTATCCTTACCTATATACCTAGCCCAATAATAGAACCCACCGTAGTCTAAGCTACAAGGTTCCGTTACAGCTATAGTAAATTGGCAAGAACTAGAGAACGTTATATAGTTAAAATCGTTCCTAGGGTTTTGCAATTACTATAAAAGGTTTATAGCGCAATAGTTATAGGATATTAAGCCATTTACGCAGTTAACCAAGAAACAAGAACCGTGGATATAGAAAAAGGAGTAATAAGAACTGTTTAAGAGAATTAAAGAGTTATTTACCTAGGAGCCAGTTCTTAAGATCTATTAACTAGGTCTAAAGACGGTTATAGAAATAAATGCATTAGACTTTACACTAGGGGCATACTTTATATAGAAATATTAAGATGGATGGCACCTAGTGGCATACTACAGTTAAAAGATAACACCACTAGAGTTAAACTATAACATCTATAACAAGGAGTTATTAGGTATAGTTATAGCATTTAAGAAATAGAGAGCATTTTTACAAGGCATAGAGAAACTATTTGTGGTTAAGACGGACTATAAGAACCTTATAGAATTCCTAATAATAAAGGAACTCAACCAAAGACAGGTTAAATAGGCAGAAATACTTATAGAATACTATTTTAAAATTCAGCATACTAAGGGTACAAATAATGCACAAGTAGACGCTCTAAGCAGAAAAGCTAAACTATAAAGTAATAAAAAGCTATTAGGAGCTTTATTACAAAAGGATTAAGACAGATTAATTAGGTATAATTATCTAAAAATTATAGCAATTAAGGAAAGTTAGATCTATAAGTCACTAAAGAGTAATTAAATACAGAAGATCTAAGAAGTATAGGCAGAGGATCCAGACTTAGAGCAATATAAAAATAGAGAAGCAATATATATGCCTAAGTCTATTACAGAAGAATTTGTTAAGGAATTCCATAAGGGAATAATATAAGGATATAATAGAGCTACAGGCTTAGTATTAAGGCTTTAAAAGGAGTACATTATTTAAGGAATCTGGGGACTAGTAAGATAAGTTATAAAGAAATATCTAGATTGCTAAAGGAACAAACCAACAAGATATAAGCCGTATAGAGGGCTATAACCTGTTAAAATACTAGGAAGACCATAGGAGGTTATATTATAGGACTTTATTATTAAGTTACCAAAGTTAAAAGATCCTATTACTGGATAAGATTATAACGCGATTTTAGTAATAGTAGACAAGCTAATAAAGTAGGGATACTTTATAGTATGCACTAAAGAGATATTAGTAGAAGATATCGCTAGAATCTATATAAAGGAAGTGTTTATAAAATATAAAGTACTAGATAAGATTATATTGGATAGAGATCTAAGATTTATAGTAGCATTTTAGAAAGTGTTTCTAGCAGAATAAGGGGTTCGCGCAGCAATATCTATAGTATATTATCCGCAGACGGACGGATAAACGGAAAGACTAAACTAGACACTAGAGTAGTATCTAAGGCATTATATTAATTACGCATAGAATAATTGGGTATTGTTATTACCAGTTACACAGTTTACATATAATGTAACACCACAAGAAGGAATAGGGATATTACTATTTAAGGCAAATTACAAATATAAGCTAAGAATATCGTTATCGCCATGTTAAGTAAAAAAGACAAGTAGCACAGCTAAGCAAAGAATGGAGACGTTAATAAATCTTTATATAGACCTTAAAGAAACAGCTAAACTAGTACAAGAACGAGTAAAAAGGTACTATAATACTAAGAGATCTAAGGGACCAGATCTTAAGGAGGGAGATAAAGTGTAGTTACTACATAAAAATTTTAAGAGTTGACGACTAAGTAAGAAGTTAAACTATATTAGACTAGGACCTTTTAAAGTTAAATAAAGAATTTTATTAGTTATATATAAGTTAAACCTACTAGCCAAAATAAAAATCTACCCTATATAATATATCGTAATGCTAGAGCCAGTATACGGAAATATTAAGCCACTAGTCTATAAAGCAGACATGTATAGAGGACAAGAGGAAGATAAATAGCAAGTTTTAAAGATTATTAGTTATAAGGATATAGATAACGAAACATAGTATAAAGTAAAGTAGATAGGCTATAGTAAGACTACCTAGGAACCACTAAGCAACCTAAGAAACGCTATAGGAAAGGTAAAGGAGTATTAGAAGAAAGTAGGTTAGGCAATATTAATAAAGAAGGATTGCCAAAGAATGAGTCACCTAAGGGGGACCCAAGAGAAGCAATTACTAAGCTACTTAGAGTTATTTCCCTTATAGGAGGAGAGCCAGTTCTTTTGTTACCTAGCTTAGACAAACCCTATTAAACCAGTTTCTACTCCTTAGAACGAACCTTCTTACGCACTTTCTTAAGACAAAGAAGACGGGCAGAGGCCAATAGACGGGCTTTAAGGGTACGCTGTTAAGCAGCTATAGCCTTATACTCCGCTTTCTGCGAACGATAAAGCTTATCCAAGGCGCTTAAGAGCTCACTGTTAAGTTTCGTAGTGGTAGATTAAATATAAGACCCTATAACAAGTTACTTAGGGAACTTAAAGACTATTAAGAGTTATAGGACGCGCATACTTAGCGTTAGAAACAGAGCGAACATTGCAGAATAATTAAATATTTAACTTAGTACACTCTAAACAGGAAGAGGGTTGTTAAGACGCAGAACTTACTAGCGCAATATAAACTAACCCCTTTTTCACACAATAAGAATACGGAGATGACATTATCTCACTAAGCAACAGTATAGCAGCCACAGTGCGAGCATAACGTTGCGCTTGTAAAGAAGAAGAAGCTTTAGGCATAATAAGCAAAGATATTAACCAGACTAATTAAATGGATATTACACCTCTAGCAGACAACTTGGAGATATTAGAAATCTTTAAGGACAAAGATAAAGAGGAGGGAGATAGTATTACGGACGCTTTAAGTACAATATTATAACTACTTGGAGAAGAGTTGTAGGAAGCTAGTTGGTTAATATAGGCACGGTCCAGGATAGATCTGGTAGAACTATATAATAAGGAATAGTAAGCGAGTCACATAATATTATACGCAGTATACGAAGTGTATGTAGTATATATCTACGTATAATACGTATAACACGTACCTTACATATAAGAGAGGATTTCTTAGGAGTATGGTTATGTATTTAAAGGACCTTAGTCCCTACCGTAGATAGTTCTCTCCTTGTAGTAAATCTTAGAATACAATTAGAGTTAATCTATTGGGCAACCACTCTATCAGTTATTATTACGTTGTTGTCTTGTTCTTACCTACATACCCAGCCCAATAATAGAACCCACCGTAGTTCCTGCTACAAGGTTCCGTTACAGTAGGGGTAATACGGGCATATAAAGCCTAAGGGCAGGCTTTTTTGGAGGGGGGGGTAATGTTATAGCACTAGTAAATTACTATAAACTACTGTTACGTAATAGCAAGTTGCGGCAAGTTGCCATTATATAACCAGAAGATTGTATATAACTTTAAGCGGTGCTTCTGTTCTTCTTGTTTCCTTTCTTTAACTTTAGATCCTTGTTTATAGACAATCCAATTATACAGGCTTGCGCGACCTTCTTGCCGTGCTCGTGCCTTGATTGACCGAGTCGCTAACATATACTAAACTATTAAAATATATCTTTTATACTAAGAACGTTAAGTTTCTAGGCTTTATTATTATACCTAAGAGTATTATAATGGATCCTGTCTGCATAAAAGCTATTAAGAAATGGCCTAAGCCTAAGTCCTATCCCTTGCATAGATAGATACGCTCTATAAAATGCGGCCCGTGCGCATATACAAAACTTTGCAAGCAGTATCTTAGCTACGCCTGCGTGACTACAATATCTCGTAGTTAGTGTGCACGGTCCATATTTTATACAACCCTATCTATGCAAGGGATAGAGATATCTAGGTCTTCCTTAGCTTTACTAACTTCTATAGGCGATTTATCTAGAACTACTTAGATACTATATACCCCCTATATATATATCTTGTATAGGCATATTACAACCTAATATTAGATAGGGAGAAAAAGAAGTAGAAGTGTAAGAAAGGGCCTACTAAATGGTATTAACCTTGGTCCTGGCCTAACAATGCTTAGTAGGTGTTTTGCAAGCTACGCGCTATATTTATATACGCTCCTCTACTTCGCCACTTTAACCCTAATCTACCCCTAATGGTGATTACTAACGCTTCTAATTATGCCTATAGCGGTATACTTCTGCAGCCTTTTAGGTAGGGAGATTAACTCCACTGGTACCTAATTGCTTATTATAGTTAGAAGCTTACTGGCCTAGAAGTATAGTATAATACGCATAATAAGGAATTACTTACTATAGTGCAATGCTTTAAGATATGGCGCTACTACCTTAAGTATGCCGCATATATAACGCATATACTCTATAATTACAACAATCTTAGGTACTTTATAACCATAAAGAGCTTATCTGCTTGTTAGGCCTAGTACGCCAAAAAACTAACTAAGTTTAATTTTAAGATTAAATATAAGCTAGGTAAAGTAAATCCTACTAATACACTATTTTAGCGCCTAGATTATACTAAAGGCTTTAAAGATAGCAGTAAGAGAATAGTCCTTAATGCTATACTGCCTATATTATAGTAAAAGTTATAGGTTATAGGCCTTGTAGGCGGCCCTAGTGCTACTACATTAAACTAGTGAGTAGCATATATGCAGTATATAAGCGACTCTTGTGAATATGGCGCTGGCGGACTAAGGTATCCTACTATTCTCTTTAAGACCTTCCTAACTAGCCTAATAGCGTTTAGCCTTAGGGAAGATCCCTTAGCCTAGGTAATAGTCCCCTATAATAACCTAGCAAGTTACCTGCGTATTATATATTACTTTGACAGCACTAACTTTACGTAGAGTCTTATGCTATAGTAAGAGGTAGTAGTAGCTGCCTTAGCTAAAATATTGTTTATAGAACACCCCCCTAAGTTACTAGTTAATTTATTTATAGAGTATAAAAAAGGGATACCTTTACACACTTTATATGTAATTAGTTAACCTAGGGATAGGTTCCTACTAGTAATAAGGACTATACCCTTAATAATTAGGGACTCCTAAAACAAAACAATAAGGTCTAGGTGCTAAATTGCATATTATTATAATAGGAGATCCTTAAGCGGAATTATAACAATTCTATGGATGGCTACTATAGATTTAATTATACCTATAAGGTAATTGCGCGGAAGTACGCTTAGAACGGTCTTACTAAAGATCTCTATAAATACCTAGATAACTATAATACCTACTAACGCTATAAATCATGCCGCTATAAACCCTATAGTAAGCTACAGCCTCTCTAGGTCCCTATCTAAGCCTAGTAATATTATTTACTTAACTTTGTTATAGATCTCCCTAAGTCTAAGACTCCTAATAGTATAGAGTATAACTCTGTCCTTATCCTTATAGACTATTTTATAAAGCTAGTGCGCTACTATCTAGTCCATAAGATAATTAATACTACATAACTCGCAGAACTCTTATTTAGAGTCTTTGCATAAATAGGGCCCCTAGATAATATTATCTCTAATAGGGGTAGCGTGTTTATAGGCGAGTACTAGAGTACTATATACTACTATCTCCGCGTTTAGTATAAGTTTAGCACTATATTCTACCCATAGATAGATAGTTAGACAGAACACTAAAACTAGGAGCTTAAGGTATACCTATATATATTTATAAACTAGGAACAGTTTAATTGGGCCTCTCTACTTAATAAGGCAGCCTTTACCTACAACTCTAAGGTCTATACTATAACAAAGTGTTCCCCCATTAAGTTTGCCTATGGCTAGCTACTAAACGTCTTAAATAGAGTCCTAGACGGCGTTTAAGACGCCTAGCAAGGTAGAAAGGGGTCTAAGTTAATAAATATTAAACTTGTAGAGACGTATCTATAACGCCTGCGCCTTATATATAAGGTAGCGGCGGTTTTAATAATGCACACCTAACAGCTTTAGGTAAAATATTATAATTATTACTATCTAGCCAAGCATTTTGCTATTAGTAAATAAGTCCTACTCTCTTCTAAGAACATCTGCACAAAACGTCCCTATAAGAAGCTTAATAACAAGTTTATAGGACTATTTTAGATTCTAGAGCGTATAGGGCAATAAGTATATAAGCTAGAGCTCTTACCTACTATAGCATAGCTTTACCTAGTCTTTTATGTCTCCCTACTAGAGTCTTATAGGTTACGCCCTAGGTTTTAACCCCTAACAGTAAAAGAGCTTAAGAAAGGCAGCTAGGAAGTAAAAGCAATTATTACCTACTAGGATTGTACTGGATAACTACAGTACCTTATTAAATGGCTAGGATAGCTAAATAAGTATAATAAATAGAAATATAAGATAGAACTTAAGAATTATTAATAACTGCTAGATAAGTACCGTAAGTGGAATACCCTAGCCTTATAGCTAAAGCGCAGGCAAAAAGTAAATACTATTACTAAAATATAACCTATATAAAAGCAGAGTAGAGGATGTTTTAAGGGATTAAAGAACAAGCAACGCTTGTAATAAGAACTGCGGTATATATATGGGGTAAAGCACAATTTATTAATATCTTATATAAGCCACACTTTAACATAACCTAGCTATGCTAGTAACTTATAGGCAAAGCTATAGCGTACGCTAATAAAGCTTAATTTAGAAAGCACCCTTTCTAGACCTAGTCTATTACTATATACTAGCTTAGTAGATTGTTATATTAGAGAATAGGTCTACTTAACTAGGGTTTTATAACGGGACTAGCCCAGTTACAGTAGGAATGTCTCGGTGAAACACTCGACAGATAACTATATAAAACTGTTTATAACTGTTTATAACTATCTGCAACTATCTGCAACTATTTATAATTATCTACTATAATCCACCATTTTCTACTAAGTTTTACCAACTTAATTAAATTCCACTAAATTCTACTAATATAATAGAATTTGGTTAAAACTTGTTAAAATCCATATAGGCTTATGCCCACGCGTCTACTGCTAAGACTCTAAATATTTAGTTATAAGTTCCTATATTCCTTTCTCTTCTTTACGCAACGTCTTATACTCTGCAAGAGCTATATACCCTTAGATTAGATAGAATTTATATTTATTCCTTTAAATCTTCCCTAAAGCCTCTTCGCGCCCTTATAGTACGTTGCGTTAAAATAACTACTATTAAAATAGCAAACGAACCTAAATCCCTTTTAATAACTATAAGTATTATAACCCTAGTTAGGGAATAGTTAACTATAATACAATAGGCCTTTATGGATGCCTTAGCTTAGCAGCGAGCTGCACTAGAAGCCCAGCACTAGCAATTAATGGAAGCACTCCGCGAAGAACTCCGTAACGTTAAGGCATTTACGTTATAAACCCTAACAGTAACACCTATAAACAAGATTAAAATAATAGTACCTAAACATAACACGTTGAATTCGAACACTAAACTAGTAATAGTAGCTTAACCTACACCTGTAGCGAACCTAGTACCTATTATAAAATCCAAAAGCTCCCTAATCCTCTGATGTTTAATAGAAACTAAAATAACCTATATCCCTTTATAACCAAGCTCCATCTTAAACTCTTAACAAACTATAATTAATACCCTACTAAGGCTAGCAAGGTTAGCTATAGAATGTCTCATTTAAGTAAGGATACTGTATAAACTATAGATCCTTTCTTCCGTAATGGTACTTTTATTAATTTCAAAACTTTTATCTCTCTGCTAGAACAAACGTATAATAACGCCAGCCCCCTAATAACTCTACAGGAGTAGAGTACAGTGTGTGATACTAGCGCGTCCGTAGGTTTGTTACGGCAGCAGTGGTTCCCAAGGAGGTCAAAAAGTAAGGTAGTAGAGCACCACTGGTGACTCGCAGGCGACTCGCAAGCGAGCCCCAAAAGGCGGGGAGACGGATCACGGGGTTTTCTTAAGTAGAGTTTTCTCCCCACATGTATATAAGGAGTAGTCCGCGTGGGCCCAACAGGGATCCGAATCGGACGTTAAGCAATGAATAATAATAATAATAACGCCAGCCGCGAATATACAGCTATTACCAAACTTAAAAACCTATAATAACGGAATTGAGACTTTACTAGCTTCTTTTTAGAATTTTTAGGTTTTATTAGCGAGCTAGATTAGAATTAAGCCGCTAAAGTCGCTGCTCTTTAACAAGCTATTTTAGATAAAATTAGAGCCTAGTTAGTAGATAGAGAACTGCTAAAGAACCTATCTGAATTTACTATAATATGTTAACGAATTAATAAGGACCTTTAATATAATAAATAGACTTGTTCTCTAAAGCTAACTATACCTTATGTTTAAAACTCTATAAAACCAGTATATACCCTAAAGCACGATCCGTCTCCAAAACCCAAAAGTCCTATATACAACCCTATGGACCTTAATGCCGCTTAATCCTATACACCCTTGGGAACTAATAAATAAAGAACTTAAGCCACAAATAGAGAATGCTTTAGATGTGGTAAAAAAGGTTATATTTAAAAGCATTGCTAAACTCACCCTTTTAAAAAAGTCTGCTGTAGCTCCTCCCAATCCTTAAGTCGTACCCACTCTATAAATTGTACTTAGACGCTATAAAGTACCTCGCCTTTAGTTAACTTGGAAAACAAATCGTTCTAAGGCCAAGTCGCGCCTTAGGATAAAAGGGGGAAGAGTATAAGTGTCTAGGCTCTTCTAGCGCTGATATACAACACAACTCCCTTAATATACTTGGCAAAATTTAAATACTTGGAAAATAGAAGGAAGTATAAATCCTAATAGACAGCGGAGCCACTAGTATAGGCTTTATTAACACAAACTATATAAAAACTTAACGCCTAAATTTAAAGAAACTTAACAAGCCCTAAGGCCTATAAGGCTTTAATAGCAAACCCTTAATATATAGCAAACTAACGCACTACGCTCTTGTAAAATTGTGAATGGGTAAATACCTTAAATACATTTCCCTATTTGTAACACCCTTAAAGCACTATAAGATAATACTTAGATATAGATAGCTGAAATAACACAACCCTTTAATTAGCTAGGTTAAAGAAACACTAAAGTTCCGTATAACCTACTGCTAAAGTTATTACTTAAAAAACTATTTGCCCTATAAACATGTATACAACTATTTAAATTTAATATAATATAAATTACCCTTGCCACGAACCTTGAGCCAATATAATAAACTTATAACTGCTAATTGTGGTAAAGAATGTAAAGATGTTATATTAAAACCTCTTAAAATTTGTATAATATAGGCCGCGCCTTTTATCTTATTAGCAAAAAGACGAGATTATAAAATCTTTGCTATAACTATGGAAGATATTAAGAAAGTACTAGAACCGAAATAATATCCTAATCTTTAACCTCTTATGCCTAAAGAGTACCACGACCTAATTAATAAGTTTAAAAAATAATTTATAGACTAACTAGCCCCGCACCAAGAGAAACACAATTTTAAAATAGAACTTAAGCCTAGCATAATACTAAAGTTCAGTCCACTATACGGTATGTTATAAGAAGAACTACTTATAATATAATAATACCTTAACAAGTATCTAGAAAAAGGATTTATTTACCCTAACTAATCTCTATTTACCTTACCTATACTATTTATTAAAAAGCTAGGAGGAGGCTTAAGATTCTATATTAATTATTAAGCTCTAAATGCAATTATGATTTAAAACCAATATCCAATTCCTTTAATTTAAGAAATGCTTAACTATTTAGCAAAGGCACGGTACTTTACAAAGCTTAATATAGTTGCCGCCTTTAATAAAATCCGTATATATAAAGGAGATGAGAAGTATATAGCTTTTTATATACAATGGGGACTCTTTAAATACCTAATAATACCATTTGGCGTAAAGAACGGTCCTAGTACGTTTTAGTAATATATTAATAATACGCTTTGTAAATTCCTTAATATATTCATTACCGCGTATATTAATAATATCTTAATTTACTTATCCTTGCTTTCTAAACATTAAAAACACATTAGAATGGTCCTTAAACGCTTACAAGACATAGGCTTATAATATAATATTAAAAAATACAAGTTCCACGCGTCTAAGGTTATATACTTAGGCTTAATTATTGTCTGTACAAGTAGAGGTTGTAAATTGCATTACGCGCAGAGCGTATGCGGCAGGGGCCGTATGGCGTAGCGTAGGTCACCTGACCACCCACGGCCCGATAGATAGCCCGACCTTTACTACCCCTTTCTTTCTCTTTTGGTAGACAAGATAGACACGAATAAACCAAGAACCAGAACTACTTATTGCAATTGCAGTACCCCCCGGGTGATACCGACAATTATATCCCATAATAGAATTAAAATGGATTCTAAAAAAGTCGCTGTAATTATAAACTAGAAAAGCCCTAGCAATATATAAGATATTTAAGGATTTTTAGGATTTGCAAATTTCTATTATTAATTTATTAACTACTTCTTAGAAATTGCCTAGCCATTAGTAAACCTAATAAGGAAGAACATAAAATTTAAATAAACCGCTAAATACAAACGAGCTTTTAATAATTTAAAATGTTACTTTACAACTGCTCTAATTCTTGCTTACTTTAACCCTAACCTTAAATATACTGTTAAAACTAACTCGTCTAATTATGCGCTAGGGGGAGTGTTATTGCAATATAATAAGAATGGCAAACTATATCCAGTAGCCTTTCTCTCCTGGAAACTCGCCCCTACCAAATTAAACTACAAGATATATAATAAGGAACTACTTACAATTATTAGATGCTTTAAATAATGGCATCCTAAGCTAGAAGGATTGTTGTTTCTAATATATATGTTAACAGACTATAAGAACCTGTAATACTTTATAACTATAAAACAATTAATGCAGCGCTAAATTTGTTAGGCCGAATACCTCTTATAATTTAACTTTAAGATTATATATTAACCAGGCAAACTTAATTAAAAGCCTAATATATTAACATGATAATTACAGGACTTACCTATAAACGCCTTAGATAAATAGATTATAAATTAATTACGGATTTTACTGCCCCCTAAATATTTTAAAAAACTACATCCTATATTTCTAGATATGGAACTTAATAGAAATGAATTAGAAGTTAATAAATAGGAAATGGAAATTAATAAGCTAATGGAATACAAATATAAAAATAATATATGGATAGTAGATATAATAAAGGCAATCTAAACTAGAAAACGATAGTATAAGAATATTACACTTGCTAAATGCAAAATTTAAAATAATTAATTATACTATTAATAGAAGATAGTAGTTCCAAATTCCAAACCTTTATAATTTAAGATACTTAAATTTATATACAACTCCCCTATAGTAGGACATCCTAGCTATACAAAGACCTATAAGATTATTTAACAAGTATATTACTAGCCTATAATACACAACTATATATGGAAATACGTTTGAGCATACAGGATATACGTGCGTAGAAAAACCTCTTATGTAAAGAAGGAGTACTTTAACCGCTACCAATTCCAATGCAAAGATAGCGTAATATCTTAATTAACTTCGTAGTTAACTTACCTAATAGTAACAGGTTCACGAATATTATAGTAGTAGTTAACCGTCTTATAAAAATGCGATATATAATTTCTATAGACTTAATTAATGCGATATTAGTAGCTAAATGTTTTATTAAGCATGTCTTTAAGCTACATGGACTTTTTAACACAATAATATCCAACTGCGGAAGCCAGTTTGTTTTAGACTTCTGGCAAGCTCTATATAAATAATTAAGTATTTAAATATAACTCTTAACTATGTTTTATCTAGAGACAGATAGTTAAACTAAAATTGCAAACGCGATTATAGAATAATACTTATAAATATACTGCTTCTACCTATAAGATAACTGGGGAAAATGGCTACCTTTAGCTAAGTTTACTGCAAATAACATAATAAATATATTAATAGGCGTGACACTGTTCTACGCAACCTACGGACAAGACCCTTAACTTGGATTTAAGCCATAACCTAATATTAATATAATAGGACCCACAATTAAACAGATCTAGTTAATTAATACATATAACTTCGCTAATTAAATAAAGCAGTTAACGGAACTATTATAAAGTAAGTTAATATACGCTTAAATGTTATAGGAATGGTATGCGAATAAAGGACAAGCTCCCGTATAGGACTTTAAGGAAGGTAATATGGCTTACCTAAGTACACAAAACCTAAAGACTTAACGGCCTTTAAAGAAACTTAATTGGAAGATTGTAGGCCTATACTAAATTAAGAAGAAACTAAGCCTATATACCTATAAGCTTGAACTACTAACTAAAATAAAAATACACCCAACGTTTTATATAAGCTTGCTATAACCTTTAAGAAACGGTCCTATGACTTATAAAGTACCACTGCTACCTCCTATAATTATTAATAACGGTAACAGTTCTTACTTTATTAACTTAATTAATAATATACAATGGAAAATATAATTTAAATAATTTAAACTTCTTATTAAGTGGGAAGAATATAAAATATAAACCTAGGAAACCTATAACTAGATTAAGGCCAACACGCCTTCCTTAGTAAAAGAGTTCTATAAGGACCATCCTTCGCGGCCTGCTCTGGCTAGATGGATATAATATAAAGGCAAACAACTGCTACCTAATATAAAGATATGAAACACAATAGCAGGAAACTTAAAATTAAAAAGAACTTAAAATATATTACAACGCTTATAACGCGATAAGTTATAAATTCTTAACTAAATTGAATTGTTTTAGACCTTCAGCTAAAAAGGGGGGGTACTATAACGGGACTAGCCTAGTTATAGTAGGAATGTCTTAGTGGAACACTTAACAGATAACTGTATAAAACTATTCGTAACTGTTTATAACTGTCTATAACTATCTGCAACTGTTTACAATTATCTACTATAATCTACCATTTTCCACTAAGTTCTGCTAACTTAATTAAATTCCACTAAATTCCACTAACGTAATAGAATTTGGTCAAAACTTATTAAAATCCACATGGGCTTATGCCCACGCGTCTGCTGCTAAGACCCTAAATATTTAGTTATAAGTTCCTATATTCCTTTCTCTTCTTTATACAACATCTTATACTCTGCAAGAGCTATATACCCTTAGATTAGATAGAATTTATATTTGTTCCTTTAAATCTTCCCTAAAGCCTCTTCGCGCCCTTATAGGTTTAAAACCTACTAGTAACCCACTGGCAGTAACCTATACTAACAACTTATATACTATTCCACGTATATACTATATAGATAATATATAAGGCTAAAGTATAGGTTAGCGGTAGATCTAATAGGTATATAGCCTTACTGTCTACGAATCTAGCTATATATAAATAACCTATAACCTACCCGTAAAGTATATATAGCGCTATACTAGTATAGCATAAGGCTAAGGGGTCGTTCGGTTGCGATCTGGAGGCCTTAGATTCAGTTCAGAATAGAGTTAATCTAGAGCTCCAATCTGATTCTAAGGCGACTGTTCGGTTGAATTCCAGTTCAACTTGACTTCAGCCACAGATTTTTAATGTTCCTTTAACCGCCCAAAAAACGCGCTAAAACCAGGCGCACTTTACCATATATAGAATCTGAACTGAGGTCTTGGCGTCAGTTCAAATAAGGAGCTCGAAGCTCCTTAGTTGAACTCCAGATCAATCTGAAGGCTTCAGATTGCACATGTCCGTGCAACCCGTAGAGCCACAGACGTGTGTCAAATCGGGAAGGAACGCGTTCTTTCTGCCGGACTTTCAGTTCAGATTCAAAAGCGTCAGATTGCAACCGAACGACCCCTAAAGTATAGGGTTAGTAGTGGATTTAATAGGTATACTACCTTACTACCTATAAGTCTAGCTGTATATAAATAACCTATAACCTACCTATAAGGTACTAGCGACCTACCTACATAAGCGATCTTTTAGAATATTTTTAATAGTCTACTAAATTTAGGTAAGCCCTAAATAAACTAATTAGGATTTTCCATCCTAGGGATAGAAAATCGCTACTAGCTTAGTTAAATGTGGGGGAGTCTTGGCAAGGCAAATCTAACTAATTAGACAACTTTAACTGGCGATTAAAGTTCCTTAATATCCTTACGCCGCGTATATGTACTACTTGTCTCTCTATACGCAAAATTAAAACGCTCTTTTCCCTCTAATTTTTTTTCCTTATTAAGGTTTTTATGGGGTTTTATTAAGGCTTAAGCATATAAAGGATTGGGGATAATCCTTTTTAAAGAGGGGGGCATTGTTGGGTAAAACCTAAGTAGATAGTTATATAGCCGTAAGGTATGGGCGACCCTAGGGTAACCTAGGGGTAACTTGCCTATAAGGCATGTGCGCTGTATATGCCTAGGGAAAACCCTTCCTTACCTTGCATATAGACTCCTCCTTTTCCCTTAAGGATTTGTCTGTCTATATAATATACCCTATTATTCTATTATTGGACTCCCTATCTATATCCTTACCTTATATTAACTCTATAGAACTTAACCTTATTAATAAACTGCTATAGGCAAACTATATAGCCCCTTTTCTATAGGAGTACTATAAAAAGACAAAGGATGCTATAAGCCTATGGTCCCTTAAAAGCGGACTTTTTAAGTACCATAAACGGCTAGTAGTAGTAAAGAAATAAAACTTATAGACTTAGCTTACTGCGGAAGCGTATACCTAGGTCTATATAGCCTACCCTAGAAAAAATAAGACCTATAAAATTATTAGCAACTATTACTACTAGCCTAGAATGGTTATAGATATTAATTAATATATACAAAACTATAACAACTATTATAGGTCTATAATTCTATAAGAGGCCGTCGAAATCGGACTCTGCACCTGTACGTGGTGACGGCTACGAACCTGGGTCTTCGAAGTTCAGACTTAGAGCCAACGCAGAGACGTCGCACAGCGTGTGATATGACTGGTGGTGGTGGTTATAAGCGTTGGGGCGGTGGTGAAAAGTTTTTACATGGGATGGTGAGATCTCGAAAACCACCACCGTTAGTACCCCTTCACAATAATAGCTACTACACTATTCTCCTATTAAGGCACCTATACGATCCAACATGGATGCATAGCATTTGATAGCATCCCCCGACCCCCAATAGAAAGCATCAACGACCTCTTATATTAACGAACGAACGATCGCGAGCAAACAAGCAGACGAACGAGCAAATATATAGCCCCTCCTAACCCCTAGGGCGATCGCCCGCGGAGCATGCGGTCACTTGCCGTTAACTACCAAATACTAGCAGCCTGGATTGCGACCCACGGTTTTCCCTGTCTCCTTTTAATGGAGTGGTGACCCTTAGAAAGGGCCTAGCTGGGGCCTAGGTACAAAAGATACCCAAATACAACGTATCCCGCTTATTAGTATTACGGTAGTTAGAACGGATAAATCCCCCTTACGCCTTCAATGGCTCTAGGGGGGGGGTGGCATGGCATATATGGCAATAGTTAAACAAGAGATAGCACACAGGGGATGGCCAAGACATGGGAGACAATAAGACAACAAGACACGGCAGCTAATTGGCAAGGCCTAGCTGGGACGTAGTAAACCCTAGCTTTGGATAAGCTAGAGAAGGAAGCAGTGGTTCCTAAGGAGTTCAAATATCCAAGGAGGATAGGACGTAGCCGTAGGCCCGCAGGGCCGCCGCTACGGACGGACATGGCAAATTGGGGTTTTTTTATCCTACTGAGGTGGCTTATAGGGTTTTTCCTCCCCCAACCTAACTGCAGGGTTTTCTTCATGTAAACTATAAGTTTTCCCCCTATGACGGAGTAGTCTGCGTGGGCCAGTAGGATCCGTATCAGACGTTAATCAAAGAGTTATTAATAATTCTATAAGATAAAACCCTAGGACTATTAAAACTACTCCTAATACTAAAGCGCCCTTAGTAGTATATCTCTATAGATTTCTATAAGCTACCTATAGACTATAATGGATACGATATAGCTATAGTTATAGTTAACCGCTTTAGTAAGCGTCCATTCTTAATCCCTTATTATAAAAATATTAATATAAAAGAGGCGGCTTAACTATATATTTATTACGTCTACTAAATTTACGGACTACTAGATACTATTATATCTAATTATAGGCCACAGTTTATATTAGCTTTTTAGAATAAGTTTACCTAGATTTTAGGTATTAAGCTAAAGCTTTCTATAGTATACTACCTCCAAATAGATAGCTAGATAGAAATTATAAACTAGTATTTAGACCAGAGACTCTAACCCTTTATTAACTACTTTTAGGATAATTAGGCTGAACTACTACCTCTAATAGACTATGCTTAGGCTACCTTACCCTATAACTCTATAGAATTTGCGCCTATCTAATTAGAAATAGGGTATTTACCCCGTATAAGTTTTAACTAGAAAAGACTAAAAGGGCTATAGACTATACGTGAAAAACTATTTTATAAGGAAGCATGGTATTATGCTAAACGCTTAGAAGAGGCCTAGAAAGTAGCCTATATAAACCTAAAAAAGGCCTAGAAGTTAATAAAATAGTAGGCAAATAAGTATAGGCGTAAGCCTAACTTTGCTGTAGGTAATAAGGTCTAGGTTATAATAAAGAACTAGAAGATAGAACGGCCTAGCTATAAGCTAGACTATTAGATGGTGGGACTATATAAGGTCCTTAAAAAGAGAGGCAACTTATATAAAGTAAAGCTTCTAGATTTAATTAAGGTCTACCTTAAATTCTCGCTGGATAAGGTATAAAAGGCTATAAATAACCTATTACCTAGATAAAAGAATAAACTGCCCTTACTAATTTAAGTTAATAGTAATAATAAATAGGAAATTAAAGAAATATTAGCCTATAAACTTATAAGGGGAACGCTAAGGTATTATATTAGTTGGAAAGGATATAACCTAAAACCCACTTAGTACCCTATATAGAACTTTATAGGTAGTCCCTATAAGCTTAAAGAATTCTATAACTAATACCTTAATAAGCCCAGATCCCTAAAGTACCTTAATAAGTAGATGGAGTGCTAGTATAGTGAAGACAATAAGCTGCCTATTAAGCATAAAGATAAGAATACCCTATAGATGTAATACGGACATATAAAGCCTAAGGGCAGGCTTTTTTAAAGGAGGGGATAATGTTATAGTGCTGGTGTTACAGCGCTAATAGAAAACGGTAGATTGTGGCGGATAGTTGCAGTTACGTAACTTAAGGGCCGCATAAAACCTTAAGCGGCACTGCTATTCTTCTCCTTTCCTTTCTCTAGCTTTGGATCCTTGTTTATAGACAGTCCAATTATATAGGCTTGCGCGACCCTCTTGCTGTGCTCGTGTAAGGCTATTGCCCAGGTGTACGGTAGGGAGCAGGCAAGCCGAGCATGAGTCACAAGGAGAGTCGATGGAAGAGGACGATATGGTAAAGAGTAGGTATGGCAATACCCTGAGTACAGAGACGAACCGATGAGGAGGGAAGGGCTGTAAGCCCAAGGGAGCTTATAAGGAGGTGCCAAGGGCTAGCCGAAGGCTAGCCTTGGCAGCCGCCAAAAGATCCCTTACAGCTCGTGCCTTGATTGACTGAGTCGCTAACAGAACTCTAGCTACTTAACTATCTAAAATAGTAGGTTTTATATAATGATTAATGTAATAAGGGCCTTATTAATAACTTCCTTATTTAAGACCGCTTAAAGTACTTCTAAATCTAGCTCTTCTGTCTTATTTTAAGATAACGCTTTAAGGTAAAGATCTTTTAATTAATCCTATATTGCTTTTTTTATATAACTAGTTTTAGGCTTAACTATAATGCTATACTTTAATACTAAGTAGTTTTGGAAGTTAGAGGTTAACTATACAGCGTATAACTCTATATAGTGTTTATAACAGAATAAAAGACGAGCGTTTTTATTTTATACGGGCTTATTACTACCTAGTAGACGGGTATGCTCCTATATTAAAAGAGCTAAGCAACCTCTTATATTTTTTAATTTAGAGGTGTTAACAGAGTCGAGAGCTTCTGATTCCACTTCTAAAGCCATATTTATACAATAATAAGGAAGAAGAAGGCGACTGAAAATTTATTTGGGGTATGCCAAGACTTATTGCGATAAGGTTTATCCAAAACCACCCTGGAATTTAGCTCCTAAGGAATGCCTGGAAACTATATTCAATGTAGTTCTCAGGGACTTCAATCTAATTAATATGATTGCAGATGTTGTACAATTCAGAAGCCTTATCTAGCTCATAGAAATCCAAGGAAGCCAGTAGATATTTCTCATTGAAGCATCAAGCTTGTATGGAGAGGAAATGCGTGGAGATTGGATAAGCTCAGTTCGGTACCCTTGAATATTATTCTTGAAAGTAACATTATAGCTGTAGTAATGCACCTATAAAATTTACAGGATCTGCGTCCGTCTAGAAAGACCGACTTTCTCCATAGCCGGATTCTGCATCTCTTCAGAAAGAGGATCTAGTTGATGGTCCCATTTCATAAGCTGAATTTATTCTTCTAGGGAAAAATCGAATTCTTTAAAGGCAGCCTTGAACGCCTCCGCATCTGCAACCTCCTCGCCTTGAGTCTGTCCACAATCATGCCAATCGATACGCTTCTCTAAACCTAGTAATTTTGCAAGCACTCGCCGCCCAAACTGGAGATCAAATCGGAATGAGGCGTCTATGGGAAGAGTGAGACTCGTGGTTTTACCATCGGCAGCTTGATCGTCATTGCTACTTAGAGGATTCCAGATGAGCACTCTGAAGAAGTCGTTTGGCTCTTGTGACCCGTCTCCGATATCCTTCTTCTCAACCGTAGGGTATTTTTGATTCTCAGCTTCGACTTTGAAAGCAGCCTCTACTAGGCCCCGACGGATAAGGTTTGCGGAAACTGGAAGGAACTGCCAGTGTGTATGTACACCGCCAGCCCGACTAACTTCCCAAGTAACCGATCCAAGATCCGTTCCAGCTAACTTTTCAATCATCCTGTGAAGTGCACTTCTATATCGGTTCATCTCCCTGAATGTGTTGTTGCGAGATTCTTCCTCGATTGATGCTAGTGTGGGCGCATGTGTCAACGGGATGATGAGAATATGAGAAGGAAAGTCAAGACCAGGGAACGTGGGAGACGTGCTAAGAGGCCCTTTGGCAGTTGTGAGATAAGAATCGTTCCCAATTGAGGTGATAAGATGAGTTGCAAGATTTGGGTTTGAAAGGCAAAAGAAGCATTCAGCAGGTGTTGGCGGCGGTGCGCGCTGGCGTTTATGTGGACGTCGGTGATGGCCGTCATCCGTAGAGAAGCGATATGATGATTCCTGATTGGGTAATGCAGGTCGCTTTTTCCCTGCAAATGGCAGGGGCGATGCTGTTGTCCCAGGTGGAACTGCTACTGGTGGGGCGGCGTTGGGGTCGAGGGAGAATGCATATATCCATTTCTGTTTCTTTGAGTTGCCGAAAGAGGCCAGGCTTATGAATCGGGTGATAGGATATACATCTAGAGATGCCTCGGTAGGTGTGTGGAAGAATGGTTCGCGCTCATAGAATGCATTTGGAGACGTAGAGAAATGGTATCGTGGTTTCAAAACCATACATAGATCTGCAATGCATTGCTGATATTCAGGCTCTCCTTCGTCAGAAGTGAAATCGACTTTAGACCCAGTCCTTACGCCGGTAGGCCATTGATTCGTTACAAATATGTCTGCGGTATTGGCGCCTCGCAATGCTCTTGCATCGTCCTCGCCGTATAAAGGCGAATGCTTTTCCTTTGATACCCCAGCAATTACATTAGGATCTAGTCTGCCTCCTAATGCAACAATTCGAATACCTTCGGAAGTCTTAATGGTTGTACGCTTGCCAAGAAAGTAAAGATTTGAGCAAACCTCGCCAGCAGAAGACTCGAGCTTTTGAATTATTGCTTCAGGGAGAGCATGACTGCCTAAAGCAAAATAGATTGGTAGCGGGATGCTGATTTTCTCATCAACGAGAGATTTGACATTTGCTTGATCTTCTGGAGTGCTTGTCAAAGGATCCGCGAACAGATCGCCAACGACGAGTGTGAAAGAGAAGGCTTTTTTGGCATGTAAAGTCGATATCTTACTAAAAACTGCCGGGAATTGGCCATTGACCCCGCCGACTACCAGACTGTAACTTGGTTAGAAATTACATGCGTAATCTTTCCAGGGATTTGATGAAGCGGATTTGGACGGCTCAGAACCAAGCTCACATATCAGCCGCCTGTAATTTCTCGCAATAATATACGAAATTGGAGCAGCGAGAATGGACAGACTCACATTTTTGAAGACATCTTGTGCTAGTTCAGCGCGTCTTCTTTCAAGTGTTTAGATTTTGTATGGTCGGAAACTTCGACGCCGAAACTCCGCGAAATCTTGGCACTGGCGACGATTTTTCGTACACTCCATTCCAGCATTACAGCTCGACGGTCCAATTTTCACCATGGCGGCAATGTCGAGGGGACGTATGGAGAAGACTCCACGAGTCAGGAGGACAAAAGGCGGCACAGCCTCTTCCAGGAAGCATTATTTCGAATCTTTCTCACAACGCATCGCAAAGCTCAATATCGACCCAGTTCGCCGAGTTCGCCGCCCTGCTACCGACGATGCAGATATTACGACGACATTTTCGTACTTCAAGACTTCTTTCAACGAATGGAGAGACCTCAACCTCTCAGAAGGCTTCACTAGCTTCGCACGAGAGGTTGCTCCGCTGTGTGAGAGCTTGCCGCAAATCCTCCACTATGACAATCGCATCATGGACCTGTTGGTTGGGTATATTGAGAAAGGAGATACTTGGAGTTTGGAGCCACTTCTGAGCCTCGTAGCACACTTTGCGCATGATCTTGGAGCACGGTTCGAGAAGCACTTTGCGCGGGCGGTCACTACGGTTACGCAAATAACAGCGAAGAATCAGGCTGCAGAAGTAATTGAATGGGGCTTCACATGCCTTGCTTGGTTGTTCAAATATCTCTCAAGACTGCTTGTACTGGACCTTCGGCCTCTTTTTGACCTCATGGCGCCTCTCCTTGGGAAACAAAATCAAAAGCCTTTTATTACAAGATTTGCTGCGGAAGCTTTGAGTTTCCTAGTCCGGAAAGCTGGTGCGGCTTTTCATCGGGATAAAAAACCGCTAGAGTCTATAATAAGACATATACTTGAGGATTTGGAAGAATCATGGAGGCAGGGCAATGTGGAACAGTACGAGATGGGCCTGATGGTCCTTTTTGCGGAGTCAGTTAAGGGCATTCAACGGGGGGTACACTCCAGTGGGCAGGTTATCCTTCAGGAACTATTGACACAAACATTCAATTCGTCATTTCTGATGCCTTCCACACAACAGCCCTCACCAGCGGAGAAAGTCTTCTGTGGCGTTCTGATTGCATTGATTCATCATACTGATGCAGATACATTCAAACCCCTTCTTGGAGTTGTGATGGAAAACCTGCAATCAGTTGAGCTAAATTCCTCCGAGATTATCCGTCTTTCTGCGCGACTTCTCTTTTTGGTTTCCGGTGCCAGGAAAGGTTCTCGTATTGAGGGTTGGACGCCCATACTCGAAAGACTCAACCGACTTATAAACGTCGCCAACCAAAAGGGGAGTGCCATAAGTTCTGCTATTCCGGACGTTCTGGTTGCATTTGCTGTGGTCATCCAAAGCTGCCCTCTCGATGTTGCAATTCCTTACATTCGTCTTCTTGAGACGTTTACGGGAGAACTTTGGGAAGGCCATTTCTTACCATTTTGCAATTTCTTTGCAGATCTGGGCTCCGAACGATTTAAGAGTCTTCTACTACCTCATTTCCAAAGGTTAGTGAAATTACCCTTGCCAACTATGAGTCACACTGAGACCGTGAACAGATTTATTTCCCTGAAATGGGATAAATATGGAGAGAAACTTTGTCTCGTACTACCAGAGATTTCGAAACTTGGCTACATTCTAGGGCACTCTCTTCTATTTCCACAAGGATGGCAGCATCACATTACCAAAGTGTATAAGGATCTAGCCAACACAGAATCCCATGAAAATGATGACCAGAATCTGGTTTATGCTTGCAATGGGTTTTTGGCGGCTTTCCCAACACTTTCCATGGAGTCACAGCTTAAAGACAGTATATTCTCCGCCCTTACAAGAGTTCTCGACAACTTGCTCGAGTCTTCAGATCCTAGCCCTAGCAGACCACGGGACCTCTTCGCCGCCGGAAATGCCTTCTCGTATCTTGCTCATGACGGTCAACCTGCAAAGCTACGCAGGGAAGCATGGCCATTGCTATGCAAAATCTCCGCCATTTATGCAAATCGCCTCGCCTTCTGGCAAGGGCTGCTACCGTTCGTAGTGGAGAAATCACAAGAACTGGAATTAGAAGGTCTGCATATCGAACCACTCATGAGTGCCTTGATGGCATGTCTAGGGTCTCCTTCCCACGAACTACGGCTTATAGCTCTTGAGATTATCAGCACCATCACTTCCACCATTGAAGATGAGCAAAATGATATCATTGTAACAGCTCTGTTGATTGAGCAGACCCCTTTTAACATACAGACTGCGCGCTCTATCTCTATGCATGTTAGAAAACTTGCCTCAAGCTACAAAACTGTGCACCCGAACGGATGGTTGGCGAAAGCAATTCCTATATATTGCTTCGGACTTCTACACGTGAAATTCTCACAGGTTTGGGACGATTCTTGCGCCGCTTTGAAAGAGATCTGTGAGACGAAAGAAGGTGAAAACATTGTCTCGCAAATTGCTTTCAAATGGCTCAACAGCTCTGCTGATATTTCTTATACCACTCCATCTTCTCAACAGGAAGAAACCAAATCCACTGGAAATATCACAGAATTCGAATGCTCAAATGTAGCTCAGATTTCCGAGAAAGCCAGCCGCATCCAGACCTCGTTCCAAGATACTTCGCTTCGGCTAAGGACACTCTTTAACTCTCAACATCAACCAATTGCGTTTTTCACTTCTTCTAGCAGGGCCCAAGCTCTGCGTGTTTTGAACGGGATTCCCCAAATCGCTGAGAAACACTCTCGTCTGCTAGTCCCAGTTCTACTTGACTGGGTCAACAGCACAGACACTGAGCTAGTACGGGAGCATGAAGTTAAGGACAGGGATCAAACCCTAGGCAGCTTCAATATAAAATGGGCACGAAAGGACCAAAAGGCCATGCTCTCCTTATTTGCACAATTTACGAATCCCAAAGTCCTATACAAGACCAACGAGGTCTATTCTACCCTTCTTTCTCTCCTTGGAAATGGTGATGTGGAGATCCAAAAGTCAGCGCTCAAAGCAATTTTAACGTGGAAAAACGCTGGAATTAATCGCTACGAAGAGAATCTCTTCAATCTCCTCGATGACGCTAGATTTAGGGAGCAAATATCCGTGTTCTTAGATGTTAGTGAAGAAGAACATCGTGATGCATTGATGCCAATAATTCTTCGGTTGCTCTACGGCAAAGTCATTACTCGTTCGGGCTCGGCGAGTGGCAGAAGAGGGCAGGAGTCTAAACGCAAAGCCGTGTTCATAGCATTGACTAGATTCGGGGATGGTGCCCTCGAACAGTTCTTACGGATTGCCTTGGGGCCTCTAGACGGAATTTTAGTCATTCGAAACCAGGGCCTGAACGAAGATACGCTTCAACGGGAGTTGCTTAGCCCAAGGAAGCAAGTGGGTCTTCTCAATATGCTGGAGGATTTGCTCGAAACTCTGCAAACCACACTCGCCCCGTTTGCTACTCAGGTCATTGATCCTCTTCTTTATTGCTTGATCCGGGCTTCGCGCAGTGTCACCCGTGCTATATGGTATGATACGCCAATAGAGACTTCTGAGAATGTCCAACTCCCTCTTCTCAAGTCGATCCGGCAAATAGGGTTCCATTCTCTTAATATACTGTTCGAAAGTTGTCCGGAGTTCTCTTGGGCATCATATATCCCTGCGATTCTCGAGGAGCTGGTGGAACCGAAGCTTGAGCAACTCCCCATCGAAACAGCGCAGTCTGTCTCTGGCATTCTCCGGCTCTTTTCTGCTTGGGGAAAATCTCTCAAAACAGCTCCATTCCTAGTCAAGCACAATCAAGGCATATTATCCAAGGTTGCTGAATGTCTGGAAGTTCCTTCAGCTAAAGATGAAGTGAAACTCTTTGTGCTGAATGAGATTTTAAGAAGCATCATCAAGCTTACCACCAGCCATGATCAAGACGCACAGTCAACCTCCCACAAAGAGCAGCAGGAGAATGTTCGCAAGCACATATTGCAACATTGTGCAAATGATTTTCTTATTCACATTGGAAACCTCCTGCGCAAGAGCCCTAGCAAAGATCTACTTGAGGCTGGCGTGCAGAGCGTTGCAGAGCTAGCGCCTTTTGTCGAAGGATCTTCTGAATCTCGTAGCATGATTGAAATAGCAGCCTTCCTCCTGCGGCAGCCATCCAAGAGAGTCAATCCAAGGACAAAAAGTGATCTTTTGAGGGTTCTCCATGAGTTCGTACCACGTTGTGACCGTAAGACACAGGATGAGCTATTTAACAATATTTTCGATGTGATCTGCTCTCTCTTTTCTTTCTTCCAAGACAGACTGAGTCGGGCAGTTCTCAGTGATATCATAAAAGACCTTTCCGAGAGTCACGCGGATCTTCAAGAAATTTCTAATCTTTGTGAAGATCTGAATTCCTATTCTACATCTAGACTAGACGAACCAGATTTTGAGCGCCGCTCTAAAGCCTTCAGCACTGTTAACGAGGACAAATATCTGGCTTACTCTTCCAGGCAGTGGCGGCCACTTGTGTTCAACATGCTTTACTATATTAAGGATGCCGAGGAGCTCAGCATTAGAGCTAACGCATCCTTTTCACTTCGCCGTTTTATTGACGCTGCCAATAGTTCCAGTGGTGCAGGAGCTGATTATTTCAAAGAAATCATCTCGCTAGCGATTCTACCTGGTCTTCAAAATGGCGTTCGCGAATCCTCAGAGCTAGTCAGAGTAGAGTACCTAACTGTACTTGCTCACCTTGTAAGAAGCTTTCCTAGTTGGCCTGTCGTGAGTGACCTGCATATCCTTCTTGCAGGAGATGATGAGGAAGCTTCATTCTTCACCAACATCCTACATATCCAGCAGCATCGACGCTTACGTGCTCTTCGACGCCTCGCCATGGAAGCCCAGTCGGGGAAGCTAGAGAGTAGCAATATCAGTCATCTTTTCATACCCTTGTTGGAACATTTTATTTTCGACAAATCCGACGATGAGGGTGCGCACCATCTTGCAGCAGAGACGACTAGCGCCATAGGCGCTTTGGCCGAATGGCTCGAATGGTCTCAGTACCGGGTTCTTCTACGGAGATTTACGAGCTACATTCAAAGCAAAGAGGACATGGAGAAGACAATCATTAAGCTACTTAGCACCATTATGGATAGTCTTAGTCGCGCCGGACAATCTAAGGGCTATATAACGTTCGATCTAGCCAACAAAAAAACATCTTATGGTCGTACAGTCGCCAGTGGCACCGAAATGGAAATTGACGTACCCCAATCGAAGCTTTCAAAAACTCTCCCAAGCCAAGAGAAGCTTTCCGATGACCTCACTCGCAACATTTTGCCCCAACTTACAGCGTTCCTACACAACAAGGACGAATCTACCGTCAGCCTTCGCGTTCCCATGGCAGTTGCAGTAGCCAAGATCCTCCGCATGCTACCTCCTGAAGAGTTTTCCATGCGACTGCCTCCTGTTCTAATGGATGTCTGCCATATCCTGAGAAGCAAGTCTCAGGATGCTAGAGATATGACAAGGAAAACCCTAGCTGATATCTCTGCTTTGATTGGCCCGGCATACTTTGGATTTGTCCTGAAGGAACTACGAAGTGCATTGCAACGTGGATATCAACTGCATGTTTTATCATTCACAGTTCATTCAATCCTCATCTCAATGACAGCTACCTCTAAGCCCGGAGACCTCGACTATTGCCTCCACGAAATCGTCGCAGTTATCATGGATGACATCTTTGGCGTAACCGGTCAGGAGAAAGATGCAGAGGATTACATTAGCAAGATGAAAGAAGTAAAAAGCAGTAAGAGTTTCGACTCCATGGAACTTGTCGCGAAGAATACGACCCTTGGTCATCTTACGGAACTCATTCGGCCTACAAGGGCCTTGCTTCTCGAGAAACTCGACTTGAAAATGGTTAAGAAAATCGACGAGCTGATCCGGCGCGTTGGGTTAGGAATACTTCATAACGAAGCTGTCAAGAACCGAAATGTGCTAGTTTTCTGTTACGAAATCATTCAAGAAGCCTACAAGGCTGGTGCAGAGCCAGACAGACCAAAGGAAGAAGATCACAGAACCAAAAGATATCTAATCAACATGAAAGGTGCCAACAAGTCAGGCAACAGAGGCTCAAGCACTTCACATATCCACAAAATGACCCGATTTGCTTTGGATGTCCTAAGGACCGTGTTGCATAAGCATGAAGAGCTCCAAACCCCACAGAACATTGCAGGCTTCGTACCAATTGTTGGTGATGTTCTATTACAAGGCCAAGAAGAAGTGCAAATGTCAGCAATCCGACTTCTTACAATAATCATCAAAGTTCCCTTACCCGCGATTGACGAAAACGCTCCCGTTTATATCTCGGAAGCCATCCGAACCATCAAAGCAGCAGCTTCTACAAACAGCGAGCTCGCACAAGCTGCACTGAAACTAATCTCCGCAATCCTTCGGGAACGCCGCAGTGTTGTCGTCAAGGAAAAAGACCTTGCCTACCTACTCAAACGACTAAAATCCGACCTCGAAGAGCCCGACCGCCAAGGCGTAACTTTTAATTTCCTAAAAGCAGTTATGGCACGGAAAATTGTTATAGCGGAAGTCTATGAAGTATTAGATTCAATTGCCACAATTATGGTCACTAATCATACAAGGACCGCGAGAGACTTAGCCCGGAATGTGTATTTCCAGTTCCTCGTGGAGTACCCGCAAGGCAAGGAAAGACTTGGGAAGCAACTGGCATTCCTTGTAAAGAATTTAGGTTACAAATACGTTGAGGGGAGGCAGTCCGTTATGGAAGCGCTCCATTTGATTCTCACGAAGGTCGGCGATAACCTAATTCAGGATATCTTGGGTACCGTCTTTGTGCCCTTGGTTATGGTTACGATTAATGATGACTCCAACGAGTGCCGGGAAATGGCAGGTGCTTTAGTCAAGAGAGTATTCGAACGAGCAGATTCCGGAAAGACAAAGAGCTTTATCTCCCTTCTCCGAACGTGGCTGGAACAAGACGACCAGCCCTTGCTCAAACGTGTTGCCCTGCAATGCTGGATTCTTTACTTCGAGGCTACAGAAGGCAAAGCAAAAGATGCCCCGTTTGTTCTAGAGCAATTGGACGAAGTCCTGAGTGAAGCAACAGAGCGACAAGAAGACAAAGACTGGGAGTTAATCTACTATGCACTGCAAGCTTTCTCGAAGTTATGTAAACTTTCTCCAAACAAGACCTTTGTCCCGGACATGGATGATTTGTGGTGTGCCGTTCGTTTCTGCTTATCATTCCCACATGCCTGGGTCAAACTTTCCGCTGCCAGGTTGGTGGGCATGTACTTTGCAGACTTCGCAAGCGCAAATTCTGAGAATGGCCTGGGCTCTGTTCCATTGCGCGGATCTAGAGGGCTGCTGCTCAGTGACGAGGATATGCTCTACATCGCGAATGCTAGTTTAAGAACGCTACGCGTACCAGGCGTGAGCGAAGAGCTATGCACCCAGACTGTACGAAATCTCGCTTTCCTTGCGCGGTGCTTTGCTGTCAACGATCTCAGATGGGGTCGGCGAGCGGTTGCTGAGCATAGGGACCACGGAGCCGGGGAAAATGAATCTGAGGACGAAGATGAACCCGAGGACGAACAAGAAATCAATGATGCTGTTCCGGCAGCAGACTCCACTGCCCTTCACCGCCTTCTCACACGCCTCACCATTCTCTTACGCCGCGAACCGGTTAACACTCGGTCACCTGCACTGTACCCCAAAACGGCTATCATTACACTCCTCCTCGCTCTGTGTTCTATCCTTCCCATTCCATCATTAACCGTGTCCCTCCATTACATCCTTACGCCTCTACACACGCTCACCGATCCTGCAACAACTGTCCCACACTCAACCGACGAATCTTTCAATGAAGCATATAAATCACTGACGGGAAAGGCGCAAGAGGTGATGAGTGTACTGCAAAAGCGGATGGGGACTACAGAGTATGTGGCATTGCTTCAAGGCGTACAGAAGGGGATCCGGGACAGGAGAGAGGGCAGAAGGGCGAAACGGAGGATCGAGGCGGTCAGCATGCCAGAGAAGGCTGGCCAGGAGAAGAGGAGACGGCAGGATGTTAAGAGAGCGAAGAGGAAAGAGAAGGGATTAGAGGCGAGGGGAAGAAGGAGAGGGTGGTAAGCAATTGGATGCTGCATGATAGGCATTCGGAATGGGAAACTAAGGCTTGTGGGCTGGTTTGCTTGGTGCTGGACACTGTCCATTTATGTTCCGAAAAGCGATGATGAATAAAACTTGTATATCAAGAGATGCTTTCTCTCACCCGTAAATTAGTAAATTTGTATTAGACCAAGTGATAATATCCGAAAGCTAAAATACATAAACTCTAGGTTTTATCTCGTATTGCAAGAAAAATGACGTCCTACACTCAAGACTTTCTCAAGCATCTAGCTACCTATTAGACTCACAACCCACCCACATACGCCATGTAGGAAGGGGGAGATAAAACGCATCTAAATGTTTTTTTTTTGCTGAGGCAAAATGTTCCCTGAAAAGGTCTTCTTATAGAAGATGCTGTCAAAATCATAAACTTCTGAGGTCAGTCAGAATGATCAAGTTACAACGTCACTTTACTGATTCTTAGGAATCTATGCCATTTCAATAAATTTATCTCTAACTAGAAATATAATGGAATAAATGGTGATGACGATGACCATACAATTTACAAGAGCAGATTGCCCAGGAAATTGAAGAAAAGCTCACCCCTCCTTTACAGCCAGATACATGTGGTTATTATGTTTTGGTGCTGCTGCAACCGCTGTGTAGAAAAAGCTTCGTCCGCCGTCGCGTCTGAGGCTTTCTTTCTTATTTGCCGGAGAAACCAAAAAAATTTAAAAGGTTGCCCAGTGGTAGGACTCACCCACCTCCATTGCGCAACTCCACACTGCATCGTCGATAGAGGTACCTGGTGATCCGGGGACCGCGATACTTGCGTTATGACCGCTAAACCACACCAGGTGTCTAATTGAGGTAGGGGTATATTTAGACAATTGATATGTTGCATTTGAGATTGCAACAAGAAGGTGAATCGCTAGTCGTGGACCCACAAGTGAAATGGCCATAACATAAGAATGAGCCACCTCTAGCTAACAAATAGGTATCTTGGCTCCTAAAAATACTTGTTCGAAGCCTGAGTGCTTTGAGATTACGATGGCTCATAATCGTTTGTTTCACGGTCTTCCTCAGACTCTTCATCATCGGCCTCTCTATCGTCATCTACACTTACGGATTCGGAGTCTTCTTCAGCGTCATTGGTTTCCCAATCTTCATCTACGCTGACAGATTCATACTCTTTCTCATCATAAAGATGTCCTGGCGGCAACCTCACCCTCATGAGATGCGTTTTGCCTTGCACTTGAATGCGGTAACCATCTTTAACTTTTATGGCATGTAAAGGGTTGGGAATAGGTTGGGGTTTTGCGAGGTTCAGGGTAAGTTCGAATTCTGAAGATTTTGAGCCGAGAGGTTCAGGAGAATCCCTTCGTTGTCTTTGGCCCGGATAGGCCTTGTCCTTGCTTTGGAGGTCATTGTCTCTAAGAACGTTCGTATTTCGGAGGTATGAGGAGGGGATGAAAGGAAATGGTTTTTGTTCCCGATTGGCTCCTACGTGCACAACTACAGATGGCGTTGAGCCGCCTCGAGTTTGCACATTTTGAGAACGTTCGATAGGCGACCTATTGAGCCGTGAATCCGTAATTAGGGAAGGGACGTTTGGAAACCCCTCTGAATATAGGTTTGCGTTTACGTAGGACGGGGCTTGCGGGAATGCTCGTGGTTCAACCGTCTTATTAGAAATTCCCGCAAAAATTCCCGCAAAAGGGTTAGACCCATTCCCAGCCGGCTTCTGAAGCTCCTGGAGTAGTTTCGAATGCTCCGCGCGGAACAATTCTTGCAAGAGCGCGGCAAGGCGAAATTGCTCTACTGAGGAGTCTGGTTGGCCAATATTTAAGTCGTTTAATCGTTTTTGTGTGCTGTTGACAATAGATTGCACTCCTTGAATATGTTTGACATTCTCCGCATTTGTAGACTCCAAATTAATTATCTCCTGGCCGTTCATTCCTGAAAGGTGTCGAAACTTCCATTGATCGATATACATTGAAAGCTGCGGTCGGAGTACTCGCATGGCCCATGTGTGCAGATTGTTAAGTATGGTGCGAAGTTGGATAACATCCCAAGTTATAGTCATGTCGCCCTTCCAAATGCAAGCCATATGCTTCGCCACTCAAGTCAGTGAGTTCTTTCCTATCAGACATTTATACTCACATGACCGTAGATATCACCATTACTATTCGGATACTCGTGACTTTGATTGAAAGAATAAGCTATCCAGATGCGCACCTCAGGTCCAATAGCTGTCATTATAACTATTGGGGGTACATGCTGTTGTTTAAGCTTGTTCTCCGCATATTTTGCCGCATTCTCAAACATTTTTAGGGTGCCTGAAGCCGCATTTGCTGCTTGGCAATAGCAATACTCTTGCGCATTAATTGGAGGATTGTCCTTTTTCAGTTCCACGATTAGCCACGGATAACAGTACAGCTCGGACTCATCCATTTTCCCCGCTGCAGATTTTTGGAGCTCCTTTCTCGTGCTTGGTTCGAGCCCGTGCTTAGCAAGTTCGGCAAGGATGGTTGAAGTAAAGTTTTCAACAAATTGGTCTTTCCGAAGGCTTGGAAAACATCCTAAGTTGTTCGTTTTCAGTAGATCGGATTTACTCAAGAACGTCCGTGTAAATGGGGAGTTTGGAGGCTCCGCATTCCCCAATCCGTAAATAGGGAAGTGAAACACAAAGTCTGGCTTTGGTGTAGTTAGTCCTGGCTTAAGCCTGCGAAAATCATCTATTTTCGTCCATAAATTGTTCTCTGCCCTAGCGAAAACTCAGAAAGTTCTCGTAGGAACACAGAAGAGTCTTACAGGACAAACTGTTCGTAAAAAAGATTGCCTCGGGTGAGTCTATTGAGTAGTTAGCCCGTTTTGAGGTGAGAGCGGTTTAGAGGCCGTTCGGTTGCAAATCAGCTCCATATCATATTTGTTCAATCCGTGCGCCTTTTAGTGTCGTCCGTTTTGTAATTAGTGGCGGCTACTACCGCGGCCCATTTGAATATGTAATTAAGTCGATCGTTTAGTAGCCTCTATATAAGGCTCCAGATTTGGCTTCGCACAATCCGTAATTGACGTTAGTGAGCGATTTAAGTAAGCCCCTCTCTGCCACCAGGCCTCTATCGCGACTCCCTACTTTGGTGTAGTAATGGAGCCTCCTCCTCAACCAACGCCCCCTCTGCGATCAACGCTTGCTACACCTTCGCTTACCTCCCATAGGAGCCATAGCAGAGCTACAGCAACCCCCGCAACCCCCACGACGCCCATGACGCCCGTAGGGCACAAGAACGCGCGTATAAGATAGACAGGCGAGATGGAGGAGGCGATATTAGAAGGCCTCGTTAAGGCCGTTAAGAAAGGATTTTGTATAGATAGCTCTTACAAATCTAACGGCTGGAAGATTGCTCTTAATTATACACTTGCTGTTGCCCAGCAGCCTGTTACTCTTTAGCAAATTAAGAGTAAGTATAATAACCATAAGAAGGACTGGAAGCTATAGAAGGAGCTCTACGGCCTCTCTAGCTGGGGGTGGGATAAAGACAAAGGCGTGCCTATTGCCAGTAAGGAAGTTATAGAGGCCTACTTTAAAGCCAATCCTGCTGCTAAGAAGTTTTATAATACGCTACCTACCTTCCTAGATCTAATATAGGAGCTATTTAACAAAGTCCTAGCGATAGGCGGTTATATAAGGTCAATTAACAAAGTAATTAAGAGCTCTATAGACCCCAAACTTCTCTCAGCGACGGCCTCGCAGGCGTCAGGTTTGGTAGATAAGAAAGATAAGGAGGAGGCTAAGGAGACTAAGGAGACTAAAGAGACCAAAAAGGAAGTAGATAAGGCCTCTAAGTTAGAGTTAGCTTAAAGCTCTATTAAAGGCAGTTAATTAAGCTTATCTTTAGCTAAGCGCCCTAGTCTTTCTAAATCTTCCTTAACGCCAAGTTAACCTTCTTTACTAGCTATGCAGAAGTGGGCTATTAAGCAAGCTACCAAAGCCACCGAATCTAGTGTAAAGCGCCAGCAAGGAAGACGGCGAGTTGCAAAGGCACTAGAGGAGACGGTAGAGAAGGTAACAAGAGAGATAAGGGCTACAAGAGAGTTAATTGCCCAAAAGTCTCCTTAAGAGAAGGCCTCCGTAGAGTTTATCCATAAGTTTAGTAACCTAGATCCTATAAAGCAGTTAGCTGTTTTATAAGCTTTTAAAACGGAGTCTACTACTAGATTGTTTCTTGTAATAGCTAGAGTTACAGAGCTTCGGTAAAGCTTAATTAACAATATTTTAGCTAGCAGGAAGGAGGACGTGTAGGAGAGCAAGCTTTAGGTATTACGGACGCTTTAAGTACAATGTTACGACTACTTGGAGAAAAGTCGGAGGAAGCTAGTTGGTTAATACAGGCACAGTCTAGGATGGATCCAGTGGAACTATATAACGAGGAATGGTAAGCAAGTCACATAATATTATACGCAGTGTACGGAGTATACGCAGTATACGCCACATATAACACGTATAACACGTACCTCACATACAAGAGAAGATTTCTTAGGAGTACGGTTGTGTATTTAAAGGACCTTAGTCCCTACCGTAGATAGTTCTCTCCTTATAGTAAATCTTAGAATACAATTAGAGTTAATCTATTAGGTAACCACTCCACCAGTTATTATTATATTATTGTTTTTGTTTTTACCTATATACCCAGCCCAATAACAGAACCTACTGTAGTCTAAGCTACAAGGTTCCGTTACACATTCACTACTAAGGTTATAGTATTTAAATAAAGTTAAACAATATGCCACTAAGAGTAGCACTAGTTATAACAGCGTCGGCAACAGCCACAACCTTAGGGCTAGGAGATACCAGTATAGATAATAGGGATTCTCAAGTAGTTACATAAGGTTAGTTACAAGAAATGGTTAATTACTTATAAGATAATAATAGGATACTTAAAGAACGCATTAATGGAATTAGAGTAGTAAAGATTAAGCTACCCTTAATTAAACAATTTTTAGGAGAGAAGTTAAAGCTTAAGGGATTTCTTACGCAAATGCACTTTAAGGTAGTACAGGAAGGAGTGAAGTTAGCAATATCGTTAGACCAAGTAGCCTATGCAGGATTGTTCCTAACGGGGAGGGTACTTAAATAGTTTAAGCCGTATCTTACGGAAATATAGGCTAATGGTATAACAACTACTAACTAGGATGTACGGTATATATTTACTAGTTAGAACGGGTTCACAGAGCAACTAATGCAGATATTTAGAGACCTAGAAGCTATAACCACAGCGGAACAAAAGCTTTAGAACTTGGTATAACGCACTTTAGCAATTAAGTATACAACACAGTTTTAAATACTAGCTATATAGGTTAAGTGGAATAATAAGGCGCTTATAGTATAGTATAAATAGGGACTTAAGGCTAAAGTCCAGAACGTAATTATCCTAATAGAAGATATGGATACTCTAAGAGAGTTAATAGATTAGTTAATAAAGATTAATAATAGAATCTATTAAAGGGAATAAGCTAAGAGAGGGCAAGACAAAGTTCCACAGTTGTATAAGGCGCAGAGTACGCAACAATAAATGCAGAGTTAAAAACTATGGAATGGCGCAGAGCTAATAGACCTAAGTAGTACTAAAGAAACCTAAAGATAGGAAAAGAAACCATAGAAACCTAGAGGTTAAGAATTAAGTAATTAAAGGACCTAGGAGTAGAGGCTAAACTAGGGATCTTAGTAGTAGAAGACATTTAGGCAGACTCTATAGTAAGAAAAATGGTTTAAAGATAGAGCTTATATAAATTACGGAAAACAAGGTTATTTTGCCAGAGACTATAGAGGTGGTTAGAGTAACTATACGGTAAAGGGAACCAGACTAGTAGACAGCATATATATACAAAGGGATAACAGTGCACTATAAGAAACAAAAGAGTGTTTAATTAACAGTTTTACGTATTATTATAACAACACATACCGAATTTATAAGGACGCTAAGTACGGCGCAAGCTATTAGCTATAGGAGCTATTATTATCTAAGTTTAAAGGAACCAGTAAACCAGCTCGTAGATTAGACATTAAAGATAATAAATTTAACACAGGCAAAGCATTTACCGATAATAAGGCAATAAAGGCAGCTTACTAGGAGTATGCAGACCTTAAAGAAGTTAAAACAGAAATAGAGACTAAGACCATTATAAAACAAGATTTAGTAACAGGTATTACAACACTATTAGATATAATTTCCATCGCTTTATAAGACAATAGGAGCAATATTTAGAAAAAACTAAGTAAGTAAACAACTGCTAGTGCTAGCTTATTACTTAATAAAGGCAAAAGGCCACAGGCTTAAGATTCTTATAAAGAGATAAAAGAAGCTTAAAATTCTTAAAACAAGATAAAATACACCCAAGGACCCATAATGGACGAAAACTAATAGGAAAGGGCAGTAACTTAGTTTAGTAATAAACAAATAAGTATAGGACGCAAGTTTAAGAACTATAAGTTTAAAAAACAAATAAGAACATTAGCAATCTTAGGTAAATATAGTATTTAGCCTAAAGATCGAACAGTTAATACCAGGATTAAAAAGTAAGACAACTATAAAGATCTAGCTGCAAGACGTAGAAAATAAGAAACTATAAATAAGTTTAGGATAAGAATTATTATATAGCAAGAGCAAAAGCTAGACAAGAGATTAGCTATACTAGGTTATATAAGGAACAGAGCACCTATATAAAGAGTTACTAATAGGCTGAGTGCAGGGACACCTAGGGTAAAGTAGTTAGATAAACTAAAACAAGAAGAGAATCTAGACATCCTAACTAGGTTTAAAGAAAGACATACCAAAGAATATTATAATATAGCAATAACAAGGTACTTTCTAACGGATAGACCATACACACTAAACCAGTTATATGGAAAGTGGTATAGGCAACAACACAACAACAAATAGGTAGATTTTTATATATAGCTAGACAAAAAAGTTGTCTAAAACCAACCTATTACGGAGAAACGCATGAGTTATATTAAAGGAGTATTAATTATAATATTAAGGAACCTAGAAGAGGGATCTAGGGACTAGAGAAGTAAGCGATAAATCTTAGTATCTATAGCAGAGATACCAGTGGTTAGGTTAACTAGGTATAGGTTTAAACTTAAAGATAAAAACAAACTAAGAGTTAACCTAAAACATATAGTGTATTATACACTATTGTAGATAGCTTGTATGGATAATATATATAACATATATAGAGCACCTAAAGATAAGAACCAGAAGTACCTAGTAAGGATATATTAGGCACTAGAGGAAAAGCGGTTTAGAAATGCTAAGTATATATATAATTAGCACCCAGTAGAAGTATAAGGTCAAGAAGACTTAATACTTTAACCAAAAAAATTCCTTATGGAAGAATGCCTAGATGGATAACAGTAGTAGGAGTGCCTAGAGAACACTTATCTATAGTATATAGAGGAAAAGAAATAAATTAAGTATTAGCTAAAGTTGGACTAAGTACAAGCAGGATCTAGCAGCCAACAGTTAGGAAAAGGGGAGGCATATAGAACTAGAGGGAACTAGTATTAGAGCCTTAAACCCTTAAAGGAATTTAAGGATGATACCTAAATTTAAAAGCTAAGTAGCAAGATTAGCAGTTTGAAGTGTTAGTAGATAGTAGAGTAATAAGGAACCATATATCACTAAAGGTAGTAGAAAGGATGGGGTTACCATATAGACAAAAGGAATACCTATATCCACTTATAACAATTTCAGGAGACTAGATAGCCTACAGAGGAGGCATTATTAATCTCAAAATAGGACCTATTTAGATAACTATTAAAGGGAGACCAGTTAGAATGTCTTTTAATATCCTACTATTAGGATAGGACGAGGCAATACTAGGAATACCTTAGTTATAGAAGTACAATCTAAAGATTAATTAGGTTATAGGTTAAGTTAATATTAAGAATATATAACAGCGCAAAGTGCGATAGTAAACCAAGTTGGTATAGTACCAAGTTAGAGCGACATATAAAGAGACTAAGTGAGGCTTAAGTTATATACCAAAGAGATACTATAAGTATGGTAAAAAGTTATAGTTACTAAAAAGTAAAAAGCTATTAAAGTATACAGCTTAGGACTATAAGATAGAATTAAAAGAAAAAATAAGTCTAAAGTTCTTTCTAATCTATAAGCTTACTAAAACAGAATCAGTAGCGCTTAAAAAGTTTATCCAGGAGAACTTATAAAAGGGATATATTAGACCATCGTAGTTATTAGTAGAATATCCAGTACTATTTATCCCAAAGAAAAACGGAAAACTTAGGATATGTATAGACTACAGACAGTTAAACAGCATTACTAGAAAGGATAGGTATCCTTTACCCTTAATTAGCGAAATCCAAGATAGGATAGGCAACGTAAAGATCTTTACAAAGATAGATCTAAGATAGGTGTACCATTAGATTAGGATCAAGGAAGGCGACAAATAGAAGGTAGCCTTTAGGTCAAAGAAAGGACTATATAAGCCGTTAGTTATACAATTTAGGCTTATAAACGCACTAGTAACGTTCCAGAAGCAAATTAATAGTATATTAGGAGAACACCTAGATAAATTTGTTATAGTATACCTTAACAACATTATTATCTACTTAGAAAGTGAGGAAGAACACAGAAAACACATTAAATAGGTCTTAAAGAGACTACAAGAAGAACAGATGTTAGTAGCAATTAAAAAATACAAGTTCTTTACTAAGAAGACCGATTTTATTAGATTTATCATTAAACTAGGCCAACTTAGCATAGATTTAAAGAAGATTAAGGCTATAATAAATTAGCAGGAACTAGAGAACGTTATATAGTTAAAATCATTCCTAGGGTTTTGTAATTACTGTAGAAGGTTTATAGCGCAATAGTTATAGAACATTAAGCCATTTACAAGGTTAATAAAGAAAGAAGAACTATAGGCATAGGGAAAGGAATAATAAGAACTGTTTAAGAGAATTAAAGAGTTATTTACCTAGGAGCCAGTTCTTAAGATCTATCAACTAGGTCTAAAGACGGTTGTAGAAATAGATGCATTAGACTTTATACTAGGGGCATACTTCCTATAGAAATATTAAGATAGATAGCACCCAGTGGCATACTATAGTTAAAAGATAACACCACTAGAGTTAAACTATAACATCTACAATAAGGAGTTGTTAGGTATAGTTATAGCACTTAAGGAATAGAGAGTATTCTTATAAGGCATAAAGAAACCATTTATAGTTAAGATAGACTATAAGAACCTTATAGGATTTCTAATAACAAAGGAACTCAACCAAAGACAGGTTAGATGGGCGGAAATGCTTATAGAATACCATTTCAAAATTTAGCATACTAAGGGTACAGATAATGCACAAGCAGACGCTTTAAGCAGAAAGGCTAAACTACAGAGTAGTAAAAAGCTATTAGGAGCTTTATTGCGAAAGGATCAAGACGGATTAATTAGGTATAATTATCCAAAGATTACAGCAACTAAGGAAAGTTAGATCCATAACTTACTAGAAAGTAATTAGATATAGAAGATCTAAAAAGCATAGGTAAAGAATCTAGACTTAGAGCAATATAAAAATAGAGAAGCAACGTATATACCTAAGTCTATTATAGAAGAATTTATTAAGGAATTCCACAAGGGAATAATATAAGGACATAATAGAGCTATAGGCTTAGTATTAAGACTTTAAAAGGAGTACATTATTTAAGGAATCTGGGGACTAGTAAAACAAGTTATAAAGAAATATCTAGATTACCAAAGAAACAAACTAACAAGGCATAAGCTATATGGAGGGCTATAACCTATTAAGACACCAGGAAGACCATAGGAGGTTATATTATAGGACTTTATTATTAAGTTACTAAAGTTAAGAAATCCTATTATAGGACAAGATTATAACGCGATTTTAGTAATAGTAGATAAGCTAATAAAGTGGGGATACTTCATAGCATGCACTAAAGAGATATTAGCAGAAGATGTCGCTAGAATCTATATAAAGGAAGTATTCGCAAGATATAGAGCACTAGATAAGATTATATTGGACAGAAATCCAAGATTTATAGCAGCATTTTAGGAAGTGTTTCTGGCAGAATAAGGAGTTTACGCAGTAATATCTACAGCGTATTATCCGCAGATGGATGGATAAACGGAAAGACTAAACTAGACACTAGAGCAGTATCTAAGGCACTATATTAATTACGCATAGAACAATTGGGTATCGCTATTACTAGTTATACAGTTTGCATACAATACAACACTATAAGAAGAAATAGGGACATTACTATTTAAGGCAAATTACGGGTATAAGCCAAGAACATTATTATCGCCACATTAAGTAAAAAAGACGAGTAGCACAGCTAAATAAAGAATAGAGATATTAATGAATCTTTATATAGACCTTAAAGAAACAGCTAAACTAGTATAAAAACGAATAAAAAGGTACTATAATACTAAGAGATCTAAGGGACCAGATCTTAAGGAGGGAGATAAAGTATAGCTACTACACAAAAATTTCAAGAGTTAACAACTAAGTAAGAAGTTAGACCATATTAGACTAGAACCTTTTAAAGTTAAGCAAAGAATTTTATTAGTTACGTATAAGTTAAACCTACTAGCTAAAATGAAAATCTACCCTATATAATATATTGCAATGCTAGAGCCAGTATATGGGAATATTAAGCCACTAGTCTACAAGGCAGACATATATAGAGGACAAGAGGAAAATAAATAGTAAGTTTTAAAGATTATTAGTTATAAGGATGTAGATAACAAAATATAGTATAAAGTAAAGTAGATAGGCTATAGTAAGACTACCTAGGAACCACTAAGCAACCTAAGAAACGCTATAGGAAAGGTAGAGGAGTATTAAAAGAAAGTAGGTTAGGTAATATTAACAAAGAGAAATTGCCAAAAAATAAATCACCTAAGGGGGACCTAAGAGGAGCAATTGCTAAGCTACTTAGAGTTATTTCCCTTATAGGAGGAGAGCCAATCCTTTTATTACCTAGTTTAGATAAACCTTGTTAAACTAGTTTCCACTCCTTGGAACAGACCTTCTCACAAACACGTTTAAGATAAAGAAAATGGGCAGAGGCTGATAAACGGGCTTTAAGGGCACGCTGTTAAATAGCTATAGCCTTCTACTTTACTTCCTACAAACAACAAAGCTTATTTAAGGCGCTTAAGAGCTCACCATTAAGTTTTGTAGTAGTAGATTAAACACAAGACCCTATAATAAGTTACTTAGGGAACTTAAAGACTGTTAAGAGTTATAGGACGCGTATACTTAGCGTTAGAGATAGAGCAAACATCGCAGGACAATTAAATATTTGCTTTAGTACACTTCAAGCAAAACAAGGGTTGTTAAGACAAGGGACTTGCTATCACAATATATACTAACCCTACTTTCGCATAATAAGAATACGGAGACGATATTATCTCACTAAGCAATAGTATAGCAGCCACGGTGCGAGCATAACGTTGCGCTTATAAAGAAGAAGAAGCTTTAGGTATAATAAGTACAAATATTAACTAGAATAATTAAACAGATATCACACCTCTAGTAAACGACTTAGAGATATTAGAAATCTTTAAGGATAAAGATAAAGAGGAGGGAGATAGTGTTACGGACGCTTTAAGTATAATGTTATAACTACTTAGAGAAGAGTTAGAGGAAGCTAGTTAGTTAATACAAGCACAGTCTAGAATAGATCTGGTGGAACTATATAATAAGAAATAATAAGCGAGTCACATAATATTATACGCAGTATACAGAGTATACGCAGTGTACGCTATATATAACATGTATAACACGTACTTTACGTACAAGAGAGGATTTCTTAGGAGTATGGTTGTGTATTTAAAGGACCTCAGTCCCTACCGTAGATAGTTCTCTCCTTGTAGTAAATCTTAGAATATAATTAGAGTTAATCTGTTAGGCAACTACTCCACCAGTTATTATTACGTTGTTATTTTTATTCTTACCTATATACCCAGCCCAATAACAGAACCCACCGTAGTCTAAGCTATAAGGTTCCGTTACATTAGGTAAGATTTTAGGTAAAATCCAAGTCGCTCTTTAAAGCCGTTATATATGGGCAATTAGTGGGCAATATAATAAGGGAAACTATATAGATTTCTATTACAAATATACCTAAATCTACTGTATATTCTTAAGCAATCGGCCTGCTAATTGCCTAGTAGTAACTCTCCTATATAAGCTTCGCAATCTTATCGCGTTTTTGGTTTATAACTATATTACTTTCTGCCTCTATAAGCTCTATATCTTCTTTATCTATAACCTTATCCTTTACCTCTAGATCGTCATCTAGATTATCTAGTTTATTTATATTAATAAAGTTATAAACCACAGCTAAAGCGTACACTACATCTACCTACGTACTTAAAGGGAGACTACGCCTACTGGCCTTAAAGTACCGGAAACAATGCTTAAAAACTCCTATAGTACGCTCTACTATATTCCTTAGTGCCGCGTGCTAAAGATTATAGAGCTCCTTCGCGTTCTGTAGCTGTATATTTGCCTGCGATTGCTTATAAAGATAATATCGTACACCGCGGTAGGAAGTTAGGGTTATAGGTATATTAGAGTACCTAGCATCTACAACATAGTATCTACCAGGTAAGGCTTTAAATCCTTTAACTCTCGCTAAATTAAGGACTCTAAAGTTATAAGCAGAGCCCTCCCAACTAGCTAGAATATAGAGGAAGTTTATCTGGAAATTAATAACTATAAGAACGTTCTGCGATAATCCTCCCTTTCTTTTACGCTATGGAGCTTACCTCGTATACCTACCGGGTATAGAAATTAGTAGATAAGTACTGTTAAGAGCTCCAATACAATCGGCAAAGAAAGGATATTGTTTGGGGTTATCAGTAATCTCTTCCGGAGTAGAGTTCTTAGGAAGCCGAACGACTTCTTTATATAATTTTAGAAGGCTAGGAAGGACTTTGTATATAGCTCTATAAGGCAGCAAATTAATACTAGAAGTTTAGCTAGCAGGTAAATACTTACTAGTAGATTGTTGTAGATGAGTGTTAAGTTACCTTACTCAGTAATCTATATAACAAATTATTGCTGAATATTATTAGGAATATTAATAGCTTCTTAGCCGCTGATAGAAGCTTCGTGTCCTTTAAGTCGCTATATAGTTATAACCAATTAAGAAGCTTCCTAAACACCTTAGGCCTTATACGAGTCAGATTTACAAGTCGTTACTTATGGCCGTAGAGTAACTAAGACGTCCACCTTGTTCCTCGCTATATATTAGTATGCTGAGTACAGACGCCCCTTAGAAACAAGCTCATCGCGATTATAAAGGTCAAGATAATAACATTAGATAAGGCTTGCAAATGCGACAGCAGTATCGCGGTTGGGGTATATGGAGTCGCCATATCACAAGAAGTCGTTACTTTGGCGCGTATATAAGAGCTCAGATTAATATGGAATATGGAACGGAGGCTTGAGGGCAGTATATTAAAACGGTGCCAAGAACCTCATTTCAACTACTGTATACAGTATAGCTTGCAAATTTGACGCGCTTACCGATATGGAGGAGCTCCATATTCAAAAGTCGTCAGATTTACCGAACGACAGCCTCATATTCAGATTTGAGCTCCATATCGGTTAAATATGGAGCCTCCATATTGGATATGAAGTTGCAACCGAACGGCCTCTTAGTTTCCACCTTTCCCCTGCCTAGCGACGCTCAGGTTATCGATAAGGATTAACCAATCAGATCAGCTAAATTTGGTGCCCGTACTCAGGAATATGAGGCTACCATGTGTGTTTAAAGCCTTCCAGTAGTCTTTGATAGCCGGCTCTATAGTAATTCCTATATGAATAAGTACTCCGAAGTACGCGTAGAGTTCCTGCCATGTGCGTGGGTATTCTACTTCCTTATCTAGCGGATAGAGCTCGACCCGATTTAAATCCACAAGGGGCCTGTCAGCTAACTCTTAGGTCTTTCTTAATTTTTTCGCTTAGATGCAACTCCTACAAGGGGGTAACACGAACGGGTCAGACGGCCCTCCCTGCTAGTGTGTTAGCAGAATAATACAGCCCAACCATTTTGCAAAGGTTCGCTTATTTTGATAACATACTAGCAGGGAGGGTCGTCTGACCCGTTCATGTTACCCCCTTGTAGATTGGCTTCAGCCGACCGATGTTTACACGCGCTACGAGATTTGATTTGTCAGCAGCCCTATTACCTCCGTGATGCATATAGCATCTTCGAGTACCTTCGCCTATCTGTATTGAGTATTACCGTCGTCGTGGCTTTCCGACAGAGCCTGCGTAGAATGACAAACTTTGAGATTAAGATCGTGTCTGACACGGTTTGCCCGTATGCTTACCATCCAAAGTAGCTGAACTGGGAATCACCATGCTAACGAACGGGTAGATGGTGCTATGTAGGCAAGAAAAGGCTTGAAAAAGGCATTGCGCAGTACAAAGCTGCTCATCCCGACTCTGATGACACTTTCTCAACGACCTGGTATCCATTTTACTTGAATCCAGATGCGCCAAAGACAGGAATTGATAAAAATAAATATTACCTTCAACGATTTGGCGAGGCTCGCACTCAGATGATGCAAGAGCGTCTTGCACAGCTGGGCAAAAGCGACGGAATCGACTTTAAGTTTGGCGGAAAAACCGGCAATACGAGGGATTCTCATCGTCTTATTCAACTTGGCAAAGCTAAATCGCCAGCTGTGCAAACAAGAGTGGTCGAGGAGCTTTTCGCTACGTATTTCGAAAATGAGAAGGATATCACTTCGCATGACGTCTTGGTCGATGCCGGGGTCAAGGCGGGCTTGAATGCGGCTGAGGTTAAGGAGTGGCTGGACAGCGGCAAGGGAGGTCCAGAAGTGGACAAAGAGCGTACGAGCAAAGCGTTTCTGGCGTACCCAACTTCACGATCCAAGACCAGTTTGAGATTGGTGGAGCGCAAGAACCAGCAGACTTTGCACAGCTCTTTGAGAGGATCAAGAAACAAGGTGCTCTGTGAGGACCAGTATTGCGAGCGGGTTGGAAATTGAAAAGACGAATGGTTGCGATAATCGGCTTTTGAGCCAAGCTTTGCGTGTCTAGGCTTTCTATTTTGAAACCCGCGGTTATGCAGGGAGCGCCGCAAATCTCCCGTCCCTGACCACTTCTCGTCAAATTTTGCTTCTTTCGCCTCCATTTCGCTTGGCACTCGTAAAGATAGGGGCGCATTAATGATTTTCTATCGTGATTTGATACACCACAACTTCTTCCCCGTAAATCATGGCCTACGCATAAAAACGTCGACAGGACTACCCTGCTGCATTTAACTGTTGATTCGACAGAGAACCTTGCTGTGCCTCAACAATATCAAAAGGAAAATGTGGCTGCTCTTGGAACCTGTTCCTGCGTGATTGTTGGTAGACAATCCACCTCGGGCGCCAACAGAATGCCTGTAAATGGTGTTTCACGACGCCTCAAAGTGAGTCCAAGAACTCTCTCACGTTGTGATCGAGGCTCAATCATCGTGATACTACGGCTTGTCCCGCCTTTTCAGCTCCTGGTAGGATCCCACATGGGCAGCTTAACCTTCACCAACCCTCCTTCCTGATCTTCAATCTTTTTGGAAAATTCTTTGCAGCTTTTCCGCCGTTTTCGATTCTTTAGTCGCTCGTTTTGACAATTCTTAATTTGATAATTCTCGAAACACTCGTTCATGAGATTGAATACATTATACGATGCGTTCTGTACTTTATCTGCTGGAAGCCGCCGCGCTGGTTCCTATTGCACATTGTGTTGCCTTCGCAGGCCCAAAACCCACGGCGCCTACTCCTTATAGAGCACTCGATGGACAGTCTCCAAAACCGACACAAGGTCCCAGGATAGATGAATTACGGAGAAGGCAATTTGACTCTTCCGAAACATGCGGTTGGGTGGATGGGGATTACTGTGAGCCTATTCTGTTAAACCCGCAATTGGTATACTGACCCCTCAATACAGCATCCGAAATTGGATGCGACACAGGCAGTACATGCATGCTATATACAGCCGGTACTGTTGGCATGGCTGGTTGCTGCACAGCATTCGATTTCCAAAACTGCAATTGGGTAAATACATGTATGGACTACAGCACTCTGATGTCTGGAGGCTGCGACTCTGCCTGCATGAGGAACACTTTCATCAGAAAGTGTACGGATATGCTGACCCCATACTGCGTCTCCTGGACCTACCCATTGGACAACGTGCAAGATTACGGATGTGGAACAGAACTAGTGTCAACATTTGAGACAGTGCAGAAGGATATCACCGATGCGTACGACCTCATTACCACTTCTCTGTCTCTGCCCTATGTCGCAGATTCCCTAGTCACGGGATGGGAGTCAACCACAGCGACAGGAAAATCAAGAACCACATCTACTCTCTCCGATTCTTCTTCCGCTCCCTCTGCCACCGCAGCAAGTTCCAAATCCTCCGGCTTCCACGTTACTGTTGGCCTGATTGCTGGCATTGCCGCCGCAGCCTTCGTCATCATTATCGCAATTGCCGGCCTTATAATCTTCTGCTGCATGCGTAGCCGCCAGAAGAAGCAGCAAGCCGTTAACACCACCGCACTCGCTGCCGCCGCTGCATCCCGCCCTCAATCCCAGTACTATGGCAACCAGCCGATGCAGCAGCAACCCATGGCTCCACCGCAGATACAGACTCAGCAGCCCCAGCAGCAGGGCTATGAGCACTTCAACCAGCCCAACGAAACAAAAATCAACCCGCAGGTCTATCCATACGCCGTTAGCAGCCCCATCTCGAGTCCCCCAACGCCTGCGCCCGCGTACCAGACCCCGTTCCCGATGCCGAATGCTGCGCATCCGCCTTTGCCTACTGCGAGTCCGGCGCCGGAGCACGGCGTGAGGCCACCAACGGCAGGCGCTGTTGAGGTGCCGGCAGTTAGTGTGCCGCATATGCCAGGGGGAGGCCAGGGGCCGTTCTATGAGCTAGGCTCTGGAAGGTAGATTGGGATGCACAGGCGAAATTCAACGCGACAGGTGGAATTAAGTTGCTAATGAACTTCCGGACGACTTATTGATCATGTGTGGTGTTGGGAAGGTGAGGCTAGGTGGGTATGTCTGTAATGGCGTCCTAGAGATCACTGGTTTGGCCACGGTTACGGCAACATCGAGGTGGGATAAGGCTAATGTACTGAGTTAGTTTGCGGTTCGCAATTGTGCGAGCTTCAATCTAGAGAAGATCTTGTATGTGTCATCAAAATATAAAAAATCTTGGGGCATAATTTAAATGCCATATGAAAAGGTCCAATCTTCGGTCCATTTCTATGAGTAAAAGTGCATATTTGAGCTTCCAATATCTTGGTTGATTAGAGAACTTATCATACATTTAGGCGTATGTTTGAACAACTATTTCTACATAGGATAACATTTCATTAAAGGCCGTGTAGAAGATGGAGTTTGGCATAGTTGCTCTCCCATCTAGTCCAATGATAGTATAAATATCAAGCCTTCTTCCCAAACATGTGAAATCTCCAAGACACAAGTGTGGCCTTATCTATCGAAATGCTTCGTCTATAGCCCATATGTTATAAGCGTTCAATTGGTGCTTGTTTTTCCTAATTGTTCACTAACGCGACTTTCTTTGATCCCGCTGAAGGATTTCGGGATGTTTATGCACACTGGGCATCAATCCAATACCAATTGCTCTCCGTATAGCTTTTGCGATTTTTCTCTGGTTAACTGGCCTGAGGCCTGTCTCACTCGAATGCTTTATGCGTCCTATCTCTGTCATATATTCTGACATCATCGAGAAGTTCTGTAGTGCTATTAGTCCCATCCCTTTATAGCTTATTCATTACTCATCCAAATTTAAGGAAATATGCCCACTGTACCTTATACTCATTAAGTGGATCGATCCCTAGTGCATCGAACGCATCATTCTTTGGTAGCTGTCTACTCTTCTTCCACTTGGCCTGTTCAGGGCCGGTCAGATCGTGCGGCGCATATACATCTCCCACCTTCCACTTCCGCCACATCTGCATTTCATAATCCTTTCGTTTATCTGCTTGCTCCAGCTGTGCAGCGGTTATTTGACGCTCTTTCTTTGCCCCTCTGGCGAGATGCTTGCGCGCGAAGTCGGCCGTAGATTCCGTGCGCTGGCTGGAGGTAATCGTACTAGTAGAGGATCTAGAGTGGGGGGAGAAATCGCTGAGGGCATCGAGGATATCTAGAAAGGTAAGAAGGTTGCTAAAGGAAGGGATGATAAAATAGGATTACTTTGTGTAGCGCGGTCACTTAGATTCCGGCTGCTTGATGAGAACCATGACCGAGCGCAATGTCCCCAAATTGAACTAGGAAATTGGCAGGAAAGGCGGAATAAAGACATGCTGAATACGTAGCTGGGACGCTGTTGGAGGAAATCAAATAGAGAAGTCAAGATGCTTGGCAACGCGAGATTTTTTGCCGGGCATGCTGTCAACAGCTTTTACCTTTTCCGCTTGTCAACTATCGTCAATTCCACCACGCTCTCCGTTTTGCTTCGCCACTTCTTGTATTATAGTTTTTTCATCAGTCTTTTATGATGCCGAGTACTACAATATAATAGCAAATACCTGAACTCTTCAAATCGCAAGCAATTGCATTTCGACCTGCTATCTACCCTCCCTCCACGTTTCCTCGCAATGCCGCCAAACCTTACACGCATCGTCTTCCGACGGCTGCTAGCAAATAAGCCAATTGTATATCGAGGCTGTTTACAAAGGTCAATGAGGCCTCAAATACCAGTCATATATGATGTTCAGCTCCCCCATCGGTGCCAAAGACGAAATTTATTTGGCTTCTCAATGAAACCTGAACGCCGGGTGAAAGAACCAGATCACCCCCCAGGAATGCAAAAGATGATGGAGTTGTCAAAAATGTCTGCTATCAAGGCCCGTCCGCCTCCACCCGAAGAGGTGGCGGAGGCGTTCAAGACTTTCTTCGAGACCAAGGTTAAATTGCATGAGCCAGCAGAAGACATCCACATCAAGCACGCACACAGGTCCTTGAAATATCTTCTAGAGAACCCGAATCCAGATGGTACTCCACGGCTGTCTTCAGGCGATTTAGTACAAGCCAGAGATTGTTTACTTTTGGTTCCGAAAGGCAAAGGCAGTTCGCATCTGGAGCTTGCAAGACTTGTGTATAAGGAACTTCAGCTGACAGTCGACCGCAAGAAGAACTTTATGCTTCGTGAGAATGACTTGTCAAGGTGGATTGAAATGCTATGTCGATCCGGAGAAACTCATGAAGCTCGGAAGCTGCTGGAGAAAACATCTGGGAAGGCGTTACACCATCCTAGATCTTTCTGTATTTTCTGTATTGGTTTGAACGACGTCCTTTGCGGATTCTGGTCTGAGGGAAATGATGAAGAATTTCTACTAACTCTGTCAATGTTCCGCGAACGTTTACTATCACTGCAGCCAGAGACTCATGCGCTATTGGTAGAATATTTTACGGAGAAAAACGATCTTCGGCAAGCTAAACATTGGTATTCGCAACCAATAGAGGCTCCAGGGATCTATCCTCATGCTCATTCTCTGATACTGATATGTTGCGCGAAGAACAGAGACATTGCCTTTGGCCAAGACATTATAGCGTCCTTGTTGGTAGTGAATCCCTCGAAGGATATCTGGGATGTCGTCTTTGTGTGGTCTGCAATGACAGGGAAAGGTGTGGAGGAGATTGAACGTATGATGCAAATAATGGTGCGTAGGAACGGGCAGGATAGTGTAGAGGACCGCCCAGATGTAACTACGATCAACAAACTAGTCGAATATGCGATTTCCAAAAAGGATCCATACATGGCCGAAAGATATATCAGCTTGGGGCAGAAGTGGGGGATCCAGCCAAACGCGAAAACCTATATCATGCAGATGGAATACCGACTTTCCGTCAACGACATCGATGGCGCAAGAGCAGCATATATCGGGCTTCAAGGAGAAGAAGTTACAGAAGAGGAAGACGTCCAGGTTATCAACAAACTGATTCAAGCGATGTGCAAAGCAGGACGATACGATTTTGACAGTATCATGGGTGTAGCCGACGATCTAGGCGAGCGCAAGGCTCGATTTGAACCCGGCACTGTCTCTGCGCTCTGCATACTACATCTCAAGCGCGATGAGCTTCACGATGTGATTGACCTTCTCCGGACTCATTCCTATCACTACTCTTCAGAACAACGTATTACCATCCGCGACGTATTCGTCAACTTTTGCCTTGATCGCAAGAATAGTGTTGCCCTTGTCTGGGATGCTTACCAGATATTCCGCAACGTGTTTGACGAAACTCCCCGCGACATTCGTACTCGCATTATGAACGAATTCTTTTCTCGCGAGCGCTCAGACATAGCATGCCACGTCTTCTTCCACATGCGGCAGAGTAATGATCCTCAAATCTGCGCCACATCTGATACCTACATTGCTGCCTTTACAGGATTTGCACGTTCCTCGGATGCAGAAAGCCTTGAGCTTGTCCACAATCAAATGAAGCTTGACATGGACATCGAGCCCAACACACGGTTACTAAATTCCCTTATGCTTGCATATACCATGGCCGGTGACCCAAGAAGAGGGATGGAGTTCTGGGCTGAGATCGTTGCATCAAAAGAAGGACCTTCATACAACAGTATCGTAATTGCCTTTCGGGCTTGTGAGAAGATGCCATTTGGTGATCGGCATGCAAAACCGATTTGGGAGAGACTACGAAAGATGGATGTTGAGATCGATAAGGACGTCTTTGCAGCATACGTGGGTGCCCTTGCGGGAAACTCGCTACATGACGAAGCAGAGAAACTGGTTCTGAGTGCCGAAGATGAGTTTGGTATTACGCCCGATTTGTTGATGTAAGTCTCCTAGTGTACACCACCTTTTCTCTAATGAGACCTGTTATGCTTCATCCTGCAGAACCGCCAGGTTTCTTGAAAGAAATGGTGGCGGCACTCATTTCTTAAACATTCCAGCTCTTTTTACTAACCCACAGGACAGACTCGGAACGCTGTTCAACGCCACCATCAACATCAACAAACAAGCACGTATTGAGAAATTTATCAAAGAGCACTATGCAGCCGTTTGGCCGGAGCTTGAAGCGCTAGGTGTACTTATTACACATGATGGCTTTGGCTACAGGCAATACAATCTCAATCGCGATGTCGATCCTTGAACACTATCGACAGTGGGTCCAACGACTTGTAAGATTTGTTGACGAGTACAGGTACAACGACCGTGGATGCTGCAGAAAATATTGAAAAGGAAGAGGAGGAATGTATGAATACAGCACCGTATATATCAGCAGAGGAGATGCTGTAGTAAAGCTTCGTCGAGCCTTGTACGAATACATATGATCCTACGACTACTGTATTTGTAACCTGTGACCGGAAATTTGGCCAGTGCAATATTGGAGCAGTGAACAAATAACATTACGATCTCTTAGTATAAACGCACATCCAGCTCTTCCACGCCTTTGAAGGAGAGCGGCTCCTCATGCATCATTCCATTGATGTAACTTTGTCCAATCAGTCGATAGAGTCCTTCTCTTTCCTCGCTCTTGCGCAGAATGAAGGGCATCGAACTACCGTGGAAGATACATACAAGGTCTCCAACTTGCGTAATGGTGGGAACGATGCCTGCATAAACCCTTCTAGATAAACAAACTCTTGTGGTATCCACATTTTCTTCCCCAGTCACACAGTTAAGAGTATTCATATATGAAACGGCCCTTGTCATTATGGAGAGTAACTGAAGCACACTCTTGTTTGGGTAAAAGTCTCACCATCTGTATCAATATCAGAACATCCTCCCTCGCACTAATTATCTTCAATGGATGGCTCACAAGTTTTAGCATTCATTAAAAATCGAGATAATTCCCTGCAGAAGAACTAAGTATGACTTCTTCAACTCTTCGTTGCTCTCCCAACACGGCCATGAGCGGGTTGTCCTATCCTAGGCTCGGCGAACCAAAGCATGGAAAATCTGTTATATCTTCGCCTGTAGGATAGAAATCGACAGAGATGATAATTTGGTACACTTCCAATAGGCGTGCACCGGCTTTTACCATCTCATTCCACGGGTCCTCCCTTTTAGCCTCCCGAAAATACGATTCACTTAGTCGCGAGATACCAACCCAGCCAGGAAGGATCTTTAGCTTGCCATCTAAGCCAACACCGTTCCTACTACCAAAGATCGTACGGCGTAGATTACTTGGCTTAAAGTTTAGCTCCCGCTTAAGATCCTTCTTGATATCCTTACAAAAGGTGTCATCCAAAGAAGCACTCAAATACTGTTGCTTTTTGGCAACAATCATCCGCGCGACGTCAAATTCAAGGCCTTCGCTCCACTCTACAAGAACCTTCGACGCCCGTTTGCCAGTTCTTTTGGAAGTCTCTAATATTATCTTCTCGCCCGCGGGCTCTGCGGGCTCCTCAGGATCAAGATCGGGATCCCGCCCGAGTGCCTTTGCTGATTGCTTTGCCGACGGAGTCGGGGTGCCCGCTGGGCGCCCGGCTGATGATGGAATTATAATCAGAGGCTACGAGGGAGTTGAAATACCGTTTTGCATTAGCTGCCGTATGGGAATAGGCCAAGCCTCGTTGCGAGCTTCGAAATACGGAGGCGACGAGTGAACTACCTGTAGAGGTGTATGCAGAGGAAGGGGAGGGGTAACTAGGTGCACTAGCAACGATGAGAGCTCATACAACCGGGGCAATACACAGCTTGCCTGCGAGGACTCCGGCGGCGACAATATTGGCTCAATATCGTACATATCCTTATACACGAAGCCCGGGTAGGATTCCGAAAGAACGGCTCCGAGTGATTCGAAATCGTTGTACGCAGAGGAGGCAGCTGAACTCCAAAGGGACTCTACCGATCGTCCCTTCCTCTCCCTCCTCCTTCTCCTCCACCCCCTACGCAGCCGCGAGGCTCGTGCCGGCTCGAATTCGACATCGCGAGTAGTAGCCGACGATCTAGAAGCGTGATACGAAGTCATCAAATTGTAAGGTGGTGAGAGAAAGGGTAGGCGAGCTCTCTCGCGATCGCGTCGTCGCGACTCTCTCGCGCGCCCCCCTTGGGCCGTAAGGTTCGAATAACCTTATTGCTGCGGGCACTACGAAATCAACTACTCCTCTTACGGTAGGTGTTGTGGTGTTAATGTATATCCACCAGGTGCTATAACTTACTGTGCAAGCCTCATACAAGGGAGGGGCAGGGGTAATAGCAAGCGCCATACTGATTCAGGCACGTGTTGTAATAGGTGTTCTGCCAGAAAAACCGGTCTAATACACGTACTTTTGAGTTCTGCGCACAGTCCAACTTTCGTAGGGACGTACGATATGGCCTCTATACCCTTGTGGACTTAAGAGTCTCGTGGCTTAACATGCCTTGTATCAAATTGTCACCGGTACCTGGCGCGAGCTCGAGCATTCGGATATCCTCTTCAAGTGGTATGTACTCGAATCAGCCCATCTGATCGGTATAAAAAGTATGTGCTCCTTTGTGCGATGCCTTTTGGATACTCAAGAAGTGCTGAATTCATGGTTGCTTGGAAATTTCGAGCACGGCTGAGAGTGGGTGTTTGGCTGAGGCTTAGCCTACTATCGCTCTCTACGATTAGCTCGATGGAATTGTACGGCCAATTAGTCGACATGTCATTTAAAACTTGCTGGTATCCTTATTACTTATAAGGCTTAGCAGGTGGTTAGACATAAGTTCCTCTTTTGTAAAACCTGTGAACCTGCAACCATCCTGTTCTAGTTTTCTAAGGTTGAGACCCTCCGAAGCATGCTAGGAAAATAGTAGGGCACATTGAGATAGAAACGACAAGTTTAGATATACTGTAGCACCTATACGTAAGTTCTGCAAGTACATCCTAGAGTATCCTAAAAAATATCGAGAATCCAACCTGCTCCAATTTTTCGTCTGTTAACCCCACCCAATAGTATATATTGTAAAAACCCTTGATATCTTCTTGCCCATTTATCCAGGGAAACATCCAGACTCCTTTGATAAGCACTATGATAAACCACCAAATATCGCTTACACACATAACATACATCAATTATTATCCTATGTGGACAATTTCCTCGGCGTTTGCTTGGGTGCCGGTATCTTCTGCGGACCGCTTGCTACTGGCTTTTTGACAGAAGCGCTATTCGCTACAGGAGCCCCCCTCGGGGTTACCCCATTCACCTTAGAAGTGCTTGCGGGTTTAGCCGGAGCCTTTTGGTTTGGCACGGCTTTCTTTGCCGGTGTTTTCTGAGATTCAAGCTGTTGGGTCGCCGGCTTCGACTGAGTAGCTTGCTTGATTATCGGTTTCTGTGGAGTTGTCTTGTGGCTTGCTGGAGTGGCTGCGGGCTTGTTCGGAGGTTTCTGTGCGTTATGTGGCTGATTGGGTTTTGAAGCGTAACTCGGAACACTATTCACTCCCTTCAAAGGCGGCTTGATTGTAGGGTTCTGACTTTCTGGAATGGTGTTCTTCTGAGCGGCCTTTTCAGGCGCACTAGGGGTTACATGGATAGGCACGCCTGACTTGGTCATAACAGTGCTTCCATTCTTCGCATTATCCGCTTCAGTATTGGTGACTTGTATGGGGACACCTTCTTTGGTCATGACTGTATGAACTTCACCAGTACTTGGCGGTGACTTTTTAACAGTACTGGCTGGTTTTGACAGAAGCTTTATTGTAGGCTTTGAAGTAGAAGCGTTCAGTGGTTTGGGGATACTCGGGGCTTTTACCGCAGCCCTTACCGGAGCCGATTTATGAGTGACTGCTGACGGCCTGCTGTTTGGTGCGGACATAGCTTTTCTCTTCCCATTCGGAAGAACCATGCCGTTCTGAATGGCAGTTTCTTTCACAAGCTGTGCTAGATGCTCTTGCGTCAGCTTCTGCACCTGGCCTCGGTTCTGGGGCTCTGCAGTCTGCGCCGCCGACACCTTTGCCGCGGCTTCTATCAATTGGTCCATCTCCTCTGGGCCAGGTGGACCCTTCGTTGCAGCATCACTAGCCCCTAGAAGCGCACTCATATGCTGCTGGATGAATTCCGTACCGCCCGGAATAGGAAGATCGTTTGGAGAAGCGCCGTAAGCCAGGGTTAGTGCCATTATGACACTCGTGATAGGCGCAAAGATCTTGACGAATTCGTTCCAGTTACCAGATTTCACCTGCGTTTCAATAGTTCGAGCTCCTCGGGGAACACTCCGTATGCTTTGACTGCTTGAGCTGGTTTCGCTTAAATCAAGCTGCTCTTTCCAGAAGTCATCGGCTGGAAATCGGCTGTTACGAGTAAAGTATTCGAGCATGTAGTCCTTTTCTCTCCAGCGATTGCGAAGCCAGACATCGAAAGCTTTCGGGTTGTTAGTCAGAATGGAATTGATGTGGAAACGTCGCCAGTGCATGTTCACAGACTTTGGAGGACGGCCTTCAAAAAATGAGGAACGGAGGGTAAAAATGTCTTGACCAAACTGTCCCGGACTAGAGAATCGTTAGCCTTCATATTACTTCAAGAACATTCAATGGTTGCTACTCACGGAACGCCTTCGTAGGCGATGGTACAGTCATACAGCCATTGAGTTGTTTCCTTTAACTCTTGCAAACAAAACCTCAGCCCAGTACTTCGTGGTAGAAGCTGATGCTTCATATCCTTAAGTCCGTTCTTATCAGCCCATCTCTTGCTCGACTCTCTTGTGTTCTTAGCTAGATTCGTCCCCTCTGGGAAAATTAAGAGCCACATTGGATCCTTTGGTTTGTTCAGTTTCTCCAGATGCCTTTTGAACTGCGGCTTGTCTTTCTCCCAATTTCGAGCTAGAAATATAAAGTTGTAGAACTGAGCGCCCCAACCGAGGATGGGAATGTTTTTTAACGACTCTTTTAAGATGATATAAATGTAGCCATGCATTCCATTCGTATAGGCGATCCACCAGATGTACATCCAATCGGTATACAGCTACTCGGCGTTAGACCCAATTCCCAGTTAATAAATTGAGGAGGTCGCTCACTTGGTGGTTTGCCATCAGTATCATCCGATCAGCGAAATTACACTTCAAGCTCCCATCCTTCATTTGGATCAACTGTCCTCGCATACTTTCATCACCACTAACTCGTACAACTGTCGGGGCCCACCATTGCGTCAAACAAGTGATGAGGACCGCAAAGGACTCCTTCGTGTATGCCATATATCCATCGTAGAATGCTGGATCAATCAATTTCAGCGGCGCGCCGAGGAATTGCGATGCGCTTATGCTATTTTACCAATCAGTACCACTCAATACACCACAAATCAATGAAATCGGGGACTCTACGCCAAACATCCGGACAGAAACGTTGAAGCCAAGGTGAAAGCGCGCTCAGCTTGTGAAAGCTCTCCATGTTTTGGTGGTCCAGCAGGATGCGGTTCGACGTTGTCCTTCGAGATACGCAGTCCAGCGCCCAAATCAGTCTTCTTCGGTTTCGGAGCCATTTTTTGCTGAGTGCGATGCGGTCATTCCGTTTGTTTTGAATTCAGTGACAGGTTCTAAAGCGATTCTGTTCTTTGGACGAGAAGGTTGGTTAACATGTCGTAGCGATCGACGGTTGGGCCCTTGCAAAGTTCCCCGGATTTATGACGTCGTTTGGTGTGGCGCCGCTCTGCCAACATTTCTGTGGCACCAGTCCCTCTTTTCCATCCAGCCCCTCAGCTCTCCTATATACTCTCCTAAGAACCATAACCCCCCTCCTACACTTTGCCTTGCAAGTAAGTCCAGAAACCTCTATCTTAGTTTGTTGTTCTGTGTGGCTGTGATCTATATACCCTGTAGAGGTCATCCTGAAGTCCTGTCCTCTTCCAAAGGCGAAGCACACAAGGATCAATTACATACCATAAAATCACAAATCTGACGTACCTGTTCTAGAAAGCCTAAACACTCTCCAGCTGCACTAGCTAGCTATAGACCTCCACTACACCCAAACGCTCTACCATGTCCGCCGTAGCAAAAGCCCCATCCACCAAAGCATCCTCCACCAAAGGCGCCGCAGCAACACGCCCAAAGAAGCCCGCCATGAACGGCATCGCCAATGGCGTGCCCAACGGGGTGCCAAACCACATCCCGTCGCCATACGAGATCATGGCGTCGAGAATCGCAAACCGCGTCGCCGAGATGGCCGAGAACATCACCTTCGTCGAGCGCGAAAAGTACAAACCTCCCCCTCCAAAAAAAAACCCGCCCATTTTCTAACCAACCTATGCTAACCGAGCTTCTCTCTCCAGACCCGGACCCGCGCCCGCGCCCGCGCCCAAAGAGCTCGTCCAAAAACCGCGCAAGCCGCCGCGCAAGCTCGAGATGCGGCTCGGTCAGTCCGGGCCCTCGCCCACCAACGTGACCTTCAGCGCGCCCTTCCTCGACAACACGCTGGCTAAGATGCTGACGCTGCAGAACCACATGCTGAAGGTCGGGCGGGACCTGGCTGCCAGCGAGGATGTCGACGAGGCCGTTAAGCAGGAGCAGTTTGCGCAGAGCGCGGAGCTCAGCAGGATTATTGCGCTGATTTGCGCCGAGAAGGCGAGGCAGGGTGCGTAAGATGATGTTCGATAATTCGTATACTGATAAGAGGGGGGGAGAGCGAGTGACTGATTTGTTGTAGTGTTATAGCATTGTAAGTCTATACGAGGTTTTTCTTTGGAATAATGTGGATGCTAGGGTTTGCGGGTCCGAATTTTATCAAGCATCCGTTGGCAATTTGGCTGGTACCGATATTTATTTTGTGAGGCTTCCTTGATGTATACCTAGGCTAGGTTATGAATCAAAATGAGGAGTTCGATAGGCCAGACGTCTATAGTATAGATAATAATGCTGCTTACGATTTTGCAAGACGTGACTTGTGTACTCGTTGCAATACAAAACTTACTTTGGACAGGTTCCTAAGGCCTTTGAAAAGGCTCATCGGGCATTTCTCATATCTTTAGATTGAGATTTGATAGGTAGACTTGTGGTTAGCCATAAAAAACGGGGCTGTTTGGGCTTTGCTACCGAGAACCTGCTCCGAAGGTATTTAGATGGTTCCCTAAAGGAGAGAGTGAGGCAACGGCTAAAAGAGTTGCATTTTGGTGACGATGAAAATGCTCATTACTAGCGATCAATAAAGCAAATTAAGAAAACCAGCATTAGTCCGCCAAAAGGGACAACCTATACACTCAAGTCAGCAGAAATGGTATCGTAGACACAATTTTAACACTCTATATTAGCAGTAAGCCAAACACACAAAAAACCAGCCAATCACGCCCTAAATATCTCTCTCCGCAGCCATTCTACTCCTACTTCCCCCCTCGCCCACTCCTGCACCCCGCATCTCCGCGACCGGCCTCATCTTCTCCCCAACCGCCTCCAGCGCATTCATCGTCTCCTCACTCCGATTATACCTCCTAAACAGTGCCCAAAACACCAACCCAGCCACCAAGCACGCGACCGCCAACCCGGCATACATCCACACCAACTTCGGATCCACCGCCGTCGGCGCCAGCGCCGCGCCCATCGCCGCGCCCCCCGCCGACGTCAGCAAGAACATGGCCATGATGAACGACTTCATCGACGACGGGGCCTTGGTAAACGCATACTCGATGCCGGTAATGGAGGCGAAGATCTCGCTGAGGCCGATTAGCAGGTACACCGGCGCCTGCGCGGCGACGTGGACGTTGTTCGGCGCGAAGGTACCGTTGGGGAGACGCGCGGCGGGGCAGGCGGAGGGTGCGGTGTAGCACGGTCCGGAGTTGTAGATTAGGTGCTGCACGTAGGCTGCGTAGAACATGGCTAGGGAGCCGAGCAGGAAGCCCCAGAAGATGCGGGTGATGGGCCGGAAGGGGATGCCGAGGCGGCGGAGGAAGGGGTAGATGAAGCGGTCCATTATTGGGATGAACAGGATGATGGTGATTGGGTTGATGTTTTGCATTATATCATTTGGGATGCCGTAGAGTTGCATTTGACCGGCTAAACGGTGTTAGAACGGCTTGATGGATGGAGGTAGGAGCTTTGGGAAGGGCAGAGGGAGTATGGCTTGATAGGATGAAGTTGGGATGGTTTCTTACCTTGGGAGACGAAGTTGTTTAACATCTGGTTAAATGTGACCCAGTAGATTGGAAAGAAGGCAAAGACCTTGCAAGCAACCAGTGCACGTTTGAGCTCTTCGATGAACAAGTCGTCCCACGGAGTAGCGTATCTGCGTCCGTATTCTTCCTGGTAGGAAGGCTTCGCAGCATTCAGGTTACCCTTGTTCATAAGAGCAATCCATAGCGCTCTGAAGCAATTCGTGACAACGCTACCCTTTGGTGGTCGAACAACATACTGCTTCCTTCCAGATAGCAGGATTGAAAAGCCAACAATGAACATCAAAAGTGGGAGCAGATAGGCGCTCCAGAAACCAACGTTCTTCTCCAATTCAGTAGTGACGATGGCCGAAAGCGAGCCAATGTTGATACACAGATAGAAAACCATGTAAATCCGTTGGACCGTAACTGTTGGGTCGACGATGACTCGTTCACCACTTCGAAGAGTTTTTATGAAGGGTTTTACCGCGCGGTACTGCTCAGCAATCAGGGGCGAAACGTTAGGCTTGATACCCCCAGTTCCAAGCCCAATCACAATCATAGCGGTAATGAGTCCACCGTATGCTGCTCCATGTTCAATTGCAACAGGAAGGGATGTCACAAATAAGATGAGAATACCGACCATGTAAATGATGGAGAAGTATACAATAGTAAGGTATTTCCCGAGGTATTGGTCCGCGACAATAGCGCCTAAAGTGTTAAATGTTACCACCCCCATTCATGCCAATACAGAACACGGAAAGACATACCAATGAGAGGAGTAATGTAACACCAAAATTGGAAAAAGTTGGAGAGCGCAGTCGCACCGGATTGATTAAGCCCTGAACATAGAGCTATCAGTCAAATAGCTCGGTGAGTTGATTGAGGACAGCAAAGTCCATACCAATAGCTCCAGGAAGTCCATTAGGGTCATGCCTGTCACAGTTTAGAAACTTAGCTGTACCAAGATGCAGAGGCATTATAATACCATGAATTAGACATATAATTTTGAAATGGTCCGGAGAGACCAGAGTACGCAAACCGCTCGCACAACTCAACAACAGCCACCAGAAAAGTACTCCAGGGCAGCTTGTCCGAGACTTTACGGAGAGTTTGCTTCTCCTCCTCGGTTAGTTCATCGCCATCAAATGACGACCGACCGCTCGCCCAATCCGCATCCATTTCGTCCTCTGATTTTCCCAGGCCTCCGGAAATCCTTGAGCCGTTGGCATTTCGAAAGTCCGCATCCACAGGATTTTGTCTGTTCTCTAAGTAAGACACAAAAACTCGCAGTCATTTCAAACTTCATATGTGATGGCGTGCTTGGGAAGATCTACCTCCTAGTGGGAGCTTCATCTGCCACACTAAAGTCCCCGAGTGAACTCAACTCGACCCCCGAATCTTCTGTTTGGGCGAGTGAAGCATATGCGCCGCGACTTTTTGATGGGACAAAGGAAGGTCGCCATGGCAGAGGCATGACTCCGATTTATATTGGCTCAATTCAACTTCAACGGTCACCGCGGTGCGGGCGTACAAGTAATAACGAGAGGTTGCGCCATGCAACAGCCCATAGGTCCAGCCGTTATGGATTGCCGTTGTGATGCTGGATAGATAAAGTGAGTGTCGTGTCGTTTGTGGATGCGTGAGATGCGGCTCGCCAGACCCCTGCTTTGTTCCCAGCCTTGCGCAAGCAAATCCGGGAGTCGCTTCTCCACCCAACAATCGTGACCGGCTGAAGCCATAGCACCGTCACACAGAGTCTGATTTCGACGGCCCACGTCTACTAATATTAATTAACTATATATAATATATAGAATATTTAACGCTTTCTTTAGTATAGTAACTATTCTAATTTAAATATAAATAAGCCTTACTAGCCGTATATAAAGAGGGCTACTAGCACCGTAGTATAGAGAAATTATAAAGGAAGAAATAGTATGCGGCGTAGAGAGATCTTAAGTAGTAGAGGATTTAGGCTTAGATTAAGCAGATTACTAGATATATCTAGAAAGTTATTAAGCTTAAAGGAGGTAATAAGCATAGGGAGGGTACTATAGAGGCACTAAGACGCTTAAAAGCACCTAAAGCGGGAGAGGACGAATAGACTTTTAAAACGCACCTCCGTAGTTTAATCCTTCGACCTTAACCTCCAACCAGTTCCTGCTGAATCTTTTCTATGGCACTTCTTCACCCTTGATACCCCCCAAAACTACCCTACCCTTACATTATCGATGATAATAAACACCTAGCCATTATGGGATTTCATAGACCAACCTCCAAAAATGCAGCCCACTCTACCGCCTAGGACACCGTCCTGCCTTCACGCGCTCTCTCCCACCACAAAATCCCCCACGTTCTCTGGGGCGACTTTTTATGGGCCGCAGCCTTCCGAGTCCCTACCTCATGTCTCCATACTATATACTTTGTAGTGCCGAACGACCGTGTCGATGCAGCAGTGAAGGCTCTCTCCACCGACCTCCCCTGCTATCAGCGCTCCCCAGCGACGCAGCTAGGACTTCCAGGCTCGAGTGGTCCTGCCGACTTTCCAGATATTCCGGTACTGAAGTATGAGCAATTCCACATCGGTGTTATCCCTATGGATCTGGTCGCGTTCGATCCGACAGATACGGCGCGTACTACCACGATAGAGTGCGACCACACCTCCATCCCGGTGCCAACGTTGCCAGGCCTACTCGACTCATGCGCCGATGTACTCCGTATCCATATACCGCGGTTACCGAACCGCCTTGGTATAATGGACTGGTTCCTAAGACGCACAATGGCGGATGCCTAGCGCGAGTATAAGCGTAAGCTCGCGCTTTGCAACTTAGCGGGCCTAGCTGAGTGTTATACTCTATTGTACTGCTTCCGGAAGAAGGAGAGGGGTCCTCGGTGGACTTCTACTGAGGAGTTGCCGGAGAAACACCGCCAGATTGCCGAGTGTATGCTGCCCGAGAACGGCAGGCGCTTCCTTGACAATTTTGTGGATTCAGGGGAGTATCGGTTTCCCGAGGACAGTGACGATGATGTTGAGGATAGTGGATGGGAGGATGATGAAGATGAGGTTCTTGACAACTGTGATTAGACAGCGGCTGGCTTGATTTTCTCCGTTATTACTGCTGCTATAATGCTGTATATAGCGCAGGGCGCCTCGTTGCAGGGAATCTGATTAATTAAATCACCGATTTGCTAGTACACAGCCTCATGCATCAACATTTTACTTCATTCATACATACAAGAAGCATAAGAATACATACATGCATTAGGCAGCACAGCTGCGCTTAATCCTAGAGTCGGAAACCAAACCAAGGCGAAAAATTAGCAGCTGAACACCAAAGCCATGCCGCGATGCCAAAAACCTCGCTCAAACTCCACATCATGAAACCATCCATTCCATTCCCTCCTTCTTTACCCAAAGCAATAGGAGTGAGGTACAACGCTGACTTGGTCGTTCCCGCGTCTAATTTTTAATGGTGTGCTCCTATCGCCACCGTCACCTCATCTACTCAATCATTTACAGAAGCAGCATCATAGCCGCCACCAATGCAACCACAAAGCTAACCGTGGCGCTCGCCTTCATCCTGCCCGCCGCACCGTGTATGCCAAGCACCTCATCCTGGATTCCGAACGTAACGTTCTGCATAATACTCTGATTCAAGCAGTTCCCGCCGAGGATATCGAGGTTCGTTAGGTCATTCGGATTCAAGAAGAACATGTAGCTGCGGTTGTTCAAGCCTTGGAACTTGCTCGTGTCGTACGGGAACTTGTCGCCGGGATCCGTGGCGCTGGTGTTGCGCAGGAAGATGCACTGGACCTGGTTGGGGTAGTCGTGCGCTAGCTGCGGGTAGTCAGACATGACGTCCGAGTTGGAAGTGTCGGCGATTAGCACGAATTTACGCTGCGGGAACGTCTGAAAGATCTTCTGGAGGAGGAACATGCGGATAGAAAGAGTGGCGCTGACATCGGAGAAGTTGAGTGGCCGTGTGTCGAAGGAACCGCCTGGGTAGGTCTTGTAGATGAAATCCATATAGTTCCTGGTTATCTGTTCTGGGGTGGTTGTGAGGTAATGGAAGTGAGTGGAGTTTGGCAGTGAGCGTGACCAGTTAGCGTAGATATCGGGCATGTTCTCCCAGGACGTGAAAGGGCGCGCAAAAGAGTTCAGCAGACCTTCTTTCGGCTCGTAAATTTTGGTTACACGCAGAATATCATCAATATCCGAGATAAAGGTCAGACCAGTGGGTGGAACAAGGTACGCAGTTGCGTTACCCATTATGGATCCGTTCGCGTAGACGTTCAGGCGCTGTATCTGGTCCGTCCCATTACCAGCTAGGAGACCACCACCAGAGACGTTTTGGATAGGCACGAAGGCGTCAAAATCACCTTCTACAGTCGTTTCATAGGGAAATGTAATGTTCTGAGAACCTCCTGGAGGTGTGATTGCGCCGCCACCGCCAGGCTCTCCGGATGAGCCTGCGCTGGGGGCCGGATCGAGATGAAAAGACACGTTTTGATTCGCTTGCTGCACAACGAATATCTCGGCCGTCAAGTTACGAGCCTGGTCTTGCTGCGAAGCAGGCAAAGACGTAATATCAGTGCCAATGAGGAAGATATTTGCCAAGTCATTGAGTTTCGATGTCGTGAGATTCGGCATTTTATAAACATTACCGTGGAATCGCACGTTCCAACCCTGATCCGTCCAATTGGCGTAAGGTGGTATATTTAGGACTTGTGTTGGTGTTGCAGCAAGGTCGCTGTCGGATATACCAAGGGAACTTTGGACTTGAGAGCCGGTTGGAAACCCTTGGAAGAAATTGGGTACGCCTGAAGACCAATATTAGCTCCGAATGTTTGCTATGGTCTTGACAACGGTAAAAGACTTACCAGAGATAACATATGAAGGTATATCCGAGCCCAATGCTGTTAATACGGAGCCAACATCACTCTCAATATCTGATAGAATGTTCCTTCGCTGGTAGCTCCGGGTAGAGTCGAATTGGATGACAGCGGGCGTGATGACAGGAGCTGGAGCTACCACGTGCACAGGTAGAACAGTAGGAGCTGGTATGGCGACAGCAGCCGCGATCCCGCTGCACGCCGCCAGCAGCAACAACTGTTGTTGTTTCTGAACCATCGTGAGGGGTTTCTGGAGCTCGAGGAAGGGCAATCCTTGCCTGTAGCCTTGCCCGTAGCCTTGCCTGTAGCGACCGAAGATTAAAGATTGAAGATACTCTAAACTAGGAACGAGCGATTGACACAGATAGACAAAGCCGGAATAGGAACGTTAGGATATTAAAGGGCGGGAGATTCTAGGAGTCGTGTGAGATGCCCTGCCAAAGTATTAGCAAGGGTCCAGCAAACAAGGAGCTGGGCGATCCTCGACGTCACTCGTACCAACTTTTCCTAGCCAAGTCCCTGAGCCACGCCCCGCAGAATGACTGCATCACTGTGGATATTATGTCAGACGCTGAGCAGGCTGATGGAAATGATACATATGATGCTCTATGAGGAAGAATCTAAGGGGCTTGATGGCCCTGAGAAGATATCTACAAGATGGCCCGCGCGCTGTCACGTAACCTATCACGTGCACGTCGCTGAGCTCAAAGAGACTGCCCAAGTACCCCCCTACCAACATATTATTATTACACCATTACGCACCACCTAATTGGAGGGTAACGAGAAGCCCTTTGGAAAGGAACTGAATTTTGGGGGGGCCAATCGGAAATTTAAAACACATTAACGTCTGCCCGTATGTTTGACCATAATCATTTCGGACGTCCCACAGACATACCTTCATCATGTGTTTCGTCCTCAAAGAAGCAGAATACCTACGCACATGGCAGCCAATATGTACTCTACGCGTACTTCGGAATGTTTATTCATGTAGGAATTACTATAGAGCCGACTATTAAAGACTACTGGGGGGGTTTAAACACACATGGCAACCTCATTCCTGAGTACGGGCACCAAATTTAGCTGATCTGATTGGTCGATCTTTATCGATAACCTGAAGACCCGAATTAACATGTTAAGGGATAGGCTTGTCACCAAGCCTGGCTGACTAAGCATAGCAGTTTCCCTAACATCTGCCCCTTCCCGAATGTTGCTGTCTGCAGTAAAGCCAAGCTCTAAGGCAAGGCATAGTAAGTAGAGTGGAGTGAAAAGAAGCCAATCTTAAGTCCCAGTACCCTAGTCCAGCTCTTCTTAGGCGAAGGCAGAGTGTCTATCAAAGCCAAGCGATTCGAAGGTATCATCGTAATTAGGGTACTTCTGCCACATTTCCGCGGTGACAGGAACTACTGCTCCCTCGTTCTTTAAGACAGTAATAACCTTGCGAAGCGCGGTATGGTAGGTGTGGCTATCGTTAAGGTTCTCTGTGTTCATGACGATCGCCATTCCGTCGCGTGCACGGCTGACCATAACGGTGACTCTGCCGACCAAGCCCAAGAAACCGATGTTCCTGCTGACAACTGCGTCTACAATTGCGATGCTATTTTCTTTGCCCATATAGCTATCGATGGTGGAGAACTGGACCTGCTCAAGATGTGGTGCGATGTTAGGGAATCGTCGAGCTGCGTTTTCGCGGGCAAGGCCGGCGAGTTGCAGTTGCCCTTTGTAAGGTGTGATGTAGGTGATCTCGCGACCCGGAACGCCTTTTCGCAAAAGGGTAGTGATGCAGTGCATCGAGACGATACATCCTACGCGGTTATGCTTAGACATTGCCTTGTTGGCTTGGGCTTCAGCACCTAGGATGTCGAAGAGGACGATCGGGTGTTGCGCGTCTAGAATTGTGTGTACAAAGTCGAGGAAGTGCGCGCGATATCCTTGGCGCATGAGGGCAGTGTCTGAGGCGATGATTCGGTCTTCGCCGTAAATTACGTCTAGCACCTTTATAAACAGCGGGTGCGAGTATCTCTCCGTACGCCAGAGTCGGGGGGATTCCAGCCCGGCGATCCTTAGGCGTAGGATTAGGGCGAGCGATCCTTGAGAGAAGAATCCGTCGTACTCCGTTGGTGCTAAGAGAATTGGAGGCAGTTGCTTCGAGTCCCCGATAAAAAGCCTAACCTTTGCAGTGTGATATAGGCTAAACAATCCCCACAGCTCGCATTCACGAACTCTACCGGCTTCTTCTAGGCCGATGACGTCAGCTTTGAATCTGCTAGCTATGCCGTGATCCATGGCGTTCGACAACGTAGTGACTATAACGTCGATTTGAGCATAAGTGACATCGAAGAGCTGCGTCATAAGGGCCTTGCGAGTTACGTTGTCTTCTTCGGTAAGAGTTTGGTCGTCGAGCCTATCCTCGTATTCCGCCAGTTTTTGGAATTTGGTAATCCAGACTGCGCAGGTCTCTGCGTCAAATTGTGTCTGGTATTCGGGACGCATTGGGATTAGTCCTGCTATTTCGAGCGCAAAGTATGCAACGGAACCTTGCAGCTTAACAATACGTGAGTCCCGAATCCCGCGGTAGCGGTATGTAGCTTCCTTCACGTAGGACTGGCGGATTAGATGCGCTGAGCTTCGAATGTTTTTCCACTCCGCTAGAATGGAGGCTTCACCGTCGTTGAATAGATATGGTGCTTCTGTTCCATTGTTGGCTTCTTTAGCGTGCCTAAAAATAGCCGCTTCGGATGTGAAGGCGTGGGCACGACAAGTGATTGGGGTTGGGTGGCCAATCTCCGTGCAGTAGCTGGAGAAAACTGCTTGCGCTCTGTCAAAGAGCTCGTCCACGGTCTCATTCTGTACTGCTACGAGGAGGATTCTAGCGGCGCATTCGATTAATTCGACGGGCCTGTTAGTAGCGGGCGCTTGAGTTTCTAGCGCTGCGTCACGGTCACCTTCGTCTCTTTGGCGTGAGCTATCTGCCGGCTCTTGGGTGAAGGGCTCTTCAGCATCTTGGTTAGTGTCTGTGTCAACGAGTTCTTCTAATTCGGCGGGTTCAGTGATAAGAGGCTCGTCTTCGCTTTGGTTGGCGGTGTTATCAACCACGCCTTCTGGATCTACCGTATCAGATTCTGCCTGATCTGATTCTAGCGGGATTTTCTTAGTCGTGGCGTCTTCGAAGACATCCAATTCCGATGTACTGCTGTCCTCTGCGGCGTGAGACTCTGGCGTGGCAGGCTCTTGCGCCGGAAGCTCAGACTCGGCAGGCTCCTGCGCTGTTGTTTCTGCCTGCGCCATCTTAGCTGTAAGATCTTTAGGGTCTGGTGCTGTTTCTGTCCTGGCATTTTGGTCTTTGGCGTTGACTAGCCGTGATTTGACTGCAACTAGCTTTGCTGGTGTAGGGTCTTCAGTCTCCGAGTCGTCTTCTTCGAATACCACTCCGTCCATGGGAACCATAATGTGACAGAGGAATGGGAGAATGGCTCTCATGAGCAGGTGGGTTTTCCCGGTTCCTCCAGCGCCTTCGGTAATGCCGAGCGTGGCGTAGAGGTTTTCCTCCCAGTAAGCAAGGACGGCGATTTGTTCGTCGTTGAGGCCTTCTTTCGCGGAGTCAATCTTGAGCTGCCTTCCTTCTTCAGGCAGGATATCGTAGAGTCCAGTTCGAGGTAACGACGCCATGTCTTTTGCCTGGAAAAGTGCTTGGTAGCTTTTGAGCGCTACGCTGCGTTTTGGTTCTGCGTTCTCTATAGCACGTGAAGTGTACATCTGCAGGAGAGAATACATGATTCTTGCAAATGTCTTCCCGGAGTGCTTGGGAAAGAGCGTCACCTTAATTCGCTGCAGTTTCTTCACAAATGCAAGAGTCTCTTCCGGCGAACAATTGAGGCGTTTTAAGGATAAGAGGCTCCGACCGAAGGGAACTTTGTCAAATTCTCCCTCCTTCTTGTCCCACCTGCGATTGATGCGCGTGGTTATCGTGTTAAATTTGGACGCCGCGATTGGACTAGTTACGACACCGTGCCAGTCACTATCGTTCTTAAAGGGAATATGTTCGTGGAAGTGCACGGTGAACTTGTCTCCGACTTGCAGGGACGGGTTTTGCTCAGTTTCAACTTCGAGGTCCTCGATAATCATGTAGAACGCCCGATCATCCGTGTCAGGAATTGGGGCGAAGTATGCTTGGGCGTATCGAGGCAATTCGAGCGTCTCCGCGAACTCTTCTTGGCCAATTGCACTCATTCCATGCGCGAAGGTATAAGAGGGCCATGACTCGAAGGAGAACTCTCTCATGGCGATAATGTTCGGCCGGTCTTCTCGTTGCTTCACGTTTGCGACCGTGACTCGGGTACTATCGCCGCCCATAAAGAACTTATCGTGAGGGTCCTCTCTCTCTAGCATCTTAAACTCTTGACATAGCTCTATGATCTCGTTCTTCATGCACTTTGCACGGCTTAGTACGAACACCGTCTGTGGAGTGCGCATGCTTTCTTTGAGCGACTTGTGCTCCTTGCCGGTGGTTCCATAAGCTTCACCAGTATTGTAGAGGCCGTGCGTGAAGTGCTTGCCATTGAAGGGAACCGACGTGAGCGTTAGTCGGTGGTCGTTTGTAAGTGACTCGCGGAGCTGCTTGAAGTAATCCGCAGCGGTGTGCGGAAAGAGTTTTTTGAGCAACGGTTCAAACTTCGCGTCAGTGACGTCGCGTGCAAGGATTGTGGCAATGTTACCGCGATTGTCCACTGTGTTTGCGATTGTCTTCTCGTTAAACTTTAAGCTGAGCTTTTTCGCTGGTTGCGAGTATGGGCGTGATTCATCAAGCTCATTAAAGGTCACTTGTATTGTGAGCGACGATTGATGCCCCTCCTGCCTAGAGCTTTCAAGCTTTACGAGAATCTCGTTGGATTGGGCAGTCTTTTCCTTTTTCCAGAACTTTTGCCTGCGTTTGCCCTTCTTTTCCGGCTTTTCAGGTTTTGGAGCCTTTTCTGGCTTTTCGTGTCCTTCCTCATCACTCTGGATAGCCATAGGGATTAGGCCAAAGGACAGTACGGAGTACATGAAGTCGCCTTCGGGTCCGAAATGCTTCTTGACTATGTTCTTCATACGGATCACGGATATCCTCCAGCCATGCTTCTCTAGCAAGTGCTCACGAAAGACCTTTTGGTGGTTTCGGTCTGGGCGGCGGTCTTTCGGAAAAAGCTCAGGATTTGTAGGGCGTATAGCGCAAATTTCTCGCAATATCTCAGCTTCATTAATTGTTACGTTGTTGCTCTTGCGTTTGTATTGCAGAAGCGGGATTTTCTCTGACATATCTTCCTGCGACTCGGTCACAGTATCGGGTGAGGGTTTGGGGGAGGGCGAATCGGCTTTCGTGTCAGTGGGGGGGTTGACTGAGGCTTCTGGGGTCTTCATCCAGTGTGGCATTGGATTACCCTCAGCTTGGCCTACGCGTGCACGCGCACTTTCGCCGGCGGCTACTTGGCCGGTGGCTTCTTCTAAGCGGCGGGCGGCTTCGAACTCGCGGACAGCTTTGACGTTTGCGTTGGAGTTGTCATCATGATCCTTCTGAGACTCGAGAGATTCCTCTATCGCGGCCTTGAGCTCAATTTCATGCTCGGCGGTCTGTTGGCTCGCCCGAATAGCTTGAAGTATCTTGTCATCTTTATCGCCTGGCATAGTAATCTTGGGTGCGGGTTCGCCCTCGGCTGAAAGCGCTTTCAGATCCTCCTCGATATCAAAGTCCAAGTCACCGTAGTACAAATCGCCGGTCTTGTATTCACCCAGCACAGCTTTAAAAGAGACCATGCTAGGGAACGAGATGTATTTTCGGTGGAGTAGCTTTTCCTTTTCCTTGGCTTCAGTCTTTTCGTCACCTTCCTCCTTGCTATAGTGCGAACCATTGCTCACATGACGCTTCTTGATGGCGACGCGGCTGCCGGCGATTAGGCGGTAGCCTTTGCGAGCTTGGTTTGTGACGTATTGTGCCCGAGTATGGGAGTCGGCCACCTCGTGGTCTTCGATTTCAACCATTTTGGCTGTTAAGTGGATTTAACTCAACTGACTCGTTTCTCGCAGGTCGAGTGAGAAGGGTTTTTAAGAATTAGTAAGAAAAGTGTTTTTATCGATAAACGGGCTTGATAGGCGTGCTATATTCTGATGAAAAGGATATCGCTGTCGTACTGATGCGTCTCTCGATGTTTGTTGGTGAGGGTGAGGACTTGAGTGTGAGGAGGTGAGGGTGCAGTTTATAAACTGCGCGTCGTGAGGTGAATTCACCGTCCAACGCGTGACGTTGCCCTACTTAAAAGTGCAAGTGAAGTGAATCCGTCGGAATAAAAATTGAACTATTCTAGATGGATTGATTTGGTGATAATAAAATTGCCCCGTGGGCCAATCCTGCTAGCAATAATACATTGTAGGAATTATCGGTATACCGATATTGTTATTTGACTGAGGATTTCCGTAACGCTTTAACGCCAGTCATCTGAGGATACCTGATTATCGTGGTTGATATCTACGTCAAGAGGAAACGGTAGCTTCCTCACGCCGATCGAAGTCTCTGACAATATCCGGTACGTTTTCCCGCAGAATGTCCTCTTGAACCCATAAATCGTCTTTTGCTGTGTATCCCTGCCGACGAACGCGGCAATACCAGTGTTTCTTCTTATCGCCGGGCTGTCTGCGATATTCTTTGCGGAGGATTCGGTCGACTAGGTATTTAAGTGGTTCGCCTGGATCAGTAGCTTCAATAGGAGGGAGTGGAAGCCAGTTTCGGCCGTAGGGGTCCGGGAGCGGGTTCAAGGTGAATGACCAAAACGACTGGGTAGAGTTTGATGTAGGGCGGCAAGTCGAGCCCGCAGGCAAGTTTGCTGACCTTTGAGAGTACCTTAAAGGGCCCGATTTTTGGTGGGACCAAGGGTTGATTAGGTGCTGCTGCCTCTGTTTGACGTCTGCGAACGGCCTCCGCGGGCACGCCGACATCCGCGGCATCGTCCTGCATTACCAGTATTGTTGCCAACTGTCTCAAGCCCTGATGGCTCTCGACGGGTTGAGCTATCAGGCCTGCGGGGGTTAGTAGGGCCTTTAGGACGACCGCGGCGACGCTGAACAACTGCTGGGTCTTGTATAAGTAGTGCAGGATCGATCGGTATGTAGGGGGAGTTTCGATGAGGACGTTTGACGAGCCAGTGCTCGTGGATCGTACCAAGGCCGACTTTCAACTTGGAAGTAGCGCTTCGGTGTAGTTGCCGATACAAAGTATGGCAACAAGGAAGGCCGTACGTGTGGCTTCTAAGGGACAGTCGGTCTTCATAGAGGCAGTACGACGACTGCTCGGATCTGGCATAGTGTCTTCCTCGATCGCATATAAGCCATAGCTTGCACACAGTTGCCGGAGTCTGTCCTTTTTGGATCGCTTTGTAATTATCGCAAAGCCTTGCAACTTCGCTTGGGGATTAAGATCTTTGATTCCTGCCCCTGCCGAGTCGTAATTTGCTATAGGCGCGGCGTTGAGAGTCATGGAGGTAGTAGTAAGGGCTATCGATAGGATGGTGTTGAGGATGTGATTTCACGATGCAGATGCAAATAAACCAAACGCACGTGATATTGAGTCATTTGGGGTGTATCTACTTATCAAAAAGGGGTGTCTAAATAGCACCGCCCATCAAAAATTTCCTGAATTTCCCAGAATATCAAACAATACAGCCAACTTCTGTCTTAACAACTATTTAACCACGTATACTATCTATATACGTCTAAAATATAAATATAAAGTTAATTAGACCAAACCTAATAAGGCTGCGTTCGGTTGCAAAACTTCGGATCGGATCTGAACTGAAAGTCCGGCAGAAAAGGGCGCATTCCTTCCTCATTTGGTACGCGTTTGTGGCTTTATAAAAGCACGGGCATGTGCAATCTGGAGGCTTCAGATTGAAACTGAATGAAATCTGGAACCCAGACCTCCAGATTGAACTGACGCCAAGACCTTCAGTTCAGAAGCCGTATGGTAAAGTTGCCAACTTTTTAGTAACTTTTAGCGTGTTTTTTGGGCGGTTAGAGGAACATGAAAAATTTGTGGCTAAGGCTGCGTTCGGTTGCAAGTTCAGTTTAGATCAGAATCTGTTCAATCTATGCGCCTTTTAGTATTGCCCGTTTTGTAATTAGTGGCGGCTACTACTGCGGCTTAGTTAAATCTGTAATTGAGTTAATTATTCAGTAGGGCTCTAGATTTGGCTTTAGATTTGGCTTTAGATTCGGCTTTATATAATGCGTAATTAACTTTAGTAAGCAATTTAAGTAACCCCCTCTGCCGCCAAGCCTTTATTATAACTCCCTACTTTGGTATAGCTATAGAGCCTCCTCCTTAACCAACGCCCTTTTAATTAACGTTTTCTATACCCCCGTTAACCTCCCATATAAGCTATAATAGAGTTATAGCAACGCCCGCAACGCCCGCAACGCCCGCAACGCCTATAAAGTATAGGAAGGCCTATATAAGATAAACAAATAAGATAGAAGAGGCAATATTAAGAGGCCTTATTAAAGCTGTTAAGAAAGGATATTATATAAATAGCTCTTATAAATCTAACAGCTAGAAGATTGCTTTTAATTATATACTAGCTATTACTTAGTAGCTAGTTGCCTTAAAGTAACTTAAAAGTAAGTATAATAGCTATAAGAAGGAGTAGAAGGTGTAAAAGAAGCTCTATAGCCTCTTTAGCTGGGGATGGGACAAAGTCAAGGGCATGCCTATTATAGATAAGGAAGTTATAGAGACCTACTTTAAAGCCAATTCTAACGCCTTAAAGTATTATAATACACTACCTACCTTCCTAGATCTACTTAAGTAACTATTTAATAAAGTTCTAGCGATAGATAACTATATAAGGACAATTAATAAAGTAATTAAGAGCTATATATACCCTAAGCTTCTTATAGCAAACGCCTTATAGGCGTTAGATTTGGTAGAGGAGGAAGGTAAAAAAGAGAATAAGGATAATATAGGGGAGGGCTCTAAGTTAGAATTAGCTTAAAACTCTATTAAATATAGTTAGTTAAGCTTACCTTTAGCTATACCTAGATCTTCCTCCTTAACGCCTAGTTAACCTTCTTTAATAGCTATATAGAAGCGCGCTATTTATTACGGACGCTTTAAGTATAATGTTACGACTACTTAGGGAAGAGTCGCAGGAAGCTAGTTAGTTAATATAGGCACGGTCTAAAATAGATCCAGTGGAACCATATAACGAGGAATGGTAAGCGAGTTACATAATATTATACGCGGTGTACGGAGTATACGCAGTGTACATCCACGTATAACACGTATAACACGTACCTTACGTATAAGAGAGGATTTCTTAGGAGTATAGTTGTATATTTAAAGGACCTCAGTCCCTACCATAGATAGTTCTCTTTTTGTAGTAAATCTTAGAATATAATTAGAGTTAATCTATTAGGCAACCACTCTACTAGTTATTATTATATTGTTAATTTGTTCTTACCTATATATCTAGCCCAATAATAGAACCTACTATAGTCTAAGCTATAAAGTTCCGTTACACATTCACTACCAAGGTTATGGTATTGAACAAAGTTAAATAATATGCCACTAAGAGCAGTACCAGTTATAATGGTATTGGCAACAGCTACAACCTTAGGGCCAGGAGATACCAGTATAGATGATAGGGATTCTTAGGTGGTTACGCAAGGTTAGTTATAGGAAATGGTTAATTACTTATAAGATAATAATAGGATACTTAAAGAACGCATTAATGGAATTAGAGCAGCGAAGATTAAGCTACCTTTAGTTAAATAATTCTTAGGAGAAAAGTTGAAGCTTAAGGGATTTCTTACGCAAATGCACTTTAAGGTAGTACAGGAAGGAGCGAAGTTAGCAATATCGTTAGATTAAGTAGCCTATATAGGGTTGTTCCTGATAGGGAGGGTACTTAAGTAGTTTAAGCTATATTTTACGGAAATATAGGCTAATGGCATAACAACTACTAACCAAGATGTACGGTATATATTTGCCAGTTAGAATGGGTTTGCGGAATAACTAACGTAGATATTTAGAGACCCAGAGGCCATAACTACAGCAGAACGAAAGCTTTAGAACTTAGTATAACATACTTTAGTAATTAAGTATATAACATAGTTTTAAACGCTAGCCATATAGGTTAAGTGGAATAATAGGGCGCTTATAGCATAGTATAAATAGGGACTTAAGGCTAAAGTCCAGGACGTAATTATCCTAATAGAAGATATGGATACTCTAAAAGAGTTAATAAATTAGTTAATAAAGATCAATAATAGAATTTATTAAAGGGAATAAGTTAAGAGAGGGTAAGACAGAGTTCTATAGTTATATAAGGCGCAGAGTACGCAATGATAGATATAGAGTTAAAAACTATAGAATGGCGCAGAGCTAATAGACCTAAGTGGTACCAAAGAAACCTAAAGGTGGGAAAAAAAACTATGGAAATTTAGAGGTTGAGGATTAAGTAATTAAAGGACCTAGAAGTAGAGGCTAAACCAGGGATCTTAGCAGTAGAAGATATTTAGGTGGACTCTATAGTAAGAAAGGTGGTTTAAAGATAGAGCTTGTATAAATTGTAGAAAACAAGGTCATTTCGCTAGAGACTATAGAGGTGGTTAGAGTAACCACGCGGTAAAGGGAACTAGGCCAGTAGACGGCACATACATACAGAGGGATGACGGTGCACTAAAAGGAATAAAAGAGTGTTCAATTAATAGTTTTGCGTATTATTACAATAACGTATACCAAATTTATGAGGACGCTAAGTACGGCGCAAGCTATTGGCTATAGGAGCTATTATTATCTAAGTTTAAAGGAACCAGCGAACTAGCTTATAGATTGGATATTAAAGACAATAAATTTGATATAGGCAAAGCATTTACTAATAATAAGGTAATAAAGGTAGCTTACTAAAAGCATATAAACCTTAGAGAAGTCAAAACAGAAGTAGAGACTAAGACTATTACAAAACAGGGTTTAGTAATGGGTATTATAATACTATTAGATATGATTTCCATCACTTTATAAGATAATAGGAGTAATATTTAGAAGAAACTAAGCAAGTAGATAATTGCTAGTGCTAGCTTATCACTTGATAAAGCAAAAGGCTATAGGCTTAAGACTCTTAAAATAAGATAAAAGAAGCTTAAGATTCTTAAAATAAGATAAAATATACCTAAGGACCCACAACGGACAAAAACTAATGGGAAAGGGTAGTAACTCAGTTCAGTAATAAATAAATAAGTATAGGACGCAAGTTTAAGAACTATAAGTTCGGAGAATAAATAAGAATATTAGCAGTTCCAGGTAAACATAGTATTTAGCCTAAAGATTGAATAATTAATACTAGGATTAAAAAGCAAGATAACTATAAAGATCTAGCTATAAGACGCAGAAAATAAGAAACTATAAATAAGTTTAGGATAAGAATTATTACATAGCAAGAGTAAAAGCTAGATAAGAGGTTAGCTATACTAGGTTATATAAGGGACAAAGCACCCATGTAAAGAGTTACTAGTAGGCCGAGTGCAGAAACACCTAGGGCAAAATAGTTAGATAAATTGGAATAAAAAGAGGATCTAGATATTCCAATTAGGTTTAAAGAAAGACATACCAAAGGATATTACAATATAGTAATAACAAGGTACTTTCTAACGGATAGACTATACACACTAAACCAGTTGTACGGAAAGTGGTATAGGCAACGACACAACAATAAATAGGAAGACTTTTATATGTAGCTAGATAAAAAAGTTATCTAAGACCAACCCATTATAGAGAAACGTATAAGTTATATTAAGAGAGTATTAATTATAACATTAAGGAACCTAGAAGAGGGATCTAGGGACTAGAGAAGTAAGTAACAAATCTTAGTACCTATAGCAGAGATACTAGTGGTTAGGTTAACTAGGTATAGGTTTAAACTTAAGGATAAAGACAAACCCAGAGTTAACCTAAAACATATAGCGCATTATACACTATTATGGATAGCTTGTGTGGATAATATATGTAATATACATAGAGCACCTAAAGATAAGAACCGGAAGTACCTAGCAAGGATATATTAGGCACTAGAGGAAAAGCGGTTTAGGAATACTAAGTATATATATAGTTAGCACCTAGTAGAAGTATAAGGTCAAGGAGACTTAACACTTTAACTAGGAAGATTCCTTACGGAAGAATACCTAGACGGATAATAGTGGTGGGAATGCCTAGAGAACACTTATCTATAGTATATAGAGGAAAAGAAATGAACTAAGTATTGGCTAAAGTTGGATTAAGTATAGGTAGGATCTAGCAGCCAACAATTAGAAAAAGGGGAGGTGTATAGAACTAGAGGGAACCAATATTAGAGCCTTAGACCCTTAAAGGAATTTAAGGTCAGCACCTAAATTTAAAAGCCTAGTGGCAAGATCAGCAGTTTAAAGTATTAGTAGATAGTAGAGTAACTAGGAACCATATATTACTAAAGGCAGTAGAAAGAATGGGGTTACTATATAAACAGAAGGAATACCTATATCCACTTATAACAATTTCAGGAGATCAGATAGCCTATAAAGGAGGCATTATTAACCTTAAAATAGGACCTATTTAGATAACTATTAAAGGGAGACCAGTTAGAATGTCTTTTAGTATCCTACTGTTGGGATAGGACGAGGCGATACTAGGAATACCTTAGTTATAGGAGTATAATCTAAAGATCAATTGGGTTATAGGTTAGGTTAATATTAAGGATATATAATGGTGTAAAGTGCGATAGTAAACCAAGTTGGTATAGTACCAAGTTGGAGCGACGTATAAAGAGACTGAGTGAGGCTTAAGTTATGTACTAAAAAGATACCACAAGTATAGTAAAAAGTTATGGTTACTAGAAAGTGAAAAGCTATTAAAGCATATAGCATGGGACCATAAGATAGAATTAGAAGAAGGAATGAGTTTAAAGTTCTTTCTAATCTATAAGCTTACTAAAACGGAGTTAATAGCGCTTAAGGGGTTTATCTAGGAGAACTTACGTAAGGGATATATTAGACCGTTATAGTTATTAGTAGGATATCTAGTACTATTTATCCCAAAGAAAAACAGAAAACTTAGGATGTGTATAGACTATAGACAGTTAAACAGCATTACTAGGAAGGATAGATATCCTTTACCCTTAATTAGCGAAATCTAAGACAGAATAGGCAATATAAAGATCTTTACAAAGATAGATCTGAGATAGGCGTACCATTAGATTAGAATTAAGGAAGGCGACAAATAGAAGGCAGCCTTTAGGTTAAAGGAAGGACTATATAAGCCATTAGTTATGCAATTCGGGCTTATAAACGCACCAGCAACGTTCCAGAAGCGAATTAATAGTGTGTTAGGAGAACACTTAGATGAATTTGTTATAGTATACCTTAACAACATTATTATCTACTTAGAGAATAAGGAAGAACATAGAGAACACGTTAAATAGGTCTTAAAGAGACTATAAGAGGAACAGATGCTAGTAGCAATCAAGAAATGCGAGTTCTTTACCCAGAAGACCGATTTTGTTAGATTTATTATTAAACTAGGCCAACTTAGCATAGATCTAAAAAAGATCAAGGCTATAGTAAATTGGCAAGAACTAGAGAACATTATACAGTTAAAATCGTTTCTAGGATTTTGCAATTATTATAGAAGGTTTATAGCGCAATAGTTACAGAACATTAAGCTATTTACGCGGTTAACAAAGAAAGAAGAACTATGGGCATAGGGAAAGGAGTAATAAGAACTATTTAAGAGAATTAAAGAGTTATTTACTTAGGAGCCAGTTTTTAAGATCTATTAACCAGGTCTAGAGACGGTTGTAGAAACAGATATATTAGACTTTACACTAGGGGTATATTTTATATAGAAATATTAAGATGGATAGCACCCAGTAGCATACTAGAGTTAGAAGATAACACCACTAGAGTTAAACTACAATATCTACAATAAGGAGTTATTAGGTATAGTTATAGCACTTAAGAAATAGAGAGCATTCTTACAAGGCATAGAGAAACTATTTGTGGTTAAGATAGACCATAAGAACCTTACAGGATTCCTAATAATAAAGAAACTCAACTAAAGACAGGTTAGATAGGTGGAAATGCTTATAAAATACCATTTCGAAATTCAGTATACCAAGGGTATAGATAATACACAAGTAGATACTCTAAGCAGAAAGGCTAAACTACAAAGTAGTAAAAAGCTATTAGGAGCTTTATTATAAAAGGATTAGGACGGATTAATTAGGTATAATTATCTAAAGATCGCAGCAACTAAGAAAAGTTAGATCTATAAGTTACTAGAGAGTAATTAGATATAGAAGATCTAAGAAGTATAGGTAGAGGATCCAGACTTAGAGCAATATAAAAATAGAGAAGTAACGTATATACCTAAGTCTATCGCAGAAGAGTTTATTAAGGAATTCCACAAGGGAATAACACAAGGACATAACGGAGCTACAGGCTTAGTATTAAGACTTTAAAAGGAGTACGTTATTCTAGGAATCTAGGGACTAGTAAGATAAGTTATAAAGAAATATTTAAATTGCTAAAGAAATAAACCGACGAGGTATAAGCTATATAGAGGGCTACAACCTATTAAGATACCAGGAAGACCATAGGAGGTTATATTATAGGACTTTATTATTAAGTTACCAAAGTTAAGAGATCCTATTATAGGACAAGATTATAACGCGATTTTAGTAATAGTGGACAAGCTAATAAAGTGGGGATACTTTATAGTATATATAAAAGAGATATTAGCAGAAGATGTCGCTAGAATCTATATAAAGGAAGTATTCGCAAGACATAGAGCACCAGATAAGATTATATTGGATAGAGATTTAAGATTTATAGCAGCATTTTAGGAAGTGTTTCTGGCAGAATAAGGAGTTCGCGCAGTAATATCTACAGTATATTATCCGCAGACGGACGGATAAATGGAAAGACTAAACTAGACACTAGAGTAGTATCTAAGGTATTATATTAATCACGTATAGAATAATTAGGTATTGTTATTACCAGTTATATAGTTTGCATACAATATAACACTATAAGAAGGAATGGGAATATTACCATTTAAGGCGAATTACGGGTATAAGCTAAGAACATCGTTATCGCTATATTAAGTAAAAAGGACGAGTAGCACAGCTAAATAAAGAATGGAGACGTTAATAAATCTTCATACAGACCTTAAAGAAACAGCTAAACTAGTATAAAAATAAATGAAAAGGTACTATAATACTAAGAGATCTAAGGGACCAGATCTTAAGGAGGGAGATAAAGTATAGCTACTACACAAAAATTTTAAGAGTTAACGACTAAGCAAGAAGTTGGACTATGTTAGACTAGGACCTTTTAAAGTTAAATAAAAAAATTTATTAGTTATGTATAAGTTAAACCTACTAGCTAAAATAAAAATCTACCCTATATAATACGTTACAATGCTAGAGCTAGTATATAGGAATATTAAGCCACCAGTCTATAAGGTAGACACGTATAGAGGATAAGAGGAAGATAAATAGCAAGTTTTAAAGATTATCAGTCACGAGGATATAGATAATGAAATATAATATAAAGTAAAGTGGATAGGTTATAGCGAGACTACCTAGGAACCACTAAGCAACCTAAGGAACGCTATAGGAAAGGTATAGAAGTATTAGAAGAAAGCAGGTTAGGTAATATTAATAAAGAAGAATCGCTAAAGAATAAGTCACCTAAAGGGGACCTAAGAGGAGCAATTGCTAAGCTACTTAGAGTTATTTCCCTTATAGGAGGAGAGCTAGTCCTTTTATTACCTAGCTTAAATAAACCCTATTGAACAAGTTTTTACTCCTTAGAACGGACCTTCTTACAGACATATTTAAGATAAAGAAGACGGGCAGAGGCCGATAAATAGGCTTTAAGGGCACGCTGTTAAGCAGCTATAGCCTTCTACTCCGCTTTTTGCAAATGATGAAGCTTATCTAAGGCGCTTAAAAGCTTACCGTTAAGCTTTATAGTGGCAGATTAAACACGAGACCCTATAATAAGTTACTTAGGGAACTTAAAGACTGTTAAGAGTTATAGGATATGTATACTTAGCGTTAGAAACAGAGCAAATATCACAGGATAATTAAATGTTTGCTTTAGTACACTCTAAGCAAGATAAGGGTTATCGAGACGAGGGACTCACTATTGCAATATATACTAACCCCGCTTTCACATAACAAGAATATGGAGATGATATTATCTTACCAAGCAACAGTATAGCAGCCACGGTGCGAGCACGACATTGCGCTTATAAAGAAGAAGAAGCTTTAGGTATAATAAGCAAGGATATTAACTAGACTAATTAAACGGACATTACACCTCTAGTGGACGACTTGGAGATATTAAGAATCTTTAAAGACAAAGATAAAGAGAAGGAAGATGGTATTACGGACGCTTTAAGTATAATATTATAACTACTTGGGGAAGAGTTGTAGGAAGCTAGTTAGTTAATACAGGCACAGTCTAGAATAGATCTAGTGGAACTATATAATAAGGAATGGTAAGCAAGTTATATAATGTTATACGCGGTATACGGAGTATATGTAGTGTATGTCTACGTATAACACGTATAACACGTACCTTACGTATAAGAGAGGATTTCTTAGGAGTATAGTTGTGTATTTAAAGGACCTTAGTCCCTACTATAGATAGTTCTCTCCTTATAGTAAATCTTAGAATACAATTGGAGTTAATCTATTAGGCAACCACTCCACTAGTTATTATTATGTTGTTGATTTGTTCTTACCTATATACCTAGCCTAATAATAGAACCCACCGTAGTCTAAGCTATAAGGTTCCATTACACTATTAAGTAGGCTGCTAAAGAGGTTAAATCTAATATAAAGCGCTGCTAAGGAAAATAATAAGTTATAGATACTTTAGAGGAGATAGTAGAGAAGGTAATTAAAGAAATAAGAGCTACTAGAGAGTTAATTGCCTAGAAGTCTCCTTAAAAGAGGGCCTCTATAGATTTTATTTAGGAGTTTAGTTACCTAGATCCTATAAAGTAGCTATTTATTTTATAAGCTTTTAAGACTAAATCTACTACTAGATTATTTCTTATAACAGCTAAAGCTATAGAGCTTTAGTAGAGCTTAATTAATAATATTTTAGCTAGTAGGGAGGACGCGTAGGAGAGCAAGATTTAGGTAAGATTTAAGTTGCTCTTTAATACCTTACTATATAGGCAATAAAGGAGCAGTATATAGAGGGAAATTATATAAATTTCTATAGTAAATCTACCAAATCTATGGTAGATTCTTAATTAATTAGCCTGCTAATTGCCTAGTAGTAACTCTTCTATATAACCTTTGCAATCTTATTTTGTCTTTAGTTTATAACTATATTGCTTTCTACCTCTATAAGCCTTATATCTCCCTTATCTATCTCCTTATCTTCTACTACTAGAAAGCTCTTTAGATTATCTAAATTATTTTAATTAATAAAGTTATAAATTGTAGTTAAGGCGTATACTATATCCACCTATATACTTAAAGGAAGATTGCTCCTACTGGCTTTAAAGTATTTAAACCATTTCTTAATGTTGGTTACACAGGGTGACTCACCAATAACGACTACTTGAGTAGGTTATAGTGATGTTGGTTAATATGCTTCTTATATTTGGAATAAGGAAGGGCGAGGAGCTTAAAACTCCTCGCTACGCTAGTGCCACGGCGTCACGTAACGACCGCTTGCCTAATTCCCAACACTAGCAACTCTTCTTTTGTGGTTGCTATCTATATACAAATACTGCTTAACTAGCGTAATAAATATCAATCCTCCTTACTTACTATTGCTATTGTAATATAAGTCTCGCTGTCCTAAAATTTGCCTTTTAGCACGTAGTGCTTTCTTACTTAGAGTCGCGGGTGGATATTATATTAGGGCCGCTAAGGCGCTAGTTATAAGCGAGCTAATAGCGATTTTCTATACTAGGTATAAAAAATCCTAATTAGCTGCTCTTAAATTGCTATACCTTCTACTCCCTTTTAACCTAACCTTTAACTTGTATACGTAGAGTATTTGTGTTAACGAACGTCTCTAGTGCCTTGTTTAGGTTTGCCTTTGTTATCGCATCTACTGGGTTGTCTTGGCTATTAATTTACTAGATCTTAAAGAGTTCTTAACGCTCGTAAGATTACTGAAGTGCTATAATATTAATTATAAGACGCTTCTCCTTTATGGTACCAAGCTTAACTAAACACTTATAGAGGGAGTATAAGTCGGTACACATAATTATAGAAATAGTAGGGAGTTTAAGCCAATCTATAATTATCTTAAGGGTAGTTCTAATTGTAATTGCTATATTAACTCCGCTAACCATTCCATATATCTCTAACGCTAGAACGCTTTAAGTAATATATTTACTCTTGGTTAAGCTCTAATGGATAAGGTTACTATAGATTATAAAGTTATTTTCTCCAGTAGATTTATTTATAATAATAATTTTATATTCTAGCTGGGAGCTAAATTTTTTATTATTTATAAACAATCTATTAATAAATACGAAGAGCTTAGTAGTAGGAAGGTTAATAGGCATATAGAGTAGTCCCTAATTAAGATGATTTATTTGCCAGTAAAAACGCTTATTTAGGGCAAGAATGTTATCCTTAGTTGGTTCCTGGTGTTAGATGGTAATAGAGAGATTAAATAAAGCCTTAGGTTAATAGATAGAAGCAATATAAGCTCCGTAAGCGCGTTGCTCTATATATCCTTGCTTTAAAGAATTAATGTTAATAATGTTAATCTTCTTACTTTAGCCCTTCTAGCGTAAAGCAATGGAATCCTCGTTTAGGGAGAGGATGCATCTATTAAAGAGTAATAGTATGGTTAAATTAAGCTTTTCCTTTGGCTTTGCTATAAGATTTGCCTTTACTAGCTTATCTTCTTTAAGAGCTAAGAATTGGTTATCTCCTAAGATAATTATATTATCGGTTTATATACCGACGATTCCAAACGGAGTTCCTATAGTTGTAATAAGGAAGTAGGGATTAAATATAAAAGTAGTTATTAAGAGCTTCTCTTTATGGTGCTTACTATAAGTAGCCTACTAATAAGTTCCTGCCTCTGCAATTCTATATAATGGCTTAAGTATAACCATAATTGTATCTTTGGGATATTGGTAGCGAATTTACTCTAAAAGGTATACTAATATTAAGCGCTAAAGGCGCGTTTTTAATTAGATATAGGCCTAAGTAATATCTTATAAATAAACCACTATTTTATTCTTTATTAAGGAGGGAGCTAGCGTAACAATAACTTACTAACTAGCTTGTTAAATTATAGGGGATTATATAAGAATTACTTCCTTACTATTATCGTTATAACCTTAAATAACCAGTCTTAACTTCTTAAATGGGGTATTAGTAGCTTTGCCCTTAATCTTATTAACTATTTTTAACTTAAAGATGCGAACTCCATTAAACTTAGTAGGGTTATACTTCTTAAATTTAAAGACTTCTCTTATAATAAGACCGTTAATCTCCTACTTATTAGATACTTAGAAAGGAGCTCCTAGAGTTATAATATAGCCTTTCTTTTAGAGCTGTTTTGCGAGCTTAAAGTCAGTCTTCTCTTTAGCTATTATAAAGGCTATTAATAACTTGTCTTTACTCTTAATAGCGGTAATAAATTACTCTTTAAAATTAATAAGGTGTTAGCAATTTTATAATCCCTTTAGGCGACCTCTACCGCGTTATAGTTGCGGCACATCTGCTATAATTATATTAGAATTATAGTCGCCTTCTAGAGTACGTTGATTATAGTTCTCCTCTAGGGTATCCTCTAAGGCATCCTATAAAGGCTCGGAACTATCGTTTCTATAGTAGGGCTTAATAACAGTTAAATGGAATTAAGTGGGTCTATAGGGTATCTAAAGAGTATAAGTCTAACTATTAATTGTAATAAGTGTTGGTAATATAAGGGGATATTATATAGCTACAATTCGTAGATAGTATGATAATGGTTAATTCTTTTTAATAGGAATGAGGAAAGGGGTAAGGAACTTAAGGTTCCTTCCTACGCTAGGGCCACGTTAGTATGTAACGGCAATATGCCTAGCGTGACGGCAGCTTGCCTTATTCCCAACACTAGCAACTCTTCTTTTTGTGGTTGCCATCTATATATATATAAATAGATAGGATGCGACAGTACCAGATAGTGTATAACAATACCAAATAATATGCGATAATATGCGACAATACGGCAGTTGGTAGAATTTGGCGGATAATATAAAGATAGGTAGGCTGCTAAGGCGCTAGTAATAAGCGAGCTAATAGCGATTTTCTATTCTAGGGATGGAAAATCCTGATTAGCTAGTTTAAGTTAGGGTCTATAGAATGTTATACTCCTACTCCCTTTTAACCTAACCTTTAACTTATATATATAGAGTGTTTGTGTTAATAAATATTTCTAGAGCCTTGTTTGGGTTTGCCTTCGTTATTATATCTGCTAGGTTATCTTAACTGTTAATCCATCAAATCTTAAAGAGTTTTTGCCGTTCGTAGGATTAATAAAGTGCTATAATATTGATTATAAGGCGCTTCTCCTTTGTAGTACCAAGCTTAACCAAGCACTTATAGAGGGAGTATGAATCGGTGCATACAATTATAGGGATAATAGGAAGTTCGAGTTAATCTATAATTATCTTTAGGGTAGTTCTAATTGCAATTACTATGTTAACTCCGCTGACTATTCTATATATCTCTGACGCTAGAACGCTTTAAGTGACGCGCTTACTCTTAGTTAAGCTCTAATGGATAAGATTGCTATAGATTATAAAGTCATTCTCTCCAGTAAATTTGTTTGTAATAATAATTTTATATCCTAACTAGGAGCTAAAATCTTTGTTATTTATAAACAATCTATTAACAAATACAAAGAGCTTAGCGGTAGGAAGATTAATAGGTACATAGAGTAGTCCCCAATTAAGATGGTTCATTTACCAGGAAAGATGTTTATTTAGGGCAAGAACGTCGTCCTTAGTTAGTTCCTGGTGTTAGGCGGTAATAGAGAGATTAAATAAAGCCTTAGGTTGACAGATAGAAGCAACATAAGCTTTATAAGCGCGTTGCTCTATATATCCTTGCTTTAGAGAATTAGCGTTAATAATATTGATCTTCTTACCTTAACCCTTCTAGCGCAAAGCAATAGAATCCTTGTTTAGGGAGAGGGTGCATCCATTAAAGAGTAATGGTATTGTTGAATTAAGCTTTTCCTTTAGCTTTGCTATAAGATTTGCCTTTACTAACTCATCTTCTTTAAGAGCTGAGAATTGGTCGTCTCCTAAGATAATTATATTATTAGTTTGTATACTGATGATTCCGAATAGAGTTCCTATAGTTGTAATTAGGAAGCATAGGTTGAATATAGAAGTAGTTATTAAAAGCTTCTCTTTATGGTGCTTACTGTAGGTAGCCTACCAATGGGTTCCTGCCTCTGTAATTCTATATAATGGCTTAAGCACAACTATAATTGTATCTTTGGGATATTAGTGACGAATTTGCTCTAGAAGGTATGCCAATATTAAGCGCTAAAGGTGCGTCTCTAATTGGGTATAGGCCTAAGTAATATCTTATAAATAAACCACTATTCTATTCTTTATTAAGGAGGGAGCTAGTGCAATAATAACTTGCTAACTAGCTCGTTGAATTGTAGGAGATTATATAAAAATTACCTCCTTACTATTATTATTATAACCTTAGATGATAAGCCTTGATTTTTTAAATAGGGCGTTAGTAGCTTTGCCTTTAATTTCGTTAATTATTCTTAATTTAAAGATGCGAACTTTATCGAACTTAGTAGGGTCATATTTCTTAAATTTAAAGACTCCTTTTGTGATAAGACTATCAATCTCCTACTTATTAGATGCTTGGAAAGGAGCTCCTAGAGTTATAATATAATCTTCCTTTTAGAGCTGTTTTGCGAGTTTAAAGTCAGCCTTCTTCTTAGCTGTTATAAAGGCTATTAACAGCTTAACTCTAGTCTTAATAGTGGTAATAAATTGCTCTTTAAAATCAATAAGATGTTGGTGATTTTGTAATCTCTTTAGGCGACCTCTACCGCGTCATAGTTGCGGCGTATCTACTATAATTATATTAGAATCGTGGTTGCCTTCTAGAGCACGTTAATTATGGCTCTCTTTTAGGGCATTTTCTGTGGTATTCTGCAAAGGCTTGGAACTGTTATCTTTATAGTAAGGCTTAATAACAGTTAAACGGAATTAAGTGGGTCTATAAGGCATCTAAATAGTGCAAGTCTGGCCATTAATTGCAATAAGTTAATATGGGCCTAACCATCC
>Ga0307507_10000422_pt1 | contig 88341 bp, 74 predicted proteins | sample 7_EM_MG_FD_207223 | JGI IMG/M metagenome (GOLD analysis project Ga0307507, IMG submission 207223) | Populus trichocarpa ectomycorrhiza microbial communities from riparian zone in the Pacific Northwest, United States - 7_EM | ecosystem: Host-associated > Plants > Roots > Unclassified | place...
AACGGCTCGGCTGGTCGGCCGAACGTGACGCGTCGAAGCGTCCCGGCTGGTCAGCCGGGGGCGGGCCGCCGAAGCGGGGCTCTTCGCCCGAAGGCGGGCCGCCGAAACGGCTCGGCTGGTCGGCCGAACGTGACGCGTCGAAGCGTCCCGGCTGGTCAGCCGGGGGCGAGCCGCCATATCTCGGCTGTTCGCCGGACGGCGGGCCGCCGTAGCGGGGCTGCTCGCTCGAAGACTGGCCACCGAACCGGCCCGTCTGCGGCACGCCCGACTGCTGTGACGTCTGCTGCGGGCCTGGGAGCTGTGTGCCTTGGGGCGGTGTGCCCGGAGGCTGTGCACCTGGAGGCTGCGCGCCGGGCGGTCGCGTGTCGAAGTCGAACTCGAATCCACGCTGGGACGGGACGCCGCGGCCGTTTCCAGCCGCCTGGCCTGCGCCGGCGCCCGTACCGGGAGTGCCGCCGGGGGCGGCCCCGGGGGCCGCCGCGGACGGCGCGCCGTATCCGTTCGAAGGCTCCTGCGGCGGTCGGCCGCTGCCGAGCTCGCGCGGGCCGCCGTAGTCCGGACGCGGCGGACGGTTCGTCGCCTCCTGGCTGTCCGGGGCTCCGCCATGCCGCCCCCGGGCCGGGAGCGGCGGGCCGTCTAATCGTTGCGGGCCGGGGAACTGGCCCGGGGGCTGGCCCGGACCTTGGCCCGGTCCCGGGCCCTGCCCCTGGCCCTGAGGGGCCTGGGCCGGTATCGGCGACGGGGGCAGCTGCGGCTGCTGACGCTGCTGGGGCGGCGGCGGAAGCTGCCTGGGCGGCTGCGGCTGCAACGGCTGCGGCTTCGGCTGCGGGTACGCAGGCTGCAGGGGCGAGACCGGCTGCTGCGGCTGCGGCGGCCGCGATTGCACGTGCTGCGGCTGTGACTGCGGCTGTGGCGGCTGAGGAGGCTGCGGGTCACGGCGGTACGCGGGCTGGAACGCGTCGTCGGACCGCGTCGGCCCAGGCCCGGCTCCCGGTCCGGGGACCGGGTTCGATCCCGACGCCCCCGACGCTCCCGCCTGCGAAGCCGCCGGGTCCGTCACAGGTTCCTGCTGCCAGGGCTGCTGGCGGTCCCAGGGGCGCTGCAACTGCTGCTGCCGCTGCCACTCCCGGTACGCCTCCGAGGCGTCGGGCCGGGGCTCGACTCTGTCCGCCGGGTCGCGTTCTGCGCCCTGGTACCAGCCGCGTTCGTCGCTCATCGGCTCGTATCCTTTCCGCGCGAGCCGGCGACCTCGGGCCTGACCCGGTCCGGGCCGACCTCGAAGACCGACTAACCGTTGTCTACACGTGCCAGTCGACTGTATCGGGTGTCCGGCTCGCCAGTCACTGTCGCTTCGCTCAGTCCGAACCTCCGGTGCAGCCGCCGCAGCCAAGCCGGGGCGTACCAGATCCGCTCGCCGAGCAGGCCGGTGACCGCCGGAACCAGCACTCCGCGTATCAGGGTAGCGTCAAGCAGCACCGCGAGACCCGCCCCGAGGCCGAGCATCTGCAGAAAGCTCACCGAGCTGGTGCCGAAGGCGAAGAAGGACACTGCCAGCAGCCCGGCCGCGGTGGACACGATCCGGCCGGTCCGGGCCAGCCCCTGGACCACCGCGGTCCGGGTGTCGGCGCCCTGGTCGTGCATCTCCTTGATCCGGCTGGTGAGGAAGACCTCGTAGTCCATCGACAGCCCGAAGGCGAGGCAGAGCAGGAGCACCGTCATCGACGTGTCCATCGGCCGCGCGGTCACGTCGAGCAGCGAGGCGAGGTGCCCGTCCTGGAAGATCCAGGTCATCACCCCGAGCGCGGCCGACAGGCTCAGGCCGTTGACCACGAAGGCCCGGACCGGCTGCACCACACTGCCGGTGAACAGGAACAACAGCACGAAGGTGGCCGCGACCACGATCACCAGCGCCCAGAGCAGATGGTCCGCGATCGAGCGTTTGGCGTCCACCAGCGCGGCGGTCCGCCCGCCGACCAGGCTGCTGACATGATCGGGTCCCGGCAGTGCCCTGATCTGCGTGACGAGCTGCTGCGCCGCGTTCGAGCTCGGGTCGGCGGTGATGACCACCGAGTAGCTCTGCGCACCGGCGCTGCCGAGTGCGGCGAGGCCCGGGTCGGCCGGGGCGGGGCGCCCGGCGGCGAAGGTGCCCGCGCTGCTGTCCACGCGCACCACGCCGCCGAGCCGGGACAGTTCCTGCGCATAGGCGGCGTTCGCCGCGGCCGAGTCGACCGGGGCGGTAGTGACCACCTGGATCGTCGTCGCCGCGTTCCCGGAGAAGTCGGCGGCGATGGCGTCGGAGACCTGACGCGTGGACATGCTCGGCCGCAGCACGGTCTGGTCCGGTGTGCCGAAGGTCACGCCCAGCAGCGGCGAGGCGGCCGCCAGAAGCACCGCGAGCACGGGCAGGGCCGCGAGCACCGGCCGCCGGGTCACCCCGCGCGCGATCCGCTCCCACAGCGCGGAGGCGGCGCCGCGCCCCGAGGTGGCCCACGGCAGCCGGCCCGCGTTGACCCGCGGCCCGAGCACGGACAGCAGCGCCGGGATCACGAACACGGTGCTGGCCGCGGCGATCAGCGCGACGCCGATCCCGGCGTAGGCGAAGGACTTCAGGAAGTACTGGGGAAAGATCAGCAGCGCGGTCAGCGCCACCGCGACGGTGGTCGCGGAGAACACGATGGTGCGTCCGGCGGTGGCGGTGGTGCTCACGACCGCCTCGCGCACGTCCTGCCCGGTGGCCAGCTGTTCGCGGAACCGGCTGACCATCAGCAGCGCGTAGTCGATGCCGAGGCCCAGTCCGAGCTGCGTGGTCAGGCTGATGGAGTACACGGACACGCTGGTGACGGAGCCGAGGATGAACAGCTCCGCGAAGACCGCGAGGATCGCGATGCCGCCGATGGCCAGTGGCAGCAGCGCGGCCACCACGCTGCCGAAGGCGAACAGCAGCAGCACCAGGATGAGCGGGACGGCTATCCCCTCGGCCAGCGCGAGGCTCTTCGCCACCTGGGCGTTGACCTGCACGTTGACCGCCGCGTCGCCGCCTGCCAGCACAGTGATCGCCGGGCTGCCCACGCCCGCCCCGGATCCGGTGTACGCCGCGATCAGCGCCTTGGTGCTGTCCGTGGCCTGCTTGTCGCTGCCCTTGACGTGCAGCAGCACCAGTGCCTGGGTCCCGTCCTTGGAGCGCAGTGCGGGGGCTTGGGTCGTCCAGTACGAGGTGACCCGGTCGATCGTCGCGGTGCGGGCGCTGAGCGAGTCGGTCAACTTCAGCCCCGCCGCGCTCACGTCCGGCGAGTCCACGGTCGAGCCCGCCGCGGCCCGGACCAGGAAGACCAGGTTGTCCTGCCCGCCGAACCGGGCGTTGATCTGGCTCGCGGCGCGGGCGGACTGGGAGTTCGGGTCGTCGAAGCCGCCGCCCTGCAGCTTTCCGAAGGCTCCGACGCCGATCACCGCTGCCGCTGCTAACAGAATGCCGGTGACGACCAGGACCAGCCGCGCCCGCCGATACACGAATTCTCCGAGCCTGTGAAGCATTGGTTCGCCCTCCAAGAAACGCCGCCCGCGGCCTGAACCGCCCTGCGCGGTCTGGACCCCTGCCCGCTGTTGCCGCACACTGATGTGTACGGCGTTAACTTCCCGTGGCCACACCGTACCGGCGCATGTAAACGCCGTCAACATCCCGGAGCGCCGCCCGCGACAGGCGACAATGAGGACCATGACCGCACGACCCACTGCCTCCTCGACCCCGAACAGTGCAACCGACCGCGCCGCCGAGAAAGTGGCAAAGACAGAGCACGCCTCGGCGGGCACTGCCAGCAGCAACACCGCACGAAGCCAGCCGGGCCGCGGCCGGTACCACCACGGCGATCTGGCCAATGCGCTGACCCAGGCCGGTGTCGGCCTGGCGCGCGAGGGCGGTCCGGACGCGGTGGTGCTGCGCGAGGCGGCGCGGCAGGTCGGAGTCTCACCGGCAGCCGCGTACCGGCACTTCACCGCGCACGACGACCTGCTGTACTCAGTCAAGCTGCAGGCCCAGCAGACCCTCGCGCACGCGATGCACGAGAGCCTCGGCGACTCCCCCGTGTCCGCCGACCCCGCCGCCGAGGCGGTGCGCCGGATGGCGGCCATCGGGCTGGGCTATCTGCGGTTCGCGCTCGACGAGCCGGGCCTGTTCCGCACCGCGTTCTGCCACGCCGAGCCGTCCGACCCGGGCGCGCTTGGCCCTCCGAACCACGACGAACCGCACTCGGTCGAGTACCTCCAGCGCTACCAGGCCTTCCAGATCCTCAGCGACACCCTCGACACGCTGGTCGAACTCGGCGTGCTGCCGCCCGAACGCCGTCCCAACGCCGAGATCCCGGCCTGGTCGGTCGTGCACGGGCTGGCGATGCTGCTGCTGGACGGCCCCTTGGGCATCGACGGCGTCGAGGAGCGCGAGGCGGTGATGAGGCTGACCGTCGACACGGTCATCAACGGCCTCATCCGGTGACCGTTCCGCCACGCCCGCACCGGTTCCGGCCCGCCGAACCTTACGATCTGACGCTATATCTGTCACACGCGGCCGGAGCGGCGATAATCCCGGGGTGGACACCGTCATACCGGGAACCCTGATCGCGGACCGCTACCGCCTCGTGCGGCCGCTCGGCGCGGGCAGCAGCGCGACGGTGTGGGAGGCGTCTGACACCGCACTGGACCGCACGGTCGCGCTCAAACTGCTGCACCGCTTCGCGCTCGCCAACCCCACCGAGCGGGAGCGGCTGCGCCGCGAGGCCCGCGCGCTGGCGAAGCTGGCGCATCCGCGGATCACCATCGTCTTCGACTATCTGGAGCAGCCCCAGCCGGACGGCACCCAGCAGCCGGTGCTGGTCACCGAACTGTTGGACGGCGCGACCCTGGCCGACCGGCTGCGCTCCGGGCCGCTGCCCCCCGCCGAGGCCGTCGCGGTGTGCGCGCAACTCGCGGACGCGCTGCGGGCCGCGCACCAGGCGGGCATCGTGCACCGCGACGTCAAGCCGGCCAACGTGGTGCTGACCCGGGGCGGGGTGAAGCTGCTCGACTTCGGCATCGCCCAGGCCGCGTCGGACACGAACCTGACCGGGAACCAGGCCATCGGCACCCCCGCGTGCATGGCCCCGGAGCAGCTGACCGGACGCGGCACCACCGCGGCCTCGGACGTGTACGCGCTGGGCTGCGTCATGTACTGGAGCCTCACCGGACGCCCGCCCTACGACACCTCCGACATCAACCAGGTCGCGTACTCGCACGTCTACGCCCCGGCGCCCCCGCTCAACGTCGTCGGCCTGCCCCCCGGCACCGCAGAGGTCTACCAGCAGTGCATGGCCAAGGACCCGGCGCAGCGCCCGACCGCGACGGAGGTGTACGGCCGGCTCGGCCAGGTCGCGGCGATGGCCATGCCCGTGCCCCTCGCGCACCAGACCATGATGATGCCCGCGTTCGACCTGCCGCCGGCCCAGCAGACCCAGCTGGTCGGGCGTCCCACGCCCGGGGGGCGTGGCAACGGCGGCAACGGCGAGCGGGGCAGCAACCGCAGTGGCCCGGGCGGCCGTCCGCCCGCGCGGCCGCGCACCACCTCCGGGCTCAGGATCCTGATCAGCGTGCTGCTCATCGCGGCCGTGGCCGCCATCGCCACGTCGCTCACGCTGATGAAGACGGCCGCGCCCACGAACACCGCCGGCAACAGACCCTCCACCCCGGCGACCAGCGCCGCCGCCTCCAGCCCCGCCGCCTCGCCGTCCCCGTCGCCGAGCCCCTCCCCCAGCACCGCCCCCGCCTTCGGCGACCCGGCCGCCGACCCGATCGCGTACCTGGAGGCGATGCGCGGGCAGATCACCGGCCTCATCGCCCAGGGCCAGGACACCCTGGACCCGAACACCGGCCAGGACCTGCAGAACTCGCTGGCCGACGTCGAGAACGCGATCACCAGTGCGCAGAACAACAAGAGCAACCGCCAGCTGCGCGCCGTCCAGAACAAGATCGGCGGCGTCCAGCAGAAGATCCAGGGCGACTTCGACAACGGCGACATCTCCCAGGCCGCGGGCAACCAGCTCGTCGGCGAGCTGCAGAACCTCTCCGACAACCTGCAGCTCAACTGATCGGGTCACGACCCGGGCCGCCGGTTGCCGATAGGGTGGCCGCCGGTGTGAGGCGACCGGCCTCGGGAGCTGACGGGACGACAGACCTCGCATGAGTACCTCCGGGGGTAGCCGGGCGATCGTGGCGGCGCTGGGCTCGAACCTGGCGATCGCCGTGTCGAAGCTGGTGGCGTTCGCGTTCAGCGGCTCCTCGTCGATGCTCGCGGAGGGCATTCACTCGATCGCCGACTCCGGCAACCAGGTGCTGCTGCTCGTCGGCGGCAAACGGGCCGGGCGCGAGGCCACCGACGAACACCCCTTCGGCTACGGCCGCGAGCGGTACGTCTACGGCTTCCTCGTCTCGATCGTGCTGTTCAGCCTCGGCGGCCTGTTCGCGGTCTACGAGGGCGTGGAGAAGATCGCCCACCCGCACACGCTGGAGAACTGGGCCTGGCCGGTCGGCGTGCTGTTCTTCGCGGTGATTGCCGAAGGCTTCTCTTTCCGCACCGCGATGGCCGAGTCCAACGAGGAGCGCGGCGAGCAGACCTGGGTGCAGTTCATCCGGCACGCCAAGGCCCCGGAGCTGCCGGTGGTGCTGCTCGAGGACCTCGGCGCGCTGATCGGCCTGGTGCTCGCCTTCTTCGGCGTGCTGCTGGCCCTGGCCACGCACAGCGGCGTCTGGGACGGGGTCGCCACCCTGGCGATCGGCCTGCTGCTGGGCACGGCGGCGCTGGTGCTCGGCATCGAGACCAAGAGCCTGCTGCTCGGCGAGGGCGCGAGCGCCGAGGACGTGCGCCTGATCCGGGCCGCGCTGGTGGACGGCGCCGTGGTCAACTCGGTGATCCACATGCGCACGATGCACCTGGGCCCGGACGAGCTGCTGGTCGCGGCGAAGATCGCGGTGGACCACGACGACACGGCGCTGGAGGTGGCGCGGGCCATCGACGCTGCCGAGGGCCGGGTGCGCGCGGCGGTGCCGATCGCGCGGGTCATCTACCTGGAGCCGGACATCCGCCGCCCGAAGACAGAGGCACCGGTGCAGGGTGAGGCGCAGGCGCCGGCTCCGACTCCGGCCGAGGCCCCGTCAGAGGGCTGATACCGGGGCGGACTCGGATTCGGGTATGGATTCCGGCTCGGGCTCGGCGCGCGGGCGCGGAGCGAAGACTCCCGTCACGACCGACATCGTCTCGTCGATCTCGAGCAGCGCGGCTCTGACTCGTCCCTGCGCCCCGACCGCTTCAGCGTCGTTCTCAGCGTCGTCCTCGGTGTCTTCAACGAACTGCGGCCGCTGATATCCGGCTCCGGGACGGCGGCCGAGCGCACGTCTGGCCCCGACCACGTTTCCGGTGACCGCGCCGGCCAGCCCGGCGGTCGGGCGGTCGGTGAGGACCTCGCCCAGACGCGCAGCCTCCTGCACCAGGACCCGAGTCGGCTCGCCGCACCGCCGCACGGCGTCGATCGCGTCCGCGAGGTGCGCGGAGTCCAGGTCCAGTCGTCCGGCGCCGAAGCGGCTCAGCAGCCGATGCCGGGGCAGGCGGTGCAGGAACAGCCGGTGCGCCCGGATCGGGGCGGCCACCTGGCCGAGTTGTTCGAGGTCGTATTCGAAGCGGGCGCCGAGATCGCTCAGCCGCTCCGGTTCGCGCCGAACCGCCGCGAGCAGGTCGGTGAGCGTCGCCAACGCGTCCGCGATCCGGCGACGCACCACCTTGTTCGTCTGCACCGGCAGCACCAGCCAGGAGACCAGGACACCGATCGCCGCCCCGACCAGGATCTCCTCCAGCCGGGTCAGCAGCAGGCTGGTGCTGGTCTCGCCGAAGTAGCCCTGCAACAGCGAGAGCACCGCCGTGACGCACCCGGCCCAGTACGCGTAGCTGAGCGAACGCAGCCAGTTGGCGACGGCGAGCACCACGAAGATCAGCACCACCGACCGGGCGTCATGCGGCCCGAACAACCCGGCGAGCAGCGTGGCCACCACGGTGCCGAAGGCCGCCCCTGCGATACGCAGCAGGCTCTTGTACACGACGTCGCCCCGGCCCCGGTTCCCGCTGCACACGATGAAGGCCGTGAGCACCATCCAGGTCCATCGAGGGGTGAAGGCGTACCTGCCGATCACGAAGGCCGCGCCGAGGGCCAGACCCATCTGTATCGCCATCCGCGTGCCGGCCGGAGGACGCAGTGACGAGCTGGGCTTGGCAACGGCTGCGGAGTCGGCGGCTGCGTGAGTCTGCGCCTCCGCCTTCACCGGCAGGAAGCCGGTGTGGTGTGCGGCCAACTGCACGACGGACACCCAGAACCAGGCGATGACGGCGATCGCCGCCGACCACAGCGTCGCGCCGTGCCCCGGCGGCAGCGGTACAGGTGTGACCAGGATCGCGATGAAGGGCAGCGCGACGAGGGTGCCGGCCTTCGCGATCCGCCGGCCGAAGCGGCGCAGCCAGATCGACAGGACGACGGCGAGGACGAACAGCGGGTCGCCGACGTTCGGGTGCTGGATCATCAGCCGGCCGATCTCGGCGGCCGCGACGCCGATCACCGGCAGCACGACGAGGCCGATCAGACGGGCTTTCAGATCTGCCGAGCGCTGGGTGCGGGCGAGGGTCAGCGTGAGCACCACGGCCAGCAGCGGTGCGTCGACGTTGAGGTGCGCGGCGTTCTCCAGCCAGAGCCCGCAGCCGAAGCTGAGCAGGACCGCGACGATCGAGACGGCCGCCGTCCTCAGCTCGACACTCTGACGGCTTGCGTACGATCTCAAGCCCATTCTCCGACACCCCCGCAGGCAGACTCGGAATGCTGTCACCCAGATAGTACGTGATAGCTTAATAATATGGCCAGCTCATGGGAGAACCTCCAAGCCCAGCCCCTGATCGAGACCGCGGCGGAGATCCGGCGCGGGGCCACCCGGCTGGCGCGGCGGCTGCGGGCCGAGCGCTCCGCCGACGCGCTGAGCGTGAACAAGCTCAGCGTGCTGAGCCACCTGTACCGCAACGGCCCGACCACCCCGGGCCGGCTCGCCACCGCCGAGCATCAGCGCCCGCAGTCGCTGACCAGGGTCTTCGCGGAGCTCGAGCAGGCGGGGTTGATCGTGCGCTCAAGCGGTTCCCAGGACCGCCGCCAAGCCGTCCTCACGCTCACCGCCGAGGGATTGCGCGCGCTGGCCGACGACATGGCCGAGCGGGACACGTGGCTGGCCGAGGCGCTGGCCGGGCTGAGCGAGACCGAGCGGGAGCTGCTGCGGATCGCCGGACGGCTGATGGACCGCCTAGCCGAAGCCGAGCCGCGCTGAGCCCGCGGCTAGGGCAGGCTGTCCCCATGGGAACGATGACGAGAGATGAAGCGATCAGCTTCCTGGCCGCAGGCACCCGCACTGGAAAGCTGGCCACCGCGTCGGCCGTCGGCGTGCCGCACGTGACGCCGGTCTGGTTCGTAGTGGACGGCGACGACCTGGTCTTCACGACGCACAGCACGTCGGTCAAGGGACGGCACCTCACGGCGAATCCGCGCGCGGCGCTGGCGGTGGACCTCTCGGAGTACCCGTACGACTTCGTCGCGGTGCGCGGTGCGGTGACGCTCAGCACCGAGGCGGACGAGCTGTTGACCTGGGCCACCCGGATCGCCGAGCGCTATGTGCCGGCCGGGCGTGCGGAGGAGTACGGCCGCCGCAACGGCAGCGAGGGCGAGCTGCTGTGTCGGCTCAAGCTCGACCGCGTCGTCGGTGTCGCCGACATCGCGCTCTAGTGCCGCGGCACTCGGCCGCTCAACTTTCCGGGGCCGGCCCGTCCTGGCAGCGCGGGCACCAGTAGGTGATCCGCGCCTCCCCGGCCGGCCCCTGTTCCGCCGCGCGGACAATCGTCCCGCAGCGCAGACACGGTAGTCGGGCGCGGTCGTAGACCCAGTGTGTACGGCCGCGCCGCATGTCGCCGGTGGTGATGTGCCCGTGGCGGTCCTTGTTGGCGTCGAGGAGCCGGTGCGCCAGTTCGACGGCACGCTGCGGCTGGTTGAGCTCGCGGACCGGCGTCCAGGGCGTCACGCCGCGCAGGAAGCACAGCTCCGACTTGTAGACGTTCCCGATCCCGGCGAGATTGTGCTGGTCGAGCAGGGCCTCGCCGATCGGCCGGTCCGGCTGGGCGAGCAGCCTGTGCACCGCCTTGACCGGATCCCAGTCCGGGCCGAGCAGATCGGGGCCGAGCCGCCCGACGACGGACTCCTCGCGGGCGGTCTGCAGCAGGTCGAGCACGGGCAGCCGGTAGCCGACGGCCGTGCTGGCGGCGGTGCCCAGCACGGCGCGGATCTGGTGGCCGGGCCCTCCGGTCCAGCGCTGCCCCACCGGATAGATCCGCCAGACGCCGTCCATCCGCAGATGGGAGTGCAGGGTCCAGCCGCCGTCGATGCGGAAGAGCAGGTGCTTGCCGCGCGGGACGACCTCATCGACCCGGCGGCCGGTCAGGTCGGCGGTGGCGAACTTGGGCACCCGCAGGTCGAAGCGGACGAGCACGGACCCGGCCAGCGCGTCACGCAGGTGGCGGGCGGCCAGCCAGATCGTGTCTCCTTCAGGCACAGGTCCATCATGCCGCCCCGTGCGTACTTTCGTTCACCGTGCATCGCGCTACGCCGTCGTGGCTACAACAGGGTGGATCCGGGGTCGGCGGCCTCTGCACCAGTGTCAGAGTCGGCAAACGCCCATCCGGACCACTGCTGCACCGTCACCTCGATGACCGGCCCGTTCGGCGGGTTCTGCGCGTACCAGGGGTACCGATCCAGCAGCCCCTCCCGCACCGTCCCCGGTACGTCTTCCGGCTCGACCACCCGTGCCGTCCCGTCGGCCCGCGCCCACCACAGCCGTGACCAATCGGCCTCGTAGTGCTGGGCGAGGAGGCAGACCCGCGGGTTCGCGGCGATATTTCGCAGCCGCTTCAGATCCCGCGAGCGCTTGGGCTTGTCGTCGATCGCGATGAGGACCAGGTCGCCGGACACCAGGAAGGTGACGGGCACGAGGTGCGTCGCACCGGCGACGTCGGCCGTGCCGAGTACGGCTACCGGGCTCCGCACGAAGCGGGCGCGGGATTCGGCGGTGGAGAGCTTCACGGCTCGACGCTACGTCCGCCGGGTCTCGCGCACGAGCGCGTCCACCGTTCGACCCCTGGAATTCGGCGGCGGCCGGGTGCACGCTGGTCTCGAAGGGAAGGCAGGTGAGACGGCGATGTACACGATCGTCGGCTGGCACAGCGAGCTGACCTTCCGGGAGGACGGTCCCAAGACCAGGGCCACCGCGCTGCTGCGGCTCCCCGACGGCACTGAGCTGCGCGCGCACGGCCACGCGAGCAAGCACCCGAACGACCCGATACAGACCCGGGTCGGCGAGGAGCTGGCGGCTGCCCGCGCGCTCAACGACCTGGCCCGGCAGCTGCTGGCGCGGGCGAGCGAGCACATCGAGTCGGCCACGCACCATCCGGCGCACCCCTCGTTGTAGCCGCAGCCGCACAGCGCAGGACAGCACTCAGGCGTAGTGAGACGTAGTGAGGCACCGCGTTAAGACACAGCCAGGCCCGGCAGCGGATGATTCGCTGCCGGGCCTGGCCTCAGTCGTCGCCCTGGTCGTTCATTTACGCGCCGGTCCCCATGCACTCCGCTGTGCCAATGTCCTGGCCGGGGAGGGGCCTTGCCCCGGGTCCGCTTCGGGGTAGGTGCCCGCCCCGGCCAGGAGCGTGGGGGTGGGGGTGGCGCTTCGTCTGGGTGGCGGCCGGTGGGCTACTTCGGTTGCTGGGAAGCAGCCCGCCGACCCGCCGTCGTGTTTACCAGTGAACCTTCTTCGGGTGCTTGCGCATCGTCATGGTGGGCGTCGGAGTCGCACCGGTGGTGGCCGTGGCGGCCGGCGTGGTCGCGGTCCCGGCTGCGGGGGTCGTGGCTCCCGCGGCGGCGGTCGGCGGGGTCTGGCCGAGCGGCACCATGACCGCCGCGGTGACCACGCCGGCACCGTTGGTCGTCAGCGCGATCGGGTTCGGCATGTTCAGCAGTCCCTGGCAGTTCAGGTTGGTGAAGGACTGGTTGGCGCGCATCGCCAGGAAGGTGAACAGGTTCGTGGCCATCGCCGCGTCCACCGAGGGGGCGTTCTGGAACATGGCCATGTCCTTGAACACCCGGGCGATGCCGGCCGGGTTGCCGAACAGGTTCGTGCAGTAGGTCGCGCCGCTGCCGGCGTCGGCGCCCGCGGCGCCGATCGGGAGCTGGTTGACCTGGAGCCGGTACGCGTTGGCCTTGTTCTGGTCCGCGTTGGCGTTGTTCAGGACCATCGGGTCGGTGAGCGGCACGATGGCGATCGGGGCCGCCGCGTTGGCTGCGGCCGACAGCTCGTCGAGCGGGAGGGCCGAGGTGGCCTGCCCGTCGCTGGACTGGTTGGGCCGGGTGAACGGGGTGCAGCCGAGGGCCGGGTCGACGAACTTGGTCAGCAGCAGGTTGTCACTGCCGTTGGCCAGGTCGGTGGTGTTCTGCAGCGCGGCCATCGAGGCGGCGTTCATCTGGGCGATCTGCCCGTTCGCGGTGGCCAGGTAGTGGGTGACCACGTTGTCGCTCTGGTCCTGGTCGACCAGGGAGAAGTCCCGGGTCGTCGGGCAGGGCAGCCCGTCCGTGGCAGTACCGGCCGCGGGGACCTGCAGCATGTTCGCGGCGATCGCCTGGTTGGCCGCGGTGAAGAAGCCCTGGCCGTTGCAGGAGGCGAACTGTCCGAAGATGGAGCCCTGCACGCCGTTGACGCAGTTGCCCTGGGCGAGGCTGGTCGTCCCGTTCGCGGCCTGCAGCGTCAGGTTGGTGCCGTTGAAGCCGAACCAGAGGCCGACGGTCGAACCGGCCGGAACCTGGGCCGCCACGGTCGGCGCGGCGGGCTGGGTGCCCTGATCGATGACCAGCGGATCGTAGAGCGTGAGCTGCCCGGCAGCGGTGAGGATCGCGCCCTCCACGAATGCGGACTGTCCCGCGTTCGCCTCGTTGCACGGGCCCATCGCCTTGTCGGTCGCCACCAGCTGGTACGGCGTGGCCAGGCCCGCGGCGGTCAGCGGGTCGGCCGGCACGATCAGGGTGCAGTTCGGGTTCGGCGTCGCCGCGGCAGCCGCCGCGGACGTCGTCGCCGCCGCAGTGGTCGACGCGCAGGCCGCCGCAGTGGTCGTCGTCGCAGCAGCCGCGGTGGTCGTGGTGGTGCCCGCGCCTGCAGCCGCTGTGGTGGTGGTGCCCGCGCCTGCGGCCGCGGTGGTCGTGGTTCCCGCTCCGGCTCCGGCAGCGGCCGAGGTGGTCGCGGCCCCCGCCGCCGCGCTCGTGGTCGCTCCGGCGCCGGCGGCGGCCGTCTGGGTGTTGTGGTTGTGGTAGGTGAGCATGCGGTTCGACGCACCGTTCACCGTCTGCACGTTGGCGGCGCCGTTACCGGCGGCGGCTGCGCTCGACGAGGTGCCCGCCGCCGGAGCGGCGGCGCCCGTGGTCGTCCCGGCAGCCGGGACACACGCGGGAAGTCCGGTGTTCCTGTGGTGATGCGGCGCGGCCATGGCCACACCGACCACGGCGATCAGCACCACCGGTGTGCCGACCGCGATCCACCCCAGTTTGCGCGCTCGCCAGCCTTTCAGCTGCTTGCGGGCCTGTGCGGACTCGGACCTGGTCGGCCGCCGCAGCGGGTCCGGCTGGTTTCGTCCTCTGCCATCTCTGCCATGCGAACTGGTCGCGGACATCCCTGCTCCTTTGCGAAACAAGCCGACCCGGTGGAGGCGGGCAGACCGAGCGGTGTATCCCTCGCGGCAGCCGGAGTTCGGCCGGCCCGCAGCGGTGGGCACCGGTGGTGTGTGGGTTCCAAGGCGACGTCGGTGGGCCTACACGGCAGCAACCGCAAAGCGGTTCAACCGCGTCTTGGCCCGGCTCCGCGCACAGGCCCGCCGTGTGGGTAAAGATGGGGGAATGGACGATATTGACGCCGCACGCGCAGATCGTCGCCTGCTGCGAACACTGATTGAGGAGGTCACGGCCGCGGACGGGCGGCGGTACGGCGTCACGGACGACGGCGGACGTCCGATGCATTGCGCGAAAATCATCGAGACCGGTCCCTCCTCCTACCTGGCCGTGTATCACCACGGAGCTGCGGACGGCCGGTTCCACGTCTCCCTGGCCGCCTCTTCGGACCTGCTGTCCTGGGAGCAGATACGGGAATTCGGGCCGGGCGGTTCGCAGCCGACGCTGTTCGCGGTGCCCGGGGGCGGCTATCTGGTGGCGTGGGAGCAGGACCCCCGCAATCACATCGAGCTGCGCTACTACGCCTCCCAGGACACCTTGTACAACGGGCCTCCACAGCGGCGATTCCGTGCCCGGCGCAGCCTTTCGCGCTGCGCGGAGGGGACGCCGAACGTCTACTCCGTCCAGCTCGCTCCCGATATCGAGCACTCGGTCATCACCCTCGGCGGGCACTACTGGTGGAAGTGCGACACGGACCGGCAGCTGCGCGCCACGCTGACCGGCTTCCGGCGGTGGCGGGCCGTGCCGAGGCCTGAGGTCGACTCGGCGGTGTTGCGCTGGGGGGTCCGCGGCAATATCGGCGGACGGGATCCGATCACCTTTCTCGGGCATGAGTACGCGGTGATCGAGGGGCAGTTCGTCAAGGGCGACTTCGGGACGTGGCGCACGTTCGTGTACGACTACGCCGACGGGACCGCCGAGCCCGCCGAGATCCGCACCGAGCGGGGCAGCACGGCGTTCGCGAACCCGCATATCACGGCGCTGACGGCGCCGGACGGGCGGCGGGCCGTGGCGGTGACCCTGTTCATACCCGGAGAGGGGATGGCCCCGGGCGAGGGCGGCGAGCTGATCTACTGGCGGGCGTACTGAGCGCGGCGCCGGATAGATTGCGACTGGTTTATTAGCTCACTGACGCCGACGCCGACAGCAGGCGCTCGATGCCGTCCGGGGACAGCAGATGGCGGGCGGCGAGGCGGGCCGCGCCCTCGACCCCGGCGCGCTCGCCCAGCGCGGAGGTCTCGATGGCCAGGGTGCGGGTCGCCAGCGGCAGCGCCCTGCGGTATATCACGCCGCGGATATCCGCCAGCAGGTCCTCGTGCAGCTGGGCGATGCTCCCGCCGAGCACGATCGCGTCCGGGTTGTGGAAGCTGACCAGGGCGGCCAGCACCTCGCCGATCTGCTGCCCGGCCAGCCGCACCCGGCGGCGGGCCACCGGATTGCCCTCGGAGACCAGGCGCACCACGTCGCGTCCCGCGGCGGCCGGCAGTCCCTCCGCGCGTAAGGCCTTTGCGATGGCGGCGCCAGATGCGACCGCCTCGACGCAGCCTGAGTTCCCGCAGTGGCAGAGCACGTCCTCGTGTCCGGGCAGCCGGATGTGCCCGATGTCGCCGGCCGCACCCGACGCGCCCCGGTGCAGGACGCCGTTGGAGACGATGCCGCAACCGATGCCAGTTCCTACCTTGACGTAGAGGAGGTGTTTGGTGTCCCGGCGATGGCTGTACTCGCCGAACGCCATCATGTTCACATCGTTGTCTACGAGCACTGTCGCATCGGAAAGGTCGGCGAAGAAGTCCGGGATCCGGTAGCCGTCCCACCCCTGCATGATCGGCGGCCGGATGACCGTGCCCGTCTCGGCCTCCACCGGTCCCGGCACGCCAATGCTGAACGCGCGCAGGTGCGTCTCGGGGCGTCCTGCCTGCACCAACAACTCGATGCAAAGCCGGTGCACGCCGGTCAGCGTGAGCCGCGGCCCGTCGTTGATGTCGATCTCGCGGACGGCCTCGGCCAGCGGGACGCCGCCCAGCGTGGTCAGGGCGAGCCGGCAGTGCGTGGCGCCGAGGTCGACCGCGCAGATGAGCGTGTCCTCGGCGAGCTGAAGGGCCAGCGGCGGGCGGCCGCGCTCGGTGGCCACCGGCTCGGTCTCGACCAGCAGGCCGTGCGAGATCAGCAGGTCGACCCGCTGGGCCACCGCCGCCCTGGACAGACCGGTGGCCTGGGCCAGCCGGCTGCGCCTGGTCGCCGTCCCGTCCGCGACCAGGCAGGCCAGTTCGCTGAGCGCGGCCAAGTGCCGTCCGCCGAGGCTGCTCATGAGGCTCCTGACGCTCTTATTTATGACGGAAGTTAGCTTAATTGGTGCTGTTGTCAACGTAAAGAGGCGGGATTAGCGTACGAGTTGGCCCAATGGAAGTTCGTGGAGGTCGTGATGGTCGAAGCGCCGCTGCGGGTGGCGATCGCGGGTGCGGGCATGATCGCCCGGCTGCACCTGGACGCCGCCCGGCGGGCCGGGGCGCGGGTCGTCGGCCTCTGCGCGTCCACGCCCGAGCGCGGAAAGGCGGCGGCCGAGCGCTTCGGAGTCGAGCGGGCCTACGAGTCGGCGCAGGAACTGGCCGCCGCGGACGGCGTGGACGTGGTGCACATCTGCACGCCGAACTCCTCGCACTACGCGCTGGCCGACCTGGCGCTGCGGTCCGGAAAGCACGTGGTCTGCGAGAAGCCGCTGGCGACGAACGTCCGGGACGCCGACGCACTGGTGCGCACGGCCCGAGACAGCGGCCTGATCGGCGCGGTCCCGTTCGTGTACCGGTACCACCCGATGGCTACTGAAGCACGGGCACGCGTGCAGCGTGGGGATCTGGGAGCGGTACGCCTGATCCACGGGCACTACCTGCAGGACTGGCTTTCCGGGGCGGCCGACAACAACTGGCGGGTGGATCCGGCACTCGGCGGCCCGTCGCGGGCCTTCGCCGACATCGGCTCGCACTGGTGCGACCTGGTGGAGTGGGTCACCGGGCACCGCATCAGCGAGCTGATCGGGGAGACGCAGACCGTGCTGGCGCAGCGGGCCGTCAAGTCGGCCGAGACCTTCTCGGTCCCGGCTGCGGATGGCGGCGACCCGGGCAAGTTGGTCGACGTGGACACCGAGGACGCGGTGCAGGTGCTGTTCCGCACGGACCGGGGAGCGGCGGGGACGCTGACCGTCTCGCAGGTCTCCCCCGGGCGCAAGAACCGCCTGTGGTTCGAGGTGGACGGGGCCGCCGCGAGCGTCGGCTTCGACCAGGAGAACCCGGAGTCGCTGTTCTTCGGGTCGCGGGCCGGGAACGCCGACCTGTTACGCGATCCGGCGCTGCTGTCCCCCGAGGCCGCGCGACTCAGTGTTCTGCCGGCGGGGCATCCGATGGGGTATGCGGACTGCTTCGCCGGATTCGTGGCGCAGGTGTACGACGCGGTGCGAGTGAAAGATGCATCAGGGGAAGAAGACACTACTTACCCCTGGGGGTTTCCGAGCTTCGCCGACGCCGCGCGCGGCGTGCGGCTGACCGAGGCGGTTCTGTCCTCCGCCCGGTCCCGGTCCTGGATCGAGGTGTCCTGAAGTGAAGTTGGGCTTTCTGACCGCCTGCCTGCCGCAGTTGCCGCTGGCCTCGATCGTCTCTTGGGCGGCCGGGCACGGCTACGAGGCGCTGGAGGTGGCGACCTGGCCGTCCACCGGGTCGCGGGACTTCGAGGCCAGCCATATCGACGTGGCGGACTTCGGCAAGCGCGAGGCCGAGGCGGTGCGCACGCTGTTCGAGGAGAACAGCCTGGTCATCTCGGCGCTGGCCTACTACGAGAACAACCTGCACCCGCACGAGCGCCGCCGGCTGCAGATCGCGGACCACGTGCGCCGGAACGTGGACGCGGCGCAGCTGCTCGGCGTCCCGTTCGTCGGCACGTTCATCGGCCGCGACCCGAGCCTGTCGGTCAAGGAGAACGTCGCGCTGGCCGAAAGGGTGCTGCCGCCGCTGGTCGAGTACGCCGGGGAGCGCGGCGTGAAGCTCATCATCGAGAACTGCGTCATGGAGGGCTGGCACCCGGACGGCTACCCGGGCAACCTCGCCTACTCCCCCGAGCTGTGGGAGTGGATGTTCTCGCTGGGCTTCTACCTCAACTACGACCCCTCACACCTGCTGTGGCTCGGAATCGACCCGGTCGAGGCGCTGCGCCCGTACGTGGACCGGATCCCGCACGCGCAGGCCAAGGACGCGCAGCTCGATCCGCGGGCCCGGGTCCGCTACGGCTTCTTCGGCAGGACCCTGAGCCGGGAGGACCCGTGGGACGTGGGCTGGTGGCGCTATCGGGTGCCCGGCCTCGGCCAGGTGGACTGGCGCGGCGTGGTGGACGCCCTGTACGAGGGCGGATTCACCGGGGTGCTCTCGGTCGAGCACGAGGACCCGGTCTGGGGCGGCGACGAGACCCGGGTGAAGCAGGGCCTGGAGATCGCGCACCGGACGCTGCGGCCGCTGATCGTCGGATGACACGTGTGGGACGGATCCCGCTACACAGACCTCAGGAGGGTCGGGAACGATGACGAAACCGATCGGCGTACAGCTCTACTCCGCGCGCGAACACATGGCTGCGGACCGGGACGGCACGCTGCGCCGCATCGCCGGGATCGGATACCGCGCGGTCGAGCCGTACAACCCGGCCGACGACCCCAAGGGGTTCCGGCAGCTGGCCGACGAGCTGGGGCTCACCGTCTCCAGCGTGCACGCCGGCGCCATGCTGCGGGATCCCGAGCCGGGGCCGGTGTTCGAGGCCATCGCCGAGCTGGGCACCACGCTGGCGATCGTGCCCGCGGGCATCGCCGAGGAGGAGTTCACCACCCGCGACGGGATCGCGCGCGCCGCCGGGCTGCTCAACGACCTGTCGCAGCAGGCTGCGAGCCACGGGCTGCGGCTCGGCTACCACAACCACTGGTGGGAGATCGAGCCGGTCATCGACGGCGTACACGCGCTGGAGCTGATGGCGCAGCAGCTGGACCCCGCGATCTTCCTGGAGGTCGACACGTACTGGGCGGCCGTCGGCGGGGCGCAGGTGCCCGAACTGCTCGGCCGGCTCGGCGACCGGGTGCAGGCGCTGCACGTCAAGGACGGCCCGGTAGTCAAGGACGAGCCGCACACGGCGGTCGGCGGCGGCGTGATGCCGGTGCCCGAGATCCTGGCGGCGCGGCCCGAGGCGTGGCGGATCGTGGAGCTGGACAGCTGCGCGACCGACATCTTCGAGGCGCTGGCGCAGAGCCACGCCTACCTGACCGCGTACGCGGCGGCGGAGCCGGGCGCATGACCGGCGGGCCGGTCGGCGTCGCGCTGGTCGGGGCCGGAGTGATCAGCGCCGAGTACCTCAAGAACCTCACGACCTTCCCGGACCTGCGGGTGCTCGCCGTCGCGGACCTCGACGTCGAGCGCGCGGCCGCCGCGGCAGCGCAGTACGGGGTGCCGGCCTCCGGCGATCCGGAGTCGGTGCTGGCCATCCCCGAGGTGGAGCTGGTCGTCAACCTGACCACTCCGGCCGCGCACGCCGCGGTGGCGCTGGCCGCGCTGCGGGCAGGAAAGCACGTGTACGGCGAGAAGCCGCTCACCCTGGACCCGGTGGCCGGCGAGAAGCTACTGGCCGAGGCGCAGGAGCGCGGGCTGCGGATCGGCAACGCCCCGGACACCTTCCTCGGGGCGGGCATCCAGTCCGCGCAGCGCGCGGTGCGCTCCGGGGCGATCGGCACGCCGGTGGCCGCGAGCGTCGCGTTCCAGACCGCCGGACCGGAGTCCTGGCATCCGAGCCCCGAGTTCCTCTTCCAGGTCGGCGCGGGGCCGCTGTTCGACATCGGCCCGTACTACCTCACCGCGCTGGTCGCCCTGCTCGGCCCGGTGGCCCGGGTCGCGGCCGCGGCCCGGCAGGCGCGCCCGCGCCGGGCGATCGGCTCCGGGCCGAAGGCCGGGACCGTGTTCGACGTCGAGGTCCCGACGCACGTCATGGCCCTGATCGACTTCGAGTCCGGTCCGGGCGCCTCGGCCACCTTCAGCTTCGACTCCGCCCTGCGGCGCCAGCAGCTCGAGATCACCGGCACCGAGGGGACGCTGGCGGTGCCGGATCCGAACACGTTCACCGGTCCGGTGCTGGTGCGCGGCCCGAAGGACCAGGACTGGCGCGAGCTGCCGGTCTCCGGACCGAGCACCGGGCGCGGCCTCGGCGTGCTGGAACTCGCGCGGGCACTGCGCACCGGCGAGCCGCACCGGGCCAGCGGCGCGTTGGCGCAGCACGTCCTGGAGACGATGGCGACCATCATCGACGCGACGCAGAACGGCGAGTTCCGCTCTGTGGGCAGCACCGTGGCGGCGCCGCCGGGGCTGCCCGTCGGCTGGGATCCGCTGGCCCGGACGCTGGACTGACCGGCGGGGATATCAGCATCCTGTGTCTCGCTGGGACGGACAGTGGGCGCGCCCGGGGCGCGGGGTTGTGGCAGACTCCGTCCTCGGACGTGATCCACTCCGCCGGACGACCAGGACAGGAGTCCGCATGCCCACGACCGGTGCCCTGACCAACTGGGCCGGGAACATCGCCTTCTCGACGCAGCGGCTGCACCGCCCGGACTCGGTCGCCGAGTTGCGCAGGCTCGTCGGCTCCAGCGCCCGGGTCCGGGCGCTGGGCACCGCGCACTCCTTCAACCGGATCGCCGACACCCCGGGCGAGCTGGTCAGCGTGGCCGGGCTGCCGCGGATGATCGAGATCGACACGGCCAGCGCGACCGCGACCGTGTCGGCCGGGCTGCGGTACGCCGAGCTGGCCGAGTACCTGTACCGCGCGGGCTTCGCGCTGCCGAACCTCGCCTCGCTGCCGCACATCTCGATCGCGGGGGCCTGCGCCACCGGCACGCACGGCTCCGGGGACGGCAACGGCGGCCTGGCCACGGCGGTCTCCGGGCTGCGGATGGTCGGCCCGGAGGGCGACGTGACCGAGCTGGGCCGCCGGGACGACCCGGAGCGCTTCCCGGGGGCGGTGGTCGCCCTCGGCGCGCTCGGCGTGGTGACCAGCCTGACCCTGGACCTGGTGCCCGGCTTCGAGGTGGCCCAGTACGTCTACCCGGGCCTGGCCCTGGACCGGCTGGAGTCGGCGGACTTCGAGTCCGTGTTCGGCGCCGCGTACAGCGTCAGCGTGTTCACGAACTGGGCCGGCGGGGACGGGGCGGTCTGGCTCAAGGCGCGGGTCGACCCGGACTCGGCGACCGAGGTCCCGCCGGAGCACTGGCTCGGGGCGCACCTGGCCGAGGTGCCGCAGCACCCGGTGCCCGGCATGCCCGCCGAGTTCTGCACCCAGCAGGGCGGTGTGCCGGGACCCTGGCACGAGCGCCTGCCGCACTTCCGGCCGGACTTCACCCCGAGCAGCGGCGAGGAGTTGCAGTCGGAATATCTGCTGCCGCGCGCCGCCGCACAGCAGGCTGTCACCGCACTGCGCGGGCTGGCCGACCGGATCGCCCCGGTGCTGCAGATCTCCGAGATCCGCACGGTCGCGGCCGACGACCTGTGGCTGAGCCCGGCGTACGGCCGGGACAGCGTCGCCTTCCACTTCACCTGGGTCAAGGACACCGCTGCCGTCACCCCGGTGGTCACCGCCGTCGAGGAGGCACTGCTGCCGCTGGGCGCGCGTCCGCACTGGGGAAAGGTGTTCACCGCCGGCCCGGGAGCGGTAGCCTCGGGCTACGAATACGCGGGCGAGTTCCAGCGGCTGATGGCGGAGCAGGACCCGGGCGGCAAGTTCCGCAACGAGTACCTCGACGCCCTGTTCCCCCCTTTGAAGTAACCTCGGCCATCTGGGGGACAGATGGTTGAAAACTTTACTAAGTTGGCGTACTGTCGCCCCGAAGTTGAAGTTTGAACTTACTGCGGAGGCGACTGATGAGTACCACCACCACGGATATTCCCGGCTACGTCACGGGCAGCTGGACCATCGACCCCGTGCACTCGGACGTCTCGTTCGTCGTGCGGCACATGGTGGTCAGCAAGGTACGCGGCTCGTTCCGGACCTTCGAGGGCACCCTGGTGACCGGCGAGACCCCGGAGCAGAGCTCGGTCACCGCGAGCATCGCGATGGACTCGATCGACACCAACGACGAGCAGCGCAACGGGCACCTGCGCTCGGCCGACTTCTTCGAGGTGGAGAAGCACCCGACGATGACCTACCAGTCCACCGCGATCCGCCAGGACGGCGGCGACTGGCTGATCGACGGCGACCTGACCCTCAAGGGCGTCACCAAGCAGATCCCGCTGACGCTGGAGCTCAACGGCTTCGGACCGGACGCCTACGGCGGCTACCGGGCCGGCTTCTCCGCCAAGGGCGAGATCAACCGCAAGGACTTCGGCGTGAACTTCCACGTCGCGATGGAGAGCGGCGGCCTGCTCGTGGCCGACAAGGTCACCATCCTGCTCGAGATCGAGGCCATTCTGGACAAGCCCGCCGAGGGCTGATCCGGTGCGGACAGCGGGCCGTGCACATCGATCACGATGTGCGCGGCCCGACGTGTTTTACCGACCGTAGCTCTCCGGCGGGCTGGTCTCGTTGTGCGACGAGCCGTTGATGCCCGCGACGTTCCAGTAGTAGCCGGGGGGCGGGTCGTAGGGCCCCGCGGTCACGTTGCACGAGTTGCCGCCGCAGGACTTGGTCACCGTGGTGTAGGTCCAGCGGCCGGTGTTGAGCGTGAGCTTGATATCGGTGATGTCCTGGCCGGGCGGGGCGGTGAACGCGCCCTGGATGTAGAGCATCCCGTCGCTGCCCAGGCCGATGCACGACCGCTTGTCGATGCCGCCCGAGGTGGTGTTGTCCGAGCACTGCCACGAGATGTCGACCGGCGGCTTGCTCGTGGTCCTGACGGTGCTCGGGGCCGCGGGGCTGGTCGGCGGCTTGACCGGCGGGGGCGCGGCCGAGGGCGAGAGCGACGGGGCGTGCGGCGTGGGGCTGGCGCTCGGGCTCGCCGAGGCGCTCGCGCTGGCGGAGGCCGTGGCGGTGTCCGAGGGGAAGAGCTGCCCGACCCCGCTGAGGGTGATGCTCGCCGAGGGGGCGGTGACCGGCACGCTCGGATTGGCCGCCAGGGTCGCGTTGGGCCGCGGCCCGGAGCCGATCGAGGCGAACAGCAGCGTCAGCGTGAAGGCGAGCACCACGACCGTGACGACCGCGATCAGCTCCATCCGGCGCGGACCGGTAAGCGAGGCGCGCGCCGACCCCTCGGCCCCCGCCTCGACCGCGACCGCCGGAACCGGCAGTACCTGCACAACCGTTGCGTACTGGTCCGCCCCGGCCGCTTCGAGCGCCACCGGAACCGCGGGCGCCACGGTCCCCGGCGCGCCCTGGATCACCCAGGCCGGGATGGCCTCGAGCGTCGGGGCTATCTCACGCAGCAGGCTGGCCAGGTCCACCGCGCTGGGCCGGTGCTGCGGGTGCTTGTCCAGGCAGGCGGCCACCAGCAGCCACAGCGGGTCGGGCAGCGCGGGTATTCGCGGCGGCTGGCCCTCCCGGTGCAGCCGCAGCACCTCCTCGGGCGGCCCGGTGAACGGGGTGTGCCCGGCCAGCGTCTCGTAGAGCAGGACGCCGGTCGCGTACACGTCGGCGGCCGGAGTGCCGATCACCCCGAAGCCGATCTCGGGAGCCTGGTACTCCACCGGCATCGCGGAGTAGAAGGCCTGGCCGACCACGTCGGCCAGCGGGGTGACCCCGGCCGCGGCGGCCAGCGCGGACATGCCGAAGTCGGTCAGGCAGACCAGCAGCGAGCCCGCCTCGTCGTGCAGCGGCTCGAGCAGCACGTTCGAGGGCTTGACCCCGCCGTGCGAGACGTCGACCGCGTGCGCGGCGGCCAGCGCGTCGCAGAGCTGCGCCACCAGCAGCGCGGCGTGCGAGGGGGCGAGCACGCCCATCCGGTTCAGCAGGACCCGCAGATCCTCCCCCGGCACCGGCCGCATCACCAGGGCGATCTTGCCCTCGTGCGCCACGACCTCGTCCACCGCCACGATGTTCGGGTGGGCCAGCCGCCCCACCGAGTCCAGCAGGACGCGCAGTCCCTCGGCGGCCTCCGGACCGGAGGTCAGCTCCGGCCTCAGGATCTTGATCGCGTACTCCGCCGCGGTCTGCTGGTCCCGCACCAGCCAGACGGCGCCCACCGCGCCGGATCCCAGCTGGCCGAGCAGGTCGTAGCGTTCCGCGAACCGCCACTGTGCTTCTGACACGCAACGCTCCCACCGAGGTGATTGCCACGTCTCCGAGCGTGGTGACCCGACTGCGGCGCGGCCCCCCGGCTCGGGGACCACACCGCGAATTCGTGCATTCTATGGAAACGTGAGCCGTGCTCGGAAAGTGGCCGTCTAACTTTTCGGATAACTCTTCTGAATCATCTGTCACAGCAGCCCCGCAGGGACGGTCGTGAAGCCGGTCAACACCGAGGAGCGGAGCGCGCCCGACGGCGCACTCCGCTCCTCGACTTCTCCCCAGACTCAAGGTCGCCCCCACCCTATCTCAGAGGGCTGAACCGTGCGGTAACACTTCGACCGATCCAACCGGGGCCGAAGGCGGCTGTGGCCCGCAGGGCGGGAGAGAAGCTTCGCTTCACCGCCTCGCGAACTTTCGCCGCCGCCCCGGCTGGATCGGGCGGGGCTGCTATGAGGCCTTCACGTCGAACAGGTCCGGGGCGGCCCGGCGGGCCTGGTCCGCGGTCGAGTCGTCCTCGCGGTCCTGCGAGTCCCGCTCGGCCTGGACCCGGCTCAGGTACCGCTCGACCTCCGCCTTGGTCGCCTGCTCGTCCCAGCCGAGCACCGGCGCGAGCAGTTCGGCCACCTCGGACGCCGCGGCCACGCCGCGGTCCCACTCCTCGATCGAGATGCGGGTGCGCCGGGTCAGCACGTCCTCCAGGTGCAGCGCGCCCTCGTGCGAGGCCGCGTAGACCGCTTCGACCCGCAGGTAGTCGTCGGCCCCGGTGATCGGCTTGGCCAGGGTTGGATCGGCGTCGATGAGCTCGAACAGCTCGTCGACGCAGGACCCGTACCGGTGCAGCAGGTGCTCGATCCGGGACGGGTGCAGCCCGGAACGCCGGGCCAGCCGGCGCCGCTCGTTCCAGACCGCTGCGAAACCCTCCGCCCCGAGGATCTGCACCTTGTCGGTCACCGACTCCGGCACCACCTGCTCGAGGTCGACGACCGCCGCGTCCACCGCGTCCTTGGCCATGATCCGGTAGGTGGTGTACTTGCCGCCGGTCACCACGGTCAGGCCGGGCGCCGGCGAGGCGACCACGTGCTCCCGGGAGAGCTGGCTGGTCTGCTCGCCGTCCCCGGCGGACAGCAGCGGGCGCAGGCCGGCGTATACGCCCTCGATGTCGTCGCGGGTGAGCGGCTTGCTCAGCACGGCGTTGACGTGGTCGAGCAGGTAGTCGATGTCCGCCTTGCTGGCCGCCGGGTGGTTGCGGTCCAGGTGCCAGTCGGTGTCGGTGGTGCCGATCAGCCAGTGCCGGCCCCACGGGATGACGAACAGCACGCTCTTCTCGGTGCGCGCGATCAGCCCGGTGTCCAGGTTGATCCGGTCCCGCGGCACCACCAGGTGCACACCCTTGGCCGCCCGCACGTTCACGCTGCCGCGCACCTGCGCGAGTTCGTGCATGTCGTCGGTCCACACCCCGGTCGCGCCGATGACCCGCTTGGCCCGCACCCGGATCTCGCGGTCGCCCTCCAGGTCGCGCACGATCGCGCCGGTCACCCGCTCGCCCTGCCGCAGCAGGCCGGTCACCCGGGTGCGGGTGGCGACCCGGGCGCCGTACTGGGCGGCGGTGCGCGCGAGCATCATCACGTAGCGCGCGTCGTCGACCTGTGCGTCGTAGTACTGGATCGCGCCGACGATGGCGTCCGCGCGCAGTCCGGGAGCGCGACGCAACGCAGCGCTCTTGGTCAGGTGCCGGTGCCGTGGCAGGGCCCTGGTTCCGCCGGCCGTGCCCAGGGTGTCGTAGAGCAGCACGCCCGCACCTATATAAGCGCGCTCCCACACCCGGTGCCGCAGCGGCAGCAGGAACGGGACCGGGCGCACCAGGTGCGGGGCGATCTTGTTCAGCAGGATGCTGCGTTCGGACAGCGCCTCGCGCACCAGCCCGAAGTCGCGCTGCTCCAGGTAGCGCAGTCCGCCGTGGATCAGCTTGCTGGAACGGCTCGAGGTGCCGGCCGCCCAGTCCCTGGCCTCGACCAGGGCCACCGAAAGGCCGCGGGAGACCGCGTCCAGGGCGGTTCCGGCCCCGACGACTCCGCCGCCGATGACCAGGACGTCGAACTCTTCGTCCGCCAGCTGCTGCAGGGCGGTCAGCCGGTACTTCGCGCCGAGCGGGGTGGATTGCACCGTGGTCCTCTACTTTCGTCGCCGTGCGCCGCTGCGCAGAATCACAGGGACGCGGATTCACAGAGACACCCGCGTCCCGTCCCGGCGGAGTGCGGCCGCTCGGGACGGGACGCGGGGCCGGCCGTCAGTCCTCGAGGTCAACCCAGTCGAGGGTGCGCTGAACGGCCTTCTTCCAGTTGCGGTATCCCTTTTCGCGCTGCTCCTCGCTCCAGGTGGGCTGCCAGCGCTTGTCCTCGTTCCAGTTGCTGACCAGCTCGTCGGTGCTCTTCCAGAACCCGACCGCCAGGCCCGCCGCGTAGGCCGCGCCCAGCGCCGTGGTCTCGGCGACCACCGGCTTGGACACCGGCACGCCGAGCACGTCCGCCTGGATCTGCATGGCCAGCTCGTTCGCGGTGATGCCGCCGTCCACCCGCAGCACGTCCAGGTGCACGCCGGAGTCCTGCTCCATCGCCTCGACCACGTCGCGGGTCTGGTAGCTGATCGACTCGAGGGTGGCCCGCGCCAGGTGCGCGTTGGTGTTGTAGCGGGACAGGCCGACGATCGCGCCGCGCGCGTCCGAGCGCCAGTACGGGGCGAACAGGCCGGAGAACGCCGGGACGAAGTACACCCCGCCGTTGTCCTCGACCTGCCGGGCCAGCGACTCGCTCTCCGCCGCGCCGGAGATGATGCCGAGCTGGTCGCGCAGCCACTGCACGGCCGAGCCGGTCACCGCGATGGAGCCTTCGAGCGCGTAGATCGGCTTCGCGTCGCCGAACTGGTACGCCACCGTGGTCAGCAGGCCGTTGGTGGAGTGCACCAGCTCCTCGCCGGTGTTCAGCAGCAGGAAGTTGCCGGTGCCGTAGGTGTTCTTGGCCGAGCCGGGGGTGAAGCAGACCTGGCCGACGGTGGCGGCCTGCTGGTCGCCGAGGTCGCCGGTGAGCGGGACCTCGCCGCGCAGCGGGCCGTCGGCCCGGGTCACGCCGTAGCCGGCCGGGTCCGAGGAGGGCCGGATGGTCGGCAGCATGGCCCGCGGGATGTTGAAGAAGGAGAGCAGCTCGTCGTCCCAGTCGAGGGTCTCCAGGTTCATCAGCATGGTGCGGCTGGCGTTGGTCGGGTCGGTGACGTGCACGCCGCCGTCGATCCCGCCGGTCAGGTTCCACAGCAGCCAGGAGTCGGTGTTGCCGAACACCGCCTCGCCGGACTCGGCCGCGGCGCGCAGCCCGTCCACGTTCTCCAGCAGCCACTGGATCTTGCCGCCGGAGAAGTAGGTGGCCGGGGGCAGGCCCGCCTTGCGCCGGATGGTCTGGCCGCGCTCGTCCTTGTCCAGGGCGGCGGCGATCCGGTCGGTGCGGGTGTCCTGCCAGACGATCGCGTTGTAGTAGGGCCGTCCGGTGCGCTTGTTCCACACCACGGCCGTCTCGCGCTGGTTGGTGATGCCGAGCGCGGCCAGGTCGGTCGCGTGCAGCCCGGCGTTGTTCATCGCGGTCTCGATCACCGAGCGGGTGCGCTCCCAGATCTCGGTGGGGTTGTGCTCCACCCAGCCGGCCTGCGGCAGGATCTGCTCGTGCTCCAGCTGGTGCGAGCCGATCACGTTGCCGCCGTGGTCGAAGATCATGAAGCGGGTGCTGGTGGTGCCCTGGTCTACCGCGCCGACGTAGTCAGCCATCGGGTGCCGCCTTTCTCAGAGTTCTCACGCCGTTGTGGGGGTGCTGTCGCCGTTATACCGACTGTGTCTTTCAGGCGGGCTGGCGCTCGGCGGCGGGCTTCTGCTCCTCGACGATCCCGTCGTCGGGCAGCTCGTCGCCGGGCAGGAAGCGCCCGATCAGGGCCTTGTAGAGCCCGGCGCCGATCAGGCCGCCGATCAGCGGGGCGACGATGGGCACCCAGAAGTAGAGGTCGCCGTACTGGTCTCGGAACGCCGTGCCGTAGCCGGTGAAGTACGAGGCCAGCCGCGGGCCGAAGTCACGGGCCGGGTTGATCGCGTAGCCCGCGTCGGTGCCCCAGGCCATGCCGATGGCGACCACGATCAGGCCGACCACGACCGGGGCCATGTTGCCGAGCGGCGAGGAGTTGCGCAGGTCGGTGACCGCGAGGATCAGGAACAGCAGGATCGCGGTGCCGATGATCTGGTCGCGGAAGCCGCCCCACATGTGCACGGGCAGCGAGCCGTTGCCCGGCAGCGTGGAGAACACGCCCTGGGTCTTGATCGTGTGGCCCGGGTCCGCCGCGGTCAGCACCTCGGTGTAGTTCCAGCGCACCAGCAGCGCGGCGACGAAGGCGCCGAGCGTCTGGGCCAGGGCGTACGGGGCGACCTTGCGCCAGGAGAATCCGGCGAACACGGCCAGCGCCACGGTCACCGCCGGGTTCAGGTGCGCCCCGCTGATCCGGCCCGCCGTGTAGACGCCGAGTATCACGCCGAAACCCCACGCCCAGGCGATGCTGTCGTGGTTGCCGATGCCCCCGCCGACCACCTGGGCGACGACGCCGACGCCGATCAGGATGAGGATCATCGTCCCGGCGAACTCGGCCGCCATCTCACCCAAGAGCCCCTTGGGCCTCAGCCTTCCCACCATGTCTCCTCCTTGAGACCGAGTACTCCGCAGCAGGGAGCACGGTTGTGCGTCGGCGACACGGCGGGCGATCTGCGGACCGGGCGCTTAAGGCCGACTAAGCCCTAGCTAAGCAGCGTGAAACTTGCAGTCAACGTACGGCGGTCGACAATGTCGAACCACGGTCGGTCTCTGGCCAGTCGGCGCAGGTTGAAGTACCGTTTCGCAGCATGGCGGAAACACTGGGAACGCGCGTTCACCCGGCTTGCCGGGATTGCGCGGGCTTTAGCGTGCCGCGTACATTCGACATAGTCGAACGAGAGCCGACCGGATACCATCTCTGCCATGCCCGGCCCAGTGCAGTCCATCGAACGAGCCGCCGCCATCCTGCGGCTGCTCGCCCGCGGTTCCGGACGGCTGGGGGTCGGCGAGATAGCCACCTCGCTCGGACTCGCCAAGGGCACCACCCACGGCATCCTGCGCACGCTGCAGGGCGTGGGCTTCGTGGAGCAGGACAAGGGCAGCGGCAAGTACCAGCTGGGCGCGACGCTGCTGCACCTGGGCACCAGCTACCTCGACGTCAACGACCTGCGCTCGCGCGCGATCAACTGGGCCGACGCGCTGGCCTCGCGCAGCGGCGAGGCGGTCCGGATCGGCACCCCGCTGGACGGGAAGGTGCTGGTCGTCCACCACGTCTTCCGGCCGGACGACTCGCTGCAGACCCTCGACGTGGGCTCGCTGCTGCCGCTGCACGCCACCGCGCTGGGCAAGGTGCTGCTCGCCTACGACGCGGACGTCGCCTCACAGATCAAGGACCACGAGCTGGAGCAGTTCACCCGGCGCACCCTGGCCACCGCCACCACGCTGAACCGGGCCATCGGCAAGGTGCGCGAGACCGGCTGGGCCGCGGAGGTGGAGGAGTACAACCCGGGCCAGGCCTCGATCGCCGCGCCGATCCGCGGCTACGGCGGGCTGGTGGTCGGCGCGATCAGCATCGCGGGGGCGGCCGAGCGGCTGTGCCCGGTCGCCGACCGGGCCGACCCCGCGATGGTCACCTTCGTGCAGAACGCCGCGCGCGCCATCTCCCGGGACCTGGGCGCGGGGCGCTGGTAGCCCCGTCCAGGTCCGTCCAGTCCCGTCCAGGTCCGTCCCCAGCCCGGTGAAAGGCTGAACATGGTCGCGCACTACGTCATGTCCATCGACCAGGGCACCGGGTCCACCCGCTGCATCCTGTTCGACCAGGGCGGGCGCCTGGTCTCGGTGGCCCAGCGCGAGCACCGGCAGCACTATCCGAGGCCGGGCTGGGTCGAGCACGACGCGATGGAGATCTGGCGCAACCTGGAGCACGTCGCCCGCGAGGCGCTGGGCCGGGCGGGGGTCTCCGCCGGGCAGGTGGCCGCCGTCGGCATCGCCAACCAGCGGGAGACCTCGGTGCTGTGGGACCGGCGCACCGGCATCCCGGTCGGGCGGGCCATAGTGTGGCAGGACACCCGCACCGACGAGCTGGTCGCCGAGTTCGCCCAGCGCCCGGACGCCGCGATCGTGCTCGAGCGCACCGGGCTGCCGCTGGCCACCTACTTCTCCGCGCCGCGGATCCGCTGGCTGCTGGACCACAACCCGGGGCTCTACGAGCGGGCCGAGCGCGGCGAGGTGCTGTTCGGCACCATGGAGAGCTGGGTGATCTGGAACCTGACCGGCGGCCCGAACGGCGGGGTGCACGTCACCGACGTGACCAACGCCAGCCGGACCCTGCTGATGGACATCAGGACCCTGAAGTGGGACCCGGAGCTGCTGGACTTCTTCGGCGTGCCGGCCGCGATGCTCCCGGAGATCCGCTCCTCGGCCGAGGTCTACGGCACGGCCACCCGCGCGGTGCCCGGGGTGCGGATCGCGGCGGCGCTCGGCGACCAGCAGGCGGCGCTGTTCGGCCAGACCTGCTTCGCCCGCGGCGAGGCCAAGTGCACCTACGGCACCGGCAGCTTCCTGCTGCTCAACACCGGGGACACCCCCGTGCTCTCGACCCACGGCCTGCTCACCACGGTCGGCTACCGGATCGGCTCCGAGCCGGCCGTGTACGCGCTGGAGGGCTCGATCGCGATCACCGGCGCGCTGGTGCAGTGGTTCCGGGACAACCTCGGCCTGATCTCCAGCGCCCCGGAGATCGAGACCCTGGCCCGCACCGTGGACGACAACGGCGGCTGCTATATCGTGCCGGCCTTCTCAGGGCTCTACGCCCCGCACTGGCACAGCGGGGCGCGCGGCATCATCGTGGGCCTGACCTCGTACATCACCAAGGGGCACCTGGCCCGCGCGGTACTGGAGGCCACCGGCTGGCAGACCCGCGAGGTGGTGGACGCGATGAACAAGGACTCCGGCCTCGACCTGCGCACCCTCAAGGTGGACGGCGGGATGACCGCCGACAACCTGCTGATGCAGTTCCTGGCCGACGTGCTCAACGCCCCGGTGGTGCGGCCCATGATCGCCGAGACGGTCTCGCTCGGCGCGGCCTACGCGGCGGGCCTGGCGGTGGGCTACTGGCCTGACCTGGAGGGCCTGCGCCGCAACTGGCACCGCGCGGCGCAGTGGCTCCCGGCGATGGACCCGGCGCGCCGCGAGAGCGAGTACTCGAACTGGCAGCGCGCCGTGGAGCGGACCTTCGACTGGGTGCGGCCGGAGCACAACTGAGAGCGTGCGCGGGATGCAGGCGTATCAGCCCTGTGTCTCGCCGGGAAGGACGGCGGCCACCGGGACTGTCGCCGCGTTGGACTTCGAGATCGTCTCCCCGCGGAAGTAGCCCGGCCGCACGAGGCGGTAGACCAGCATCAGCGGAACGCCCAGCAGCAGCGCGCCGACGCCGGTGAGGAAGACCCCGCCGATCGCCCAGTGCGGCGAGAACGGAATCGTCCAGAAGGTCGAGCCGTAGTCCGCCGCCCAGAAGACGTGGCAGGCGTAGCCGAAGAACCCGAACAGGATGAGCGCCCCGAGCAGCGGGAAGACGCAGCGCAGCCACAGCATCTTTCCCCGCTGTCCCGCGCGCACCAGCGGCAGGTAGTACCAGAAGCAGGCCAGTCCGGTCAGCCCGTAGTAGAACGCGATGGCCAGCCCGAGCGACAGGATCGAGTCGGAGAGCACGTTCCCGCTGATCGCGGTCAGCGCGACGAAGAGCGCGACCGAGGCGATGCCCATGCCGATGGTGGACCAGGTCGGGGTCTGGAAGCGCGGGTGCACCCGGGCGAAGCGATCCGGGATCGCCTTGTGCGAGGCCATCGACAGCGAGGTCCGCGCGGTCGGCATGATCGTGGTCTGGGTCGAGGCGGAGGCCGAGGTCAGCACCATGAGCACCAGCAGCTTGCTGAGGAACCAGCCGAAGCCCGCGCTGCCGAAGACGGAGGTGCCGAGGCTGGACAGGACGTCCCCGGAGTTGTCCGGGTTCGCCAGGCCGGTGCCCGAGTCGCCGACCCCGGCGAAGGCCTGCGCGGAGACGGTGACCAGCCCGTAGGTGACCAGCAGCAGGACCGTGGAGAGCACGGCGGCCCGGCCCGGGGTCTTCGCGCTGTCCTTGGTCTCCTCGTTGATGGACACCGCGGTGTCCCAGCCCCAGTAGATGAAGACGGCGAGCAGCAGCCCGGAGGTGAGCGCCGAGAAGGAGGTGATGTCGAAGGGGTTGAACCAGGAGCCGGCGATGTGGATCGAGCCGGCCGGGGCGTTCGAGCCGTAGACCTTCACCAGGGCGACGACTGAGAGCACCAGCAGCATGAGCAACTCGACCGTGAGCAGGACCCGCTGCAGCCAGACCGAGACCTCGATCCCGATGTAGCAGATCACGGTCATCAGCACGATCCAGACGATCCCGGCCACCTCGATCCAGCCGGGCCGGCCGGCCATCCCGTTCGCGCCGACCAGCTGGAAGCCGTAGAGCCCGGCGATCTGGGCCAGGTTCGCCATCACGATGATGTCGGCCGCGATGATCGCCCAGCCGCCGAGCCAGCCGGTCTTCGGGCCGAAGGTGCGCGCGCCCCAGGTGAAGGTGGTCCCGCAGTCCGGATCGGCCTCGTTGAGCCCCTGGTAGCCGAAGGCGACCAGGAACATCGGCACGAAGGCCAGGATCATGATCACCGGCGACTGCAGCCCGACCGCCGCGACCACGAAGCCGAGCGTGGCGGCCAGGCTGTAGGCCGGGGCGACCGAGGCCGTCCCGATCACGATGCTGGAGACCAGGCCCAGCGCCCCGGTCTTGAGCCCCTTCGGCCCGGCGTCCCGGTGCGCCGCCGCGCGTCCGTCCGTGGTCCCCGCTGTCAACTCGGCCATGGTGGGCTCCTTCGAGCGTGGATAAGGGGACGCGAGTGACCCCTGCTGAATCTGAGAATCGCTCCGCGAACTGCTGTTCACAAGCCCGGACGCGGAATAATGCACCGAGTTGATGCACTCGGTCGGTCTTGGGGGGGTCGGTATGCGCGTGTTGGTGACCGGGGCGTTCGGCTACGTGGGCCGGGCGGTGACCCTCCGGCTGATCGAGGCGGGGCACGAGGTGGTCGCGCTCAGCAGCCGGGGCCGCTCGGACGAGGAGCGGGCTCGCGTGCACAGTGTGGTCTTCGCGGACCTGGGCGAGCGGCTCGGGCTGGACGCGGCGGTCGCCGGCGTGGACGCGATCTGCCACCTGGCCGCGCTGACCGGCGTGCGCGAGTCCTTCAAGCGGCCGAACGAGTACCGGGCGATCAACACCGACGGCACGGCGGCTCTGCTCGAACTCGCCGCCGAGGAGGGCCGGCGCACGGAGCGGCCGATCCGCTTCGTGCAGGGATCCACCGCCGCCGTGTACGGCGCCCCGGCGAAGCAGCCGATCGACGAGGACGCCGTTCCGGACCCGACCAGCCCTTACGGCGAGTCGAAGCTCGCCGCCGACGAGGCCGTGCACAAGTTCGCGGACGCCGGGTGGATCGCGGCGGTCAGCCTGCGCGCGTTCAACGTGGCCGGCTCGGTGGACGGCCGGGGCGATCCGGGCCGGACCCGGATCATCCCGAAGACGCTGCGCGTCGCGGCGGGGTTGGAGCCCCAGCTGCGGATCAACGGGGACGGCTCGGCGGTGCGCGACTTCGTACACGTGGACGACCTGGCCCGCGCGTACCTGCTCGCGCTGGGCGCCTGCCGGGTCGGCGAGTACCGGTGCTACAACGTCGGGGCGACCGGGGCAGCGGTGCGCGAGATCGTGGCCACGGCCGAGGCGGTGACCGGCCGGGCCGTGCCCGTCGTGCACGATCCGCCGCAGCCCGAGCCGCCGGTGCTGCTGGCCGACACCCGGCGCATCCGGGCCGAGCTCGGCTGGAGTCCGCAGCGCTCTACGCTGGCCGAACTCGTCTCCGACACCTGGACCGACCTGCTGGAGCAGCTGCGGACCCAGACCCTGTGACCCACACGGCGGCCGCTGACGAGCCGCCGATCACCGCACATCAGTTCTCTATAATCCCGGCGCCCTTTGTCAAAGTTCGAGCCAGCCCTTGGCCTGTGCCAACGCGCCGACCTGGAACCGGCTGCGCGCGCCGAGCCGGCCGGCCAGGTTGGCCATCATCCGGCGCACCGTGCGCAGTGAGACGCCGAGCTTGCGCGCGGCGGACTCGTCGGTATGCCCGTCGAACATCAGTCGCAGCAGCTCACGCTCGTTCGGGCTCACCCCGCGCTCGTCCCGACCGGGCGACGGGGCGCCGAACTCGTTGGCCCCGGCCCACACCCCTTCGAACAGTCCGTGCAGCGCCGTGACGATCCCCGGGGCGGTCAGCTGCACCGCGCCCCGTTCGCGGTCCTCCGGATCGAGCTCCACGATCGCGGTGCGCCGGTCGTAGATGATCATCCGGGTGGAGAGCAACGGCACGACGCGCAACTGCGCCCCCTGCTCGGCGAGCCCGGTCATGTGACGCAGTGTCGGCGCGTGCAGGCGGGAGCCTTCCTGCCGCACCGTGCGCATCGAGAGCCCCCGGCCCAGCACGTCGCTGTTCAGCACGCGCGCCTTGCTGAACGCGGCCTCGGAGGTGACGGGGTCGATCGGATGCAGGCTGAGGCACTCCGCCCTGGCCGTCGGGGTCAGCTGCGCGAGGCGCTCGCGGACCGCGTCCACCCCGACGAGCCACTCGACGTCCCCGGCCTGGCTGCGCCGGGAGACCTGCCACTCCTGGGCCAGCGCCGTGATCTGCACACGCATCCACTCGACCTGCCGGCCGCGCCGGGCCAGATCAGCCTGCTGTTCGGCCAGCAGCCCGGCGAGCGCGACTGCCGGGCTGGCCGCGTGCAGCTTCTCCGCGGTGCCCGGCCACCGGTCCACCAGCTCCATCGCGGACAGCTGGGCGAGTGCGGCGCGCAGCCGGTGCTCGCCAAGTTCCAGATCCCGTGCGACGTCCTGCGCCGTGGAGTCCGGCGCGCCGAGCAGCCTCCGGTAGACCGCCTCCGCGTCCCGACCCAGTCCAAGCCCCCGTAGCACGCCCCAGACCTCTTGCGCCATGGATCGCAAGCATGAACCATCAGGCACTGCCGGGCAAGCGATGAGCACTGATTTGTGGCACCAAGGTGCCCCGGCCACAATGTGCCATCCACGGGGGGTGTTCAGCCCCGGCAGAGGGTTGACAGGATCGGCGGTGCCGGCCGGGCCCGAGGCCCGGACTGTCGTGCGGGCCGCACACTCGCGCGGCGGACGGCCCGGTTGACGGGGTCGACAGCAGGGCCGTCGGCTGCCCCCATCGTGCTACGGGGTGCGATGGGGGCGGCCAGCGGGGCGGGGCGACAGGGGTGGCGGCGCAGCGGGCGACGGTTGTTTTCCGCGCGGGTGATCATGGAGTCGGATATGGTCGCTGGTATGGCGATGGGGATACGGGAACTGCTTGAGCTGCCGGTGTGGCGGGCGTTCGACGTCGACGATGCGGGGCGGATTCTGGCCGGCAGCGACGCCTCCGGCTCGATGCAGCTGGTCGAACTCGCTCCGGACGGCGCCACCACCGCGCTGACCGCGCTGCCGGGGGCCTGCGTCGGACGGTACCTTCAGGAGGCTGACAAACGTTTCGTCGTGGTCGAACACGACCGGGGCGGCGATGAGCAGAAGCAGCTCTCGCTGCTGCCGCTGGACCCGCCGCCGGCCGGGCCGGTCGGCCTCGACGGCCTGACCCCGCTGGTGCACGACCCGAGGTACTTCCACAATCTGCTCACGGTGTTGCCGGGCCGGGTCGTCTACACCACGAACCGGCGAAACGACGTGGACTTCGACGTGATCGTGCACGAGGTCGCCACCGGACGCGAAACAGTGGTCTACGACCAGGGCGGCGGGATCGATGACGCCGCCGTGGCGCCGGACGGGGACGGGACGGTCGTCCTGCGCTACGGCACCCGGGCGATGTCCGAGGAACTCATCCTCGTCGGCGCGGGCGGCGGACCGCGCGCGCTCACCGGTGCGAACGAGGCTGCGCACCACCTGCGCCCGCGCTGGACCCCCGACGGCAGCGCCCTGATCGTGACCGGCAACCGGGACCGCGAGTTCACCGCGCTGTTCCGGGTCGACCCCGGGACCGGCGAGTGGACCGAACTGGTGTCCGACGCAGGGCACGACGTCACCGGCTGGCCGTCGCCGGACGGACGGCTGTTGCTGGTGCTGACCAACGACGACGGCGCGGCCCGGCTGAGCCTGTACGAGGCGGCGACCGGGCGTGAGCTGTCGAAGGTGGCGCTGCCGGGAACCGGCTGGATCGGCGAGTTCCCGCTGCCGGAGCCGGCCTGGTCGCCCGAGTCGCGCTTCGTCGTGCTCTCCTTCAGCGGGCCGGCGGTGCCCGGGGACATCCTGCGGCTCGACGTCGAGTCCGGCGCGGTCAGCACGGTCGCGTCGTCCACCGGGCCGCTGGAGGGGACCAGGCTCGCCGCACCGGTCTCGCACCGGGTGCCGACCTCCGACGGCGAGTTCGTCCCCTGCTTCGTCTTCCGCAACCCGGACGCCGCCGACCCGGCGCTGGCCGGCTCGGCGGTGCTCTCGATCCACGGCGGCCCGGAGTCGCAGGCGGTGCTGATGTTCAATCCGGTGGTCCAGGCGCTGGCCTCGGCCGGCCATACGGTGCTGGTGCCGAACGTGCGCGGGTCGACCGGCTACGGGAAGCGCTGGTACTCGGCCGACGACGTGCGGCTGCGGCTGGACTCGGTCGCCGACCTCGCGGCGCTGCACGCCTGGCTGCCGAGTCAGGGCCTTGACCCAGACCGGGCGGCGCTGTGGGGCGGATCCTACGGCGGCTACATGGTGCTGGCCGGGCTGGCCTTCCAGCCGGGGCTGTGGGCCGCCGGGGTGGACGTCGTCGGCATGTCCTCGCTGGTGACCTTCCTGGAGAACACCTCGGCCTATCGCAGGACACTGCGTGAGCGCGAGTACGGCTCCCTGGAGCACGACCGCGGCTTCCTCGAGTCGGCCTCCCCGCTGAGCCGGATCGACGACATCCGCGCCCCGCTGTTCGTGATCCACGGCGCCAACGACCCGCGCGTCCCGCTGGGCGAGGCCCGGCAGCTCAAGGCCGCACTCGACGCGAACGACGTCGAGTGCGAGCTTCTCGTCTACTACGACGAGGGCCACGGCCTGGCCAAGCGCGCCAACCGGCTGGACGCGTTCCCCCGCGCCACCGAGTTCCTCGCCAGGCAACTGGGCCGCTGAGGACCTGCCCGGGTCAGGTACTGCCGGAGGGCGTGCTCACGGTTTGAGGCCGTGGCACGCCCATCCGGGTCAGGCGCCCTGGTCGCCGAGCTGCGGGTCGACGGGCGCGCCAGGTACTCCGGGAACCGCGGGTGCGGCTTGCGTGCCGGGCCAGCCGTACTGGACGGGCGGGGCGACCTCGGCCTGAGCTTGAGCAGCAGGGACGCGCGGGGTTACCTGCAGTGCGACCGCGAGGTACGCCGCGGAGCACCAGAGGACGCCGGCCAGGATCGAGCCGAAGATGCTGTAGGTCAGGCCCACCGAGAGCGCGCTGCCGAGGATCGCGGCCATGCTGACCGAGCCGGACAGGGAGGCCTGGCCGAGCGTCGCGATCAGGAACGCGCCGACCGCGCCGAGCAGGGCCGCGCGCCAGACCTGGGCGGGGGCAAAGGCCGTCGGCTCGACCGCGCGTCGACGGGTACGCACCAGGATCCACGGGAACGCGGTGCCGAGGACCGCCTCGCCGATCAGCAGCCAGACCAGCCACGGGCGGCTGTCGCCGAACAGGCCGATGCCGAGACCGCCGGCGCCGCCGACCCCGCTGAGCACGCCGCCCACCGCCGCTCCGGCGAAGAGCGTGACGCCGAAGCCGGTCAGGATGCCGCCGACGGCGAAGTTCGGGAGCAGCAGCAGGCCCACGATCGCCACCGCGGCCTTCACCCGGCCGGGCGCCTGCTCGTTGAACAGGTGGTACTCGGCGTAGATCAGCACGGTCGGCCCGACCAGCACCGCCACGGCGTACGCCTGCGTCTTCACGACCACGGCGGCGGCGCGCCACGGCGCGATCAGCTTCCTGATCCACTCGCCGCCCGGGTCTCCGGCGGGACGCCGCGCGATGGCAGCCAGCCGGCCGACCAGGCAGGCGAACAGGGCCACCAGCAGCGGTCCGACGAACACCCAGCCGGGCTGCACGCCGAACGAGGCGTGGGTTCCACCACTGCTGCCGAGACCGCCCAGACTGCCGAGGCCGCTGAGACCGTCGCTGCCCGACGTGCCGCTGGAGCCGAACGGAACGGTGCCGCTTCCGGAGTCGGAGTTGCCCAGGCTGGAGCCGATGCCGGAGCCGCCGCCGAGCATCGCGGTGCCGAGGCCGTACAGGTCGGAGGCCTTGCTGACCAGCGCCAGGATGAGCAGCACCAGGCTGACGCCGACCGCGGACAGCGCGGACCTGGCGACCGCCTGGCCCGGCGAGGTGCTCGGCGCGGCCGCCTCCCTGCGCTTGGCCCGCCATGCCCACAGCGCGATCAGTGAGAAGGTGATGATCCAGGCCGCGAGATTGATCTCGAAGTTCTCGCTGAGGGCGAACGAGAGGCCGCCGGTGTCGGTCGACGACGCGCCGGAACCGCCGCCGGAGGACGTGGACAGGCTGCTCGGGGCGCCGAACGCCCCGGCGGTCAGGATCACGGCGCTGATGAGCCAGTCGTGGAACCCGCCGTGCCCGGTCGAGGTGAGCAGCGTCGCGAGACCGGCGACGACGCCGAACGTCAGCACCATCACGATGAGCAGCGGGGCCAACGCGTCGCGCAGCGAGGCGAACACGTCGGGCATGGTGATCAGCGGGGGCCGCCGGACGACGGGTGCGGCGGGTACCGGCGACGTCGAGTACGCGGACGGGTCCAGATTCGGGTTCGGGTACTGATGATCCGGCGGCGGAGTGCCGACGACGGCCGGCGCGGGCTGCGGCTCGACGGACTGCGGCTCGGCCGGCAGCGATTCGGCAGCAGGCGGCTCGGCTGCTGACGGCTCAGTTGCCTGCGGTTCCGGCTGCGATTCCGGTTCCTGTTCCGGCTGCGCCTGCGGCTCGGACGCCGCCGACTCGAGCGCGGCGCCGCAGTGGCTGCAGACAGCCACCCCCTCCGGCACCGATTCGCCGCAATGCGGGCAACTAACCATATCTCCCCCGGTATTCAAGAACCCTGAATCGTGTGTGGTCGCTCGTTCTTACACGGTCGTGTCTGAGCTGTCAAAGGCTTCACTCACGGCCACCGAACGCCTATTTGCGTTGGCACGGGAGACGGCTTGCGGGCAGGCTGGGGCAGTGACACAGATCAGGGAAGACTACGTGGCAGCGGCCTCAGCCGCGGCGCAGCTGCTGGGTGAACCGGCGGTGGCAGCGGCTTGGGACAAGCCGAGCGCCCTGGAGCTCTACAGCGTGGCCGGACTGGCGGGACACCTGGCCGGGCAGGTCCTCTTCGTCGCCGGATTCCTGGATGACTCGGGCCCGCAGCCACAGGAGAAGCCGGTCACGCTGCCGGAGTACTACGACAGGTCCACCTGGATCAACGCAGGGATCGACGACGGCCCGCACGTGCGGATCCGGGCGACCAGCGAGGCGAACGCGAGCGACGGCGCGGCGGCCTTGGCGGCCCGGGTGCATACCGTTCTGGACGAGGTCCGGAAGGCGTTGCCGTCCGTGCCCGACCGGCTGGTTCGAATGCCCACCTGGGGCGACTATTCGCTGCGGCTCGACGACTTCCTCGTCACCCGGCTGATGGAACTGGTCGTGCACAGCGACGACCTGGCGGTGAGCGTCGGCCTGCCGACTCCGCCGCTGCCGGACACCGCCACCGGCACGGTGGTGGACCTGCTGGCCCGGCTCGCGGTGCGGCGCCACGGTCCGACGGCCGTGGTCCGCGCGCTGAGCCGGGCCGAGCGCGCTCCGACGAGTATCTCTGCGTTCTGAGGATCTGCTTCACGTCAGAGAACTAGGAGTGGACGGTCGAGGTGCCGCGTACCTCCAGCGTGTCGAGCAGACGGCGGGTGGCCTCGGCGACCGCGTCGACCGCCTCGTCAAAGGCTTCGCGGTTGTGCGCGGCGGGAGCGCGGAAGCCGGAGATCTTGCGCACGTACTGCAGCGCGGCTGCCTTGATGTCGTCGTCGCCGACCTCAGGCGTCATCGGCGGGCGGAGAGTCTTGATGCTTCGGCACATATAGACAGTGTGCGCCGAGTGGACGGTGGCCGGTGTCTCGCTGAAACGGACGCCGTGACGATGACGGTGACGGTCACTGTGTCTCGCTGAAACGGACGCTGTCACAGTCACTGCCACAGGCACGGCCTTCACCACTCCCAGTAGAACCCGACGACCGCGTGCTCGACGCCGCCTTCCAGGAACCGGTGCGCCTCGTTCGCCGCGTTGAGCGCCACCGGCTCACGGTGGGTGATCGCGCTGTTGGTGATCCCGTTCCACTCCGCCCACCACAGGCTGCTCGGGACCATGTCGGGGTGGAAGTGGATCCACAGCAGGAACTTGTCCACCTTCCGGCGGAACGCCCGGCGCATCTCGGTGGGCGGCGGCTCCTCATACTGGAACGTCGTCGTGTAATTGAGCACCGCGGTGCCGCCGATCGGCAGCGGGCGGTCGAGCAGGATGTCGATCGAGTGGTAGACGTTCCCGTCACGGGCACGCAGTTGGTACGGCAGGCCCGGGAGGCCGCCGGTCTGCACGTCGAGGGTGAGCATGTTCGTATCGACCATGTAGGTGTACCGGTCGAGGCCGTCCTCCGTCGCCTCGATGATCTGGTCCGACCGGTGCTGGGCCGGCAGGCCGTCCGGCCCGAGGAAGTGGTATTCGCGCAGGTCCACGGTGCGGTGGCGGGCGGGCGGGGCGTCGAACAGCGGCAGGTTGGTCTCCTGCGCGTCGCCGCGCACGTAGCGGATGCTGGACGAGCCCGCGTGCAGGAAGCGCAGTCGGTCCGCGTCGTCGGGGGCCAGGTCGAACGCGTCCACGAACCAGCCGAGCGTCACGCTGCCCAGGACCGTGTCCGGGCTGTTGCCCGCCAGCGCCCGCGAGACGCGGGCGCGCAGCTTCACCGGGTCCTGGTCCCCGTCCGGGGAACCGCTCTCGGCCAGGTGCGCCGCGACGACCTCGGAGATCGCGCCGAGGGCGCCGCCGCCGGGCACCAGCAGGCCGCGCCACTTCGAGCGATAGCGCCCGGGCCGGGTCAGCAGGTCGTAGAGGTAGCTGCTCGCCGAGGCCGCGGGGCTGGGGTTCCGGCCGCCGGCGCCTGCCCCCGGCCCGGCCCCGTTCCCACCCCCGCCGCCGAGTCCCGCCTCGGCAGGCCTGCGACGGCGCTCCTCGATCGCGTCGCGCGCCGCGCCGAAGGCCCGCCGCTCCGCACTGTCCGCGCCGAGCAGGACCACGATCACGTCCAGCTTGTCCGGCGGCGGCAGCACCTTGCCGGAGAAGTAGCCGCCGATCACGCCGTGCGCGTAGCCGGTCTTCTCGGCCAGGTACCGGTACGACAGCAGGGCGTCACTGCGGCGGCGCGCGTACCTGCGGCGCAACCGGCGCAGCGAGTCGCCCAGATCCTCCAGGGTCTCCAGATTCCGAAGTCCCAGATCCTCCGGAAAGGTGGCCCCGCCGTCGATTCGGTCCATCTAGCCGCCCTGTCTGTGTACTGACGCCTGGTCAGCCTAGCCGTCCCGGGCGGGCGGATCAGCTCGGGAGCGGCCTTCGGGCGGACCTCGGGCCGCACCGGGACACGGGTCCGGTCTGGTCCATACCGCTGTCCGCCGGTGTCCGACCGTGTCCGATCCGACCCCTGCTACGGGGGCGCACTGTGCCAGCCTGAAGCTGTGAGGCACCGCAACGCGGCCGGATGACCACGGGCGCTGATACCGAGTGCGACGAGTGGCGGATGACCGAGTTCCGATTTCCCCCGGTCCTGAGCATAGCTGCCTGGGATGCCGAGTTCGATGTTCCGGAAGGCCCGCCGGCGGGAGACGGCGGCCTTTCGGAGGGGTTCGAGCCCTCAGGTCCGCACCTGGACTTCGGCCGGGTCGAGTACGTGGAGTTCGGCGTGTTGGCCAAGGCCCTGTTGCTGCTGGATGCGGCGGTAGCGACAGGGTCGGGGGCGACGGTGACGCTGCCCGCGCACGAGTTGGAGCAGGACGGCCGGGATCCGGCGGAGCGGAACGCGCGGTCGGGCGGCGCGGACCCAGACTCCTGGTCCCGGGCGCGACAGACGAGGCACCGTGCCGGCAGACGTGGCCAGGTACGGGCCTTCATGCGGCAAGCGGGCTTCCAGGAGGCCCCGCACTGGCCGGTAGACGCCGTGCGGGTCCGCGGAACCGGGGCCGCCGGAGAAGGGGAGGACTTCGATGAGCCACCGTCCGGGGAGTTGGCGACGGGTCGTGTTGACCCGGCAGTCGAGCCGTTGGGCTACCGGCGCAGGTTGCTGCCGTTACAGTGGCTTCAGCCGCTGGAGGGCGCGGGCCTACGCCAGTCCGCGCGGTACCTCGCCCTTGAGCAGGGACTCGGTGACCTCGGCCTGGCGGCCGCGGACGCACGCACGATCGGTGAAACGGTCCTGGCCGAGCTGATCGGCAACGCGGCCGGACTGGCCGACCCGCGGGGCTCCGGAGCGCCGGACGGCCCGCGGGTGTTGGTCGGCGGGCAATTACTGGAGCGCGACTGCGCGCCGTGGCTGGGCAAGCCGGCCGGACCGGCCGCGCCAGCCGGACCGGAAGGCAGCCGGGTACTGCGCTTGTTCGCGGGCGGCGGCGGCCGGCCGGACACCCTGTTCGAGGCGCTCGTCCCGGTCGGCCCGCGGTTCGCGGCCCCGGCCGGGCTGTGGCGGGGACACCCGGCGCTGCACCGGCCGCACCGGCTGACCTGGGTCGGCTGCACGCTCGACCCGCAGTCCGGGCTGGGCGATGCGGACCGGAACGCGTTCACCGCCGCCCTGTCCCGCGCCCGCGGCGGCCTCGGCGGATCAGGCGTTGGCACCGGCGCGAAGCCCGCCGGCGTGTTGGTCACGGTCTCGGCCGGGGACCTGGCGGTTCCGCAGCCCATCGGAACGGGCGCGCTGCGCCGCGCGGTCTGCCGGGCCCTCGAGACGCTGTCCCAGGGCACGGAGCGCACCACCGTCGCGGCCGTCTTCCCCGACCTGGGCTGGCAGGCTCTCGAAGCCTGCGTCGCCGGGCTCGAGGACGGCACGGCGCCGGTCGGTGACAGCAATGGCAATGGCAATAGCAACAGCACCACCAGCACCTCCCGGCGCGGGGCGAAGCCCACCCGCCCGATGCTCGTGCTCGGCGCCCACGGCAAACCGCTGTGGTACGGCGGCGCGGCCCCGTTTCGGGCGGCCCTCGAACTGCTCACCGAGGCGGGCGGCGTGCTGCCGGTCGCGGAGGTCCGCAAGCGCTGGCTGGAGGCCGGCGGGGCCGAGGACGAGTTCGACCGGGCCGCGCGCACCCAGAAACAGCTGTTCACCGTCGAGGGCGAGAGCGCGGTGCTGCTGCTCTCCCCGCTCCAGGTCCTCGGCGCCCTGGGCGACGCGGCGCAACGCGAGCTGAGCGCGCAGGCGGCCCGGGGCGGGGCGGGCGTGCGGCGCGGCCTGTTCCGCTCCCCCACCCTCGCCGTGACCAACCGCTGGATCGACGTCGAGGGCCTGCTCGACGGCACGGTCGGCTCGGACGTGGCCGCCTTCGCGCTGGCCCGCGCCGTACAGGGCGAGCTGGCCGCGCTGCCGCCGAGCCGCGGCCCGGTCGTGGTCGCCCGCACGCACAGCTGCCCGCCGCGGCTGGCCGGACAGCTGAGCGAGTGCCTGGCGCTCGGCGACCGCGCCTACCCGGTCGGCTCCGAGCTGGACCGGGGCGGCTGGCCGACCGCCGGGGACGTGCCGCGCGAGGCCCGGGTGGTGCTGTGCACGGACGTGATCCTCACCGAGAACACAGTGCGGCGCGCGATCGCGGACATCGTCGAACACGCCGAGCCGGTGGCGATCGCCTGCGTCGTGGACGCCCGGGTCAAGCGCGGCCGGATCAGCGTGCTGAACCGGGAGATCCCGGTGGTCGCGCTGGCCGAGATCGACCTCGAGGCCGAGCAGGCACAGCCCTCCGGCCCGGACCCGCTGGACATCGATCCGCTGGCGCTGCGCCCCGTCCCGTCGGGCACGTCCGAGCGGCTGCCGATAACCGAGGAGGAGCTGCTGCACTGGTGCGCGCCGCAGCCCGACTCGCCGTGGGGCGCGCTGCGGCTCGGCCACCTGGAGCACGCCCGGCACCTGCACGCGAGCGCCGCCATCGACCTGGACCGGCTCTTCCGCCGCGAGGACGCGCGCACCCGGGTGACCGATGCCGTGCTCGACACGGTCCAGCGCGGCCTGGCCCGGGTGCACCACCGGGCCGATCCGTCCCGGGCCGAGGACGCGATCCAGATCTGGCACCCGGGCTACCCGCACGAGAACGCCGGCCGGCTGGCCGGGGCCGTCTGGTCGCGGCTGACCGCGACCGGGCACCGGATCGGACCGCCGCTGGCCTTCCACCGGGGCGGGCCGGGCGCGGGACGGCCGGCCGTCCCGCTCGAGCCGGACCGGGCGCCGCGGCCGCGGACCGTGCTCGTCCTCGACTTCGCCGCACGCACCGGGGCCACCCTGCAGCAGCTGATCCGGCACGCGCTGGCCGCCGGGGCCGAGCGGATCGTCGCCGTGGTGCTGCTCGACCAGCAGCCCGAGCAGGACCGCGGGCTGCTCGGCTCGATCAGCGCGCTGTCGCCCGAGGTGGCCGGCGGACGCTCGATGCGCGGCTCGGACGTGCCGGTCGTGGTGCGGTATGTCAGCTCCACCAGCATCGGCGGCCTCGACGCGCACGACTGCGGCCTGTGCGCCACCCGGGAGAAGTACGCGGACTTCGACGACGCCCCGAACCGGGTGCGCCGCCACGCGGGCCGAGTGCGCGAGCTGCTGCGGCCGCGCCGCCGCGACGAAGTGTTCGAGGACGCGCCCGCCGACGTGTTCGGCGTGCCGGTGCTCGGTGACGACGCGTCCGACTATCTGCGCTGGCGCGGGCTGCTGCGCCGCGCCCTCCACGACACGGCCGCGCGCCGTGAGGTCGTGGACAGACTCAGCAGCCTGGTTCAATCTCCGCCGGACGCCTGCTGGGGGCGGCGCGGGCTGACCAGGCTGCTGGCCGCCGAACAGGACTGGCTCAAGCTGCCGCCGCTGCGGTACTCGGCCGCCCGGGAGCTGCTGGCGCTGTGCTGCCTCGACGAGGTGGGCAACCCGGCCCCGGAGCCGCCGTGGCTGCGCGCCCAGTCCGTGATGGTGCTGGCCGCCGCGGCCCCCGAGCGCTTCGCCGGGCTGCTGCCCGCGCTGGCGGAGCTGGGCGCGGACGAGCCGGTGGTGATCGACCAGCTGTGCCTGGAGTCCTACCGGCTGGCCCGGCGGCCCGCGCACGACTCGCCGGTCGAGCCGGGCGTGCTGCGCAGCGGCCTGGTCCTGTGCCGGGACTACCTGGAGAGCTCCGCGGCGGGCTGGGACGACCGGCTGGTCGAGGAGTACGCGCACGTCGTGCGGCAGCTGATCTTCCTGACCGAGCTGCCGCCGCGGCCCCGGATCGACGACCCGCGCACGGCCTGGGCCCGGCTGGCCGAGGACTGGTGCGGGCCGGTCGAGCGGCTGCGCGACGAGTCCCGGCTGCTGCGGGTGCGCGACTTCGTCGAGGACCTGCAGGTCGCCGCGCCGACCAGGGAGCGCGCCGCGACCGCGGAGGCGGACCTGCGCGAGTGCGCCCGGCTGGTCGAGGAGCGGGTGCTGGCCTTCCTGCCGCAGCTGCGCGAGATCCTCTCCGGCGGCTACGCGGCCGGGCTGCTCGGCCGCGCGGACCGGGAACGCTTCCTCGAGCTCTGCGACACCGGCGGGACCGGGCTGCTGGCCCTGTCCGAGCGGCTGGCCGAGCTGGTGCGCGAGCCGCGCCGCCCGGAGGACCGGCGCTGGCGGGCGCTGCGCCGCGAGCTGCTGGAGCGGATCGGCTGGTGGTACAACGCCCTGTTCGCCGCGCACCGGGCCGGGGCAGGCGCGCCGGCGCTGCTGGTGGACCTGGTGCGCTCGGCCCCGGTGTCGGTCGGCGAGGTGGTGGGCGAGGTGCTGGCGGCCCGCGGCCTCGGCGCGGCCACCGAGCTGGCCGGCGATCTGGACGTGCCGGTGTTCTGCCCGCGCGGGCTGCTCGGCGAGGCGGTCGGGCGCGCCTTCGAGAACGCGGGCCGGCGCGCCTCCGGCCGTCCGCCCCGGTTCGAGGTGGGCCTGCGCCGGCCCGGCCCGGACGCCGTGCAGGTCGTGGTGCGCAACACCGGCCCGCGGCCGGGCCCGGAACCCGGCCGGGGCCTGGGCGCGCTGGCCCGCGGGCTGCGCCCGTTCGGCGGCTGGATGTCCGGACGGCCGCTGGCCGCCGACGGCTGGACCTTCGAGGCGGTCATCGCGTTGCGACCGTGGCAAGGAGCATGACGGTGGACTCGATCCAGGCTCTGATCATCGACGAGGACGAGGAGAACCTCACCGCCGTCCCGGAGCGGCTCAAGCACCCGTTCGCCAAACTCGGCTGGCTGGTGGCCTGGACCACCGCGCAGAACCCGGGCGAGGTGCGGGAGCTGTTCGCGGTGCCCGGGGCGGTCTACGACCTGGTCGTGGTGGACCTGCCGGGGCCGGGCAGCGTAGCCGGCGGCGGGATCGGCGGCGGGCTGGGCGCCGTGCAGGCCGGGCTGAACGTGATCGCCGAGGCCCGCGAGCGGTTCCCGGGGGCGTTCATCCTGGCGATCAGCGGCGGCGACGCGCACCGGCCGGACCTGCTCGACGAGGCGCGGCGCAACGGGGCGCACCGGGTGCTGCGCCGGTACGAGTTCAGCGTGGACGCGCGGGAGAACAGCCCGCTGGCCATCGCCACCGAGATCCACAACCACCTGCTTGACACCGGCGCGGTGGCCCCGATCGCGGTGACCTACGACGAGTTCGACCCCAACATCCAGGCCATGGTGCACGCGATCGGCGAGCCCACGCTGTGCCGGCTGTACGCGCGGATCCTGGAGTCCTCCGGGCGCACCACCCGGAACATGAGCCTGGGCTACATCGCGCCGCTCTACTCGGGCGGGGCGGTCTGCGCGGTGACGGCGGCGCTGGACAACAGCGGCGTGCGCACGCACCACGTGCTGAAAGTCAGCCTGGACAAGGACTCGCTGGCCCGGGAGGCGCAGCGCGGGGCGCAGGCGGCGGCGCTGATGCGTCCGGCGCTGCTGGCCCGGCAGCTGCCGCCGTACCCGGTGGGGCCGGTCAACGGCTGGTACGCGCTGGCCACGCAGCTACACGGCAGTGCCCTGACGCTGCGGGAGTGGCTGGCCCGGGGTGCGTCGGACGCGGCCGTGGAGGACGTGTTCGCGGCCCTGTTCACGGACGGGCTCGGCGGGGTGTACGCGGACACCGCGCAGCAGATCGACTCCCCGGTGGAGCTGTTGCGCACGCCGTACTACCGGCAGCGGCGGGTGGTGCACGCCCTCAAGCAGCTGGGCCCGGTGCTCACTCATCCGGACGGGTGCCGGCTGCCCCCGTCGGCGGTCGAGGAGCTGGTCGAGCAGCTGACCGCGTACGTGTCGGAGGGCCGGATCGGCGACGCGGAGCCGCGGCAGCTGTCGCAGGGCACGTACGGCTCGTTCGCGCACGGCGACCTGCTCGCGACGAACGTGCTGGTCTACGACGGCCGGCACCCGGAGCCGACGGTGATCGACGCGAGCCGGTTCGGCCAGGCGCACTGGGCCACCGATCCGGCCCGGCTGGCCGTGGACCTGCTGATGCACGGCGTGGACCCCGGCGCGCGGTCGATGTTCTTCACCGGCTTCGAGCGGTGGCGGGACGCGGCCGCCCGGCTCGGCAACCTGGAGCCGCTGCTGGACCCGGCGCACGACCCGGCGACCACGGGCCCCGATCCGGAGGCGGCGTCCGGCGACGGCGGCGAGGCGGCCCTGGCGGCGCTCAACTGGCTGACCGGCAACCTGCGCGCCTTCTGCCCCGGCCTGTCCGGGGACGAGGAGTACCGCGCGCACGCCTGGGAGTGGCACGTCGCGCTCGCCAGGTACCTGCTGCGGTCCAGCTACAACCAGGAGATCACCGCCCCCAAGCGGGCCCTGGCGATCGTGGCCGCAAACGACCAGCTGACCGCGGCGGCGGCAGCCGTGCCGGACTGACCGGCGCAGACCACGGGGCGCGCGGCAGCGAGGATGCCGCGCCCTGATTCGGGTGGGACCGCGGTGGGGATGGTCCCACCCACCCTTCTCCGGCCGCCGGTCGCTGACCCCTCCGGCGGCCGGAGCTCTGCCGGGCTGGGCCCATCCTTCGCCATCTGCGCCCCCATACATGCGCTGACCTGCCCTCTTTCGGGCAGCGTTCCCGTCCCCTCCCGGGCCGAAAAATTCTCCCGAAAATCCTGCGGGAAAAGTGTTGGGATCCCGCGCCCCCGCTCCTCTCACCGGTATGGGGCAACATTTCGGAGCGCAGGAGGCGGTTGCAATGCCCGTCACGTCAGCCATCTCAGTCATGCCGTCGGCTTCCACGTCGGCCACGGCCACGCGTCACCTCGTCACCCGGGCCGTGGTCGGGCCCAAGCGGCGGCCGCCGGCCACCGACCGGGTCATCGTCCGGGTGCGCTCGCGCGACCCGATCTCCGAGGCCGGGATCATGGTGCAGCTGCGGCAGCGCCCTGAGGTCCGGGTCGCGGAGCGCGGGGAGGCGGCCTCGGTCGTCATCGCCGTCGCGGACGTCGTGGACGAGGCGACGACCCGATGGCTGACCGCGCTGCACCGCGCGGACGGGACGCCGGTCGTGCTCATCGTCGGTCAGCTCGACCCGCGCACGGTGGTGGGCGTCGTCGGGTCAGGGGTCTGCGGGGTCGTGCGCCGGGCCGAGGCGAGCCCGGAGCGGCTGGTGCGCGTGGTGCGCGCCGCCGCCCAGGGCTACGGCGACATGCCGCCGGACCTGATCCGGCACCTGCTCGACCAGGTCAGCATGCTGAACAGCACCACGCTGGAGCCGCGCGGCCTGAACTTCGCCGGGCTGACCGAGCGCGAGCGCGACGTGCTCAAGCTCATCGCGGACGGCCTGTCCACCCGCGAGGTGGCGACCAAGCTGGCGTATTCGGAGCGCACGATCAAGGCAGTGCTTCAGTCGCTCACCGTGCGTCTCAACCTCCGTAATCGGACCCAGGCGGTGGCCTACGCGGTGCGCAATGGCTGGATCTGAGAGCGCAGATTTCGATTTCGCGTTCGATTCATCTGTTTCCGATTCCTCCACGGCGCGGGAGGCCCTACGGTGAGCCCATGCAGGATCGGGACCTGGTTGCCGCGATCGTGGCGGGCGACCCGGCAGGGCTGGCCGCCGCGTATGACAAGTATGCGTCGGCACTGTATGCATACTGCCGAACAGTCGTGCGCGACCCGGAGGACGCGGCGGACGCGCTCCAGGACACCTTCGTCGTGGCCGCCCAGAAGCTCGACGGGCTCCGGGACCCGGACCGGTTCCGGCCGTGGCTCTACGCGGTGGCCCGCAACGAGTGTCTGCGCCGCGTGCGGGGTCGGGCGTCCACCGTGGAACTCGATCAGGCGGGCGAGGTGAGCGACGACGGAGTCGACGTCGACGCGAGCCTGCGCGAGGCGGATGTACGCAGCCTGATCTGGGCGGCGATCCGCGGGCTGAACGAGAGCGAGCGGGAGGTCTTCGAGCTCAACGTACGGCACGAGCTCGAAGGCGCGGACCTGGCGGCGGCGCTGGGCGTGACGACCAATCACGCGCACGCGCTGCTCTCCCGCGCGCGCGGCACCCTGGAGAAGTCGCTGGGCGCGCTGCTGGTGGCCAGGACCGGCCGGGAGGACTGCCCGGAGCTGGCGGCGATCCTGGACGGCTGGGACGGCGAGCTCACCTCGCTGCTGCGCAAGCGGATCAACCGGCACATCGAGGACTGCGACCTCTGCGGCGAGCGCAAGCGCCGCGAGCTGCGTCCCGAGGCGCTGCTCGGCGCGCTGCCCATCCTGCTGCTGCCGGCCGGCCTCCGCGCGAAGGTCATGCACCTGGTCGGCTACTCGGTCCAGCCACAGCCGCCGGTCCAGGGACAGGGCCAGGGGCAAGGCCAGGGCCAGGGCCAGGGCCAGGGCCAGTCGAACTCGGGATCAGGCAATACGGGATCAAGCAACTCAGGGACGTCCTCATCGTCGTCATCATCGCCGTCAACTTCGCCGTCGTCCTCGTCGTCATCGTCGTCTCAAGCCTCTTCGGCGTTATCCGGCGCCGGAGTCGGCGGGTCGATCGAAAGCGCCTCTGAGTACTGCAAACGCGTCGGCCACCGAGCGGAGCCGTTCGCCCGGGACGGCTTCCCGATCCCGCTCGACCACCGCCGCAGACCCTTCGGCGCGGCCCGCCGCAAGTCGCTCGCCGCGGCGGTGATCGCGCTGCTGCTCCTGCTGGGCGTGGGAGGGTACTCGGCGCTGAAGCTCATATCGCCGAGCAGCGCGGCAGACGTCGCGTCGCCGAGCCAGTCCCCCGCGACACTGTTGATCACGGTCGACAGCAGCTCCCCGGTCCAGGTGGTGATCTCGACGACCTCGGCGTCCCCCAGCGCGTCGAAGAGCCCGTCGGCATCGGCCAGCCCGTCGGCGGTGCAGGTGGTAGTAGTGCGGACCTCCGCAAAGGCGTCCCCCTCGCCGAGCCGCTCCCCGAGTCCCAGCCGGAGTCCAAGTCCCCCACCGTCGCCGGGAGTCCTGGCCGAGAGCCCGTCGAGTATTACCGTCCGTTCCACCAACGCAAGCGGCGATTTCACCGGAACGATCACGCTCACAGCAGTAGGCGGTCCCATCGCGAGCTGGAGCGTCATCGTGCCCACCCCCGCCGCGTCGTGGGGAAATCCGTTCGCCGATCCACCTTCGGGAGCACTTTCATCGGGTCAATCCGCCACGGTCACCCTCGGCATTGACACCAAGGGGAGGTTTCAGACCGTCTTCGTCGTCAATCCCGGCGGCATTCAAGTGACCATGATTGTTCCGCCCCTGGGCTAACCTGCGGGGCGCCTCGCGGTGCGGCACGTTCTGGGCTTACGATGCCCCGCGTGCCTTCACTCATGGGGATGACCAAGCGGGTTCTGGTCGGCCAGCCGATGCGCAGCGAACTTCTGGGCGAGGCGACGCTCTCCAAGAAGATCGCACTGCCCGTCTTCGCCTCCGACGCGCTCTCCTCGGTCGCCTACGCGACTGAGGAAATCCTGCTCGTGCTGTCCGCGGGCGGCCTGGCGTTCTTCCACTTCACCTGGTACATCGCGGGGGCGGTCGGGCTGCTGATGCTCATCGTGGTCGCCTCGTACCGGCAGAACGTGCACGCCTACCCGTCCGGCGGCGGCGACTACGAGGTGGCCACGACCAACCTCGGGCCGCGCACCGGGCTGACCGTGGCCAGCGCGCTGATGGTGGACTACACGCTCACGGTCGCCGTGTCGGTCTCCTCGGGCGTCGCGAACCTCGCCTCGGCCATCCCCTCGCTCAACGCGCACGTCGTCGTCATCTCAGTGCTCGTCATCGCCGTGATCACGCTGATGAACCTGCGCGGGGTGCGCGAGTCCGGCACCGCGTTCGCGATCCCCACCTACTGCTTCATCGGCGCCATCGCGCTCATGATCGCCTGGGGCCTGTTCAAGATCCTCTCCGGCCATCCCCTCGAGGCCGAGAGCGCGCACTACCAGATCAAGGCCACCGGCACCTACGGCGGCCTCGCGCTCGCCTTCCTGCTGCTGCGCGCCTTCGCCTCCGGGTGCACCGCGCTGACCGGAGTCGAGGCGATCAGCAACGGCGTGCCCGCGTTCAAACCGCCGAAGAGCAAGAACGCCGCGACCACGCTGGCCCTGCTCGGCGGGATCGCGGTGACCATGTTCGCCGGAGTCACGGCGCTCGCCCTGGCCGGGCACGTGCACGCCGCCGACCCCGCCAACCTGATCGGCCTGCCGTCCGGACAGACCCCGCGCACGGTCATCGCCCAGGTCGCCCGCTCGGTGTTCGGCGGCTCGGCACTGTTCTACCTGCTGCAGTTCGTCACCGCGCTCATCCTGGTGCTGGCCGCGAACACCGCCTTCAACGGCTTCCCGGTGCTGGCCTCGATCCTGTCCCGGGACGGCTACCTGCCCCGGCAGCTGCACACCCGCGGCGACCGGCTGGCCTTCTCCAACGGCATCCTGCTGCTCTCCGGCTTCGCGATCACCCTGGTCGTGGTCTTCAAGGCCTCGCCGACCCGGCTGATCCAGCTCTACATCGTCGGCGTGTTCGTCTCCTTCGTATGCAGCCAGACCGGCATGATCCGGCACTGGAACCGGCTGCTGCGCGCCGAGACCGACAAGGCGGTACGCGGCCGGATGATGCGTTCCCGCGTCATCAACGCAATCGGTGCAGGGTTCACGGCCGCGGTACTCGTGATCGTGCTGGCCACGAAGTTCATGAAGGGCGCCTGGATCGTGGTCGTCGCGATGCCGCTGATCTGGCTGGTCATGCGCGGCATCCAGCGGCACTACCAGTCCGTGGCCGTGGAGCTGACCCCGCCGGAGAACTTCAAGGTCACCCTGCCGAGCAACAACCACGCGATCGTGCTCATCTCGAAGCTGCACCTGCCCGCCCTGCGCGCCATCGCCTACGCCCGCGCCACCCGGCCGACCTCGCTGGAGGCCGTGACCGTGGACCTGGACAGCGGCGAGATGGAGGCGCTGCGCCGGGACTGGGAGGCCCGCGAGATCCCGATCCCGCTGACCGTGATCGCCTCGCCGTACCGGGAGATCACCAGGCCGGTCGTCGACTACGTGAAGCGGCTTCGCGGCGAGAACCCGAACGACATCGTGACGGTTTACATCCCCGAGTACGTGCTCGGACACTGGTGGGAGCAGATCCTGCACAACCAGTCCGCGCTGCGGCTTAAGGGCAGACTGCTATTCCAGAAGCGGGTCGTGGTGGCGAGCGTGCCCTACCAACTGCGCTCGGCCGTCGGCCGGGAGGTCACCGACGGCACGGCGCCAAGCGCCCCGACCGCGCCGAAGACCGGGAAGACGCCGAAGGCAGGGAGCACACCGACGGTGCGCTGAACCGCCGATCTGGCGGATACTGGAAGCGTCATGCCGAGGAAGGAGCCCGCGACGATGCGAGCGAGCAACAGCACGGCCGATCCCGATGTCCGCGCCAGCGAGACACAGGGTTCTGATACCGCTGCCGCCGAGACCGTATCGCCCCGGCAGCGCGGCTCCGCGCTGCGACGGCTCTTCTCCCGACTGGCCGCGAACCCGGACGAGCTGCAGGCGGACGAACTGCAGGCGGAGATCGAGGCCGCCTCGGCCGTGCCGATCTCGACCTGCCCGGACCGCGAGCAGGTCTGCCTGGTCGGGACACTGCGCTCGGTGACGTTCCGGCCGCGCGCCGGTGTGCCCGCGCTGGAGGCCGAGTTGTGGGACGGCACCGGGGCGGTCACCGTCATCTGGCTCGGCCGCCGCCAGATCCCCGGCATCGATCCCGGTCGCTCGCTCAAACTGCGCGGGCGGATCACCACGCTGCACGGACACCGGGCGATCTACAACCCGATCTACGAACTGCGCGGCGGATCGACCGACTAGAGCCGCCGGGCGTGTGAGACGTACAAGACATACAAATGGTGGCCGCTGAGTGTGAGTGGTGGCCGCCCGTGCAGGCCCGTATGAATTGTGTGAGTAAACGGCGTGCCCTCGTATGAATGCCGCCAGGGCGCCCGTCACGGGCTCGCCGCGCGCGTTGACTGGTGGGATGCCGACAACGCAGCCGGCCGCCGCCGGGACCGCCTCCGAGGCCGTCTCCGGCCCGGTCTCGACCTCCAGCGCCGTCCCGATCCTGCCCAGTCCGGACCTGGACCGGTCGCTGGCGTTCTACGCCTATCTCGGCTTCGAGGTGCTCGGCCGCACCGAGGACTACCTGCGGGTCGCGCTGGACGGCGCCGAAGTGCACTTCTACCTGGAACCGGACCTCGAGCCGGTGGTCAACGGCGCGGGCTGCTACCTGCGTTTCGCCGACCCCGGCGCGCTGCTGGCCGGCTGGAGCGCGGACGGCGTCGCCTGCCTGGAGATGCCGGGTACTGCGGCGTACGGCCGCACCTTGTTCGCGATCGTCGACCCCGGGGGCAATACGCTGCGCATCGGCCCGCTGCCCGTCCCCGCGCGATCCGTGCCGACAGACAAGGCCGGCGAGCCAGTGTCTCAGATCACTGGCTTGTCCTGATCAGCGGGACACTGTCACCAGATCAACCGTGTCCACCTGAGCAAGACACAGTAGCCAGATCACCCATGTCCTGCTGAGCGAGACACTGTAGTCGCCAATCAACCAGGTCTCGCTGAGCAGGACACTGCAATCAGCCGGTGATCAACTGGTCACGGTGATCGCGTCCAGCTTCTCCTTCAGATAAGCCGAGGAATCCACCGGTTCGTAGTCCGCACGGCCGACCGGGGCGGGCAGCGGCGCGACCGTCGTGTGCGGGTCGCACTCGTAGAAGTAGACCAGCGACATCAGGTCCTCCTCCGGGGCCTGCGGCGACGGGGCGAGCACCCGGTGCCGTCCGGACCGCCAGCGGTCACCGGTCCAACGCGCCATCAGGTCGCCGATGTTGACGGTGAGCGCGTCCGGATCGAACGGCGCGTCCTCCCAGCCCTCGCCGCCGTCGGCCGGGTCGATGTACACCTGCAGGCCGCCCTTGCCCTGCTGCCGGTCCAGCAGGGTGACCGTGCCGAAGTCCGTATGCGGGCCGATCCGGTACTGGCCGGGCTCCGGCTCGCCGACCACGGACACACCCGGATACCAGTTGATATTGAAACCGTACGTCGAACGGGTGGTGTGCCGGGTGAAGAAGTCCTCCGCCTGGCCGAGCGCCACGGCCAGCAGCCGCAGCAGTTCGTCGGCGATCCCCCGCATCCGCGCGAGGTAGTCCTGCACGACCGCCTGGAGCTGAGGCGACTCCTGCGGCCAGCGGTTGGGCTGGAACCAGAACGCGTCGATCTCCGGGTCGCCGATCGGCTGGTCCGAGGCCACCGACCAGGACTCCTTGAGGTCCGGCGGCGTCTCGGTGCCCTCCGCATAGCCGTTCGCCTCGGCGCCCGTCGCCAGCCAGCCGCGCCCGCCGACCGAGACCGCGTAACGCTGCTTGACCGGGACCGGAAGCGCGAAGAAGGCCCGCGCCGCCGCACGCACGGCCTCGCGCGTCTCGCGGGTGACGCCGTGCCCGGTGACCAGCAGGAACCCGGCCCGGGACAGCGTGTCGTCCACCTGTGCGGCGGCCTGCGCGCGAGCCTGCGGATCGCCGGACAGCCACGGCCCCAGATCGATGGTCGGGATCCTCGGCGCTTGCGCCATCCTGCGCTCCTTCACATCACGTCGCGGGTCGTATTTTCTGCGCCGCTAGTCCGCCTGGCCGATGTCCTCGAACCACAGCCCGGGCCGGGCAGCGATGAAGTCGTGCATCAGGGCCTTGCATTCGGCGTCGTCCAGCAGGGTGATCCGCACCCCGTGCTCGGCCAGCCAGTCGTGGCCGCCGTAGAAGGTCACGGCCTCCCCGACGACGACGTGGCCGATCCCGAACTGACGGACCAGGCCGGAGCAGTACCAGCAAGGCGAGAGCGTGGTGACCATCGTGGTGCGCCGGTAGTCGCGCAGTCGCCCGGCCGCGCGGAAGGCTGCGGTCTCGGCGTGCATGGAGGGGTCGGCATCCTGGACCCGCCGGTTGTGGCCACGTCCGAGCAGCTCACCGTCAGGGCCGAACAGGGCCGCACCGATGGGAATGCCGCCCTCGGCCAGTCCGGACCAGGCCTCCTCCACCGCGACGGTCAGCAGCTTCGCGAAGCCACCGCCACCGCCGCCCGAGCCGCCTTCCGCGATCACCATGCTCCTACTTTCGCCGCTGCCCCAGGTCCGCGCAATGCGTGGAATGTAAACTCCCGACGCCCGTGGCGCTTAGGACCCGTATCGGGTGGAGTCGGCGGACGCGTCGGGCGGGCGATCTCGGACACATGCGCACCACAGTGTTCTGATCATCACTACTGTCTCGCGTAGGCATCCCGGGGGATGCCCCCACATATACGGGAGTGACTACATGCGAAGAACAATTGTGGCCCGACTCATCGTCAGCGCGACGCTCGCGCTGACGGCAGGGCTGCTGTCCATCGCGCCGGCCAACGCCGTCGCCGACGGAACGCCGGCCTCGCCGGGGCAGTACCCGTTCGCCGTGAAGTTCACCATGACGAACATCCCGCGACCCGACGGCAGTACCTACAACAGCGCGTGCTCCGGCGCGCTGATCTCGCCGCTCTGGGTGATCACCGCGGGTCACTGCTTCCACGACGTGAACCGCGTCCGAGTCAGCGGGCCGCCGCTCTACCAGACGACGGCGACGCTCGGCACGGTGGACCTGGCCACCGCGCCGGGGGAAACCCGGGACATCGTGGACGTACGGCAGTCGGCGGTCAACGACATCGCACTGGCGAAGCTCTCGGCGCCGATCACGGACATCGTTCCGCTCGCGCTCGACCCGGCCGTGCCGACGGTCGGCGAGCAGCTGGAGCTGGCCGGTTGGGGCGCGACGTCGGACGTCAACGCCACGCCGGGCACCGTGCTGAACACGGGCACGGTCGCTGTAGGTGAAGTAGACGCCGACACCCTGGGCGTGCACGGTGTCTACCCGTCGTCGTACACCAGCGCCTGCCTCTACGACTCGGGCGCGCCCTACTTCGTGCCGCTAGGTGCAACGGCCGGTCTCCTGGTTTCGGTGGAGAGCAGTGGTCCGGACTGCCCGCACGATCAGTTGGAGACGACGTCCCGCGTGGACGTGATCTTGCAGTGGATCTGCCAGCAGATCGCGACAGGCTGACGCTCGTAGGTGGCGCCACGGTCACTCGTTCGCTGCCCGTGGCGCCATGGGCACCCATACGCCACCCGTGACTGTCAGGCTCCGGCCGCAGCGAGGATGGCCGGCAATTCCTCTATCCACGCGAGCACCGCCTGCTCGTAGTGGAGACCGAACGACAGCGTGGCCTGCTGATACGGGTCCAGACCGCCCGCCTGCTCAATCTCGCGATAGTTCGCCAGGCGCCGCTCGCTCGCGGCACGGTGTTCGGCCACGAACCCCAACAGCCGCTCGCGGTCGCCCGACGCACCGAAGGCCAGGGTGAGCAGGAGCGGGAAACGGATCTGCTCCGGTCCCGGCGGCTGGGTGAACCAGGCCACGAACGCCTCGCGACCGGCCCCGGTCAGCCGATACGGCCGCCGGGAGCGCGGCCCGGTCGGTCCGGCCTCGACCAATCCGAGCTCGGCCAGCGTGGCCAGCTCGCGGTAGACCTGGCTGCGCGTCAGGCTCCAGAAGTCTCCGATGAGCTTCTCGGCGATATCCACGAGCTCGAAGCCGCTCGCCTCCCCGGCGTGCAGGAAGCCCAGCAGCGACGCAGCAGTCGGATTGAGCTTGGCCATCGCGTCTCCGCACCCTTGACAGTCCACTGTGTCATGTCAGGGGGGATCATGCGCGCGGGTCTGCTCACGGTCCACATACTCGCCGGCGCCCTCGGGCTCCTGGTCGGCCCGGCGGCGATGCCGGCGCCGAAGCGGGCGGGTCTTCACCCCCGCCTCGGCCTCGCGTATCAGGTACTCACCGGGTTGCTGTGCCTCAGCGCCTTCGGCCTGGTGGCGCGGAAGCCCTCGCTGTGGTGGCTCGGCGTCATCGCCGCGGCAACCTGGGCAGCCGCCCTCGGCGGGTGGTGGGCTCGCCGGCGCCGCTTCAGCGATGGCTGCCGTGGCACGTGGGTTTGATGTGCGGGTCCTACATCTCCTTCGTGACCGCGTTCCTCGTCGTCAACCTCGGCCTCGGCTCTCCCGTCGCCTGGCTCGCGTCGACCGTGGTCGGCACCCCCTGATCGCCCGGGCCAGTGTCCGTGTGGCACGGACACGAATCTGATTACGTCTCCGGACACCCATGGCGTCTACGCTCGCACGGTGACTGTGACCACCACGTGGGATCCCGAAGCGCCCGGGGTGCTCCAACTGCCTTCCGGCCGACTCATACGCGGCCGTGGGCTGGGCCGCCCGCTGCCGCCCGGAGCAGCTCCTGCGTTCGCCGTGTACCTGCAAGGCCGCATGCCACCCCCGGTCGCCTGGGAATCTCGCTGGCTGCGATGGCCGGACTTCTGGCTGCCCGCCGATCACGCAGCGGCCGCGCGGGCGATCTACGAGGCCTGGGCACGCGCCGAGGTCGAGCGCGTCGAGGTCGCGTGCACCGGCGGGAAGGGCCGCACCGGCACGGTCCTGGCCTGCCTCGCCGTGCTCGACGGCGTGCCCAACCGTGAGGCCGTCGCCTACGTCCGTCAGCACTACTGCGCACGCGCCGTCGAGACGCCCTGGCAACGCCGTTTCGTCACCCGCTTCCGCTGACGCGTGGCGTGCGGGGCGCGGCGTGCCGGGTGCGAGATCCGCGACCCCGGAACGCCAGAGGGCTGCTTCGTCCGGCAATGAAGCAGCCCTCTTATGTGGTGCGCGTGGTAGTCGTCAGGCAGTGTGGATCAGACCATGTGGATCAGATGGTATGGATCAGGCGGTGGCAGCCGCGGCGTCGGCCGGGGTGTCGGTCGGCGGGGTGGCCGAGCCGCGGAGGGGGCCGAGGCCGGGGACCTTGAGCAGGAGCACGTAGAGCAGCCCGGCGATGACGAAGCCCGCCGCGAAGGCCAGGTCGCCGATGCCCGGGAAGTGCTTCGGGACCAGGCCGGTGTACTCCGTCTGGTTCGAGAACAGCCAGACGCCCAGGCCGGTACCCGCCGCCATCGCGAGCGGACCTGCCCAGACCCGGTACGTCGTGTCCTGCAGCAGGCCGCCGATCTCGGCGTCGCTGCGGCCGCGCCCCAGCAGCCGGTCCGCGAAGACCACCGCCAGCCACGGGCCGATCCAGTACGTGATGACCAGCAGGAAGTTCTCGTACTTGCTCGCCGAGTCGCTCAGCCCGCTCCACGCGACCGCCGTGCCCGCCAGGCCGAAGACCAGCGCCACGGTGGCCCGGCGCACGATGGGCGGCAGCTTGATGCCCATCGCCACGAAGGACAGCGCGCCCGAGTAGATGTTCAGCGCGTTCGCCGCGATGCCGCCGACCGCGATGGCCAGCAGGGTGAGGTTGGCCAGCCAGGACGGCAGGCTGTAGGTGAACGCTGCGGTCAGCGAGAGGTTCGCGGCGACCTTCGCCGGGATGGCCACCGTGACCGAGGCCGCGCCGACCGTGCCGAGGACGACGCAGGACACGAACACGCCGAGGCCGGGCCACAGCGCGACCTTCCACTTCGCAGTGTCCTTCGGCAGGTAGCGCGTGTAGTCCGAGCCGTACGGCGTCCACCCGGCGGCGTACCCGAAGGCGGCCCCCGCGGTCAGCCAGAACGCGCCGGGAATCGCCTTCGCCCCGTCGGCCACCCCCGGGTGCGACTTGCTGAGGATGACGATGCTGGCGACCACGAACACGACCGTCAGCACCGGGAAGGTGTACTTCTCCGCGCTGTGGATGAAGTTGTACCCGAAGTACGCGATGGCGACCTGCAGCACCACCACGATGAACAGGCACAGCAGCAGCGGCCACTTGAGCAGCGTGTTGAGGGCGTAGGCCGCGCTCACGCTGTTCACCGCGAACCAGCCGATGCCCGCCGTCAGCGCGTTCAGCCCGGCCGGCAGCGCGTTTCCGCGGAACCCGAACGCGCTGCGGCTCGCGACCATCTGCGGCACTCCGAACCGCGGCCCGGCCAGGCCCAGGAAGGCGTGCGCCACCGCGCCGAGTCCGGTACCGAGCACCAGGGCCAGCACCGTGGGCCAGAAGCCGAGCCCGAAGAACTCGACGGCCAGCACGCCGATGAAGACGGTGGCGAACTCCATGTTCGGCGAGGTCCAGGTCCACAGCAGCTGCAGCGGCTTGCCGTGCCTGGCCTCGGCCGGGACCGGCTCGGCACCGGTCGGCTCGACGGCGAGCACGTGGTCGCCGTACGCCGCGATCAGCGACGGGTCGGCCAGCGCGGGAGCGACGGGGGCGGGCGGGGTCGTGGTCATCGGACCGCCATCGGGGCACGCACGGGGGCGGGAGAGCGCACGGTGAGTCCTGTCTGCTCGGGCGAGTGTAAAGGCGTGCTGTAAGAGTGAGTGTGCAACCATCGCCGCGAATTACCCATGTGTTTCGAGCCAGTTTCCAGTTGCGCGGTCGCCGACCGGCCGGTTCCACACCACCACCCGGCGCGAAGTCGGCCACATGGGGCGGAACCGCGGCCACGGGCCGATATAGTGCGAGCAGACGCCGCGGTCGGGCAAACGGCTGACGCGTCTTCTCAGGACACTGGGATTTTTGGTCCCGGAGTGCCGGGGTTAGCCTGGAGGATTGGCTTGGCTGGGGCGCCCGATCCGCGGCTGGGACAGTTGCTCGCCGCGATGCGGGCGGTGCGCGACGGGGATCCCGACGTGCGCGCCGCGGTTTCCGGGGACGACGAGCTGGCCGAGCTCGGCGTGCTGTTCGACCAGCTCGCGACCCGCAACCAGGTACTGGCCGGCCGGCTGGCCAGGCTCTCGGCGGGACACGAGGACGCGCTCGGCCTGCTGCGCGAGTCGGTCGAGGTCGCGACGGCCGCCCTCGGCGGCGCGGCGCTGGCCGGGGACGCGGCCTCGGGCGTGGTCGGCGTTACCGGCGCAGAAGCCGGCGCAGGCACGGGCACGGGTTCAGGCACCGCCACGGTCCTCGAGCCGGTGGCCACATCGGCGGACCGTCCGGACCAGGACCTCGCGGCCAAGGCCGCGCAGATCGAGCAGGCCCGGCTCAACCTGCGGGAACGCGCCCAGCAGACCTCCCCGGCCTCGCGGGCCAGGGCCGAGTTCATGGCGAACGTCTCGCACGAGCTGCGCACCCCGCTCAGCAGCCTGCTGATCCTGGCCCAGCTGCTGGCCGCCAACGCCGAGGGCAACCTCACCGCCCGGCAGGTGGACTTCGCCCGCACCATCCACGGCGCGGCCCAGGACCTGCTCCAGCTGATCAACGACCTGCTGGACCTGTCCAAGGTGGAGACCGGCCGGATGGAACTGCGCGCCGAGCCGGTCCCGCTCTCCCGGCTGCTCGGCCAGGCCGAGGCGGCGTTCCGCCCCGCAGCCGCCGCGAAGGGTCTGCAGCTGACCGTGCGCTGCGCCGCCGACGTGCCCGAGTCCGTCGAGTCCGACGAGCAGCGGCTGCGGCAGATCCTGCGCAACCTGCTGTCCAACGCGGTCAAGTTCACCGACCACGGCGAGGTCGCGCTGGACGTGGACCGGGACCCGGCGGATCCGGGCCTGCTGCGCGTCTCGGTGCGGGACACCGGGATCGGCATCGCCGCGGACCAGCTGCAGGTCGTCTTCGAAGCTTTCCAGCAGGCCGACGGGATCACCGGGCGGCACCTCGGCGGCACCGGACTCGGGCTGTCCATCAGCCGCCAGCTCGCCCGGCTGCTCGGCGGCGAACTGCAGGTCGACAGCCTGCCGGGCCGGGGCAGCACGTTCACGCTGACCGTGCCCGCCGACCTGCCCGGAGCGCAGCAGCCCGGCCCCACCCGGGGCGGCACGCGGGACGCCTCGCCGAGCGGCGCGGCGGTCCTGCTGATCGTCGAGCCGCGCACGGCCCGCGCCATGCGGCAGGCCGCACGCACCGCGCTGGACGGCCTCGGCGGGTTGCGGGACCGGGTCGAGATCGTGGCGGTGTACGGCGGCGGGGAGGGGGCCGAGCAGGTCCTGGCCGGCCGCCACGTCGTCAGCGTGCTGGTGAACCTCGCCGCGAGCCGCGGGGAGGTCCAGGCGCTGCTCGGCGCGGTCGCCGAGTACGCCCCGACGGTCCCGGTCCTGGCCTACGAGGCCGGGGCGGGCAGCGGGACGGCGGCCCGGCTGGAGGCCTCGCTGGGCAGCGCTCCGCAGATCGAGATCGTGGGCTCGCGCGCGCAGGCGGTGGAGCGGCTTACCCTGCACCTGCTCACCGCGCTGCCGTCGGTCTCCGCCGACCTCACCTCGCCGGCCACCGAGCCGACCGCCTCGGCCGCCCGCTTCGACGGGGAGACCGTCCTGGTGGTGGACGACGACGTGCGCAACGTGTTCGCGATGACGAGCATGCTGGAGCTGCACGGGCTGTCCGTCCTGCACGCGGACAACGGCCGCCAGGGCATCGAGACGCTGTTGCAGAACCCGGATATCAGGCTCGTGCTGATGGACCTGATGATGCCGGGCATGGACGGCTTCACGGCCACCGAGTACATCCGCAGCCTGGAGCGCTACGCCGCGCTGCCGATCGTCGCGGTCACCGCGAAGGCGAGCCGGGGCGACCGGGAGCGCAGCCTCGCGGCCGGGGCGAACGAGTACGTGCTCAAGCCGGTGGACGTGGACGCGCTGCTCGGGATCATCGCCGCGATGCTCGGCAAGTGACGGGCCGGGGACGCGGCGGCCCGTTCAGCTGAATCGACTAGCTGAATCAGTCAGCTGAAGCGCACGGCCAGGATGCAGGTGTCGTCGTCGGTGTCGGACTCGCCGTGCTCCAGGATCCGGTCCACGTAGCGGTCGAGGTCCGGCTCCGCGCTGGAGGCCTCGGCCAGCAGCCGGGCGATGTTCTCGTCGGGGCTGTGCCGCCGCCGCTCGATCAGGCCGTCGGTGTAGAGCAGCAGCACGTCCCCGGCCGCCAGCACGACGGTCTCCTCGTCGAAGGCGCTGCCCTCGTCCACGCCGAGCATCGGGCCGGCCGGGCGCGGGAGCGCCGCCGCCTCTCCCCCGCGCACCAGCACCGGGCTCGGGTGCCCGGCGTTGGCCACGCACAGCCTGCGGTCGGCCGGGTCGTAGAGCGCGACGCAGGCGCTGGCGATGGTGAAGGTCGGCAGCGAGCAGGTCACCGCGTTGAGCCAGCACAGCAGCTGCCCGCTGTCCACCCCGGTCAGCGCCAGGCCCTGCAGCGCGTGGAAGAGCTGCGCCATCGCGGTGGCCGCGCCGAATCCGTGCCCTGCGATGTCGCCGACGGTGAGCAGCAGCCGGCCGTCGGGCAGCGGCAGGATCCCGTACCAGTCACCGCCGACCCCGGCCCCCGGGCCGGCCGGGCGGTACCGGGCGGCGATCTCCAGGCCGGCCTCGCTGGGCACCCGGACCGGCTCGACCGGCATGATGACCTGCTGCAGCAGGTTGGCCAGCTGCCGCTCCGCCTCGGCCCGGCCGCGCTGCGCGGCCAGCTGGATGTGCGCGAGCTCCAGCGCGGTCTGCGCCCGGCGCTGCTCGGTGACGTCCTGCAAGGTGCCGAAGACCGAGCTGACCACGCCGCCGTGACCGACGACCGGCTCCCCGGCGATCCGCAGGTACCGCACCGCGCCGTCCGGCCACACCACCCGGAACTCGCCCTGCGCCGGGCGGCCGTCGCTGGACAGGGTGCGCATCAGCCGGTCGTGCTCCAGTTGGTCGTCGGGGTGCACGGCGTACGGCGGGCGGTCCTGCGGGATCGGCCCGGGGGCGGTGCGGGAGCCGAACAGTATCAACGCCTCGGTGGACCAGTTCACCAGCCCGGCGGCCGCGTCCCACTCCCAGGACCCGGTCTGCGCCATCCGGCGCAGCCTGGCCGCCACCGCGTGCTGGTCGTCGCGCTGCTCGTCGTCGGCCGGGCGCAGCGCCACGTACAGCAGCGACTCGCCCACCCGGGTCGCGCCGACCGAGACGGTGCGGGTCTGCGCCTCGGCGCCGCCGGGCTCCACGTAGGAGTGCGCGGGGTCGCGGAACGGGGTGCCGGTGATCATGACGTTGCGGAAAGCGTCGAAGGCCCCTGACGAGGCGGCCCAGGGCAGCGACTCGGAGAGCCGGCGGCCGACCGGGTCCGGGGCGGCGTAGCCGCCGGTGAGCAGGTTCCGGGCGGCCCGGTTCACCGCGACCACCAGCAGGCCGGCGACCGGGTCGTGCTCGTCCGGGACCGGGCCGACCAGCAGCGCGGGTTCCCAGGAGGTGTCGATGATCTCGCGCAGCCGGTCGAAGGCGGCGGGATCCGACGGGGGCGCGGCCTGCGGCTCGACGGCCGGGCGGCCGGCCAGCCGGCGGGACCGGACCACGGCGTGCGCGGCGGACTCGATCAGCCCGGAGATCTCGCGGCGCAGCTCGGCGCTGAACTCGGTGCTGGCCGGCCAGCCCACCTCGATCGCGCCGACCACCGCCCGGCCGAGCCGCAGCGGGACGGCGACGTGCACCGGATTCGGCGAGACGCCGCCGGAACCGGCCGGGCCGAGCACCGCCAGCCCGCCGGAGGCCTCGCCCGCCGCGTCCACCCAGATCGGGCTCTGGTCCCGGACCACGGCGTTGATCAGGCAGTCCATCAGCGGCGGGATGCGGCGCCACTGGCTGACCACGCGCAGCGGCAGCCCGGCCGAGCCGATCAGCTCGAGCGCCCCGTCCGGCTGCAGCAGCGCGACCGCGGCCTCCACCGCCCCGGACCAGGCGAGGGTGTCGGCCAGCAGCAGCCGGGCCAGTTCGTCCCCGTCCGCGGCGCGTTCCAGCCGGGAGGGGGCGGGGCGGCCGTACGTCGGCACCGCCTCGTCCATCGTGACCCGGGTGCGCGCGTCGGTCTGCTGGCCGACCAGGTCGCCGGCCACCTCCAGCAGGTCGCGGCCGGAGCGCCGCTCGAGCTCCAGCAGCTGGTCGAAGGCCTCCTTCGGCCCGCACTCCAGCCGGGCGACCAGCACGCCGACCGCCTGGTCGACCAGCCCGTGCTCCAGGAAGCGGGCCTGCAGCGCGGCCTCGGCCCGGCGCTGCTCGTCGATCACCCGGCCGAGCACCTCGGCGGCCGTGGTGGCGGGGACGGACCCGGAACCGGGTGGCGTCGTATCGCCCGAATGAGCCATTCGCGCTCCCCTTCCGCTGGTGACTGCGCGTCCTGGTCCGGTTGCATTATGCAGGAACACGCACGCGGTGGGCAGCGGGGGCCGGAAGCATTCGCCCGGCGGCTGCGCAGCAGGTCGGAGTAACATGTCGGCGTCAGTCGTGCCCGGACCCGCACGACAACCGCCCCATGTCGGATCCGCTCTGGAGTGCACGGTGCCAGGATGGCCTCTGAGGAAGCGGATCCGGCTCGCCCCCGAGGCGACGGCGCCGCGGCGGGCCCGCGACTTCCTGGCCGCGGTCTGCGCGGGCTGGAACGCGCCGCGCTACACCGAGATCGGCGGGCTCGTGCTCAGCGAACTGGTGAGCAACGCGGTCCGACACGCCGGCACCGCGGTCGAGGTGCGGCTGCAGCTGGCCGACGACCGGCTGCGGATCGAGGTGCACGACGGCGGCGCCGGACGTCCGCAGGTGATCCCGCCGGAGCGGCGCACGATCGGCGGCAACGGCCTGGACATCGTCTCGCGGCTGGCCGAGTCCTGGGGCGTGAGCCCCGACGGGAACGGCGGCAAGAGCGTGTGGTGCGTGCTCGCGCCGGAGACCTGAGCCGGGCAGCAGCCCCGGCACCACGAGACCTAATCGAACCCGGCCCGCAGCTCGTCCAGGATCCGGGTCAGCAGCCGGGAGACCTGCATCTGCGAGACGTGCAGCTCCTCGCCGATCTGCGACTGGGTCATGCCGCGGAAGAAGCGCATCATCAGGATTCGCTTGTCCCGCTCGCCCAGCTTGGCCAGCAGCGGCTTGAGCACCTCGCGGTTCACCACCGCCTCGAAGCGGGGGTCCTCGCCGCCGACGAACTCGGCCAGGCTCGCGCCCTCGGTCGAGTCGACCCGCACCGGGCGGTCCAGCGAGGCCGTGGTGTACGCCGAGGCCGCGTCCATCGCCTCGACGACCTCCTCGGGCGTGGCGTGCACCCGCTCGGCCAGCTCCGCCACGCTCGGCGAGCGGTTGAGCTCCTGGGTCAGCGCCTCGGTGGCCTTGCGCAGCGCGCTGGAAAGCTCCTGCATCCGGCGCGGCACGTGCACGTCCCAGGTGGCGTCCCGGAAGTAGCGCTTGATCTCGCCCATGATCATCGGGGTGGCGTAGCCGAGGAAGCCGGTGCCGTACTGCGGGTCGAAGTTGTCCACCGCCTTGACCAGGCCCAGATAGGCGACCTGCACGAAGTCCTCGAGCACCTCGCCGTGTCCGCCGTAGCGCCCGGCGATCCGGCGGGCGTAGGCCATGTGGTCCTCGATGATCTCGGCGCGCAGCCGCTCGCGCTCCGGATCGTCCGCGACCAGTTCGCGCATCCGGTGGAACAGGCGCATCGTCTCGGCGCGCCGCTCCGCGTGCGGGGAGACGGACTCGGACGAGGGCACCGAGGACTGCGGCTGTGAGGCCTCCGCGGGCTGTGACCCGGCCGCCTGCTGCGTGTCCTGATTCGGCTTGTCCTGATTCAGCGCGTCCTGATTCACCGTGCCGGCCCGGTTCATCAGCCCCCCCGCACGGTCAGGTGCTTGACCATGCTCAGCCGGGCGACGCCCTCTTCGGACTTCCAGGTCAGCTCGTCGACCAGGGCGCCGAGCATGATCCAGCCGATGTCGTCCACGTCCGGCTGCACCGAGGGCGGCACCGGGGCCGACACCGTGACCGCCAGCGCGTCGGGCAGCTCCTCGAAGCGGCACTCGACCGACTCGCCGGCGGCGCCGAAGCCCGGGGAGAGCAGGAACAGGCCGCAGGCCTCGTCCACCGCCAGCCGCAGGTCGGTCAGCTCCGCGACGGACAGGCCCAGCCGGGCCGCGATGTGCCCGGCCACCGAGCGGACCAGCACCACCTGCTCGCGGTCGGCCGGAATCGTCAGCACCACCGTGCGCGGCCGTGGCAGCCGGTCTGGCTCGGCCGGGTTCTCCTGCTGCATCGCTGTGTTCCCTCCGCAGTGGGCGGTGTCTCGATGGACTCGCTCGGGGGCCGTGGCCCGGCCCGGCTCAGCCTGCCAGCGCGGCCTGGACGCTGTCGCGGGTCTGCAGGTGGTCCCCGGTGCCGGCCAGCTCGAGCACCCGCTGCACCGCGGGCTGCGGGGCGACCAGCCGGAAGGCCGCGCCGCCGGAGGTGGCCCGGTTGCCCGCCTGCAGCAGCACGCGCAGGCCGCTGGAGTCGAGGAAGGTGATCTCGGTTCCGTCCAGCACGATCACGGCCTGCGGGGAGAGCAGCGGCTCCAGTTCGATCCAGAGCCGGTCGGCGGTGGCCAGGTCCAGCTCACCGCGCACGGTCACCACCCGGCGGCCCTGACCGCAATCGCCGACCCTCACGGCAAAACGGTCCATCGACGCAAACCCCTTGTATTCGTGTTCGAACGGGATGGATGCCCGCCATTCACCATACCGCCGATCGGTACGACCGGCGGGCCGTCGGACCCTCTGGTCCATCGGCACACGTCTCACCCACCCTCCGTCAAGTGTTCGACCGGATAACCGCGATCCACGCGGGCAAACCCCCGTCCCGGCAATCAGCGCGCAACCAACGGCCGGTCTGCCGCCGTTTGCGCGGACGCGAATCGGAGAAACGGAGCTTCGGCGCCGTCACCAGCGGCGCCGCCACGACGTCCGCACTCCTGGGAAGGAGCACTCCATGTCCACGGCCCAAGCTCCCGCGCGCACCCGTCCGGCCAGGTCCGCCGCGCCCTCCACCCGACCCGCGACCCGCTCGGCGCGGCCGCGCACGGGCCCGGGTCCGTACCCCGGCGCCGACGACCAGTGGCAGGAGCGCAGCGCCTGCCGCACGGCCAACCCCGCGCTGTTCTTCGCCCCGGAGAACGAGGGCAACCACCAGCGGCGCTTCCGCGAGACCGCCGCGAAGGCGATCTGCGCGCACTGCCCGGTGCGCGCCCTCTGCCGCGCGTACGCCGTGCAGGCCGACGAGCCGTACGGGATCTGGGGCGGCACCACGGAGCGTGAACGGCAGGAGAAGCGAGGTGGCGCGGGCACGCAGGTCCGGCCTCCCCGCAGCGCCTCCAACGCTGTGGGCACCTAAGCTGCAGGGACTGGGATCCGTCTCGAAGGAGTTCGAACGTGACCGAGCAGAGCGCTCCGCAGTCCGCTCCGCAGCCCGTCAGGCAGCAGCCCGCCAGCCTCGGCCTTGACCAGAACATCCGGGCCTGCCTGTTCGACATGGACGGCGTGCTGACGAGGACCGCGACCGTGCACGCCGCCGCCTGGAAGCAGACCTTCGACGCGCTGTTGCGCAGGCTCGACGCCCGCGACTCGCGTCCGTTCGAACCCTTCGACGCGGTGAAGGACTACGAGAAGTACGTGGACGGCAAGCCGCGGGCCGACGGGGTGCGCTCCTTCCTGAACGCGCGCGGCATCGAGCTGCCCGAGGGTAGTCCGGACGATCCACCGACGGCCGATACGGTGCACGGCGTCGGTAACGCGAAGAACGACGCCTTCAACGAACAGCTGAGTAAGAACGGCGTGGAGCGTTACGAAGGCTCGGTGCGTTACGTCAAGGCCGTGCGTGCGGCGGGGCTGCGTACCGCGGTTGTCACGTCCAGTGCGAACTGCGCCGTGGTCCTCGAAGCGGCCGACATGGTGGACCTGTTCGACGCCACCTTCGACGGGAACGACCTCAACGAGCAGAAGCTGCTGGGAAAGCCGGCTCCGGACAGCTACCTGGCCGCGGCCCGCGGGCTGGGCTTCGGCCCGTTGCAGGCGGCCGTGTTCGACGACGCACAGGCGGGCGTGCAGGCCGGGCGTGCGGGCGGCTTCGGCCGGGTGATCGGCGTGGACCGGCTCGACCAGGCCGAGGCGCTGCGCGCATACGGCGCCGACCTCGTCGTCGAGGACCTGGACGAGCTGCTGGTGACCCGGTGATCGAGCATCCCGTCTTCCGGTGCGAACCCTGGCAGCTGCGCGAGAGCAAACTCGATTTCGACCTGCTCCCGCACTCGGAGTCGCTGTTCGCCCTCTCCAACGGGCATATCGGCTGGCGCGGGAACCTGGACGAGGGCGAGCCGCACGGCCTGCCGGGTACGTACCTCAACGGCGTGTATGAGCTGCGCCCGCTGCCCTACGCGGAGGCGGGTTACGGCTTTCCGGACCTGGGCGAGACGCTGATCAACGTCACCAACGGCAAGGTTGTCCGGCTGCTGGTGGACGACGAGCCGTTCGACGTGCGGTACGGCAAGCTGATCTCGCACGAGCGGACGCTTGATCTACGCGACGGGGTACTGCGCCGCGAGGTCGAGTGGGAATCCCCGGCGGGCCAGAGCGTGCGGGTGCGCTCGACCCGGATCGTGTCGCTGACGCAGCGGTCCATCGCGGCGATCTGCTTCGAGGTCGAGCCGGTGAACGGCTCGGCCCGGGTGGTGATGCAGTCGGAGCTGATCGCCAACGAGGAGCTGCCGGCGGCCAGCGACGACCCGCGCGCCGCGGCGGCCCTGGCCGCTCCGCTGGAGTCGGACCAGCACGTGCAGAACGACGACCGGATCACCATGGTCCACACCGTGCGGCGCAGCAGGCTGCGGGTCGCGGCGGCGATGGACCACCTGGTCGAGGGGCCGGAGGGCTTCCAATGCAGGGCGATCAGCAGCCCCGACCTGGGCCGCTATACGGTCGGCGCGCTGCTGGAGCCGGGCCAGACTCTGCGCCTGGTGAAGTTCGTCGCCTACGGCTGGTCGGCGACCCGCTCGCTGCCCGCAATGCGCGACCAGGTCGACGCCGCGCTCAGCGCGGTGCGGCTGACCGGCTGGGACCAGCTGCTGGCCGACCAGCGCGCGTGCCTGGACGAGTACTGGTCCCACGCCGACGTGGAGATCGACGGCGATCCGGAGATCCAGCAGGCGGTCCGCTTCGCGCTGTTCCACCTCTTCCAGGCCGGGCTGCGGGCCGAGCAGCGGGCCATCCCGGCGAAGGGGCTGACCGGCAGCGGCTACGACGGGCACGCGTTCTGGGACACCGAGACCTTCGTGCTGCAGGTGCTGACGTACACGGCCCCCGAGGCGGTGGGGCACGCGCTGCGGTGGCGTCACAGCACCCTGCCGAGCGCCAGGGAGCGCGCGCAGCAGCTGGGCCTGCACGGGGCGACGTTCCCGTGGCGCACCATCTCCGGGCGGGAGTGCTCGGGCTACTGGCCCGCGGGCACGGCGGCGTTCCACATCAACGCGGACGTCGCCGACGCCGTGCTGCGCTACCGGCTCGCGGCGCGGGATGACGACTTCGAACGCGAGGCCGGGCTGGAAATACTGGTCGAGACCGCGCGGCTGTGGGCCTCGCTGGGCCACTTCGACGGCGCGGGCCGGTTCCGGATCGAGGGGGTGACCGGCCCGGACGAGTACAGCGCGATCGCGGACAACAACGTCTACACCAACCTGATGGCGCAGCAGAACCTGCTGGCCGCCGCCGAGGCCGCGCAGCGCGACCCCGGGAACGCGCACCAGTTCCGCGTCACTCCGCAGGAGGCCGACCTGTGGCGGGCGGCGGCCAAGGGCATGTACCTGCCCTACGACGAGACCCGGGGCGTACACCCGCAGGCGGACGGCTTCACCGACCACGAGTTCTGGGACTTCGAGAACACCGCCGCGGAGCAGTACCCGCTGCTGCTGCACTTCCCCTACTTTCAGCTCTACCGCAAGCAGGTGGTCAAGCAGGCCGACCTGGTCCTGGCCCTGCACCTGCGCGGCGACGCGTTCGACGACCGGGACAAGGCGCGCGACTTCGAGTACTACGAGCGGCTGACCGTGCGCGACTCCTCGCTGTCGGCATGCAGCCAGGCGGTGGTGGCGGCGGAGGTCGGGCACCTGCGGCTGGCCTACGACTACCTGGGCGAGGCCGCCCTGATGGACCTGGAGAACCTGGAGAAGAACACCGCGGACGGGCTGCACCTGGCCTCGCTCGCGGGCAGCTGGATCGCCCTGGTGGCGGGCTTCGGCGGGATGCGGCACCGGGAGGACGGCCTGTACTTCGGCCCGCGCCTGCCGGCCGGCTGGCAGCGCATGCGCTTCGGCGTGCTGCTGGCCGGGCACGTGCTGCGGGTCGAGATCGGCGAGGATCAGGCCACGTACACCCTGGAGAGCGGCAGTCCGGTCGAGCTGCGGCACTACGACCAGGACGTGACGCTCGAAGCCGGCCAGCCGATCAGCTGCAAGGTTCCCGGCCCGGTCTCCCATCCCGCGCCGCAGCAGCCGGCGGGCCGGGCGCCGCGTCGCCGCTGACGGTCACGGACCCGCGCTGGCCGTCGTTGATCAGCGCTGGCCGTGCGGCCGCGCCCCGGTGCGGGCGAATCCTGGGATGAGTTGCTTGCCTTGACGTCGGCGTCAAGGCATACGGTCCGTCGTGTGGGCAGAGCGCCGCAAGGGATCAGAACCGGGATCGGAGGGCCGCCGATGCGTATCGGAGAGCTGGCCGCACGCGGCGGTACGACGACGCGAGCGCTGCGCTACTACGAGTCCCGGGGCCTGCTGGCCGCGCGGCGGGACGCGAACGGCCACCGCACGTACGCCGAGGACGACCTGCGGATCCTGCAGCAGATCCGGAGGTTGCAGGACTTCGGCTTCGAACTCGAGGAGACCCGGCCGTTCGCGGACTGCCTGCGGGCCGGCAATCCCTCCGGGGACATCTGCCCGGCGTCGTTGGAGGTCTACCGCCGCAAGCTCGCGGAGCTGGACGCGTGCATCACGCAGCTCCAGGCAGTTCGCGACGAGGTGCGCGGACGGCTGGCCGAGGCTGAGGCCGAGTCGGCGGCGCATCAGCATCCGCATTGCGCGTCGTAACTCACACCCGTAACCCACACCCGTAACCCAGACGCGTAACTCAGACGCGTCACCCGTCACCCCCGTCGCCCGAAGGAGGCTGCGCCATGCCGCAGACCGCAACCGTCCCATCCGTCACCGACGCCACGTTCGCGCACCAGGTGCTCGACAGCGCGCTGCCGGTCCTGGTCGACTTCACCGCCGACTGGTGCCCGCCGTGCCGCATGCTCGCCCCGGTCCTGGACCAGATCGCGGCGGAGCAGGAGCAGGCCGGCGAGTTCCACCTCGTGAGCCTGAACGTGGACGAGAACCCGGAAACCCAGGCCGCGTACGGGGTGCTGGCCACGCCCACGCTGATGCTGTTCCGCGCCGGCGAGCCGGTCAAGATCCTGGTCGGCGCCCGGTCCAAGCGCCGCCTGCTGCAAGAGCTGGCCGACGTCCTGGCCTGATTCGCCTCAGCGCTGCATTCGCCCCAGCACTAGTGCTGCGGATCGGCGGATCCGCCGCCGTGCCCGTGCCCGCGCCCGCCGTGTCCCTGTCCGCTGGACTCCCAGAGCGCATGGCTGGCCGAGGACACCCAGATCCGGTTGGCGAGGGCGACCGTGTCGCGCTCCTCCGCGGCCAGGGAGAGCATTTCCATCTCCTCCGCCACCACGGTGAACAGGACCCGCGCGGCCTCCTCGCTGCGGCGCCGCTGATCGCGCGCCTGCTCGCACTGCTCCTGCGCGCGCATCAGGGCGCCGAGATCACCCATCCGCTGCTGTTCGCGGACCAGCGAATGCGCGGCCCGGCACGCCGCCTGCGCCGACGCGATACCGAGTTCCGTCACGTGCTGCACCCGGTCCAGCTCCTCGGTCCACAAGCGGCAGACCTCTTCTTCCGCCTCGGCCACGGCCTGGTCCCGGGCCGAGCACCAGAGCGCCCGGCGATACTCGTCCACCGCCGCGGCGCTGTTGCTTCCGATGTCTCCCACCCGTCTGCCCTTCGAGATGCAATCGTGTTTTCGTCAGTGCCTGATCAGGCGCTCTGCATGCCCGCCCGGGCGGAATCGAAACGGTACGGCGCGGTATCGGGACGGTGAGATATCGGGACCGCGCACTCGGCCCGGGACCGGTTCAGCGCCCCGCGGAACGGGTATCCGACAGCATGACCCGCCTGGTGAGGTTGCTGGACCGGCTGCAGCTGCGGCTGCCGCCCACGAGTTATCTGTTCGCCGTGTGGCGCAAGTTCTGCGACGACCAGGCCGGGAATCTGGCCGCGTTGCTCGCCTACTACGCCTTCCTGTCGATCTTCCCGCTGCTGCTGGTCCTGGTGACCGTGCTCGGGATCGTGCTGCACAACGACCCGGCCGCCCAGTCGCGGGTCCTGCACTCGGCGCTCGTCGACTTCCCGATCATCGGCGACCAGCTGCGCAACAACATCCAGTCGCTCAACCGCACCGGCGCCGGGCTCGCGGTGGGACTGGTCGGCACGACGCTCGGCGCGCGCGGCCTGACCATGGCCGTGCAGAACGCCTTCAACAACGCGTGGACGATCCCCTTCACCCGCCGCCCCAATTTCGTCGGACGCAATCTGCGCAGCCTCGGTCTGACCGCGATCATCGGGATCGCCGTCATCGTCACCGGCGCGCTGTCCGGGGTGGCCAGCGTCGGTGGACATCGCGGCGCGTCGGTCACGATCGGCGCGACGGCGGCCTCGGCGGCGCTGAACGCCGGGTTCTTCGTGCTCGGATTCCGGTTGGCCACCGCGCGCGAGGTGCCGTGGCGCTGCTTCGTGCGCTCGGCCTGCAGCGCGGGCCTGGCCTGGCAGGTGCTGCTGACGGTGGGCAGCTATCTGATCTCGCACGAGCTGCGGCACGCCGAGGAGGTCTACGGACTGTTCGGACTGGTCCTCGGCCTGCTGGCCTGGCTGCACGTCCAGGCCCAGCTCACCCTGCTCGTCCTCGAAGCAGACGTGGTGCGGGCCAGGGAGCTGTGGCCGCGCACCCTCGACGACAAGCGGATCGAGCGTGGGGACTGCCGGGCCTACACGTCGTACGCGCAGGCCCAGCAGCGGCGCAAGGGAGTCGTGATCGCAGTGGACTGTGACGGAGTGGGCGGGACCGGGACAGTTACCGGCAACGGAACCGCGGCGGCCGTCCCCACGACCGGCCGCCCTGTGGCCACGCTGACCGAGAACGGCTCTGTGCCGACATACAAGGTGCCGGGGCGGCAGCGGGCAAAGGCACGAGCCCGGCGCGATTGACGCCCATCACGGCCCCGAAGGACACGGCACGGTGGCGGCGAGAACCAGCTGTGGTCTTGGTGGTTACAGCCCAGAGGGTGCCCGGCACGATCGCCGGACACCCTCTGGATATTAACGGCTATCTCTATTTCGATCTCAACCGGTCACGGTTCGCCGTCGCCGGAGCGCTTGCCCCGACGGCGTTTGGCTGCCGCGATGCCGACCACGGCGGACCCCGCGAGCGCGCCACGGCGGTGCTTGCGGACCGCCTCGACGACGCGCGCTCCCCGCTCGCGTACGGCCGCGGGCGTCGTATGGCGGATCCGCTCGGCCAGTTCGCCGGCCTGCGCGGCGATCCGCTGTTTCGCCTGCGCCGCGCGCGTCTGCGCGTCGGCGATCGTTCCCTCGGCCGCCTCGCCGGCCAGAATCACCCGCTGCCCGGCGGCTTCGCCGGCGTGGGTCACCCGGTCTCCGGCCGCCTCGCCGACCTGGGCGACCCGCTGTCCGAGGCGCTCGCCGGCGGCCGCGATCGAGCCTTTCGCGAGACCGTTGCCGTGCTCGTCCTCGTCGGCGGATTCGGGGTCGGGGTCGGATTCGGGGTCAGAGGCTTCTGAAGCCGGGGCTTCCGAGGCCGGGGCTTCAGCGACGGAGACCTCTGATACGGGGGCCGCTGGGGCCGAGCCTTCGGAAACGGGGGCTTCGGGCGCGGGGACTGCAGCGTCCGGGGCTTCGGAAGCCGGGACAGGACGATCATCATCCATGGTGGACACGCTCCTCCCTCATCGTCGGATTCAACCAGTACTACTACTGGGGTCCAATGCCGCATAGTCCGCATAACCGCGCGCGGCAAACTCATGCACGAATCCTGGGACCCGGCAACAGCAGTGCGATGGGCAGGCCGACCAGCGTCATCACACCGGCCCAGTCGAACGCCGTGGCGTAGGAGTGCGCGACGTGGGCGCCGATCGGGTCCGCTCCCCCGGAACGTGCCAGCGACCGTTGCAGGACGACGGCGAGGACGGCCGTGCCGAGCGAGCCGCCGACCCGGTTGAGGATGTTGAACAAGGTGGCCGCCCGCGGGATGGCGGCCCGGTCCAGGCTCGCGTACGCGGCGGTGAACACCGAGGTCAGCACGAGGCCGAGGCCGACGCCGCGCACTGCCAGGCTCGCTGCGAGCCAGGCTGTGGACGTGTTCGTGTCGAGGAGCCCGAACGGGATCGTGGCCAGAGAGGTGACGGCAAGACCGGCGAACACCAGCACGCGCGGGCCGAGCCGGTCGTTGAGCCGTCCGGCCAACAGGCTCGCCGCCGCCGCGCCCAAGCCCTGCGGGGCGAGGTAGAGCCCTGCGTGCAGCGCGTCCGCGCCCTTCGCCTGCTGGTAGTAGAGCGGGAGCAGGAACATCGCGCCGAACAGGCTGGCGCCGAGCAGCAGCCCGTTCGCCATCGCGGCCCCGGCGTGCCGGTCGCGCAGCAGCCGCAGGTCGAGCAGTGCGACCGCCTTGGTCCGCAGACTGTAGACGCAGAACGCGACGAGCAGGACGACGGCCGCCGACAGCGCGGCGGCGACCCGGGCCGAGCCGAAGCCGCCCGCGCTGCCCGCCTCGGAGCAGCCGTAGACCAGCGCGGCCAGGCCCGGCGAGACCAGCAGCAGACCCCTGACGTCGAGCCGCTGCGTGCGCGAACCGGCCTGGGGCCCGAGGTGCCTGCGGACCAGGGCGAAGGCGGTCAGCCCGAACGGCAGGTTGAGGAAGAAGATCCAGCGCCAGCTCAGGTCGTCCACGATCAGGCCGCCGAGCACGGGGCCGAGGACCGGGGCGAGCATCATCGGCACGGACAGGATCGACATCATCCGGGCCATCAGGCGCGGTCCGACGGTACGGCCGATCAACGCCTGGCCGACCGGGGCGAGCAGCCCGCCGCTGAGGCCCTGGACGATGCGGAACGCGACGAGGCTGCCGATCGACCAGGCCGCGCCGCACAGCACCGAGCCGAGGCAGAACGCCGCCACGGCCGTCAGCCAGACCTTCTTGCCGCCGTAGCGCTCCATCGCCCAGCCGGACAGCGGGATGACGAGCGAGAGGGTGAGCAGGTACGCGGTCGAGACCCAGGCGACGGTGGTCAGCCCGGAGCCGAAGCGCACGGCGAGCGTACGGGTCGCGATGGACACGACCGTGGTGTCCAGCATGACCATGAACGAGCCGAGGGCGAGCGCCGAGCCGATGCGCAGTTGTTCGCGGGTGAGTGATTCAGGGGGCTGGTCCTGGGCGGACGGCAGGGCGGGGGCGCTGGATCCGGTGGACGCGGTGGAAGCGGTAGCTGGGGTGGACACGGATTCCCCTCCGAGAGATTGGACTAGACTGTCTAGTCCAATGTTCTGCGGTAAAATTAGACTGAGGAGTCCAAAGACGCAAGCGGAATTATTCGGCGGCCCGAATCGGAGGCGCGGCGGCGACTCGGCACGGCCAGAGGTGAGAATGGACGGCATGACGCGGGCCCAGGCGCACGAGCGGCAGCCGGACACACAGCAGCAGGCGACGATGCCCGCAGAGGTGGAGACGACGGCGCGGCCGCGGTCAGACACGCCTGCGCAGCCGTCGGGAAAGGCCGCTCAGGCGGCCGACGACCCGGCGCAGGCCGAGACGCGCGGTTACCCGGCCAAGCGGCGGGCCATCCTGGACGCCGCCGCGCAGGTGTTCCTCCACGACGGCTACACCCGGGCGAGCGTGGATGCGATCGCCGCCGTCGCCGGGGTGTCGAAACAGACCATTTATAACCACTTCGGCGACAAGGAACGGCTGCTGATCGCGGTCACCTCGGCGATCCAGGGCGAGGTCCTCGACCAGCAGCAGGTGCTGCTGGACGCGGCCTTCCCCGACCTGGAGCGGCTGCGCGAGCCCGGCCGGCTGCGCCGGGAGCTGCTGGACCTGACCTTCGAGTGGATCCGCCTCGTGCAGGGCGAGCGGATCTCCGCGCTGCGCACGCTCGTGTACGCGGAGGCCGCCCACCACCCGCAGCTGCTGGCCCAGTGGCACGAGAACGGCCCCCGGTGGGTGCTGCCGAAGCTCAACGGGCTGCTGGTCCGGCTCGGCGAGGCCGGGCTGCTGGAGCTGCCCGCGCAGGTCACGGCCGATCCGGAGCGGCTGGCCCACCAGCTCACCGGGGCCGCCCGGATCGAGCTGCAGATCTCGAAGTTCATGCCGCTGCCGCACGACGTGATCGAGGCGCCCGGGGCCAGGGAGCTGGTCGGGAACGGGGTCGACTTCTTCCTGCGGGCGTACGCACCGCGCGGCGGGAGCTGACCGAAGCCGGCCGAAGCCGACCGGAAAGTGTTGGGGCCTACCGGGGGAGGGGGGAGGGCACCCGGTAGGCCTGGGCTTCGACTAACCGCGATCCGGCGACCCAAACCCCGCAAATCCGGCCGCTTTCACGTGGCACGGATCCGACGCTGCCGGACCCCGCGGCGGTCAGCGCCTCAGCGCCGTCCTCCCGGGGTACGGGCCACCAGAAGTCCGCTGCGGAACGCCGTGTCCACCGCCTGCGCCCGCGAGCAGACGCCCAGTTTGACGTAGATCCGGCGCAGGTGGGACTTGATCGTGTGCTGCGACACCCAGAGCTTGCGGCCGACCTGCACGTCCGTCATCCCGACCGCGACGCCCTCGAGGACCTGGACCTCCCGGTACGACACGTCCGGGTTCCAGGCCAGACGGCGGCGCGGGCCGAAGTCGCCCCGGCAGTGCGCGATGGCGACCGCGTGCGCCGAGTTCATCGCGCCGAGCGCGTCCAGGATGTGCGCCATGTGGCTCTTGACGGTGTGCCGGGCAATCCCGAGCCGCGCGGCCACCTCCTCGTTGGTCCTGCCGTCCGCGATCTGCGCCAGGACCTCGACCTCGCGTGCGGTCAGCGGGCGACGCAGTTTGCGCGGCCGACTCACCGACGTCCGGGCCATCCGCGCGACCGGCGGGTGCGCGAGCGCGGACGAGGGCGCTGGCACGGTCCTGGCCGGCCTGACGGCCACCTCCGACAGTACGGTCACTGGGCACCTCCTGTATCGCGGACACCGGCCACTCCCTCCGGACGCCGGGCGAAGACCGGCCTCGGAGCGAAGCAGCGCCGCATTACCCAGTAAGTGGCAAAGCATGCACGCGCCCGTGTGCCGCCGGGTGTGACCACCGGAGCGGGCGGTGCTCCAGGAATTCCGGCGCGGCAGATACAGGAGGCTGCCACGCCCGTTTCCGTGCGGCACCAAGGCCCGGAGCTCCTCAGTGCTCGATGTTCTCCGCACCCTTCGCGGACGCGCCCCGGCTCATCGCGAGTACGGCGTCACGGCGGCGCATCGCGCCGAACGGCGAGCCACCGGCCGGGTCGGCGCTGCCGAAGATCCAGGTAGGGCCGTCGGCGAGGTGGTCGAGCGCCGCGCGCGCGACGTCTGCGGGGTCTGCGAACTCGCCCTGGGCTCCGCCGTGGGCGTCGAGCACCCGGCGCATCGACGGGGTGTCGGTCCTGCCGAGCACCAGGCCCAGCACGTCCACCCCGCCGGAGCGCCACTCCGCCCACAGGCCTTCCGCCAGGATGAGGTCGAACGCCTTCGTGGCTCCATATCCCGCGAGCCCGACGCCCCCGGCCCAGGCCGCTCCCGAGGTCACCAGCACCACTCCCCCGCGTCCCCGCGCCACCATCGGAGCGCCGAAGCGGTAGGCCGCTTCGAGCACGCTCGCGCAGTTGCGTTGGACCAGGTCCAGGTGCGATTCGAGGTCGCGGTCGAGGAACCTGGCCATCTGGTCGTCGCCGCCGGCGTTGTACACGAACAGCCCGACCTCCAGGTCGCCCGTCGCGGCCGCGAGCTGCGCGAGCGCGCCCGGCGCGCTGAGGTCGAGCGCGACCGTGCGGACCTCGACGCCGTGCTTCGCTCGGAGCTCGTCGGCGGACGCCTCCAGCACGGGCACGCGCCGCGCCACCAGCACAACGTTGATTGCCTGGGCGGCCATCGCGTGCGCGAACGCGATGCCGACTCCGTCGGACCCGCCGGCGACGATGCCCCACGGTCCGTACTTGCTTGTCATAGCCGTCGTCACCCTTCGGTCACTCTGCTCCGCGCCGGTTAACCGGGCGGGTCCCGTCCTGGGACTGTAGCGAGGCCGCGGGAATTATAGAAGACACTCTCCTGAAATTAATGACCGCGCCGACCGGGCCGACGGCCTGCCCGGCGCTACGATCACCGACATGGCAGAACCACGCCGCCGACCGGGCCGTCCTCGTGATGCGAGCATCGACGAACGGGCCCTGGCGGCGGCGCGTGAGCTGCTCGCGCAGCGCGGCTTCGAGGCCACATCGATCCAGGCCGTCGCGGAGCACTCCGGCGTGCACGCCTCCGCCATCTACCGCCGCTGGCCGTCACGGATCGAGCTGATCGAGGAGGCCACGTTCCCCGGGCTGGGCCCGCTGAGCGTCCAGCCCACCGGGGACCTGCGCCGTGATCTGCACCGCTTCATCCACGCCTACATGGGCGCCTTCAACGCGCCCGCGGCGCGCGCAGCCGCAGCAGGCCTCCTCGCGCACTATCGGGGATCAGACCGCTCGCGTCCCCCCGAGCAGTATCTGCGGGTGTCCGCGCGGCCGCAGTTCCAGGAGATCCTGCGCGCCGCGCCGCCCGGGTCCATCGACCCCGCGGTGGACCCGGACGACGTCTTCGACATGCTTCTCGGCGCAGTGTTGACGCGCACCATCCTGTACCCGGCCATGGCGCGGAACCGTCCCATCGAGCGCACCGTAGAGATGGTGCTGCGGATGCTGCGGCCGCTGCCGGAGCGAACTACTTAGAGTTCTTACTCACCGGGTCGCCCTCGGCGGACTCGGCTTCGACCGGCCGGGCGTCGACAGACCCCGCCGCGGGCTGCTCGACCACGGTCGGCGTCTCGATGATCTCCTTGCCGCCGAACGTCCCGCCGAACACCAGCACGACGCCGCCCGCCAGCGCGAGCCACGCGCCGACCTGCACCTGGTGCTGCGAGGACCGGTAGACCTCGATCACGAACAGGACGAACATCACGATCCCGAGCGCCCCGGCCAGCCGGGTCAGCCAGCCGGTGCGGTCCACCAGGCCGACCAGCGCGACCAGGCCGATCAGCACCGAGATCCCGCCCACCGTCTTGACGATGTCCGTCTGCGTAGCAAACTCGATCTTGACCAGCGCGCGGTTGCTCAGGTTGTCGCCGGCCAGGTTGCGGGTCCAGTCGAGGAACGCGCCCACGATCAGCGCCGCCCCTCCGACGAGGGTCAGCAACAGCCGGCCGAGGTCGGATCCGGCGCGGGTCTCGGCCACGCCCGTGCGATGTACGGTGTGCGTTCCCATCAGGTACCTCCACATCAGCTCATGCTGTTCCGCCCGGATAACCCGCGCCGAACGGCCCAAACCGGCCGGGCCCGCCGCGGCGGCCGCAGTGTGCTGTCCGAATCCCGCCAGCGGATGGCGCGGCGACAGCTCAGAATGGTGGTGTGATGGATGAGGAAGCCAGGTACGAGGCGGTGCGCGGCCGGGACGCCCGGTTCGACGGCGAGTTCTTCTTCGCCGTCTCGACCACGGGCATCTACTGCCGGCCGAGCTGTCCGGCGGTCACCCCCAAGCGGCAGAACGTGCGGTTCTTCGCGACCGCCGCGGCGGCGCAGGGCTCGGGCTACCGGGCCTGTCGGCGCTGCCGTCCGGACGCGGTGCCCGGCTCGCCGCAATGGAACGCGCGAGCCGACGCGGTGGGCCGGGCGATGCGGCTGATCGCGGACGGAGTAGTCGATCGCGAGGGCGTCGCGGGTCTGGCGGTGCGGCTGGGCTACAGCGCGCGGCAGGTCCAGCGGCAGCTCAACGCCGAGGTCGGCGCGGGGCCGGTGGCACTGGCCCGCGCGCAGCGGGCGCACACCGCGCGGGTGCTGTTGCAGACCACCGACCTGCCGATGCCCGAGGTCGCGTTCGCGGCCGGGTTCGACAGCATCCGGCAGTTCAACGACACGATCCAGGCGATCTACGCGCTCACGCCCACGGCGCTGCGGGCCGCGCGGCCGAAGGCGAAGCGTCAGGACGCGGATGCAGGCGCTGGCGCGGGTGCGGACTCTGACAGTGGCTCAGGGGACGGCCAGGGCGGAACGGTCGGCCGGGTGCCGCTACGGCTGGCGTATCGCGGCCCGTACGCGGCGACAGAACTCTTCGACTACCTCGGTCGGCGCGCCATCCCCGGAATCGAGGAGCTGGTCGGCGAACCGGGCGCGCGCACGTATCGGCGTACGCTGCGACTCCCGGTCGGTACGGCCATCGCGGAGGTCGACGAAAAGCCCGGCCACGGCGACTGGCTGGAGTGCCGGCTGCACCTCGGCGAGCTGCGCGACCTGACCGCCGGGATCCAGCGCATGCGGCGACTGTTCGACCTGGACGCCGATCCGTACGCGGTGACCGAGCGGCTCGGTGCGGACGCGGTACTCGGTGCGCTGGTGCGGCGGCGGCCCGGATTGCGCTCGCCCGGAGCGGCCGACCCGGAGGAGCTGGCGGTGCGGGCGGTGCTCGGCCAGCAGGTGTCGGTCGCGGCCGGCCGCAAGCTCGGCGCGGCACTGGTCGCGGCGTACGGACTGCCGCTGCCGACGCCGAGCGGCGGGCTGACGCACCTGTTCCCGCGCGCCGCCGACCTGGCCGAGAATCCGCTGGAAGCGCTCGGCATGCCCGAGTCCCGCCGCGCCACCCTGCGTACGCTCGGCGCCGCATTGGCCGACGGAGCGCTGCAACTGGACCCTGGAGCGGACCGGGACCAGGCCGAACGGGAGTTGCTGGCGCTGCGCGGGATCGGGCCGTGGACGGCCGGATACGTCCGGATGCGCGCGCTCAGCGATCCGGATGTGCTGCTGCACGGCGATGTCGCGATCAAGGCGGCGATGCTGCGCACCGGTGCGGTCGCCGGTGACGCGCACGCGTGGCGGCCATGGCGCTCGTACGCGATGCACTACCTGTGGAGCAGTGCACACCCGGCACCGGACGATCAGAACCCGGATGGAGTGGAGTCCGCGAGCGCTGTATCTACCAGCGCTGTATCTACCGGCACTGCGTCACCGCGCTGACCGACTGGTGCAGCTGCGGCGGACGGCGGTTCCGGCGCCCGGCGGCCGGGCCGTGATGGCGTGTCGTCCGGCGGTGAGGATTCGCTGCTGGGCGGCGCGCAGACGCGGGCCGGGCTCGACCCCGAACTCCTCGATCAGGAACCTGCGTGCGTCGTGGTAGGCCGCCAGGGCCTCGGCTTGACGGCCGGAGCGGTACAGGGCGCTCATCAGCTGCGCCCACAGCGCCTCGCGGCCGGGGTTGCTCGCAGTCAGACCCCTGAGTTCGGCGATCGCCGAGGTGTAGGCGCCGAGCCGCAGCTCGGCCTCCAGCTTGAGTTCCGTGGTGTCCAGCCGCAGCTCGGCCAGTCGCGACGCCTCGCCGCCGTGCAGCAGGTCCGAGGGCACGTCGGCCAGCGCGGGTCCCCGCCAGAGGTCCACCGCCTCGCCGAGGAGCCGCGCGGCCTGCTCGACGGCGCCTTGCCGCAGCGCCGCCGTGCCCTGCCTGCGCAGCGCGGCGAACTGCAGCACGTCGAATTCGTGTGCTTCGACGCGAATCAGGTAGCCGCCCTGGCCGGTGACGATCCGCGCGCCGGCCGGGCCGAGCGCGCGGCGCAGCCGCAGCACGTAGTTGCGCACGGTCACCAGTGCGCTCGCCGGCGGCTCGCCGTCCCAGATCGCGTCGGCGAGCACCTCCGGGGAGACTGACCGCCCCGCCTGCAGCAGCAGCGCCGCGAGCAGTATCCGCTGCTTGGCCGCGGGCAGCTCGCGCGGCGCGTGATCGTCGTGCACGAATATGGGGCCGAGGATTCCGAACCGCATCCGTCCCGCCCGCCTTCCCTGACCGCCTGCATGCGGGCTCTGTTTCACCTGCACGCGCTGTTGCCGAAGTTCTAGTGCGGGGCGGAATTGACCGGCAGTGAACCGGTGGGCGGTCAATCAATTCCGGACAACGGGTGGGGCCGTAGTACGCTGCCGGTCCGGTTGACGTCGACGCGAGGAGGCGCGCGGTGGCCCGCACCCCCCGACCGCTGGACCCGAACGACGGACCGCTCGAAGCCTTCGCGTTCGAGCTGCGGCGGCTGCGCACCAAGGCCGGGGAGCCCACGTACCGTGCGATGGCCAAGCTCGCCGGCTTCAGCGCCACCACCCTGAGCGAGGCGGCGGGCGGATTCCGCAAGCCGAGCCTGGACGTGACGCTGGCCTTCGTGGGCGTGTGCGGCGGGGACGTGGACGCGTGGGCCAGGCGCTGGTACGCGCTGGACGACCAGCTCGCGATGAAGGACGCTGCGACGATCGGCCGGGCCGTCGGCGGTGACAACGGCGCGGGAGAGACAGAGCCCGAGGACGCTGTGCAGGCGGCGGCACGGGCGCGAGCAGGGTCCGGATACGCGGGCGGGGCCGGAGCCAGTGCCGCAGCAGGCACACGTACAGGCGCAGACACGGGTGCAAGCCCTGGACCGGCTACCGAAGCAGCCTCCAGTTCCTCAAGCTCACGCTGGAGCGGCCCGCTGCGCTGGTACGCGATCGGGATAGCCACCGCGGTCGGCGTGGCCGCGATCGTGTTCGCCTTGCGCATCCCGTCGGCCGCGAGTTCGGACGCCGCGGACACCAAGCCGTCACCCACTCCCGCCAGCAGCTCCCCCACCGCAGCGTCTTCGCCCACGCCGAGCGGCTCAGCCTCCGCGTCCTCCTCAACTTCAGCCTCTACGTCCGCGTCACCGGCCACCGCGCTGCCGGTCGCGACCGGCGCGTGTTCCACCAGCGCCGCCACGAACGCCGCCTTCTCCGGCAACACCTACGGCGACGGCGCGAACGTGCGCGCGGGCGCGAGCACGAAGACCCCGGTCGTGCTGCACTACCTTCCCGGCTGCGTCCTGTCCTTCAGCGGCTACTGCATCGGGCAGGTGCAGAACGACCTGACCGCCGGCAGCCCCGACTCGCGCTGGTTCGAGCTGCTGGGCGGCGGCGTGGTCCCGTCCGCGACCGTGCACGGAAATCCGCCCGCCTCGATGAAGCCGGGCGCCTGCCCCGGTTCGACGCCCGGACCCTCCTCCATCACGCTGTCAGTGCTCAGCGACACCGGTTCGCCCGGCTTCGTGCGCCTGCAGGCGGGCGGCAGCCACGTGCAGATCGTCGGTTACGCGGCGTACTACGTCACGGCCGGCAGCACGACCGCCGCGCCGACCTGGCACCAGCTCGGCCTCGCGCAGACCAGCGGCGGTTCGCTGACCGTGCCGTGGCACCTCAGCCTGATCAAGGGCTCCCAGGCCGAGGTGCTGCCGTCCGACGCGACCGGGGTCCCGGTCGTCGCAGTGGCCTGCCTCGGCGGGGGCGGGCCGACGAGCGTGATCTCCGCACGCGGAGTACCGCTCGCCGGCCCGGCTACGGCCCAGCCGCTCGCCCTGTCCGCCCCCGATCTCGTTGCGGCAGAGCGGGCGGCCTGCCGGTACCCGGCCTGAGGCCGCTCCGGGCGCCGGTTCCGGCGATCGCCCATTGTCCACAACGGCTGTATCGTTTCAGTCGCCTCGGGGTAGCGCGCCAGCGCGACCGCCCGGCCAGGTGTGATAGTTATTCATCGGATGACTGGCGGCGCGCGGGCGACGCCGGTCCGGGTGACGGAGGATGCGCGATGGGCGGGACGTATGTGGGCATGCCGTCGTTCCCCGTCGCGGCGCGGGAGTCGACGAAGGACGCCCGGCTGCGCGGGAACCTGACCCGTGCGACGCACACGATCCGGGAGAAGCGGGCCCGGGCGGTGGCGGAGCTGGCCGACTGGGCGGCGCTGCGGGCGGCCGGGGCGGCGATCAAGGACCGCACGCTGCGCCACCTGGACACCTACCTGCTCCAGGTCGAGGAGAAGGTGACCGCGGCGGGCGGCACGGTGCACTGGGCCCGCGACGCGGCCGAGGCGAACCGGATCGTCGCCGAACTGGTGCGGGCCACCGGCCACAGTGACACCGAGAAGCTCGAAGTAGTCAAGGTCAAGTCGATGGCCACCCAGGAGATCGGCCTGAACGAGGCCCTGGCGGCGCAGGGCATCGCGGCGTACGAGACGGACCTGGCCGAGCTGATCGTGCAGCTCGGCGACGACCTGCCCTCGCACATCCTGGTTCCGGCGATCCACCGCAACCGCGGCGAGATCCGCGAGATCTTCACCCGCACGATGGGCGACTGGGGCCGCCCCGCCCCGGACGGGCTGACCGACGAGCCGGCCGCGCTGGCCGAGGCCGCGCGGGTGCACCTGCGGGAGAAGTTCCTGCGCGCGAAGGTCGCGGTGTGCGGGGCGAACTTCGTCGTCGCCGAGACCGGGACGCTCGCCGTGTTCGAGTCGGAGGGCAACGGGCGCATGTGCCTGACCCTGCCGGAGACCCTGATCGCGGTGGTCGGCATCGAGAAGCTGGTGCCGACCTGGCGGGACCTGGAGGTCTACCTCCAACTGTTGCCGCGCTCCTCCACCGCCGAGCGGATGAACCCGTACACGAACCTGTGGACCGGGGTGACGGACGGGGACGGCCCGCGCGACTTCCACCTGGTCCTGCTGGACAACGGGCGCACCGCGACCCTCGCCGACACGGTCGGCCGCCAGGCGCTGCGCTGTATCCGCTGCTCGGCCTGCCTGAACGTCTGCCCGGTCTACGAGCGCGCCGGCGGGCACGCCTACGGCTCGCCCTACCCCGGGCCGATCGGCGCGATCCTCTCCCCGCAGCTGCGCGGCATCGACAACAAGGTGGACGCCTCGCTGCCCTACGCGTCGAGCCTGTGCGGGGCCTGCTACGAGGTCTGCCCCGTGGCCATCGACATCCCCGAGGTACTGGTCCACCTGCGCGCCCGCGTCGCCGAGCACGGCGGTCCTGGACACCGCGCCGAACGGGCGGCGATGCGCGCGGCGCGCTGGGTCATGGCTGACCCGAAGCGATTCGCCGCCGCCGAGCGCATGGCCGCCCGCACCCGTCGGCTGCATCCCAAGCGGCTGCCGGGGATCGGTCGCGCGTGGACGGACAGTCGCGACCTGCCCCGGGTGCCCGCGCAGTCCTTCCGCGACTGGTGGATCCAGAGCCACACACCCGAAGCCCGTCCGCGCGACGAGGGAGCCAAGCCGTGAGCGCCCGCGAGGAGATCCTGGCCCGGGTACGCGACGCCCTGCGCGACGTGCCCACGGACGAAACACCCGACGACGTGCCCGTCCCGCGCGACTACCTGACCGCGCACGTCCCGGACGATCCGCGGGCGCTGGCCGAGCTGCTCGCCGAAAACCTGGCCGACTATCGCGCGCACGTGCACCGCTGCGCTCCGGCCGAGCTGCCCGCGACTATCGCCGACCTGCTGGAGCGGCACGGCAGCACGAGCGTCGGCGTCCCGGCGGGCCTGCCGCCGCAGTGGTTGTCCGGGATCTCGGGGTTGTCCGGATTTGCGGGACACTCCGGAAGCATTCGTCAGGTTTCTGACTCCCCCGCGCTGACCGCCCGCGACCTCGACGCCGTGGACAGCGTCGTCACCGGCTGCGCCCTGGCCATCGCTGAGACCGGGACGATCGTGCTGGACGCCGGTCCGGGCCAGGGGCGCCGGATGCTGACGCTGGTCCCCGACCATCACATCTGCGTGGTGCGCGCCCCCGGGCAGATCGTCGCTTCAGTGCCGCTGGCGCTGCCCCGGCTCGACCCGGCCCGGCCGCAGACCTGGATCTCAGGACCCTCCGCCACCAGTGACATCGAACTCGACCGGGTCGAGGGCGTGCACGGACCGCGCGTTCTCGACGTCGTGCTCGTCGCCGAGGATTGATCCAGAAGGAGCCACTGCCGTCCTGGCCCGCAGCCGGAAGCCCACGCCCCACTCCGTGCTCAGCAGCGCCGCCGCGCGCGGGCCGAGCTTGCGGCGGATGCGGTGGATGTGCAGGTCCACCGAGCGGCTGCGGCTGCCCGGCCAGTCGCCGATGCTCGAACGCAGCTCGTCGCGGGTGACCACCCGGCCGTTCGCCCGCAGCAGCTCGTCCATCAGCCGGTACTCGAGCCGGGTCAGCGGCACCGGCACGCCGTCCACGAGCATCCGCTGGCGGCCGGAGTCCAGGCTGATCGTGCCCGGGGCGGCGGCCACGTAGGAGCCCGCCATCGTCACGCTGCGCACCACCGGGCAGCCCGCGTCGCGCCAGGCCTCGAAGCCGCCGGCCAGGTCGGTGGCCCGGTGCAGGCCGATGTCCTTGAGCCCGGCCGCGGCCAAGCTGCTGACATAGCCCTCGGGGCAGACCACGATCGCGCGCAGCGAGTGGTCCACGGCCTCCTCGATCCGCCACGGGCTGGTCGGGTCGAGCCGCCACTCCAGGACGTTGCGCTCCAGGATGAGCGAGCCGGGGATCTCGCCCTCGGCCCGGCGGGTCGACTCCGAGCGGACGTCGACGATCAGCGCGCCCTCGACCTGCTGTTCGCGCGCCGCCTCGTGCGGCGTGAGGCGGTCCAGTCGTGACCGGGCCGCGCGCAGCACTCCTTCGATCGTGCCGGACGAGTTCTCGTCCCTGTCCGCCGGTACTCCCTGCATACGCCGCTGCTCCCGCGCCCTTCTGGGGAAAAGCTAGGCGAGGGAGCAGCGACGCGTCAACGTGACCTTTCATTCACGGCCCGGCCGGGCCGGTCTTGCGGGCCTCGTCAACCCACGGTGCAGGCCGTGCCGTTGAGGGTGAAGGCCGACGGCGCGGCGGTGTTGCCGGTGTGGTTGGCCTGGAATCCGAAGTTGGTGTTGCCTCCCGGCGCGATCGTGCCGTTGTAGCTCAGGTTCGTGGCGGTCACCGCGCCGCCGGCCCCGCTGAGCGTGGCGTTCCAGGTCGAGATGACCGTCTGGCCGCCGGCGAGGGTGAAGCCCAGCTTCCAGCCGCTGACCGCCGAGCTGCCGGTGTTCGTGATCGTGATGCTCTCGGTCAGGCCGGTGTTCCACGCGCTCACCACGTCCGTCACCCGGCACGTGCCCGGGGCGCTGGTCGTCGGCGGCGGCGAGGACGGCGGAATCGTGGTCGGCGAGCCGCTGGTCGGCGGCGGCGAGACGGCGGTTCCGCCCAGTGCGGTCACCGTGGAGTTGTACGCGGGCTTGGGCTGGTAGTTGCTGTCGTACATGGTCGCGGCGCCGAAGCCGGAGAAGAAGCCCGGGATCCACGAGTCCGCGTCGCCGACGCCCCA
>Ga0307507_10000423_pt1 | contig 88200 bp, 9 predicted proteins | sample 7_EM_MG_FD_207223 | JGI IMG/M metagenome (GOLD analysis project Ga0307507, IMG submission 207223) | Populus trichocarpa ectomycorrhiza microbial communities from riparian zone in the Pacific Northwest, United States - 7_EM | ecosystem: Host-associated > Plants > Roots > Unclassified | place...
AAAGCTAGAGAAAGGAAAGGAGAAGAAGAGTAGCGCCGCTTAATATTTTATACAATCCTCTAGTTACGTAACTACTACTGTCTAAAGAATGTCTAAAACTGTCTATAATTATCCGCTATAATCTACCATTTTCCACTAGTGCCGTAATACCCTCTAGCTAAATAGGTAGTAGTGGCCTAGGACCTACTAATTAGAAGCCTTAAAAAAAGGGATACTAAGGACATACTATAAGGTACTAGATAGAAAAGTTTAGTAAGCTCTTATATATAGTCTAAGCATTTCATTTATATATATTAATAGGTCTTACATTTTTAGACCACTTAAGGACGCTAAGTAAGCGTATAGGAGTAACTTATAGGCGAGAGAATAACGTGGTTGGCACCTTAGCCGGGTAAGTGCATAAAGCGCTAGGTAATAAGTTAGGAGCTTAGGATAATTAGCTAAGTATTAAAAGCCAAAAGCTTAGGGCTAGGTAAGTAGTAGAAGTTAGGGGCTAAAAAAGCTTAGAGCCAGGTAAGTAGTGGGGGGTTAAAAGCTAAAAGTACTAAGTTAGGTAAGCTACTATAAACCCTAAAGGACGTACCAGCTAGGTAAGTGCTTAGAGCGTAAAGGTAAGCTATATAAACTTAGACAAGACCCTTTTCTAATAATATAAATAAGGAACTTAATCTATACGGAGACGCTTTTAAACGCCTAAACTATTACCTAAAAATATCTTCACTTATATTAGAGATAACGATCCCACCGTTTATACTAATAGTAGTAAACGATAGCCTTTAAAGCTTATATGGTAGCTATAGCTAGTAATCCCTTTAGGGGTTAGAAGTACGGTTTACTAATATTTTACGCTATAAGTAAGCTATAGGCATGCCTTATTTCCCTAAAAAAGTGGCACGTTTATATTATACTACTTATATAGGCAGGGCTACTGTCTTCTATTATATAGAGATACGTCTTAAACGATGCGCCTTTTAGCTTTAGAAATTAGCTAAAGTCCTACTAGTTTTCCTAGCAGCTAGCGATAGGGTCTATAGGCGGTTAGTTAATAGTAACTACCCTAGCTAGATTCCTAGGGATAGGTATAATAGCTAGTATTCTACTATTACCTAAATAGGGCTTAGTTAGGAGTTTAGCTAAGGGCTTAGCGTCCTAATAGTATATAGCATAACTCTCCCTCCTATATATACCTCTTCTTCTCTCCTTATCTTAGTCTACTTAATATATAGCCCCTTATTATTGCTTAATCTATCAGATCGCTCCCATGGGAAGCTAGCTATAACAGTAGGCCCGAACCGGTAGCCGCTTTTAGGAGTAATTAGAGAAAGGTTTCCTCCTCTTAAGAGGCGTATATTGTAGACCATAGTGGCTATAAGGCCTAAGTGGAACCGTAGCGGACCGTCTCTTAGGAAACTTAGCGGGGGCAATTAGATAGCCTATTAAGCAGCTTTAGTCAAGCCTTATATTCCCAGTATAGTTCTAGGTTAAGTGCCTTTTAAAGGCACCCCTTCTTTATAATTAACTCTACTCCTCTAGGAGTGTCTAGGTGAGGTTCCCTTAAGATAGAAGGCCACCTTAGTTTAAGATAGTTACCTAGTTAATTCTGCCAGTAGTTATATACTTATCTTAAAGATTAAGCTATATATATCTAAGTATAAGCAATCTATACAATAAAACTGCGAATAGCTTATTAAATCAGTTATTGTTTATTTAATAGTACCTTACTACTTAGATAATCGTAGCAATTCTAGAGCTAATATACGCTAAAAACCCTAACTTTGGGAAAGGTATATTTATTAGATAAAAAACCAACGCCCTTTAGGGCTTCTTAGTAATTTATAATAACTTAATAAATCGTATAGCCTTACGCTGGCTGTTATAGCTTATATAAATGCCTCTAAACCAAAGCTTGTAGAATGCTATATTCCGAAGATACTAAGCTAAGGAGAAGAGGAGAGGTATATATAGGAGGTAAAGACGTAATATATACGCGTTATAACACCAAGTCCCTAGCCAAACCCCTAACTAGGCTCCCTGTCCAGGTTACGCGTTACAGTGCCGTAATACTAGCAATGGTTTATTTAAATTTCTACCCTATTAACTTTCGATGGTAGGATAGTAGCCTACTATAGTATTAATAGGTAATGGAGAAGGAGCCTAAGAAACAGCTACTATATTACAACACTGTTACAGACCTTAGTTAGGGGCTGGGCTGGAGCCTTAGCGCTATATATATAGACGTGTCCTTTTCTTAACCTTCTCTTAGTCCTTATTTTGGAATTCTAGTTTACTGGCTACTAATAGATCCTATTCTATTAACTAAGCCTTTATATACTATATTTAAGGTAGTAGGCGCGCAAATTACCTAATCCTAATACGGGGAGGTAGTAATAATAAACCCATTCTACTCTTGCGCTTTAATATATTACCTATCTGCTCTAACGTCTACTTTTTCCCGCTTGGGTTTGCTGGCTATATATACTATAAAACAGACTCTTTCTCCTATACTATTACCTCTATACGCTGCTAAAACTAACTATAAGTATTATACTAATGACTTACCTACCTCCTATAGTAAATATCAATGGATAATCTTAACGTCTCTACTTATCGCATAAATTCCCATGTCCGCCCTTTACTATATTACCGTATTAGACCCTTAAAACCTCCAGTTCTCTTCCCAACTATTAGCGACTTAGTTAATTAAGGTATAAGCACAGTAAGAAGGACGTATGCAAGCCTATATAATTAGATTGTCTATAAACGAGAATCTAAAGCTTAAGCGACCAGGATAGAATATTTTATAGAATTACTGGACCAAGTTAGCGGTAGATAGGTAGACATAGTTATTTAACTAGGTAGGATAAGAGGCGGCAATTAGGAAGAAGTTTTTAAAGGTATATAATAAGTTAGATGTTAATCAATAGGGTATTAATAGTATTAATATATATAGCAGTAGGATAGTTAGTGTTACGGCGCTAGTAAAAAACGGTGGATTATAGTAGACGTTATAGTAGATGCAGGTTATATAAGCCTACGTGACTTAAGAACCGTATATAACTTTAAATAGCGCTACCCTTCTTCTCCTTTCCTTTCTCTTCTGTTAGATTGTCCTATAACAACTCCTATAGGATCTTTAGTATATAGTGCACTTTTTAGCTATTAAATAATAATAAATTCTCTACTAATAACCGTCAGCTCTTCCTAACCAACTTATAGATTACATTACGGAACTACGCTATATTAAAATTTAACCCCTTATATAATAACTTATTATAACCTATCTACTTAAGAATAATAACTACACTAGTACCTAGTTGCGAGTTATTAAGGAAACTGCTCTAAGTTTTCTATAATATATTAAAACTTAGTAAAATTTTCTATTTCTAACCTAAAGTATAGGATTAAAATACCCCTAAATATAGAATAATTGGTATATATTACTTATCTCTTTCTTTATAATTTTATCCTTCTTACCTAACTATTCTAATACTTTTTGCTTATTACCTCCTAATACTATTTCTTTCTTCTATATTTCTAAATTGATCTACTTTTAAACCTCTCTATCTATAAACCCTAATATCGCCGCTACTGCTTCTTTTAATACCCCTATATATTGACAGCAAGCTCTTCCTCTCTATTAAAATCCCTACCCCCTTTCTTTGTTTTCCTCCCATAAATGGCAGATATATTGCGGTGCCTAGCAAGTGTTATATTGTAAAAATTGCTGGAATTGGACCCTCTCTAGAATTCTTACCTACTGCTCTATTATCTTTACCTCTTCTATATCGCCGCAATTCTCCTATCTATGTGTTGTCTCCCCCCTATATTACGCCTTATATATAACGCAACCGATTTTCTACTCCTTAAACTGCTAAGGTAAATCCTCTATCCCTAACCTCTTATGTGCGCGCCGTTCTATTCTCCTCTGTTAGATAATATCCTAACGCTGTCTCTTAGTTGTAAATTTATCCTATATAGCTATTGCTCCTTTGTTTTCTTCTAATCCACTATTTTCTTTACCTTTTAATTTTATTACCTCTGCCTCTAACCCATTTATATCTTGACTTATTTCTTTTACTAACCACTTATCTTCCTACTTAGACTTACTTATTATGCCTAACCCTTTGGCCTTATTAACTGGAGCTGCGTCTAGCCGCTTGCTTAGAGTCGCTCCTTAATTTTCTACTACTACTCTTCCTCTCTTTGTCCCCCTTAGGTTGCCCTTATATATATTACACCTCTCCTCCCCTATTTCGCAACCTATATAATTAGTTTGTCCGTTTATCTTATCTATCTCCTTATCTAAAGCGATCCGTTTGCAATTCTTACCTAATATAAACTCCTTTATTAACTTATCTACCTTCTATCCCTACTCCTCTACCCTCTTTCTATCTCTTGCTATCTACTACGCCCGCATAATAATCGCCTCGCTCTTTAATCTATCTTATCCCGCTCTTCTACTCTCCTATATATAGTTACGTATCTTCTTTAATATTCCTATGTGTATAACTACTTATATACTTTATATATTGATACCTAACCCTAGCGCGTTTATCGCTGCGAATACTTACTCTTACCTATTAGTTAGCTGCCGCAAAATCTACTTCTTTATATCCGTCCCTATATCGTAGTAATACACACTATAGCCTACCGCCTTTACCACCCTTTTGGCCTGCGCGATCTCCTTACAGTATACAATAATCTGCCCTGGTATAGGATACTGCTTTTTCTTCTCCTCTACTAGTAACTATACCTTATTATCTTTTTGCCCTTATTTATATAACTACACCTAATATTCCACATTTGTTCTTATCGTTTTTTCCTAAAACTTAACTATATCTCTCCCATCCAATCCTATCGCTTTATAGAATTGGATTTCATTCCTTAGTAGTAGCGTCGCTATTAAATATACAAGTTACGTCTACTTTTCCGTTATCTCTACTAGCTTTAATATCCCTGGCTGCTATTTATTGTCTAAATCTAATATAACATAGCACTTATTAATCACGATCCAATTTAGCTACTTTATTGCTCTCTTTTTGTTAATAAACCTGCCGAACGCTGTTGACACCACTACTTCTGGCGTGGCTAACACGATACTAGCTTAATGGGGCGGCCTTTACCCATTTTACTCCGCGTAGCTAATTTCTGCCTTATTACATCTGTCTTTTAAGTCCCCTTGTAGTAAATTTAGTAGTATAATAATAATTATTACCCTAGTCCTCGTGCTTACCGCTAGTAGTATAAAAAATATGCTCTTCCCACCTTTTATCCGCATAATAATTAGCACCCGTAACTATTGTTATATAATAGCCTCTAGTCCGGCTCTCTATAGCCCTTAAAACTCTACTTTTGGTCCTACTAGCCATTTTAGCTACCTTTTTAGATCTATCTTACGCAACGCCCTTTATTATTAGAACTCCTTCTGTTCCTACTCTACCTATACCTATTACCGCGTGTTTGGATTAATATAGCCTTCCTTCTATACCAACTAAAATTCTAAGATGTAGTGCTAATCTATACTAACCTTTTAGAACTCCTGCCTTTCTAATATAGTATAGAATAGCGATTCTATTAATAGTCTTCTATATATTATCTTCTCCGTCTGCTTATAATGTTTAGACTGCCTTTTCTATATATTATCCATTTTGTTACCACTCTCTCTATTCTTATACACCAAATCCAAGTTCTAAAGGACGCCTTTATCCCTCGCTATCTCTCTCTATATAGCTGGGTAGATATGCCGCCAAATACTTATAGAAATTCGCGCGTCTATTCTATCGGACATCTCTTGCTGCATTACTCTATATACGCGATTAGAGCCCTAAAAGCTGTTTAGATTACTTGCTCTCTTTTCCAATTTAGATATATCCTAGGCTCTCTTACTATCACCCTCGCCTCTACCTTTATTATCGCTCTATTTTGCTATGTTGGTTCTCTCCTAGTTATCTCCATCCTCTTTATCCTTACTATTACTCCACCGTTCTTCCGGCTCTGGCTCCTATAGAAAGGCTTTAATTTTATCCTACCCTCTATATAGCATCTATAAAATCTCTACATATGGCTAGATAAGCCATAGGTAATATATAACCATCTCGCTTACCTCTCTTAGTATATACTAATGGATAATCTTAACCTTCTTACTCGCGCTATATCCTTTATAGTATAACGTCATAAACGAAACTAGTCCTTTATTAATATAAACCCCTCTAGTACCTCTGCCGTTTATACCATTCTTATACTGGATGCTTATAATCTCCATCCCTTACGCCGGCGTACTGCTTATTATATAGACTAAAACAAATAGTCTTTTCTTAAATCTCCGTATGGCCCGTATATAGTTAAATACGCCTTAATCTTTCTATAGAATGCCTCTATTGCCCTCTATATTGCTCCATTCTTTATATATAAATTTCTTCTTCAGTTTCTCCTCCGCTAACACCCATCTAAACAGCCATCTCTTGTCGTCCTCTTTAAATAGGTTATAGGGGTCTTTTAGGAAGTTCTAGCCTTCTATTATCTTTATATAGTTATTACGTAGCTCCTCTAACTTTAAATCCAGTAGTTGCGTGGTCCCTTCTTAGACAGCGCCTTGCTCATTAACATCTAATAAAAGTAATTCCTGTAATAGCTGCAATTGGACTGTTTTATACAGTCCCTTAACTATTAACTATAAATTAACTAGTATAAAGGTCTACTTTTTAATTAAGATCTTATTGCTATTCTACACCACCCTTTCTTCCCTAGTTATGCCGTATTGGATACTAAACCCGTATATCCTTATATGCAAAACCCGATCTATAGGAGTAGGCATTCCTCTATATATTATTAATGTTATAAATTGGTAGACCATCCGTTTTACTAGCTTAAAGGTAGACAGCGCCTTTGCCTTACTCTTATACGCTTTTAAGCCCTATCTCTATAATCTATATATTTCTTTTTGCTAAACTATGTGCGCCTAATAGCCAACTAACGCGCATGCTACTGTTATAATCACTAATAAAACTGGTATAAAGTTTTAAGCCTTAAACCATCTGCCCTTATTTGCGTCTAAACTAATCACCGCCAGTCCGCTAATAATGCCGCTTTTATACTTACTTGACTTTAGCTTGTGGTTAAATATAGCTATCTAAAATGCTAAATAAGCCTCTTCGATCTTCTACCTTCTAGCGCAGACGTCCAATTTGCCCTCCTTATTTTCGCTAGTAAGCGACTAGATAGAAAATAAGCATCCCTCCTAACGCGGAGTTAGCGTATACTACGGCCTTTTAGCCTTTATATACGTTCTCTATAAATATTAGAGAATCTTAGCCTAGTGGTTGCTATACTTACAGATCGTTTATACCTTATGCTTTACGTAAAATGGTTACTTATTTAAACATTCCCTAACCTCTTATCTATTAATGTATTCCAACGTAGATCTACCTATTATATTTAACTAATATATTTGGAACACTCGCCTAATTAATTATCTTGTCGCTTTATATATATCTACTAACCCTTTATCCCCTTCTCTCTCTACTAATTAGTCTAGAGAATAATACCACTACTACTACCTCCCCTACTGCTCTTCTGGCTCTTCCCTAATAGTGGGCTGCGTTAAATTAATTAATTCTTATTAAATATACTTCCGTATATGCTCCTCCCAACCAGTAAATTCTAGCTACGGGTTTATAATAAATTAATTAATGTTCCCTTCTATTTCTCTTTTCTCTCTTGCTTCTTTAATCTCTTTTACTCGCCAATCTAGCTCCGCTTTAGTACGCTTAATAACTGGATTAAATTCTTGCGCCGTTCTCTCCTATTACTAAATAACTTGAAAATATCTCTGCTACTTTCCCTAAACAAAAAATTGCTAGTAGTTTTAATCCGCTACCTATATCTTATTTACCATCTTATAATATTTTACCTAGCTGTTTCCTCCTTACTTCTAGCAATTTACCTACTAATATTTTTCCTTATAATGTTTCTGGATGCCTTTAATCGTCTGGCAAATATATGTATCTAGGTATATCGTTTCCTCTTCACCTTCCCATTTATATAAAAATCCGTTACGGAATACCGGAAGCCCTAAAATAACCTTAACAAGCTCTTATAGGTAAATAACTTTATCCTTTATTTAAGCAACGTTGTCTAACTCCCTAATAAACCCTATAATGGCTTCCCTTATCTCCCTAGATATTTTTCCCTTATGTTAGTTAGATAAATGCCCTCCAATCTAATTAGGGGTAATGGCGTATGGGCAACGTTTACAAAGGATAATTTGATATTTGGGCATATACTTAAAAAATCGGTTAAACTGTTCCGCGGCTATAGCGGCAATACATACTAACCGTCTTTATGTAATAATCTAGCACTATTGCTTTAACCATCTGTATCTATATATGTTAACCCGCAATCTCCTTTTTTATTTCCCTAGTTCTACTTAACTTTAACTATGTTAACCAAACCGCCTTATCCCGCCCTTCCGCCTTTACCTAGTTGGCCGTCGCATGTAATATGGCTGCTCGTTAATAGAGCACGGACGGTTTATCTCCTAAAACAGACGTATTAATAGCGCTACTAGTAGTGACTTATTACTAGTCTAGTTCCCCCTTTTTATACCGTTCCTCCTAAATAAGGATCACTATAAGGCCGGCCTAAGTCCTTGCTATTGCTATATTTATAATCCAATTAGTCTTCTACTATAATACATTACATTAGGCCACTTAGGTAGCGCGGTTTTCTTACTAGCTTCTAAAAATACTCCCTATATAAGCTAGGTGGTATACGTTATTGGTTATAATAGTGTTTCTAATTTCCATGTCTAAGGGGAACGCAAATCTCTACATTATTAAATGCCTATGGCTGTATTAATCCTAGCCTCTGGCGTAACCCCTTAAGAAACACAAACCTTCCTTCTACGCTTACTTCCCGTATTGTTTATCGGCACCGACACCCCTATAGTATGGGTGCGCGATAGCGCCAACCCTAGCCTATTGTTCTTTATTGTAAAGTTACCTAAAGATGTATTATAGTGGATCCGCTAGTCCTGTAGGCCTAAAGTGCTTCCACGACTTAAACCCGAGCTTAAACGGGAACGCGAACAGGTTAACATAGATAACGCTATTCCGGACTCTTAACCGTAAAGCGAGGACGACAGCGACTACGGTAGCCCGGTATAGGTTTGGTCCACGGCCGATATCGTCAACGATAGTCCAGATATAAGCGGCAAGAGCGCCTGTTGTAGAGATAAAAGGCCTATGTTTAATGCTTCTTCTTTATCTTAACCGCCTACTAAGCGTGCTTGGGACTACACAGCTGCACCAAAGCTAGAGTACATTATAACCGTCGGTAATATAAACAGGCGTAAAGAAAGGGAAAGGCGTAGAAGGTTGGAAAATACGCTTTTAGAGGTATTTATAACTAAGGAGGAGGATAACATATAGGATACATATATATGGGAGAACGGAAGGAAGCTTACCTAGCTAGCTAAACAGCCTAGCTGTATAGGAATGGGTAGACAAGAGGCATCTACATTAGTCTATAGGGCAAGCGCTATTAGTAGTAGAGAGGCTGTTAAGAATATAAAGGCCATACTCGCCCACTGGCGAAAAAACGGCACCATGGATTTAAACCGCCAGACTACTCCCTAACCGTTATTATAGTCCTTAGTTGCTTTTAGCTCTAGTAGCTAAAACGTAAACGCCACGCTATTGGGTTTCTAAAAGGCTTTCTTTAACCTTGCTACTATTAAAGCAACTAGGATACTTTAAGACATTCTCTATTACCATTATCTTATATACCTCTACGACTATTATTGAAACGCGGAAGCACTTCTGGACCATACGCTATTAAGCGTATAGGGTAGAGGTGTTAGCGACGCCTCTTTAGTTAAGAACTAGCTCTTTAACATACTCTACCTATCCACTAATACGCCTTCTTTATCGCTGGCCGACTCCTCGGCTCTATCTGGCAAGTAATAGCGCTACTTTATAAAGTGTCTTGTTAAGGGCTACCGATAGTATTATATATAGGAGATACTTAGTTCTAGTATCCTTACTTTTATTCCTATATCTAAAGTACCTTATTCTTTTATTAAGTGGCTCTTGTTAGCTGTGTTTAAGGTATTCCTTAACCTTATTAAGCGATTCTACCTAGACGCCATCAAGTTTGGTTAACTGATAGAGCACTTTATACAAAATGCCTTGATAGGCTGCTAGCCGCCTCAGAGCCATCTTCCAATTAAAGATATAAGTGATAATTAACTACAGGAAATGCATCTTTCCGACATAGTCTAGCTGTTCAAGCGTTATCCTACACCAGCTATTAAGGATATTTCTTTACCTATTTAATGTTATTTTTACCCGATATTATATTACGTAACTTGGTTATTGTTAACCTTTTATCTTAACCTCCTACTTAGATAGTTTAATAAATTACTCTTTAATATACTTAATATACTGTAATTGTGCTCGCCTTGACCTGCGCGTTTAATATTTAATAAGTTAGTAGGATTAATTTCGGATAGATATATACAATAAATATATATTTTATAAAAGCCTTTCTAAAAATCTTGTATACGTTAAGTCATAGCGGCTGTAATTTAGGCGGTTGGCGCTTTAAAAGCCAGCACTATAATTTTTTTTTGCGTATGCTGGGTAAGCTTTGCGACTAGGATATATATTAGTGCTTACTGCATAAATACTAATATTACCCTAACTAACCCTAACTTTGCAACCTATCTAATGGGGTTTTTATTAATCTAAATATACTAAGGGGTAGCAATTTCTCTCTTTTACCATTTATATAAGTTTCGGAAATATTTAAGCCTAGGAACCCTAAACAAATCAGCCCCCATATTTTAAAGGAATTAGGTCGTTTACCTAATCTCTTAGCATCCCTTTATATGGGCATTTCAAACAAATTAGCCTAATTCCGTCGTTCTATAATTGTGATGCCTTATAGTAGATCCGCCAGTCCTATAGGCCTAAAGTACTTCTATAACTTAAATCCGTTAATATAAATAACGCCAATCCGGACTTTTACCCGCAAAGCGAGGATAATAGTAACTATAGTAGCCTGGTACGGTTTTGGTCTACTACTAGTATTATAGACAATAGTTTAGATAGCACCTGGGATAGTATATAGGATATAAGTAGCAAGAGTGCCTATTATAGGGATAAAAGGCCTATGTCTAATACTTCTCTAACTTAACCGCCTACTAAGCGTGCTTAGGACCATACTACTATACCAGAGTATATTACAACTGTTAGTAATATAAACAGCTATAAAGAAAGGGAAAGGCGTATAAGGTTAAAAAATATACTTTTAGACATATTTATAACCAAGGAAGAGGATAATATACAGGATGTATATATATAGGAGAACGGAATGAAACTTGCCTAGCTAGCTAAACAGCCCAACTATATAGAAATGGGGAGATAAGAGGTGTCCGCGTTCGTCTATAGGGTAAGTGCTATTAGTAATAGGGAAGCTATTAAGAACCTAAAGGCTATACTTACCCACTGGCAAAAAAATAGCACTGTAGATTTAAACTGCTAGACTGTATTATCGTAGTTCTTAGTTACTTTTACCTCTAATAGCCAGAATATAGACGCCGCGCTATTAGGTTTCTAAAAGGCTTTCTTTAACCTTACCACTATTAAAGCAACTAGGATACTTTTCGAGATTCTTTATCGCTATTACCTTACACACCTCTATAACTGTTATTAAAACGCGGAAGCACTTCTGGATTATATACTATTAACTATATAGGGTAGAGGCATTACAGACACCTCTTTAGTTAAGCAGTAGCTCTTTAAGGCCCTCTACCTATCTACTAATATACCTTCTTTATTACTAGCTAACTCCTCCGCTCTATCTAGTAAGCAATAGCGCTACTTTATAAAGTGTCTTTCTAAGGGCTATTAATAGTATTGTATACGGGAGATACTTAGTTCTAGTATTCTTACTCTTATTTCTATATCTAAACTACCTAATTCTTTTATAGAGCGCCTCTCGTTAGCTATATTTAAGGTATTTATTAACCTTATTAACCGCTTTTACCTAGACGCCATTAAGTTTGGCCGACTAATAGAGGACCTTATACAAAATGCCTTAATAGGCCGCTAGCCACCTTATAGTTATTTTCCTATTAAAGATCTAAGTAATAATTAAATATAGGAAATGCATCTTTCTAAGGTAGTCTGGCTGTTTAAGCATTATACCACACTAGCTATTAAGGATATTTCTTCCTTACCTATTTAATAAATTAGTGGGATTAATTCTAGATATATATATATAGTAAATAGACATTTTATAAAAGCCTTTCCAAAAATCATATATACTTTTTTATATATCTATAGGTAATAGGAGTTAATTTTATTATATTAACATGTAAAAGAAACTAATTTTATCATATTAATATGCTAAAAGAAATTGATTTTAGTATGTTAATATACTAAAAGTGTTAAAATATAATGCTGTTTCTTAATTCATCTAGCTAGGGAAGGCTAGTAGCTATAGTATAATATTAAGGAGGCTGGCTTGCTAGCCTCCTTACGCTACTAAAAGGTTATTAATTCTTATATTAGGAGACATAAACTTTCCTCCAACACTTGCTTCCACTATTATTTATCGGCACCGACACGCCTACAGTGGGTACGCGATAGCACCAACTAATATTAAATATTGGTAAAAGCACTAAATCACAGTACTATAGTTACTATTAAACTATAAAGCTTGTATTAATTAATTTCTCCCTATAGGGAATTAAGCTGCTATTAGTAAAAAAAAAAAGGGTTTAGTATATCAACATAATAAAACCAAGTCGTAAGTTGTTAAAGAAACCGCTAAGTTTTCTATAATAATATAGCCCATATTAAGAATTGATCTTTTAATTTATAAAACATTCTACCTTATCCATTTTAGCTAAACTTCCTCTAGCTTATCTTTAGACTTAGCCTCTCGCTCTATAATATATTTATTTAGATCCTTAATAAACTTAGCTATATAATAAAGCTCCAGTTATCCGCCAAAATAATAGAAATAGTCTTTAGGAATACAAGCCCATTTATTACTACTACTATATACCCCAAGCTTTAACATATAGAGACCTCTTCTCAGCCTATATTGGGCCGCCTCCCACTCCATCTTAGTTGGACGCTAGTTATCCCAGTTATAGTGCCTTTAAATAGTTCGGAAATCGATATTATATTTAATTAACATCTGTAGCACTAACCAGTTTGTTCGCTTTAGTAGGTTAAGGGCGTCTATTTCCTTCTAGGAATAATACTTAGGCGCCTTATATATAACAGATAGCTTATTATAATTATACTAAAGGATTGCCCATAGATACTGCACTATATAATTCTTAATAGAACTAAAAAACCTACACCCTACTAATTCTCCTACTTCTTCTACTACAATAAAGTGCAGCCGCCGCATGAGCACTTAAAATCTTACATTATGCCACTTATGTTTCTTTAGTGCGTTAACTCACTTATTATCCTATATAAATAGAGCAAAGACCTTATCTTTCTATAGCCCTATATTATACCGTGCGAAATACACCTTCCTATTACTTATCTCTCCGCTAGCTTTACTCTACCATACCTTTACAACCTATAGAGGGCCATTAATTAAGTCTGCTACTATAACCTATAAGAGACCACTCAGCCCTAACGCTTCGTTATCTTTAAATTTTACCCTAGCTATAAATTCCTTAAGCCGCCGCTTTAGGTTTCTTAGCCTATTTATCCAACACCTAGCTAGGAGCGTAATTACTTCTTAAATATAGCTTTGGACCAACAACTGTGCTCTAAGCTTAATTCCGCCTTGTTTTAATATGCGTAAGTAGTCTTTAAATAACTAAAACATTGCGTCCTTATGCAAGATGCTCCTCTAGATATTTAAGTTCTTATAGAAGAACTTCTAAAACGCGTTAGCTGCCACCACTAAACGTTTAATTGCCTAAGACATAAAGGTCGGCCTTATATTCTAATAGATTTCCTTAACCAGGAGCCATACTATTCCATTCTCCCGTATATATATCTGGAGGTTAAGACCTAACTGCCTAGCCCCACCTTAAGTAGAACTACTGCTGCCTTCTTCTAAATTATCATTACTTACCTCCCTAGGCCGCTAAACCCTAGACTACTATTCCCTTCGCTATATTAATAGATGCAGTAATGGGTCCGTGCTAGTGCTTATATAGAGGAGCCGCACTAACGTAGACACTATTATGCTGTTAATAACTTGTTCCTCTTACAAGGCCACTAGTTAACCATTATATCCTACTCTAACTTTTTTAATAAGCACCTTAAGGCAGAGAAGCCATTGGTTTAACTTTATAGCTACAAACCTATTTACCTCCTTTATAGCTAGAACCTAGTAGGGCATATACCTACTAGTCCCATTAGCTTTGCTTTTATTATTAGCTGCACGTGATATAGGTAACTCTATAACGCCAATATCCCCCTTAAGCTCTTCTTCTATATTATCTAGTTCTCTAAGTAACCTTATTATTATTTAGTACTCTTGCCTAACCCTATAGCTTTTATCCTCAGATCTTCTTAGTACAGATAAAAGTCGCCATTTTGTCCTTATATATGCTATAAGCAGCCGCCGTCTTATACTTAGGTCTAAACACTAGCCTTTTATACTATTAACTAAATACTATTACTCTAGCAGACTCTGTAAATAGCTAAGGGCCTTAAACCATAGGTTCTAGAACGGGTTATAGCCCTTAAACGGTGTAGTAAATAGTTCTTTATTAACGTTGTACGCCTTATTATATGTAATACCGCCCATCCTTTATAAGCTGTTGGTTGGTTGCAGCTCTATATTAGCGCTGCTAGAGTCCCTAGTTAGTGCCTAGTAGTAGCAGCATATCTAAACCAAATGGGCGTTATAGTTAGGACAGGTAAATCCCTCCACCCAGCTATTTAAGCAGTATAACTTATAGAGGAGTATAACACCTTTATTAACGTCACTGGTAGGGACTAGAGTGTCCTCTATACCAAGATCAAGCCAGCAATCCTTATTAGGTATTTGGTCTGCGTCAAAATTAAAACATAGGTTAATATAGCTAAGAAAGTCGTTTTAAGCTTGCTAGAATATATTACATTTAGTAGCCAACTTAAGGCTATATCTAGATATTACCAGGAATAGATTATAGAAAGCATTATATAATATATATCTATTATTATCACCAGTATACTTATGGGAGAGGCGCTGCACCTCTACCTAGAATCTATCTAGGTATAACTCTGGTATTATATATCTAATATCCATAGGCTAACTGGTTCCTATTATAAAACACTCTTTCTTAACTTTAGCCTTATAATCTATATCCACGAAGCTATAAAGATAATACTAATACACATTAGGTATACAGCTTTTTTTTAGAGCTAGGAGGATAATATTATTAACCCAAGCAGCCTATTCTCTGTTATAGAGATATGTTTCGCCAAACTCCTTAATAACCATATATAGGAAGAATATATAGCACTTATAGCCAAATCCACCAGCTGCTAGCCCCTAGCCTAATCAAAGCTACTTTAGCTTATATATTTGGTGGCCTTAAATCCAGATCTTTAGGTTCTATATAATGCGCCAGAGATATAGGGGTCTGTAAGCCAGGTTAAATCCACTTTAGTATATAGCTAGCAATATTGCCCAAGTGATAAAACTATTAATATCCTATCGTCTTTAGATCTAGATATCCGGGCTTTTAAAGCGGCTTTCTAACTTATAAAGACTAAGCTTTAGTAGGTTCCTATTACCTCTAGCTAGTAGTAATTGCTATAGAATATGCTAGAAGTAGTTAGGGTCTTCATTTCTTAAGGCTATCTTTAGTAAGTCTAGAGGGTAGTTAATTATACCGCTAGGGGCGAATGGCGATACTTAATCTTACCAGAATCGGGTTATCTCTGCTAAAAAGTAGCCAGATTCATCCAAGGCATATAGGGGCTTATCTATAGAGTTAGTAACATCCCTATATATAACTCTTCGCGCCTACATACTATATATATAACATTTATCCTATGCTATCTTTAGCCAGGCAGTGGCAGCCTTAGTATACTACTCTGGGTTAGTGTTATTAGATTAATCTTTAGCGGTATACTCTACCTAGCATATCTACTCATCGTCAGACCCATTGTCGCCATTATTTACACTATAGTTATCGGCCTTATAGACAGCCTAGTTAATATAGTCCTCCTTACCTAACTTGTTACCACTATTAGAGTCTAATAAGTAGTCTATTAGTGGCAACGCGGGCTATACACTACCATTATCGCCAGCGCCACTAAAAGCTCCAAACTAGTCTGTAATTAGTAATTCCTCTATTAGTTCCCTTATCCTATATACTCCTTTAACCCAGTCCACATACCCCTAGCTATATTCCTCATTATATAATGGGATAGGTTGCACTATTTTAGCTAGTTAGGGAAAATAAGGTTCGCTAACTAAGGGCATAGGTAGTATTAGTGCTGTCAACTATCTTAGTACTCCTTTATCCCTATTAGTATCTAAATTATCCTCCTCCGCTATTGTAGGAGCCTTATAAGGTACTATAGGGTTTATATACGCGATTACAGACTGCAACTGGCTCCAATATTGCGTCTAGTTTGGGGGCGGTGGTGCCGGCAAAGCATTAATACTTAGGGATGCAATATTTTGCCATAATAGTTCATCCGCAGTATTATACTCAGTTATAGGTGGCAGGTTAGACTACACCAATTTATAGCTAGGTTATTAGTGCGAGTTACTCTAGTTAAGGTAGAAAGGAAAATAAGAGTCTAGTAACTGCTAGTTAGTTATAAGATTAAGGTAGGGGACTTAGACTAGAAGAGCACAGCCATAAATCTATTAAGATTAATATAGCTAGTAAAGGGCCTCGTAGGCCTACCCATTTATAGGTTAGAATTAAATGGTTAATAAAAGTAACGCTAGATAGCTACCTATAGAAGCTACTCCTCCTCCTTAATAGAGAGACTAAGGCCTGCTGCCTAGGTTCTACGGTTAGGTGCTATGATTTACCTACTTTCTTTAGGCCCTAGTTGTTAAAGGATAGAATAAGGATTAAATCAGATCTAAAGGATATTATCACCAGCCGCTTACTACTCCTGCCTTTAACAGTACGATTTCTTTTTATACCTACTTACTGCAGCTTAACGGTTTTCTTTAGTATAATATTTCTTAGGGCGACTGGCCTTGCCCTTTATCTCTAGCATACTTATAAATTATCTTAACTAGTAAGACATAGGACTAAAGGCAATAGGAGATAGGTTATTATAACTAAATAAGTAATAATACACTGCTAATGGAATATATAGTAAAGGATGGGTACTCTTTTTAATAAGGGCTAAAGGGTTTAAAGTTAAGGGATCTGGGGTACACTATGCCTAATTAAGATTATTCTACCCCTACTAACAGCGCGCTAAACTACGTTGGGATTTTTCTACCCTGCTAGCCCTATGGCTTAGCGAACTTTATAAAATCTATAAAAGCTTACTAAAAGTTATCTATTTACAACGGTAGTAGCAACTTAACTATAATAGATATTTAAAATCTGAGATCTGCGCGTAACTCGCCGTGCCTTATTCTACCCTTTCTGTGTAAAAAAGTTGCCCTTCTATAAAAAAAAATTTGTATTCCTTGCTTAAATTTTCGCTAAGTCTCTACCATGCCCACCTAATCCTAATACCTTAATACCTATAACAAAATGCGGAGGCACTTCTGGATTATATACAATTAAGTACGCGGGGTAGAGGTGTTAGTAACGCCTCTTTAATCAAGCAGCAGCTCTTTAAGGCACTCTACCCATCTATAGATATACCTTTATTATTACTAGCTAACTCCTCTGCTCTATCTGGCAAGCAATGGCGCTATTTTACAAAGTGTCTTATAAAGGGCCACTAATGGTATTATATATAGGAGACACTTGGTTCTGGTATTTTTGCTCTTATTCCTATATCTAAAATACCGAATTCTTTTATAGAGCGCCTCTTATTATATATATTTAACGTATTTCTTAACCTTATTAACCGCTTTCACCTAGACGCTATTAAGTTTAGTTAACTAATAGAGGACTTTATACAAAATGCATTAGCCGGCCGCCAGCCACCTTATACTTATCTTCCTATTGAAGATATAAGCGATGATCGACTACAGGAAATGCATCTCTTTAATATACTTTAGCTGTTTAACCGTTATCCTATACTAGTAATTAAGGATGTTTCTTTCTTACCTATTTCTTAATTCCTTATAGGAGTATCAGGTTATAAATATATGCAGTAAATATTAATATTTTATAAAACCCTTTCTAAAAATCATATATACGTTAAGTTATAGCGGCTGTAATTTAGGCGGTCGGCGGCGCCCTTTTAAAGCCAGTACTGCAATTATTTCTAGCATATGCAAGGGAAGTAACTAGTCTTATTAAGTAAGCTTTGCGACCAGGATATGTAGTTAGTGCTTACTACAGGTACAAGCGCGAACACTAATATTAGGGGGGTTTCAATAACTGTTAAAAGGTATCTGTTGGAAGATATAACTAAAATTTAGTGTATATTAGCGCTTACACTTACGCCTAGCGTAGTCAATCAACGCTTCGTTTAAAAGGGGTTTCGATAAAAAGCGAATTAAACCGTTAATTTTGCCAAAGAGCCCTTACCTACCATCGCCTTAACACTATATTGATACCCTTAGTAGTGCTATAGATGGGCTTAAACGTTATATGTTCTTCGCTGCTGCAGCTTAGCTGCTATAGATAAACAACGCTAACATGCTTACTACCGCTATAGCTATCTCCAACGAAGATAAACCAGTGTGGCTGTGGAAGCCCTTAAAGAGACTTGGTCCTATACAAAAGCTTCTTAATATATAGGCGCCGGAAGAGGAAGGAGGCCTAAGCGATAAGTATTTTAAGTTCTTTACCCGCTTTACCAAAGCAGAGGTTAAAGAGCTTGCGCGGCAGATTAATCCACCTACTAAGTTCGCCATTAATCCACGTTCTGGTTGGCCAAACGTATTAATAAGCTCCCCTAAAGAATTACTCCTTATCTTTCTCTGGCGCTCTGCCCACCCTATATTATTTAGATATATTATAATGTTCTTTGGAATGAGCCGGCCATGGCTATTATAAGTTTGGAACGGCGTACTAGATGATATAATGGAGAGGTAGGGTAAAAGGATTAAAATAGATAGGCAGTTAATATCGCCTGAGCAGATTAATTTGTATACTAAGGCAATTAGAAGTTAACTCGGTGAGGCTTCTATCTTCGGCTTTATTGACGGAATAAAGGTTTAAGTCTACCGTCCTAGTAAGGAAGATTAAACTCTATTTTGGAGTGGCTATAAGAAATAATACTTACTGGGATACCTCGCGATTATCCTACCTAATAGTTTATTTGGCGCGGTCTTTACTGGTCTTCCTTTTGCTGGCGGTGATGCTATACTAGCTATTGAAGTCGGCCTTAGTACAAAGTTATAAGATTTACTAGGACATCTGCCAGAAGGCTAGGAGCGCTTTATGTATAGGGATACTACCTTTAGGTCTTAATAGGGAGTACTAGGACCGTATAAGAAGCCTAAAGGAGGAATAATTACACTAAGTTAGCAAGCTCTTAATTAGTGGCTTTTAACTAAGCGGATTGTTATTAAACACGGCTTTGGTGGAGTTAAGTCGCTTTTTAAACTACTTACCTATTTTTAAGTCCTGGAGGTCGGTTTATGCCCTATTAGCTACTATATGCTAGCCTTTTTATTTCTCTATAACTGTTAAACATGTTTATAAGGGCAGAATTAAATATCTAGAGCGTTTGGTCTATCGCCGCCGTTATTAGGTGTATATTTATTTGGTAAGGATAAGGAGTAATAAAAGGCAGAAAGAGAATAAAGTTAGTAGACGTTAAATTAAGCTTATTTCTGTTCTCTATTATAGGCTGGAGATAAAGAGGCGAATAAGGCCTATTTTGCTAGTATATACACTGAGATTTTCCTCTTGTTCTCTATCTGCTGTAAAGAACAACTACATTATATATCGTGACGTTTAAACCTCGCCCTTATTAACTTCCTTACTACCTTCCTTACTACCTTGCTGCTTATTACCTTCCTTTCTTGCGCCCCTAGTAAGCAGAGAACTAAGCATACGCATAAGCTCGCTCTGCTACTCCTCTTGTCTTCTTTCTATGGCTTCCAAGCGCTGCTAATTTATATTATCTAGCTAGTAAAGCTTTTTATCAAGTTTATCGCGGGTAATAGATTCCGTAGGTAGTTGAGCAGCTACTACATAAGGCTCCCTAAAGGCGGCCGCAAGAGTTTTAGCCAAGCGCTTACTGGCAGCAGCTAGATCTTATATACTATAAGCCAATGTTTAACCAGTTCGCCGGTGCTTCTGGCTTTGAGCGGAAAAAGTAAAGCCTTTTTCAGTACCACCCTCGCCCCCTTCGGTATCTATATACTGACTAGTAGTATCTTTGTCCTTATTGCCATCAAAAACCTTATCTGTATAATACTTCTCCCCTAAGTGCCAATGAAGATTAGCCCTCGTTCGTTTCTTCACAGCCAGCTACTTAAGCGTTTGGGTACGCCTTTTAGAAGGTTTAGATATAATATTGTCGCGCTTAATAAGGATATTAAGATGGGAGTAGTAATCGCTTTGCCAGATCTCTTTACTAGAGGTGTCGTCTTCTACCACTTCCGTTCTTTGCTCCCTTATCTCTTTATAAAAGAAACTCTTTACTATATTCCAATTATAATTAGGACCTCCAGCTAATTATTGCTTACGTACTAGAATCTTCTAGAACTCGTCCTTTCTACGACGATTTAAGTCTATATAGCAGATATTGGCTGCTAGCTCAACTAGTGCCTTCTTTTTAACTAATTTTATATAAGTCTTCTTCCTCCGCCTATGGTTATTCTTATCGCCGCTTAACTCTGGTTCATCAGGACCCCATCTAATACAGCGCAGCTGTTTGGATGGCTGTTTAAAAGGTTGTTTAGAAGCTTCTAGACAACGCTCTGCTTGCTTAACCTTATCGCGAGCTCGTTGCGCGGTATTAAAAGGTCGGCTTGCTCGGTCGGGCAGGGCACCAGCTTTACGTCGCATTTGCTCCACCAAATTAACTATTCAGCCTACCTCACAGATACTATTGGAAGGCATAGCGGTAACGACAAACTGTGGAAAATATAAGGGCAATTGATGTGGTAAACAAAGTGTTATATACGCTCAAAGTTCCGTTAAATATTTTCAACGGAACTTCTATGGTTTGCCAAGAATTAACTCTGTTAGAAGACCTTACTAACTATATAGTGCTAGTGCGTACAGATCGCTAGCTGATCGTTTGGCTTAAGTTAAATTACCTTCCAACAAATACCTTCCAACGGTTTATCGAAACCCCCCTAATAGGGTTTTTATTAATCTAAATATACTAAGGGTTAGCGATTTCTCTCTTTTACTATTTGCATAAGTTTCGGAAATTTTTAAGCGTGGGAACCTCAAACAAATCAGCCCCCATATTTTAAAGGAATTAGGTCGTTCGCTTAATCTCTTAGTATCCCTTTATATAGGCATTTCAAACAAATCAGCCTAATTCTATCGTTCTATAATTGTGAGCGGCATTCCTTATAAATGGGTAATTGGTACTTAACTAAATAGTTAAAATACTTCTCTTTAACGCGTACTTCTGCCATTACTAAAAAAAATTATAATAAATCTAAAATAATGGGTTATAGGGATGGGTTATAGGGGAATAATAGGTTAGGGGTATGCGTTATGGGGGAACGCGACTTAATAGGGTATCTATATATCCCAGCCTCTAATATTAAGAATCGATCTTCTAGTTATATAAGGGGGCTAGTAAACCAGCCTCCTTAATATATAGCTGCCAGCCTTCCCTAGATAGATAAATTAAGTTAAGCATTATATTCTAATATTTTGGCATACTAACATACTAAAAGGGGGTTGGGTATTAGCAGCAGAATTAAGCATTATATTTTAACTGCGACTTAATAGGATGTCTGTGCATCCTCCCTTACTAAATATATAACTTAACAAATGCAATAGAATTACTCTATAACTACGTGGAATATCTACCTATAACTTACCTAGGTGGTGCAACTTACTATACTAAATAACATATTTAAATTTGGGGCGATTCTAATAACTTTTCGTCAATCCAACGTATCTCACTCCAATATTTGGTATATACTACAATCTACGCATAGATAAGCTTATCTAAGTTTATTAGAGCACCAATATTTCAATCCAACGCTTTAATATTGCCTTCACCGCTATAGAATAGGGATAGGTTATAGAAATGGGTTATAGGAATAGATTATAGAAATGGATTACAGGAATAGGTTACAGAATAGATTATAGAATGGATTACCGCATATATAGTATATTAATATGCTAAAATAAGTCCATTTCGGCATGTTAACATGCTAAAACAATATTGTAGGTAACTGGTTACTGGTTGTTAAAATATAATGCTTAATTTAATCATTTATTTCTGCTACTAATACTTTAGTATATTAATATGTCAAAATGCTAGCTTTCTACTCTATTAAATATTAATATTCTTTTTACTTATAATATCTTGACACTTTTAAAAAGGGGGTTTTAGTATGTTAATATGCCAAAATCAAATTATAAGTTATTAAGGAAACCGCTTTAAGTTTTCTATAATAACATAACCTATATTAAGAATTTGATTTTCTAATTTACAAAATATTCTATCCTACCTATATACTACAGCCCGCTTAAAATATCTATTATTACCTTATCGCCAATAAACATTATATTGCAAGACTTTTGCCCATATACCTCCCGTTCCTCTCCTAACCATAGCATATACTTAAGCTTATCTTTAAAATCACGCCCTACTAGCTATTTTAGAACTTGCCCATGCTATATTTCCCGCTAATACGCGCCCTAACAAGCCGGCATTAATATATTACCATACTTACACTAACCTTTACCCTACATTAAGCAGATTATCTGCGGGTTCCTATACTTAAAGCATAAAGTATATATTAACAGCCACCCCTTATATCGCCTCTATCCCGCCTTAAACCACTATTAATCCTCTTTTATAGCTGCACGTTTAGAGTTAAAGAACCTCCACTTGCCTACCGTTTAATACTTCTCCAATATATAGTCTACTCCCTATACTATTTCCAATATGCTTAGATCTAGTAAGTCCACCAACCGGCAAAGCAAGCAGCTGCCTTTAAGTAGCTTTAAGTTGCCAATATACCGTTATAAGCAACGCTCTTAATTGCGCATATGCTGTTTTAGCAGCCGACTTCCTACTAATAAGTTCTCTGCCTTGCTAGAACTCTTAGACTTATCCACCCTTTCCAATATTCCTATACTATTCTCCCTTAATTTACTAGCCGCCGCCAGCTTAATCTTATCAGCCCTAACTAGAATGCCTAGCTCTCTACACTGGTTACATAATATACTCTCACCTTTGCACATCTACGGTACCTTATTAAGGAAGATGCTAAGCGGCAGCAACCAATACCGCGGATTATCTAAGTACCATTACATAACCTTTATTTTGTTTAGTAAGAGCTTACCTACTAGACCAATATCTACCGCTTTCTAGTTTTTTGGTAGAAAAATGCAAGAGATCCTACCTTTATTATCTCTTCCTACTTATCCTACTTTCTACGCAAAATCTATTACACTTACAGGAGCCCCAATATAAAACACCGCCTATATATAAGCGTGGTTTATTCTGGGGCCAAATACGCTTATAGTAACTATTACCTAGGACTCTCCAGCGATCTATTTAGCTAGAGCAAAAGCTTTCTCTTTATCTATACCAGAATCTAAGTAGTATATAAGACACTGTAGCCTTTCTACAACCTTATCTACTTTTAGTTTTATTATAGTATATATAATATAGCGTGCCCCTTGTTCTTAAATAAACCAACCCTCCTATAGCGTAGCTCTTATTTCTACTAGCGCAAAATCCTACAACCTTGCGATGCTGCTTCACCTAACCTAATATTCTAGATCTGTATGTAATGTTAAAGACTAGATAGTGCGAGGCTGGTATAGTAGTATTGCCTACTTAAACCAATTAACCATTATCGGCGGCAATATAGCTATAAGGTAGATAAACTAATACCATAGGCTTCTTAGATATTTAACCAGCCCCATCTTAGGCCAATACTAAGATGCAGTTATAGCTAGATAACTTTTATTAAAAATTACCCTGTTAAGCCCATTCCCGGCTTTAAGCTGGTTAAGATAGGAGTGGAACATAGGGCTAACCGCCTTGTTAACTAATATAAATACCAATAGACATCTGAATTCTTCATCTTCCCTACTTTCCTATACTTTATACCTAAGCCCCATATAGTCAAGCCGGCGTATTATATCCTGCTTTAAGCCAATTAGGGGAAGTATTACCACCGTTATGCCTACGCTAGGGAGTATTAATAGAAGCATAAATAGAAGGCTCTTCCTTTTGCTGGTGCTTAAGATAGCAACAACTTGGCCTACACCGTCTAATACTACCTATATTGCTTCTTCCTGCTTAGCTGATTTATACTGCGCCTAGGGACCGTAGAGATCTTAGAGCCCCGCCGCCGCCTCCTCTATAGTCCAATAACGTCTATAGCGCAGTGGAGCCTTCTTATACGCAATCCTCTTCGCCAGGGGGGTATTAAGTGCGTCCGCTTTTAATTGTTCCCGGTAATGCTTATTTGCCACCCCATCCTGTTTTATTTCTATTTAGACTAGATCTCTGCATAGCCTATACCACATCTAACTTACTTAAAGATACTCCTAAAGTCCAGCATTAGTAAGCCCGTTGCGAAAATTAACTGTCCCCCTATATGCTTAGTTTCCTATATAGGGCCTATATAACGCCTACCAATAAAATACTTCTGGTATAGTATAGCCGCCGCGCCCGCCGCTGGGTCCATTGTCTGGATTATTAATATCTCTAGGTAGATTAAGGTCCAGCTAATAATCTAAGCCTATAAACTTTTTTATTCTAATCCCTATAGCCATCTACCGCCATTTTTGCATATTAATCGCCGTTAAGATAGTTGCTTTAGTCTTTAACACTACACTCTTATTATTTTATCCTCTGTCTATGTATCTCTGCCTTAGGACTATAAGTACTCTATTATATCTTTTAGAATAAAAACTTCTTCTTTAAGCCAGATATAAAAGGACAGGGTTAGGACCATATACTGTACTATTAGCTCGCCGACTTTAGGTAGTAGGAATTGCACTAGCTACCTACAAGTATTGGTCTGATTTAGTGACTTGTGGTACATTAATATAAAGAGTAGATAGCCATTATAGATAAACAAGTTTCGCTTATCTACCTGTTTATTACATTACCTAGTGCCTAAGAACTTAGGTCTCCTTACTAGCTGACCTAAACTAATATAGATATAGACCATTATATGCTTTAGAAAACGTTGGATAGCGTATTTATATTAGTAGGCCGTGTTGCTAAATACCTGCCATTCTCCATCCGCCTTCTTTAATATAAGTAGTTTAAAAATATCTGGCCGTAGCCTTAAATTATCCAGTAACTATTTATTACTACCGCCCAAGTACTCCTTATTGCGGCTATCTATAAGGAAGGAGCTGCCTAGCTAAGATAAGTCCTAATTATTAAATAACTTATAAACCTTATATATAGGGACGTTTTCCAAACTAAAACATAAGTCTTAGTAGAATATTTTGCGCGTAGCTATTAGCTCCTGCCTAATAAGATTACGCAAGTCGGTTATAGTAAATTTTATATCCTTATATACTATAGTTTGCTTATTGCTGTGCTAATAGACGTGCGCTTGCCTAATCGTGTTTTGCGCAATCCTAAAACCTAATAGTTAAGTTATAAGCAGTTCGCTAATTGGGCCTAGAGTATTATTAAGCAGCTATTGGTCTTATACGCTAACTAAATACTTACTAAGATCTTCTACCTTGCCCACATTAAGAGTATTAAGGCAATGCTAAAATATAATCAGCTAACTATTATAGATTAGATATAATAGGTACGATATATAGTAGCCGATCTTTATCTAGCTGTATTCTTTACTATCTTATACGAGGATAGCCATAAATAAAACTATTAGTGAATTAAACGCCCTTATATTAAGCCGCTGTTAAATAAAGGCGAGGTTAAGTTCTAGGGCGAGCTTATCTAGCTTATCTATAGCTTCTTTAGTTCCTACTCCACCTTCTTCTCTATCCTACTCTTCCCTCAGCTTCACCTTATTTGCCGCCTCTATTACATCACTAGCACACTTAAGCTGCCTCTCTATAGGTCGAAATAAATCCTTACGTAAGCATTTGCCGTCCTTTATATAGTAAAAGTGACACATTAGCTTCTGCTATGTCTAGATATACATGTTTACTAAACGCTTATTCTATAACGGTTTAATTAGATCTTATAATATTTTAGCCCTATAAATATGTTTAGTAGCTTAGCATTAAGCTAATTTAGCCACTAATTCTTATATAGTACGTTGTCCTCCATAATCCCTATTACCTTCCGCAGCACCCTCTCTATACTAGCGCAAAATATAGCTAGTAGCGGTTTATCTTAAGCATCTAGAAGCTTATAGGATTAAGGCAGATCTTCTACATTTAATTCTATAAAGTAAATATAATCTCCAGTTAAATTTAGCCACGGCGTAATTTTGGAAATATGTGCCAGCACTTACACCTAGCTATACCGCTCTGCTCTTTTATCCTAGGCTTTTTTAAACTGGATCTACAATGCATTCTAACCACTTTTTGCTTCTATAGCACTAAGCAAAGCCGTCTTGCTGCTGCTAGCAGCACTATTGCCACTATTACTACTACTGCTCTAATCTAGAGGGATAATAACAAAGTACTTAATATGCTGCGTCTTGGCCTATAGCGTCTATAGCTTAGCCGCCTAGTAGGGGATACTCTTAGTAAGCTTACGCTTCTAGTTATGCAACTTAAAGCAGTGCTGCTTAATAGAGTCCACGTTAACTATAAGAAAGTTACAGTCTACCGCGTTATAGCCGTAGCCATTATAGATAGGGAGACCGCTAATAGGCCTTCCTCTATGTACCGGCCTTAGTATATCACCAGCGCATAATGCAATTGGACCTATACTTTTAATAAATTCTAGAATTTCCCTAACCCGCCCGGCTTTAAGAGAATATAACCGTGCAAGGTGTCGCGCTATATTTACACTAGTGTAGCAGCCGCCATATTTAACGTAGAGCATTATGCTAAGGGGACGCAATACTTTTAAATATTAAGGCATAATATCTGATAAAGCTTCCTTAAAGATAGCGTTACAGGGGAACCTTCCATAGCGCTTCTATGCCGTTGGCCCGCGAAAATCCAGGTCCACCATCGTGTTATTCTTAGTAGTATATAGCCGTATTCTTCGCGTTCCTATATATATTGGTAGGGTTCTAGTATAAGCTAGTTGCGAGAGCCTCTGGAGATTTAGTAACTTGTTAGGTTTGGACAAAGCGACCTTAGCTACGCGATAATAATCCTCTATATTTATTAAATCTTGTTTTCCTATACAAGCCATTCGGCGTACTTACTATGGATTATAACTTGAGCAATAGGGAGGCTTTAAAAGGTAGGAGGTGTGCGTTCTAGTCTCCGTCCTTAGGGGGGGATACAATGCCTACCGCCCAAGCTTTAGCCCAAGCTTAGCTTAACGCCATTTCCTACCTCTACACTATCTCCTATCTCTATATAATTAAATACCTATGTCTATATCAATTCTAGCCTTGGGCGTAACCCCCTAAGAGACATAAACCTTCCTACTACGTTTACTTCCCGCACTATTTATCAGCACCGACACCCCTACAGTCTGGGTATGCGATAGCACTAACTCTAGCCTTTTGTTCTTTGTTATAAAGTTACCTAAAGATACCTTGTAGTAGATCCGCCAGTCCTGTAGGCCTAAAGTCTTTTTATAATTCAAACCTAAGCCTAAACAAGGACGTAAGCTAGTTAACCCAGATAACGCTATTCCAGACTCTTAACCACAAAACGAAGACTATAGCAACTATGGTAGTCCAGTATACTTTTAGTCTACAGCTAATGTTGCAGACTATAGTCTAGATAGCCCACGGGATACAACTGACAAGAGCGCCAGCTATAAAGATAAAAGGCCTATGTCTAATGCTTCTTTATCTTAACCGCCTGCTAAGTGTATAAGGAACTATACAGCTGCACTAGAGCCGGAGTATATTATAACTATTAGTAATATAAACAGGCGTAAAGAAAGGGAAAGGCGTAAAAGGTTAGAAAATATACTTTCTGATATCTTTATAACTAAGGAAGAGGATAATATGCAGCATATATATATATGGGAGAATGGAACAAAACTCGCTTGGCTAGCTAAACAGCCTAACCGTATAGGAATTGGTAGATAAGAGGCCTCTGCTTTAGTCTATAGGGCGAGCGCTATTGCTAATAGGGAAGCTATTAAGAACCTAAAGGCCGTACTTACCCACTAGCGAAAAAACCGCACTATAGATTTAAACCACCAGACCGTATTATCACAGTCCTTAGTTGCTTTTACCTTTACTAGCTAGAATATAAATACCACCCTATCTGGTTTTTGAAAGGCTTTCTTTAACCTTGCCACCATTAAAGCAACTAGGATACTTTAAGACATTCTTTATTACCATCACCTCGTATACCTCTACGACTGTTATTAAAATGCAGAAGCTCTTCTAGACTGTACGTCATTAACCACACAGCGTAGAGGTGTTAGCGACGCCTCTTTTATTAAAAAGTAGCTCTTTAACGCACTCTACCCATCCACTAATATACCTTCTTTATTGCTAGTTAACTCGTCTGCTCCATCTGCCAAGCAATAGCGCTACTTTACAAAGTGTCTTGCTAAGGGCTACCGATGGTATTATATACGGGAAACACTTGGTTCTGGTATTCTTGCTCTTATTCCTACATCTAAACTACCTAATTCTTTTATAGAGCGCCTCTTGTTAGCTATATTTAAAGTATTTCTTAACCTTATTACCTGCTTTTACCTAGATGCTATTAAGTTTGGTTAACTAATAGAGCACTTTATACAAAATGCCTTAATAAGCCGCTAGCCGCCAAGTAGTTATCTTCCCATTAAACATCTAAGTGATAATAAACTATAGGAAATCCATCTTTCCGACTTGGTCCAGCTATTTAAGCGTTATGCTATACTAGCTATTAAGGATATTTCTTCTCCACCTATTGAATATGTTTCTTTCTTACCTACTAAACGCGTTTCTTTCTTACCTATTGAACATATTTCTTCCCCACCTATTTAAGTTGATTTTAGCATGTTAAGAGCCTATTATAATATATAATTAGCTAAGGGATACATTGTAAACCCGTCTAGAGATGTGGTTCTGATTGCCGCCCTTAATAGGAGATATAATGCACACGGCCTAAGCTTACCTTAATAGCACTAACATGCCCGCTATATACGTGCATAACAGCACCAACTAATATACAGTTACTATTAAACTATAAAACTTGCATTAATTGCTTCCTATAGGGAATTAAGGTGCTATCCATAAAAAAAAATTTGTTTAGTATATTAATATACCGAAACTAAGTCGCGAGTTATTAATAACTGGGCTTATATATTGTTCCACATAGCTATACCTGGCATTTTACCAGTTACTTACTTGCCTTTTATAGGTTTGTGCCGAGCCTATTACCTTAGTTTTCTAAAGTAATTAACATGCTAGGCCTTGACTTATAATATCTATAGCATTATAGGAGATACTGTTATTAAGCTTACTAAAGCAGTAGAGTCTATATTGCTTATATATCTATTAGGCCATAGAAGCATAAAGTAGAGTGTTAAGAATTGACCTTCTAGTGGCGTAAGGACGCTAAAGCTGACTTTGGCATGTTAATATACCAAAATCTATCTTCTAGTGGCATAAGGAGGCTGGTAAAGCCAGCCTCCTTATACCACTAGAATAAAGTTAAATCGCGTTATATAGTTTTGGCATAACAATATGCCAAAATATAATATTACTGTCGGTATTACTTCCGGTAATATATATTGCTATTGTAATAGTGTAGGGGTGGTAACTGATTTTGATTAATGCTTATTCTCCTATTCTATAGGTAGAATTTGGTGGATTTCCTAAGCTCGCTTAGCTTACGTAATTGCGTATAACTGCATTGCAAAACCTTATTCAGACAATTACTAATCCGGATAAGTATTAAGTATTAAGATAGTAGCTGTTAGTATAGACTTTAGATGGGTATTAAAAACGGCTAGGTAAATATAATAGGATAATTGCTAATTACTATGCGAGACCTATTAACAATGGCTTATATAGTTTTGGCATGCTAAACCTAATAGTGGATAGAAAGTACTAATACTATCTACCAAGCTCTTCCTCTATGCGCTAGCTCTAGTATATTACCAGTCTAGGATGCGATTGGACCTATACTAAGAATAAAGTCCGGAATTTCCCTAACCCGCCTAGCTTTGATAGAATGCAACTATGTAAGGTGTTACACCATATTTACATTGATGTGGCAGCCGCTATGTTTAACCTAGAGGGCCATATTAAAGCGACGCAATACTTTTAAATATTAAGACAGGACGTCCGGCAAAGCTTCGCTTAAAGGTAGCGTTGCAGGGGAACCTTCCATAACGCTTCTATGTCGTTAGCTAGTGAAAATGCTAGTTTTACCATCGTACTTATTGCTAGGTCACTTGTTGCATAGTACGCGTATCTTACTTACCATAGTTTTGTATAGAGAATTCGCTTATTACTTAGTACTAAGTCGGAACCTAATGTTATAGAGCGCCTCTTGTTAGCTATATTTAAAGTATTTCTTAACCTTATTACCTACTTTTACCTAGACGCCATTAAGTTTGGTCAGCTAATAGAGCACTTTATATAAAATGCCTTAATGGGCCGCTAGCCGCCGCATAGTTATCTTCCTATTAAATATTTAAGTAATAATTAACTGTAGGAAATGCACCTTTCTAAGGTAGTCTAGCTATTTAAACGTTATGCTATATTAACTATTAAGTATATTTCTCCCCTATCTATTAAATATATTTCTTCCTTACCTACTAAATATATTTCTTTCTTACCTATTAAATATATTTTTTCCCCACCTATCTAATAAGTTGGTGGCATTAATTCTGGATATATATATACTAAATATACTTTCTATAAAACCCTTTATAAAATTTAAGCATGTTAAGAGCCTATTATAATATATAGTTATATAAGGGATATATTATAAGACTGGAGGTATATTATTCTAATTACCGTTCTTAATAGGAGATATAATGCGCATGGCCCAATATCTACCCTTAGGGGCTATTTTGGTTATAAATTGCCTCTATATTATAATCTATTTAATCTATACGCCTTTTAGTGTCGCCCGTTTTATAATTAGTGGCGGCTACTACTATAGCTTATTTAAACCCGTAATTAAGTTAATTGTTTAATAAGGCTCTAGATTTAACTTCGCATAATATATAACTAACGTTAGTAAGCGATTTAAATAAGCCCCTCTCTGCCACTAGGCCTCTATCGACTCTCTACTTTAGTGTAGTAATAGAGCCTCCTCCTTGGCTAACGCCCTCTTTGTAATTAACTCTTTCTATACCTTTGCCCACTTCCTATAGGAGCTATAGAGTTACAATAACGCCCACAACGCCCGCGACGCCCTGAAAATAAGCTTATAAGGCTTATAAATGCGACAGTAGTACCGCGATTAGGGCGTGTGGAGTCACTATATTACAAGAAGTCGTTACTTTAGTGCGTATGCGAGAGCTTTATATTAATATAGAATATAGAACGGAATCTAATTTCTTTACTTTAAAACGTGGGGATTTGGCCCAATGGCCGTTCTCTATTATTTATACTGTTATAATAACGATATATTACATTTAAACGCTAGATAAACAGGCATTAGATTTAAAGAGTTAGTAGCTATATATTACTATTATAATAACTTAAGAGGATTGCTAGAGAGCTTAATAGGAATATAGCTGCGGTTAAATCTATATAGGGGCATTTAGGCGGATAAACTATCTACTAAATAATACTAAATAAGAAAAGGAATCCTATAAACACCAGCTATAAGTATAGCATAGCGTATATAACGGTAGTCCTGCTACATATATACCCAACCATTAATGTTTTGCCCTTCTAAACCTTCTATATCTACTATAGAAATATTAAAGTTAAAATCGAGCTCTAACCCTTCTATATCCACCATGGAATTATTAAAGTTAATATTAAGCTCTAACCCTTCTATATCTACTATAGAATTGTCAAAGTTAAAATTAGTAAGCCTATTGTTTTTTAAAAAGGACACTAAAGTCTAGTCCAGAGCAGTAGGTACTAAGGTGTAGTAGGGCTTAGGAGCCGCATCGTTATTTAGAGTAAAGGTAGGGTTTCTAAGTTAACTAACCAGACTAGGTTTAACGGTGTTAAACATGCCTATGCCATCTATATTAAGTGTGGGCAATATAGTTACTTTTATTTAGACCAATGTAATGGCGTTAGAATAGGTTGGCGGGATAATTATAGCTATATTAAACCCCTGGTATATCTTCCATAAGTACTCCTCTATCTTATTACGCCTATTAAATAACTTGCCAGTGATAATGGTCCCATTATACTAGATAATACCTCCCTAACTACGGCCGTAGCTAGCAACTGGGCACTAATAGGCTGTTAAATAGTAGATGCTTTTAATATAGCGCTAAAGGTCTATAGGGCGTTTGCAGCTGGTAGCGCATCCTGGAAAATAATACGTATTAATAGATATCGTTTTACTAATTTAAACCAATAACCGTTAGCCTAAAGGTAAAAAAAAAATCCTTACCTAGTAGGCCCCTAGTAACTCGTTAAGGATTGCTAGGGCTTATTAAATGTAGAAGATATCTAATTAGCCAGTATCCTGCCATGTCTATTAGAAAGCGAGCTATAGGGTAGAGGTATAGCAAAGGGTATCTAAATTAGCCCTTTATCTAAGCTATAGAAGGGGGGCAAATTAGGTATAAAAGTCATGCTAACAAAGACAGTGCTGTTATAAGGTAATAATAAATGCGGAAATTCTAAACATACTGTGCCATTGCACAGAGTAACGGATTATAGTAGTTGTGAGAGTAAAGTGTAAGAAATAAAGTAAGAAAAGTTAGCCTAGTTTAATCTTCGCCCTATTAGGCCTATAGACACCATCTATAATAATATAGGGCGCTCCCCCTTATAATGCGTAAATTATATAGTACTATATAGCCGCCAATGGGGCCTACTGTGTTAATTAATTTCTATAGTTAGCACCAAAATATTATAGACAGTATACAACGCTAAACATCGCCCATCACTAAAATTCTTTTAGAAATTAATAAATCATATTATATCCCACTACCCATATATAATAACCTTGCTGTCGCTATTAGAATCGTGCTTTTGCTTAGCCGGAAATTTTAATATTATATAGCCCTACCCTTTGGTAAACTTATAGATATTATTAAGCACAAGCTTTTAAAAGTCGTATAGCTTTAATAAAGGTGGGTTAAGAACTATAATAGATAGGACAAATGCGATATATTAATTTAAGTATAGGTATATACTTTGATTTTTATAATACAGAATAATACTTATACTAAACCGTATTAAATTTCTGTCTATACTATTAAGCTAAATTAAATTTCTGTCCTAATTCTTAAACCCCCTAACTTTATAGCAATATAATAACCCAACTATAATAGATATTTAAAATCTAAAACCTACGCGCAACTTGCCGCGCTTTATTCTACCTTACCTATATAAAAAAATTACTATTACTTATTAGACCTATTTATTTATATTATAGTATTATATGTCATTTTTGGTGTTCCTTACTTAAATACCCTAACACCTAACGCAACCGTACGAGGTGTTGCGACATTTGTAGTTACTATATTTACTACAGAGGGCCACGTTAAGGGGACGTAATACTTTTAAATATTAAAGTAGCACGTCTAGCAAAGCTTTACTTAAGGATAGTATTGCAGGGGAACCTTTTATAGCGCTTCTATGTTATTGGCCTATAAAAATCTAGCTTTATAGTCGCAACTAATTGCTAGGTCACTTATTGCATAACCCACATACTTTACTTACCCTACTTTTGTATAGGAAATTTACTTATTAATCCTTAATAAAATCGCCTGCCTAATTAAGGTCTGGTTGTCCTATAAAATAATAGGAATAGTCTTTAGGGATACAATCCAGTTTATTGCTGCTGTTATATACCCTAAGCTTTAACATATTAAGACCTCTTCTTAGCCTATATTAGGCCACCTCCCACTCCATCCTAGTTAGACCACAGTTATCCTGCCTATAGTGCCTCTTAATAGCCCGGAAATTAATATTATATTTAATCGCCATCTGTAGAACTAACTAGTTTGTTTACTTTAGTAGGTTAAGCCCACCTATTTTATTTTATGCCGAGTAGGAATGGTGCTTAGACGCCTTATATATAATAGATAGCTTATTATGGTTATACTAAGGAATCGCCTATAGATACTACCCCGCGTATTCCTTAATAAAACTAAGGAACCTACGCTCTGCCAATTCTCCTACTTCTTCTACTATAATAGAGTGCAGCCGCCATGTAAGTACTTAAAATCCTATGTTATACTACCCACGTTTCTTTAGTGCGTTGGCTCGCTTATTATTCTACGCAAATAGAGCGAACACCTTGTCCCTCTATAGCCCTATATTGTACCGTGCAAAATGCGCCTGCCCGTTACTTATCTCTCCTCTAGCTTTGCTTTGCCTTACCTTTACCACCTATAGAGCGCTATTAATTAAGTCTATTACTATAACCTATAAGAGACCCCAAAGTCCTAACGCCTTGTTATCTTTAAATTTTACCCTAGCTATAAATTTCTTAAGCCGCCGCTTTGGCTTTCTTAGCCTATCTGTCTAACGCTTAGCTAGGAGCGCAATTACTTCTTAAATATAGCTTTAGACCGATAACTACGCTCTAAGCTCGATTCCCGCCTGTTCCGATATACGTATATAATCCCTAAATAACTAAAATATTACGTCCTTATGCGAGATGCTTCTCTAGATATTTAAATTCTTATAGAACGACTTTTAAAACCTATTGGCCGCTACCACTAAATGTTTAATTGCCTAAGACGTAAAGGTCGGCCTTATATTCTAATGTATTTCCTTAACTAGGAACTATACTATTCTATTCTCCCGTATATATGTCCAGAGGTCTAGACCTAACTGCTTAACTCCGCCTTAAGTGGGACTGCCGCTGCCTTCTTCTATATTATTGTTGCTTGCCTTTTTATTTCTAGCCCACTAAACCCTAGACCGCCATTCCCTTCGCCATATAGATGGATATAGTAATGGGTCCGTATTAGTGCTTATATAGAGAAGCCGCACTAACGTAGACACTATTACGCCGTTAATAACTTGTTCCTCCTGCGAGGCCACTAGTTAACCATTATATCCCGCGCTGGCTTTTTTAATAAGCACCTTAAGGTAGAGAAGCCACTGGTTTAACTCCACAGCCGCGAACCTATTTACCTCCTTTGTAGCTAGAACCTAGTAGGGCATATACCTACCAGTCCTATTAGCTTCGCTTTTGTTATTAGCTGCGCGTAATATATGTAACTTCGTAGCGCTAATATCCCCCTCTAGTTCTTCTTATATATTATCTAGTTCTCCGAGTAACCTTATCATTATTTAGTACTCCTACCTAATCCTAAAGCTTTTATCCTCAGACCTTCTTAGCGCAGAGGAGAGTCGCCATTTTGTCCTCCTATATACTGCAAGCAGCTACCGTCTCTTACTTAGGTCTAGACGCTAGCCTTTTATACTATTAACTGAATACTATTGCTTTAGCAGATCTTATAAATAGCCTAGCGCCTTAAACTGCGCGTTCTAGAATAGGTTATAGCCCTTAAATAGTGTGGTAAATAGTTCTTTATTGACGTTATACGCCTTATTATATACAATGCCGCCTATCCTTTATAAGCTATTAGTTGGTTATAGCTTTATATCCGCGCTGCTAGAGTCCCTGGTTAGTACCTAGTGGTAGCGGTATATCTAAACTAAATAGAAGTCATAGTTAGGATAGGCGAATCCCTCTATCTAGTTATTTAAGCAGTGTAACTTGTAGAGGAGCGTAATACTTTTATTAACGTTGCTAGTGGGGACTAGGGTATCCTCCGTGCTAAGATTAAGCCAGCAATCCTCCTTAGGTATTTAGTCCGCGTTAAAATTAAAATATAAGTTAATATGGCTGAGAAAGTCATTTTAAGCTTGCTAGAACGTATCGCGTTTAGTAGCTAACTTAAGGCTATATCCAGATATTACTAGAAACAGATTATGGAAAGCATTATATAATATATATCCATTATTATCACCAGTATACTTATGGGAAAGGCGCCGCACCTTAGCCCAAAATCTATTTAGGTATAACTCTAGTATTATATATCTAATGTCTATAGGCTGACCAGTTCCTGTTATAAAACACTCTATTTTAACTTTAGTCTTATAATCTGCATTTATAAAGCTTTAGGGATAATGCTAATAGACATTAGGTGCATAGCTTTTCTTTAAAGCTAGGAGGATAATATTATTAACCTAAGTAGCCTGTTCTCTATTATAGAGATATATTCTACCAAACTTCTTAATAACTATGTACGGGAAGAATATGTGGTACTTATAGCTAAATCCACTAGCTGCAAGCCCCTGACCTAATCGAAGCTGCTTTAGCTTATATATTTAGTGGCCTTAAATCTAGATCTTTTAGTTTTATATAATACGCTAGAGGTACAGGGGTCTATACGCTAAGTTAAACCCCCCTTAGTATACGGCTAGTGTAGTTGCTTAAGTAATAAAACTATCAATATCCTATTATCGGCCGATTTAAATTTCTGCGTCTTTAAACCGGTTTTCTAACTTAAGAAAGCTAAGCTTTAGCGGGTTCTCGTTACCTCTGGCTAGTAGTACCTACCACAGGATATAACTGTGGTTATTAGGGTCCTTGTTCCTTAAAGCGATCTTAGATAGGTTTAAAGGGTAGTTAGTTATACTACTAGGGGTAAATAGCAACACCCAGCGTTACTAGAATCAAGTTATCTGCGCTAAAGAGTGCCTACTCTTATTTACCACATACAGAGGCTTATCTATAAAGTTAGTAAAGTCCCTATTATAATTCTTTGCACTTACATACTATACATACACCTCTTATTCTATACCATCTTTAGTTAAGCGGCAGCAGCCCTAGTATGCTGCTCTTAATTAACCCTATTATCTCTATTATTAGTGGTATGCTCGCTAGAGTCTGCCTACCTTGCTCGCTAATCCTTGGGTCCGTCATTGCTATTACTAGCATTGTCTATATTGCTATAGGCAGCCCAATCTACATTATTAGATAGCTGTATTAACCTAGCTTTACTACTCAACTCAGAGTATAAGGAATTGTCAGTTAATGGCGATGCGGGCTATACACTATCGCTATTGTCGCTATTGCCACCATTGTCGTTGTCGCCACTGTTATTATTACTACTGTTATTATCGCCACTATTATCCTCGCCACTGTCGTTATTAAAGGCTCCATGCTAGCTTCTGCTTATTAACACCTCTACTATTCCGCTTATATCGCCTATTTCTCTAACCTAGTCCGTGTCCTTAGCGCCATCTTCCTCCTCTAATAATAGGGCAGGCTCTGTGCTTTCGGCCAGTTACGACTAAGGAGATTTATTATAATGGTGCTAGAGCGCGTTACCTGCCAAATTCTGCCAACCTACAATTGGCTCGCTTACCGCTAGCGCCTTGGCGGCTGCCCTTTTATATATATTTACTATGGTCCTGGCAACCCCCTTCTTTTCTTCTCCTTAGCCTAGTATCTTTATTAGATAGCAATCCACAAGCTTCGGTTTAGGGGCATTTATACGAGCCGTCACATTTATAGATTAAATGTACCCGTTTAACAAGCTGCCATTATACTGCTCTATCCGTGTCCGCTACCTTATTGTCCTCCTCTGCCAGTATAGCGGCATTATTAGGTATTAGAGCTGTTATGCCCCCAGTTACTAACTGCGCCTAGATAAATTAGTTTGGTGGCGGTAATAGTATTAAAACTTTAGCATAGATACTTAAGGATCTAATATTTAGTGGTAGTAGCTTATCCATATATCCACTTTTAGTAGTAGGAGGTAGATTAGACTAGACAGGTTTGTAAATCTAGTATTAGTCCTGGCTTGCAATATATAGGTAAGGAAGTAAACCGCTATAATAGAAAATAAGGACTAGGAATGGAATAACTTATAAAGGGCCTCGCCGGCCTACCCATTTGTAGGTTAGAATTAAATAGTTAAAAAAAGGCTTAAGTAAATAACTACCTCTAAACGCTGTTACTGCTCTTTATTACTTAGGTTACTAAATCCTTCTGCTTAAATCTCCTAGTTAGGCGCCGTGGTCCGTTTACCCCCTTTAGGCCTAGCTTGCTAGAGGATAGAAAGAGGGTCTAGTTAAATCTAAAATCTAGAATAACCGCCAACCTGCTAGGCCTAACGTTTTCGACAGCGGGATTCTTAACTTGCTGTATTAGCTACTTCCCTTTTCTCTTCTGTAGTATAAAGCTTCTTTAGGCAGCCACCCTTATTTATTTTAGCTATTAAAAGATATACAGCAAGAGTACTCTTCTATTTGTTATTATGGCGTTAATATAACATTTAAGTTATAAGGTATTATTCTCCCCCTAGTTTAGAGCGCTATACCTAATTAAGGTTTTTATCTCGCTCGCTAATAATGCTAACCCGAATTAGGGTTTTTATATAGTAAAGCACTAAGTGGAGCCAATATAGTATAGGTGGGACCTTAGCAAGGCGATATATAAAAGCTAACGCCTCGCCCTTAAATATTATTATAATAATATATATAAAAAGCTGATTTTAGTATATTAACATGCCAAAAGGTAGAAAAGGAAATAAGACTCCAGTAACTATTAGTTGGTTATATAATTGATACAAAAAACCTAGACTATAAAGAGTACAACTCTAAATCTATTAAGTAGCTGGTAAAGGGCCTTACAGGCCTACCTATCTTAGGGTTAAAATTAAATAGTTAATAAAAGCTTAGCTAGATAACTACTTATATTACAATACTAGTAGAAAACGGTGGATTATAGCAGACAATTGTAGACAGTTTTAAATAGTTTTAGATGGTTTTAGTTACGTAACTAGAGGATTATATAAAACTTTAAGCAGCGCTACCCTTCTTCTCTTTTCCTTTCTCTAGCTTTGGATCCTTATTTATAGACAATCCAATTATATAGGCTTACGCGACCCTTTTGCCGTACTTATGCCTTAATTAACTAATAACTTATAGACGCCGCTGCTTCTTATTAGCGGAGATATTAAGCCCTGCCGCCTAGATTCCCCGGTTAGGCCCCGTGTTCCGCCTATTACCTTAGGGCGCATCTTCCTAGAGAAATAAGTGTGGATTAAATTTAATATAAAGGCCACTACTACTAGCCTGCTGCTAAGCCTAAAACGGGATTTTTTAACTAGCCGCGTTGGTCGCCGCTCTAGCGTCTAACGCCAACTGCCCTTATTCCTTGCCCCTAATATAAGCAGACCATTCTAGGGGGAAAAGAGCGAGAACTAAAAGAAAGGAGAGGGAAGCATTATAATGGTGTAATAGGGTAACGGCGTGACGCTAACCCCGATTTAGGTTTTCATATTATAACTTAGATAGCGCTAACTTAATCGAGGTTTTTATATCGCGACTTAAATAGGCACTAACTTAATTAAGGTTTTTATATCGTATGCTAAAACGACACCAAATTCCTTAACTTTATAGCAATATAGTAACCCAACTATAACAGATATTTCAAATCCGAAACCTGTACGCGACTTGCTGTGCCTAGTTCTACCCTTTCCACACGAAAAAGTCGCCCTTCCGCGAATTTTTTTTTTGGTATTCCTCGCTTAAATTTTCGCTAAGTCCTCGCTGTTCAAAAAATTCCTAACCCTCTAACCCTGTAAGGGCGCGAAGAGGCTTCGGGAAAGATTTAAAGAAATAATATAAATTCTATCTAAATCTAAGGGTATATAGCTCTTACTAGGAACAAGACGTTATATAAAGAAGAGAAAGGAATAATAAGAGAATCTTGCAATTAAACAGTTTAGGGGTCTTGGTCAATGCGTACGCACGTACATACGCGGACGGACTTCGGTAGTATTTAATTGATCTAGTAGAACTTAGCAGAAGTTAATTAAGCTAGCAAAATTTAGCAGAATTCAGTTAAAGCTTTAAGTTCTATCTATTAAGTGTTTTACTAAGACATTCCTACTATAACTAGGCTAGTCCCGTTATAGTACCCCCCCTTTAGCCAAAGGTCCAAAATAATACAATTTTATTATGTTATATTTTACGTTAGGTAGTGGTATAGAGTTTTACCAGTTCTAATCATTAAATAGACTAATTAGGATTTTCTATCCCCAGAATAGAAAATTGCTATTAGTTTAGTAAAGGCGGTAAGCCAAACTAACATCTTTATAGTAGGTCTTAGCAAGGCAAATCTAACCAATTAGATAACTTTAACTGCTGGTTAAAGTTCCTTAATATCTTATGTGTTATATAACCGTGTTATAAGCATTATAGTATTCTTTAAGCTCTTTTTAATTTCGAGTTTTCTGCTATTATGTTTCGTATATTCGTGTTAGGTAGTAGTTGTTTACCTTTATATCATGTTTATCCAGCCAGAGTAGGCCGTGAAGGATAGTCCTTATGGAATTCTTTTACTAGGGAAGGCGCATTAGTCTTAACTTACTTATAGAGCTCCTAGGTTTATGTTTTGTATCCTTCCCACTTAATAAGAAGTTTAAATCGTTTAGATTATGTTTTCTATTATATATCATTAATTAAGTTAATAAAGTAAGAACCGTTACCATTGTCAACAATTATGGGAGGTGGCGGCGGCACTTTATAAGTTATAGGTTTATCTTTTAAGGGTTATAGTAAGCTTACGTAAAACGTTAGATATATTTTTATCTTAGTTGGTAGTTTAAGCTTATAAGTATATGGGCTTAATTTCTTCTTAATTTGGTATAAGCCCATAAACTTCTAATTAAGTTTCTTTAAGGGCCGTTAAGTCTTTAGGTTTTGTATATTTAAGTAAACCATATCACCTTCCTTAAAGTCCCATGTAGGGGCTTGTCCTTTATTTATATGCCATTCCTATACCATTTAAGCGTACATTAATTCACTTTATAATAGTTCCGTTAACTGCTTTATTTAATTAGCGAAGTTATATGCGTTAATTAACTAAATTTATTTAATTGTGGGTCCTGTCGTGTTGATTTTAGGTTATAGTTTAAATCTAAATTAGGGGTCTTGTCCGTAGGTCGCGTAGAATAGCGTTATGCCTGTTAATACGTTTATTATATTGTTTGCAGTAAACTTAGCTAAAGGCAGCCATTTATTCTAGTTATCTTGCAGGTAGGAGCAGTATATTTATAGGTATTATTCTATAATTATATTTGCAATTTCGGTTTAACTATCTGTCTCTAGATAAAATGCAGTTAAGAGTTATATTTAAATGCTTAATTGTTTATATAGAGCTTACTAAAAGTCTAAAACGAACTAGCTTCTACGGTTGGATATTATTAAATTAGGAAGTCTATATAGCTTAAAGACATGCTTAACGAAACATTCGGCTACTAATATTATATTAATTAAGTCCATAGGAATTATATATCGCATTTTTATAAGATGGTTAATAACTACTATAATATTCGTAAACCTGTTACTGTTAGGCAAGTTAACTACAAAGTCAATCAAGATATCTCGCCATCTTTGTATTGGAATTGGCAATGGTTAAAGTACTCCTTGCTTCTTTACGTGAGAGGTCTTCCCACGCATATACGTTCTATAGGCTCGAACGTATTTTCGTATATAGTCGTACATTGTAGGCTAGTAGTATACTTGTTAAATAATCTTATAAGTCTTCGCATGGCCAGGATGTCCTACTATAGGGGAATCGTAGACAAATTCGAGTATCTTAAATCGTAAGGGTTTGGAATTCGGAACTACCATCTTCTATTAATAGTATAGTCAATTATTATGAATTTCGCATTTGGCAAGTATAATATCTTTATACTGTCATTTTTCTATTTAAATCGCTTTTATTACATCTGCTATCTATGCGTTGTTCTTATATTTATATTCTATTAGCTTATCAATTTCCATTTTCTATTTATTGATTTCTAATTCGTTTCTGTTAAGTTCCATATCTAGGAATATAGGACGTAGTTTCTTAAAGCGTTTAGGGGGCAATAAGATCCATAATTGATTTGTAATCCGTTTATCCAAAGCGTTTACAGGTAAATCTTATAATCGTTATGTTAATGTATTAGGCTTCTAATTAAGTTTGCCCAGTTAGTACATAATCTTAAAGTTAAATTATAAGAGGTATTTAGCCTAATGAATTTAGCGCTGCGTTAACTGCTTTATAGTTATAAAGTACTGTAGGTTTTTATGGTCCGTTAACACACGTATTAGAAATAATAATCCTTTAAGTTCTAGACGCCATTATTTAAAGCATCTAACAATTGTAAGTAGTTTCTTATCATATATCTCGTAGTTTAATTTGGTAGGGGCGAGCTTTTAAGAGAGAAAGGCTACTAGATATAGCTCACCATCCTTATTATATTGCGATAACACTCTCCCTAGGGCATGATTAGACGAGTCTGTTTTAATAATACATTTAAGGTTAGGGTTAAAGTAGGCAAGAATTAGAGCAGTTATAAAGCGTTATTTTAAGTTATTAAAAGCTTGTTTATATCTAGCAGTCTATTTAAATTTTATATTCTTTCTTGTTAGGTTTACTAATAGTTAGGTAATTTTTAAGAACTGGTTAATAAATTAGTAGTAGAAATTTGCGAATCCTAGGAATCTTTAAATATCTTATACATTACTAGGGCTTCCCTAGTTTATAATCGCAGCGACCTTTTTAGAGTCCATTTTAATTCCATCGCGGGATATAATTAGGCTTAGGTACGTGACTTCAGATATATAGAACTTATATTTCTTAATATCGCATTATAAACCCACATCTCGCAAATGTTTAAGGACCATTTGGACGTGTTTTTAATACTTAGAAAGCGAAGACGAGTAAATTAAGATATTATTAATATACACGGTAACAAATACATTAAGGAATTCACGGAGTATATCTTTAATATATTGCTAAAATATACCAGGACCGTTCTTTATACTAAACGGCATTACTAGGTATTTAAAGAGTCCCTATTATATATAAAAGGCTATATACTTCTTATCTCCTTCTTAGATGCGAATTTGATTAAAGGCGGCGACTATATTAAGCTTTATAAAATATTGTGCCTTTACTAGGCGGTTAAGCGTCTCTTAAATTAAGGGGATTAGATATTAGTTTTAAATCATAATTACATTTAGGGCTTGGTAATTAATATAGAATCTTAAGCCTCCTCCTAGCTTTTTAATAAATAATATAAGTGAGGCAAATAGAGATTAACTAGGGCGAATAAATCCTTTTTCTAGATACTTATTAAGGTATTATTGCATCACAAGCAGTTCTTCTTGTGATATACCGTATAGCGGACCAAACTTTGGTGTTATACCAGGTTCAAGTTCTATCTTAAAATCGTATTTATCCTAATACGGGGGCAGCTAGTCTATAAATCATTTTTCAAACTTATTAATTAGATTGTGGTACTCCTTAGGTATAAGAGGTTAAGGGTTAATATACTGCTTTGGTTCTAGCGCCTTCTTAATATCTTCTATTATTATAGCGAAGATTTTGTGGTCTTGTTTTCTTACTAACGAAATAAAAGGTGCGGCTTGTATTATACGAATTTTAAGGGGTTTTAATATATCATCTTTGCATTCTTTACTGCGATTAGCAGTTATAGTTTTGTCGTATTGGTTTAAGGTTTATAGTAAGGGCAATTTGTATTGTGTTAAATTTGAATAGTCTTATACATATTTATAGGGCAGGTGGTGTTTTAAATAATAACTTTAGCAATAGATTATGTGGAATTTTAGTGTTTCTTTAACCCAGCTAATTAAAGGGTCGTGCTGTTTTAGCTATCTATGTCCAAGTATTATCTTATATTGCTTTAGGGGTGTTATAAATAGGGAAATATATTTAAGGTATTCGCCTATTTACATTTTCATAAGAGCGTAGTGCGTTAATTCGCTATATATTAAGGGTTTGCCGTCAAAGCCTTATAGGCCTTAGGGCTTATTAAGTTTCTTTAAATTTAGGCGTTAGGTTTTCGCGTAGTTTATATTAATAAAGCCTATACTAGTAGCTCCGCTATCTATAAGGATTTATACCTCCTTCTATTTTCTAAGTATTTAAATTTCGCCAAGTATATTAAGGGAGTTATATTGTGTATCAGCGCTAGAAGAGCCTAGATACTTATACTCTTCCACTTCTTGTCTTAAGGCGCGACTTAGCCCTAGGACGATTTGTTTTCTAAGTTAGCCGAGTATAAGATGCTTTATAATAACTAGGTATAATTTATAGAATAAGTGCGAGTTAAGGAGCGAGTACGGCTTAAAGAATAAGTGCGATTTAAGGAGTAGGTGCAATTTAAAAACTAAAAGGAACTACAGCGGACTTTTTTAAAAGGGTGAGTTTGGCAATTCCTTTAGATATATCCTTTTCTGCCACATCTAAAGCATTCTCTATTTGTGGTTTAAGTCCTTTGTTTATTAGTTCCTAAGGGTGCGTAGGATTAAGTGGCGTTAAGGTCTATAGGGTCGTGCATAGGTTTTGGAGAAGGGTCGCGCTTTAGGGTATATATTGGTTTTATAAAGTCTTAAACGTAAGGCGTAGTTGGCTTTAGAGAATGAGTTTATTTATTATATCGAAGGTCCTTATTAATTCGTTAACATATTATAGCAAATTTGGGTAGGTCCTTTAGCAGTTCCCTACCTACTAACTATACTCTAATTTTATCTAAAATAGCTCGTCAAAGAGCAGTAACTTTAGCGGCTTTATTCTAATCTAGTTTGCTAATAAGGCCTAAAAATTCCGAAAAGAAGCTAGTAAAGTCTTAATTCCGTTATTATAGGTTTTTAAGTTTAGTAATAGCGGTGTGTTTGCGGCTGGCGTTATTATACATTCATTCTAATAAAGAGATAAAGATTTCGAAATTAATAAAGGTGCCGTTATAGAAGAATAGGTCCATAGTTTATGCAGCGTCTTTGCTTAATTAAGATATCCCATAGCTAATCTTGCTAGCTTTAGTAGGGTATTAGTTATAGTTTATTAAAAGTTTAAGGCGGAGCTTAGTTATAAAGGGATATAGGTTATTTTAATTTCCATTAAATATTAGAGGGTTAGGAAGCTTTTCTAATTTTATAGTAAGTACTAGGTTCATTACAGGTATAGGTTAAGCTACTATTACTAGTTTAGGGTTCGCATTTAACGGGCTGGGTTTATATATAGTTATCTTAATTTTGTTTATAGGTATTACTATTAGGGTCTCTATTATAAGTGTATTAACATTACGGAGTTCTTTATAAAGTGTTTCCATTAATTGCTAATACTGGGCTTCTAGTGCAGCCTATTACTAAGCCAAAGCATCTATAAAGGCTTCTTGTATTATAGTTAACTATTCCCTAACTAGGGTTATAATACTCGTAGTTAACGCGTGGGATTCGAGGTCGTTTGCCATTTTAATAGTAGTTGTTTTAGACGCAACGTAATATAAGGGCGTAAAGAGGCTTTGGAAAAGATTTAAAGGAATAATATAAATTCTATCTAAATCTAAGGGTATATAGCTCTTGCTAGAAACAAGACGTTGCGTAAAGAAGAGAAAGGAATAATAAGAGAATCTTGCAATTAAACAGTTTAGGGGTTTTGGTCGATGCGTGCGCACATACACACGCGGACGGACTTTGGTAGTATTTAATTAATCTAGCAGAACTTAGCAGAAGTCAATTAAGCTAGTAAAATTTAGTAGAATTTGGTCAAAGCTTTAAGTTCTATCTGTCGAGTGTTTTACCAAGACATTCCTACTATAATTAGGCTAGTCCTGTTACAAACCCTTATAATTCCTTATCCCTTTTCCTACTCTAATTTCTTATCCCTTTTCCCACTCCAATTTCATTCTTCTTATCCCTCTAACTATAAAACCTACCCTAACTAATCCCTAATAATAATTATTCTCTTTAATTCTAACCTTATTACCTATAAATACCCCCTTTATTTTAAATCTAATTTTACCTTTAAATTAATATAAATTACTAATTATTTAAACTTAAATCCCTTTTTATAAATATATATATATATATATATACTACTTTATCTACTAAAATTCTATAAATCTCTTCTTCCTACCTCTTATTCTTTTTATTAAATTTATTATGTTATATAGTTAGTAAGGTGGAAGTATATTAGACGCTGCTTTAGAGAATACGTCCTTAAATTTCTAGTATTAATAGGGCAGCTTTTATTCTACTAGTTTCTTATCTATAAGCTTACTTTCTTATCCGCTAAGCTTACTTCCCTTTTCCTTAATTATTTAATTAATTTTGTATAAGCTCATTATAAAGGCGACAGTATTAGGCCAAACTAAGTTCTAGTAGAATCCTATAGCACTAATACAGCAGATATTAACTAGTGGGAGGTCTGCTAGTTTCCTTATAGCCGTTTTCTAGACCGTATTTTACAGTCTAGGGTTTATAATCTTTCTTAGCTCCTATTCTATCTTTCGCAGGTTATCTCTCTAATTTATTAGTTTAGTGTAATGTCTAATATCCCTTACTATTCTTTGTAGCTATATAGGGCCTAAGCTCTCTATAGGGGGCCTTTTTAGGTCACTACTAACTTCCTAGGTCTTTAATGCGGGTGACGTAATATAGATAGTCTGGGGGCGACGTAGTATACGGATCCGTTATAAATTAAGCTATATATCTTTCTTAAAGGCCTAGTCCCTACGCATAGTATTAGCCTAGTAAATAGTATTAATCTAGGGCCGTATAAGGTTTTCTATTATAATACTGATTTCTTTTATAAAGGAAGGGGTTAGGGGTAGGGTTTTGGGCTAGATAAGCCGTCTACTCTATATATTAAGCTATAAGCCTAAATAGGCTAGCTATTTTCGCCTTAAGATTATATTATAGCTACCTAGGTCCGTAATAAGGAAGGGGATGTTATATTACCTTTGTCTATTAATATAGAGGTAAATCCGTAAGATAGTTATAATGGGTGGTCCTATCCGCCTATTATACCCGTAAATAGGAATTAGTTTAGGCAGTTCTTTAATAGGTATATTTAGAAAGTTAGCCAGCGTTATAGTATACTGGGTGTCTATTAAGGTAAAGGCATTTACTCTAGAGTTAGCTAAAGTAGAGGTTAAAACTTAGTATCTATTATAGAATAAAGTATAAGGGATAGTGTAGCTTCTTCTACTAACTAGCTAACCTAGATTAATATCTAATATATCAATCCCTTTTAACCCTAAAGAGGAGTCTTTCTCTAGGGTTCCTCTTTTTCTAACTCCGTGTTATCCTTCTAGATTAATAAAACCTTGTCCGCTTTCGCATTTATTAGGTAATCCTTTATACAGTAACCTTTCTATCTATAAGAGAAGTAAGCTCTTTAATTACTAAGGGCCTATATATAGGGGTTGCTATATATAGGCCGAGCATTCGCTAGACCTATAGTAGGACTAGCCGCACGGCTAGCTGCTAAATTGGCGGTAGGTTATACAGGTAGTGCTATAGGGGTTGCCAATTATGCTAGGGCATTACAAGCCGTTCTTATATTGCTTATGGTCTGATTTAAAGGGTTTCTAGCTTTATACCGTTTGGCGCATACCTTAATTTAATAGAGGCCTTAGTTAATAGCCAAGCACTAGTCCATAAGTTCCTTTAGCGTCTATATAGTAGTAAAAACTAGTAGTATAGCTTGCTATAGGTCTAGGGTAAGCTTATTAAATAGGTCTAGTATTAGATCTTTTTAGGGAATTTAAGCCTAGTTAGCTAGGTGCAGAAAGCGGGTCTAAAAGGCTAAAAAGGTCTCTGTCGTTTTTATATTTAGGCTTTTATAATTAAGTTGGGCGTTCTATACTTTAAAGGGGTCCTTATAAATAGAAGACAGGTAAATAATTATCTCTTCTTTAGAGAGGAAGAACTCTACTAAGTCCTGTACGTACTATAGACGTAGGTATGTCTGTATATCCCTACTAGTATAGCTAAAGACGTAGGCCATTTTTATAACGGTGCTAGAGCGCGTTACCTGCTAAATTCTACCATACTACTACCATATTCTGCCAACCTACGATTAGCTCGCTTACCGCTAGCGCCTTAGCGGCTGCCCTTTTATATATGTTTACTGTGGTTTTGGCAACCCCCTTCTTTTCTTCTCCTTAGCTTAGTATCTTTATTAGATAGCAATCCACAAGCTTCGGTTTAAAGGTATTTATATAAGCCGTTATATTATACTAAGCTCTCCATACACTGCCTGGGAAGGCCTCAATAATATCCCTATATCTTAAAAGAAACTTCGTCTGCAATAACGCGTTAACGCGCTATACTTAGACACTAGAACAACTTTATACTACCTAAAAAGGCCTTAATAATATCCCACTTTATAAGCTAGGCAGGACTAGACCTATACCCCTAGAATTAAAACCAAAGTATATGAGACTAATAAACCCTAGGAAGCTAATAATGGTACCTAAAGTAAGCTTATCTAAAAGACCTGCCTTTACCTAAGAGGAATACAAGATCCAATTAGGATTAGAAATTAAAGACAACGACAACGTTATAGATATACGCGAATAGATTCGCGCCCTCGCGGCTAATTAGAAGGTCGATTGTCTTTAAGCCTAAAGCATATAAGAGACTCTAAAGAAGATCCTGGAAAGCCTTACTACCTTATAAAGCAGCCCAGCCTCCCCTTTATAAAGCCTTAGTTAACCCATTTACTTGACTAAATGCGATACACTAGGGAGTATAGATATAATAATAAAGCAATTAAAATCCGTTAAGCTTCCTAACCCTTAACTACTGTTTAATAGGATAGACTCTACCTTTAAGAATTAGAGGATCTAAGTACGAGGAAAACTCTAAATTAACCATAACCATTTCCCCTCTAAAAAGGCCAAAATGCTCTACCTCTTTGGCCGAACTATAGGGGACGCCTAACGTTACCTTTAAGCTAAGTTTGAAGATAACTTTCCTGTCCGATTTATATCTGTTAATAAGATGCTATAGCACCTAGCGGCTATCTATGTTAACCCGAATAAAGTACGAGATGCTTGGTATGACTATAACCGCCTAATAATAAAGCCGAACCAACCCTTTGCCGAATTCTGGACTTAATTCTTACACCTTGCAGGAGAAGGCTAGGTCCCCCTTAAAAACTATTGATTGGACCTTTATAATAAACTAACGATCAGGCTATAAGGGAAGATTGCTATAACTTTAGACGACCTACTAACCTATAAAAGACTTACAGCTTATTGCCTATTATTAGACTTAGAGCTAAAGCGGATTAACGCCTACCTAGATTAGCAGAAGCGACCCTATAGTAATTAAAGCTTATCCGCCACCCCTACAGGAGCTAGAGTAAGAAGATAGGCCACAACCGCTACTACATTAAAAGCGCTTACAACTACGCACCAGCGAGCCTCGCCTAACTAGCTACGTACCACAACCTTAACCAGTACTTATCGCAATACCCTAATTAACCCTACTATAGCTACTTGCTATAACTGCAATAAGGAGGGTTACTTTATCTTGTCTTGCCTAGAACTAAAGGATATTAAGGAGATAGAGGAAGGAGAAACGTCTAATAAGTTAGAAAAAGAAGAACCCTAGGGAAAGACTCCCCCCTAGGGTATCCTATTAATCTTAAAGAGATTAATCTAAGTCAATTAATAGGTGGAAAATACTTTACAATTCTATATATAGTATCTTGAAATGGATATAGAGTTAACTTAACTACCCTTATTAACACTAGAGCAAATGGCTTTGCCTTTATAAATACTGCTTATGCGATTAATATTGCCAAGTTTCTAAATATAAAAGCCACCCTACTAGAGAAGCCTGTTTAGGTAAAAGGCTATAATAGCTAAGCTGGTAAGCTAGTTACCCACGTCCTAAAGTTATATATCTCCCTTAATAAATAATGTTAATATAGTATCCCCTTCTGCATCTTAGACCTAGGGTCCTATAATATAATCCTTAGCCAAAAATAGATGTCCTACTTTAATATTTGGCTGAATATATAACAAAGACAGTTTGTCTGGCCGGAGGATAGGCTAAAATTACCCTCCTTTATTAGAGAAATCCAAACTAACCACAAAACATTAGCCGCGAAGTCTAACCCTATATACTAGTAGGATGTCCGGGCCCATAACCTAGCCTTTGCCTAAAAAAACGCCCGCCGTAAAGCTGGAAAGAACTCTGTACTAACAAAGATACTCTCCTAAAGCGCTATATTTAAGGAGGACTCTATATATAGAAGCGGAATAGATAATAATATAGATAATATCTAAATCGTACAGATCTAACTAGTGTAGAAAAGAACGTACTAATAAGATATAAGGGATGACCTTTAAAAGATGTGACAGGAGTTAAAAGGAGTAATAATAACGCTAATACCCCAGAGGGCCCTAAGGTCACGCACGCCCCCATTATCATATAACCCCCCTATAGTAGATATTGCCGTAATTAGCGCTATAGCGTTCCACTTTAATATGTACTAGAAGGATAATAAGGTCTTTATAACAAGCCTATATAAGATTAACCGGATTATTAATAAGAGGGAAGAAAAGCTAATTAAGGAAACTAATAAGGAACTGGTTAAATGTCTTCTTCCTACTGTTTATGCTAAGTATAAGGACGCATTCTTAAGGGTGACTTTGGATAAGTTACCCCCTTACTAAATAGATAATTATAAGATTTAATTAGAAGCCAATAACTTAATAGGCTATAGCCCCCTCTACTAATAATTAACAGACAAGCTAAAAGTAATAAAGTAGTACTTAATTAATAACCTTAATAAAGGGTTTATTAAGCCAAGTTAAGCCCCTTTTGCTTTCCCTATCCTATTTATAAAAAAGCCTAGTAGAGGCCTTTGTTTTTATATTAACTATTAGAAGCTAAATGCTATTACTTAAAAGGATTAGTATCCTATTCCTTTAATTAATAAAACCCTTATATATCTAAGCCGGGCAAAGATCTTTACTAAACTTAATATCCGCCAAGCTTTCTACTAAATTAGGATAGACCCTATATCTAAAGATTTAATAATGTTCTGTACCTATTATAGGTCCTATAAATACAAAGTTCTTCCTTTTAGACTAATAAACGGACTGGCTACGTACTAAACGTATATAAATAACGTTCTTTTTGATTACCTTAATAAATTCTACACGACATACCTAGATAACATCCTTATATACTTAGACGACAAACTTAAGCACTAAGTTTATGTTAAGAAGGTCCTAGAGAGATTACAGAACGCGGGCTTATAAGTTAATATTAAGAAATATAAATTTGGGGTAAAACGTATAAAGTACTTTAGGTTTATAGTGAGTATAAATAGAATTAAAGTTAACCCTAAAAAGGTTAATATAATCCAAAACTAGAAGCCCCTTTATACTATAAAGGGGATCTAGTCCTTCCTAGGTTTTTATAATTTCTACTACCAATTTATCTATGACTACGGAGTTATGGCAACGCCTCTTATACAACTTACCTAGAAAGACACGCCTTTTGTCTTTAATAATAACTATATAAAAGCCTTTAAAGAATTAAAAGATCGGCTTATCTCTTCTCTAATCCTTTGTTACTATAACCTGGACCTTAAATTAATGCTAGAGACAGACACTTCTAATAGAGTTATAGTAGGAATCCTATTATAGTTACATCTAGACGGCGAATAGTACCCTATTGCCTTTTTCTTAAAAACAATGGACCCAGCTAAGTGTAACTATAAAGTATATAATAAAGAAATGCTAGCTATTATCTAATTACTATTCTAATAGCGTGCGGAGCTTAAAGGCACAAACTCCTAGATTAAGATATATATAGATTATAAAGCCCTAGAGTACTTTATAACTATAAAGCAGCTTACTAAACAACAAGCCTACTAGGCTAAAATACTCTCCAAATTCTTCTTTATAATTATATATTGTTCTGGCAAGTAAAATACTAAAGTTAATATACTAACCTAAAGGAAATAAGATATAGGACCCTAGGATAAGCTAAAGACCTAATACTAGACGCGTGCGCTCCTTTATCCTAAATAACTTGACCTGTAAATTCTTAAAGAACTAGACTCTAAATAGAATAAGCTAGCACCCTTAGAGGGAGCAGTCTTGGATGAACTAATAGGGCTAGTTAACTGCATCCTAACTGTAAACCGTACGGCTAACTCCCTAAGAGCCCTCCGTAATTAAGCCGTAAAAGAGGACCCTAATTTGGAAATAGAAGAAGGACTGCTTCTATACTAAGAACAGCTTATAGTTCTAGATATTAATAACCTATAAACAGAGTTAATCCATAAAGCCTACTATTAAGTCTCTACGGCATACCCTGGTTGTAATAAGACCTATTAACTACTAGCGCCGCATTACTACTAGCAAGGACTTCTATCTAATGTGGATTGATTTGTTAGAAACTGCTACGCCTATAGACATGTAAATGCCCCTAGGGATTAAACTCCTAGGTGGCTATAACCGCTGCCAGTTCCAGAACGCCCTTAGTAATATATTACTATAGACTTTAAGTTATTTCTAAAGGATGCCCACAGTTATAATGCAGCCTCTATAGTGATTGACCGACTATATAAGCAATCCGTTTCCCTTTTTTATTTTAAGACTATGACTGCGAAGGATATAGCCTGCCTTTACGTTAACAATATCTATTAATTCTACAGCGCCCCCGAATTAATTATCTCTGACTATAGCTCCTAGTTTATATTGGATTTCTAGAATAAACTCTACTATATCCTTGGGATTATGATTAAGCTCTCTACTGTATTTTACCCTTAGACTAACGGCTAAACCAAGATTATAAACTAGTACCTTAACTAGCGACTATAGCCCTTTATAGACTACTATTAGGATAACTAGTTGGAATTACTGCCTATAATGGTCTATACGCAGCTTACACTCCCCCATAATAGTATAGGGATATCCCTATTTAAACTGCTCTATAGGTATACACCACGAACGTCCTTTAATTAGGATAGGCCTACTAAACCCACTATAGCCCGCGAACGCCTTAGATATAAAGAGGCCTGAGCATTTACTAAGAGAATGCATAGAGCCTGGGAGACTGCTTAAATAATTATAAGAAAGGTATAGGAAAAAAAGGAGTCCGATATAAACCAATATTGTTATAAGGAAGACTTCCAAGTAGGAGATAAGGTATGGGTGTTAATAAAGAACTGGAAAACCCAGAGGCCGAGCTACAAGTTAGACTACTAAATAGCTGGCCTATATAAGACTCTTTAAAAGGTAGGACACTCTTTTAAGGTTAAGCTATTAGAGTTAATAAGGATCCACCTCATCTTTTCTCTGGACCGGCTATAAGAGGCTGTGGATAATCCACTACCTAGACAGTACAACAACCCCCTACTACTAATTTAGATTGCTAAGGACGAAGAATAGGAAGTTAAAGAAATCCTAGCAGTAAAAAAGGTCCGTAATGTCTTAAAATACTATGCAAGCTGGGTAGGCCATAACGACGACTTAAAGTGGTACCCCGTATCTAATTTTAAGTACTCCCCCTATAAGTTATGGGACTTCTACCTAGCCTACCCTAACCTCCCTAGACCACTATATAAATTAGACAACTAGATTAAATGCTAGGAAGAAGGGTTAGATAATTATAATAATTTGGATAATAATAGGGAGCTTAGACAACGCCTAAGGGCAGGCTTTTTTAGGAGGGGGGGGTGATGTAACGGTGCTAGAGCGCGTTACCTGCTAAATTCTACCATACTGCTGCTATATTCTGCCAACCTATGATTAGCTCGCTTACCGCTAGCGCCTTGGCGGCTGCCCTTTTATATATATTTACTATGGTTCTGGCGACCCCCTTCTTTTCTTCTCCTTAGCTTAGTATCTTTATTAGATAGCAATCCATAAGCTTTAATTCAGAGGCATTTGTGCAAGCCGTTATAATTTTAGCCTAATTGGTAGGGAAGTGGTCCGTATTAACTTTGAGCTTATCCTATAATTAAAGCTTCCAATTATTAAATATACGGTCGTTTCCGTCTGTAAGCAATAGGGGGTCTATAACCTTTGCGGACCGCGATAATGCTAATGCTGTATATTAGGCTAGAGCCTTAAGGACCATAGCAAGTCTCTAGGTGTTTAATAATTCCTTACTAGGCGTAGGGGGTTCTCTGGCTTTAAGCAGCTCTCAAAATCGTTTAATTTCGGCATTAGCTGCTATAAGCTCCACCTAGGAGTTTAAGTCAGTTACTGTTTTACTATTAGAGGTATTTAAGGGTCCTATAGCTGCTTTACCAGCTACTGTATTTCTTGGCATCATAGTACGGTTATTAAGGTAACCTTTAGTAGGATTCTGCAGGGGTTTTAGTCTATACGTATTCTATAGGTCTTGTTATTCTTTTCTATTCTTCTAGTTCTAGTAATATTCTTTTAGGTCTAATTCTGTGTTCTATTTTAGTTTGTGGTCTATAAATATATTTAAGTTCCTTCTTAAAAAGAAAGGGTAGTTAAGCTTTAGATAATATTAGCGACTTAGTTAATTAAGGTATAAGTACGGTAAGAGGGACGCGCAAGCCTATATAATTGGTAGTCTATAAACAAGGATCTAAAGCTAAAGAAAGGGAAGGAAATAGAGGGCGGCGCTACTTAACGTTATATACAATCCTCTAATTACGTGACGGCAACTATCTAGAACTGTATAAGACTATCTATAACTATCTGCAACTATTTATAACTATCCGCTATAATCTACCAATATCTATTAGCTATAATCTACTAGTTTCCACCAGTTTCTACTAGCGCCGTAACATTATCTAAGTTTTTTTTAAAAAGGCAAGTCTAAGCTAATCTATTCTTTTTACCGCTTTGCCTTTTAATAGGTACTAGTATTAGTATTACTTATACCTCTTTTTACGCCTATTACACTTTAGTCTACTTTAAACCTAAGTTAAAATCTAATAGCCTTACTTGGGATCCTATTCTACTAGCTCTCTTATTAATTATAATACTTAATAAGATTGTAGATAAACTTTATATGGAGTTTTATAGCGTGCCCTTTTTTAAACTCGTTTAGCGGCTAAGACAGCAGTTTAGCAATAGCAGTATATTCGCGAAATTTATACTATATAGCTAAATAGGTAGGAATGTCCGTCCTAACGCTACTACTAAGCTATTTTTCAATATTGTAATTATTGATGGCGTTATAAAAATTAAGAATAACCTAGTCCTCTTTTTGTTTACGCAGGACGTTTATAACACTGTTAAGTTTATGTTTAACTTTGTTATAACAGTTATATAATTTCGTTCCCTTCGCGGCGGTAATAGGGCAATATCCCCAGCTTTTAATCTTTCGCTTATATCGCTCTCGTTTCTTATAAAGCTGCAAAATATTAAGGTGTTAATTAAGTTCTAATTGGAATTTAAGCTTCTGCTCATCGGTTAGACCTATAAGGGCCCGCTTATCCCTTAAGATTCCTATCTATACAGTATATTAGATAAGGTCGTCCTATAATAGAGTCCCGAAGTAGATTAACTAGAAATCGCGCTTAATTAAATTAGATAAATAAAACCGTTAGTAAGTATCGCCGTAATAACCTATTATTTAATTTCATTCTTCTAAAGTAAGGGCATTTAAAAAGTTTAGTTAACAGATACACTTATATTAAATTAAATACTTACTATTTAATTTCCTTCCGGACGCTTGTCGCAGCTAATAAGATTTAAGCGATTGTTTAAACCTAGCCACTCGGCCTAACTATATGTAGTAATCGCGGCATTTCTAGTAAGGGAATGCTTTAGTATCCGACACTCCCCTATAACTAGCCCTTATCTTAATATCTCAAAAGATAGGTTGTTTCTCCATCCCCTCCTTAAACTTCACTTTAAGACTCTCTTTATTCGCTAGGATTTTGAGTTTAAAATCTCTTCTAGCGAAGTATAATAGCGTTAAAATGCATTATCTGCGATAGTAAGGCTTATTAGATAGGATAGGATATAAAAAGCTAGGATGCTTTTAAGACGGAAAATAAACCTCTTACTATAGATCTATTAGCGCCATTCGCGCCGTCTTTAATTAGCGTCGCTATATACCGTCTATCTATGCCTTTAGAATTCTTAATATGCACAATATTTATAAGGGCGACAGTAGTAGTTTAATTAAAGTTTTTCGCATTATAAACTTTTAGGATTATAATATATTTATATAAAAGCGTTTTATTAGAGCCTTTCGCGCTTAAACTTTTAATAAGAGCTTAGGGTCTTATTCCTATAGCACTAAAGAGGAGGAGGATTACTCCCATTTACACTCAAAAACAACTATAGTAAGGCTTCGCGTCCATTGTCTAATAGGCATTAATAATTATATATAAGTCCTATATATACATTATATCCTTTTCTTTCTCTAACGTATCTAGCTTATATATTAGCGTTAAGTAGGTAGGAATCCACTATAACAAATCAGCTAGGTTTTTTTTAAAAAAAATCGAAGATCGCCCTATATCTTATATATTAAGTTCTGCGCCATTATTTATACTATGGCCTGCCATATCTATAAATTTGCACAGCTTTTATCTCTAGTACGCCTTAATTGCGCTTTCCTTCTTAATTCAAGAATTCTTTACGCGCTATTTAAGGTATATTTTAAACGTGTCGGCTATACACTAATAAAGGGCCTTAGTTAGGTTAGACTTAGCTTTTAAGCAGAACCTAAATATAAATCGTTAGTATTATAAAGTAAATCTTAGTTTAAATATAAACGAACTTTTCCTAATTTTAAAACTTATGTTTAATAAGAGAAGTAGACCAGGGCTTCCGTTTTAACTTTACTCTTCCTTAGTCCTTATAATACGCAATTCTCTACTATAAATATTCCCCCTTAAAATTGGTGTCTTCCCTAGCTCTAGAGTTAGAGCTTAAATCTAAGTCTAAAGCTAGCTCAGAACAAGACGGCTTGCCCAATTTAAAGTTTAAGCTAAAAGCTAAATCTATATTTTACCATTTCTTACTTTAAGAGGGCATAGTAGTTAAACGCGTAGTGTCTTAGTACTTTAGCAGCTACTAATTGCCTTTGTATAGAAGCTAGCTTAAGAACGACTGCTGTTAATAGGAATGCTAAAAAAGGCTCTACGGGAGATAGGCGTTCTTAAGAGCGGGACAGGGCAAGAAAACCCCGTAAGTAGAAACCTAGAAATTAAGTATTAGAGGTAAACGACATAATAGTAAAGGAAAATGCATACGTAGCTACTACGGGAAAAGAGTTGAAAGAGCGTAGTGTAGAAGGGAGGTTTCGTTATATAAGGGTAGTGCTTTTAGCGGAGGATAAGGACGAAAGTGGACACAGAATTAGGTAGGCGAACGTCTATGGCTTCTTAAATAGTCGCCAAGGGACGTTTAGGGCTTTAAGAGGTGCGTTATAGGGCTGCAGCGCGCTTCTAAGTTTAGTGAGTAAGGGAGACCCTACCGCCTTAGCACGCTGCAAAAGCGGCGATAGATATGGGTCTAAGCGAGGAGAAACTGCCTCCTAAAACGGGGGGTAGGAACCTCTAAATCCGGCTACGTTTTCCCCAATAACAAGATTCTAGTAGTAATACTTATAAAGCTAACTAATTAGGATTTTTTATCTCTAAAATAGAAAATTACTATTAGCTTGCTTATTACTAGCGCCTTAGTAACCCTTTATATCTTATTAGTTACTAATAGTCTTCTTTTTCTTCTTCTTCTTCTTAGCTTAATATTCTTATATAGTAGTAATCTATAAGCTTTAGTTTGGGAGCATTTATATAAGCCTATTATATTATACTAAGCTCTCCCTATATAGCCTAGGAAGGCCTTTATAATATCCTACCCTAAGAAGAACCTTTATTTATAATAACGCGTTAATACGTTATATTTAGACACTAAATACCATATATAGCCTAAAAAGGCCTTAATAATATCCCCCTTTATTATAACGGAACCTTGTAGCAGTAACTACGGTGGGTCCTGTTATTGGGCTAGGTATATAGGTAAGAACAATTTAACAACGTAATAATAACTAGGGGAGTGGTTGCCTAACAGATTAACTCTAATTATATTCTAAGATTTACTACAAAGAGAGAACTATCTGGGTAGGGACTGTGGTCCTTTAAATACATAACCATACGTCTAAGAAATCCCTTCGCTCTGTCTACTCTGTCCACTCTATCCGCTCTGTTATAGATTACACAGATTATATAGATTATATAAATTACCTTACATAACCTTAGCTACTAATCCTCGTTATATGGTTCCACTAGATCCATCCTAGACCGTGCCTATATTAACTAACTAGCTTCCGCCAACTCTTCTCTAAGTAGTTATAACATTGTACTTAAAGCGTCCGTAACACCATCTCCCTCCTCTTTATCTTTGTCCTTAAAGATTCCTAATATCTCTAAGTCGTCTACTAGAGGTGTAATGTCCGTTTAATTAGTCTGGTTAATATCCTTACTTATTATGCCTAAAGCATCCTCTTCTTCTTCTACTGCTTAACGTGCTCGCACTATGGCTAGCATTTTATCGCTTGGTAAAATAATACTATCTCCGTGTTCTTGTTGCGCAAAAAAGGGGTTAGTTTATATTATGTTGGCAAGTTCTAACTTCTAATAACCATCCTCTTGTTTAAAGTGCACTAAGGCAAACGTTTGTTCTTCTTATAACGTTTGTTCTATTTCTAATGCTAAGTGTGCGCGTCCTATAACTTTTAATAGTTATTAAGTTCCCTAAGTAACTTATTATAGGGTCTTATGTTTAATCTACTACTATAAAGCTTAACAACGAACTGTTAGTTGCTCTTGCAGAGCTCTAGCGTTCTTATAACGCTAAATAAGAGGCTGCTGCCGCTTAGTAATAGGCTCTTAAGTCTTATCTTACTGCTTCTGCTTAATTAATCCGTCTTAAGAAGGTTTGTAAGAAGGTCCATTTTAAGGAGTAGAAACTTATCTAATAGGGTTTATCTAAGCTAGGTAATAAGAGGGTAGAGTTTCTAAAGAAGGAAACAACTCTAAGTAACATAGTAGTTGCTCCTTATAGGTCCCCCTTAGGTAACTCGTCCTTTGGTAATCTCTTTTCCATACTCCCTAACCTACTTTTCTTTAATACTCCTTTACCTTTTCTATAGCGTTCTTTAGGTTGCTTAGTGGTTTCTAGGTAGTCTTACTATAGCCTATTTACTTTACTTTATACTACGTTTTATTATCTACGTCCTTATAACTAATAATCTTTAAAATTTGCTATTTATCCTCTTCTTGCCCTCTATACATGTCTGCTTTATATACTAGTGGTTTAACATTTCCGTATACTGGTTTTAGCATTATAACGTGTTATATAGGGTAGATCTTTATTTTGGCTAATAGGTTTAACTTATACGTGACTAATAAAATTCTTTATATAATTTTAAAAGATCCGAGTCTGACATGGTCTAACTTCTTGCTTAATTATTAACTTTTAAAATTTTTATGTAGTAGCTACACTTTATCTCCCTCCTTAAGATCTAGTCCCTTAGATCTCTTAGCATTATAGTACCTTTTTATTCGTTCTTATACTAGTTTAGCTGTTTCTTTAAGGTTTATATAAAGATTCATTAACGTCTCTATTCTTTGCTTGGCTGTGCTACTTATTTTCTTTACTTAATGTAGCGATAACGATGTTCTTAGCTTATATCCGTAATTCGCCTTAAATGGTAATATCCCCATTCCTTCTTATGGTGTTGCATTGTATGCAAACTATGTAACTGGTAATAACAATACCTAATTATTCTATGCGTGGTTAATATAATGCCTTAGATACTATTTTAGTGTCTAATTTAACCTTTCTATTTGTCCGTCCGTCTGCAGATAGTATACTGTAGATATTACTGCGCAAACCCCTTGTTCTGCTAGAAATACTTTCTAAAATACTACTATAAATCTTGGATCTCTATCTAATATAACCTTACTTAGTGCTCTATATCTTGCAAATACTTCTTTTATGTAGATTCTAGCAACATCTTCTATTAATATTTTCTTTGTATACGCTATAAAGTATCCCTACTTTATAAGCTTATCCACTATTACTAAAATCGCGTTATAATCTTGTCCTGTAATAGGATCTTTTGACTTTAGTAACTTAATAATAAAGTCCTATAATATAACTTTCTATAGTCTTTCTGGTATTTTAACAGGTTGTAGCCCTCTGTACGGCCTATACCTTGTCAGTTTATTTCTTTGGCAATCTAGACACTTTTTTATAACTTGCCTAGCTTGTCCCCAGATTTCTTAAATAATGTACTTCTTTTAAAGTCTTAACACTAAGCCTATGGCTCCGTTGTGTCCCTGTGTTATTCCCTTATAAAACTCTTTTATAAACTTCTTTGTAATTAACTTTGGAATATAAGTAGCTTCTCTATTCTTATATTGCTCTAAGTCTAGATCTTTAAGCTGTGCTTCCTAGATCTTTTGTGTCTAATCACTCTCTGGTGATTTATGGACTTGACTTTTCTTAGTTGCTGTAATCTTTGGATAGTTATACCTAATTAATCCGTCTTAATCCCTTTATAACAAAGCTCCTAATAGCTTTTTATTATTCTATAGTTTAGCTTTTCTGCTTAGAGCGTCTGCTTATGCATTATCTATACCCTTAGTATGCTGAATTTCAAAATGGTATTCTATAAGCATTTCCGCCTATCTAACCTGTCTTTAGTTGAGTTCCTTTATTGTTAGAAATTCTGTAAGGTTCTTATAGTCCGTCTTAACTATAAATGGTTTCTCTGTGCCTTATAAGAATGCTCTCTATTTCTTAAGTGCTGTAACTATGCCTAGCAACTCCTTGTTATAAATATCGTAGTTTAACTCTGGTGGTATTATCTTTTAACTATAGTACGCTATTGGATGCCATGCGTTCTAGTGCTTTTATAGTAAATATACTTCTAGTGCAAAGTCTAATATATCTGTCTTAATAACCGTTTCTAACTTTAGTTAGTAGATTTTAAGGATTGGTTCCTAGGTAAACAACTCCTTAAGTTCCTTAAATAACTTTCTTTACTCTATTCCCTATATCCACAGTTCCTTCTTCTTTGTTAACCTTGTAAATGGCTTAATACTCTTTAACTATTGTGCTATAAACCTCCTATAGTAGTTATAAAACCCTAGAAATAATCTTAACTATATAACGTTCTCTAGTTCCTGCCAACATACTATAGCTTTAACTTTCTTTAGGTCCATACTAATTTTTCCTAGTTTAATAATAAATCCTATAAAATTGGTCTTCCTTGTAATAAACTTATATTTCTTAATTACTACTAGCATCTATTTCTCTTATAGTCTCTTTAAGACCTATTTAATATGTTCTCTATATTCTTCCTCACTTATTAAGTAGATAATAATGTCATTAAGATATACTATAACAAATTCATTAAGGTGTTCTTCTAACACGCTATTAATTTACTTTTAGAACGTTGCCAGTGCGTTTATAAGCCTAAATTGCATAACTAATAGTTTATATAGTCCTTCCTTTAACCTAAAAGCTGCTTTCTATTTGTTGCCTTTTTTAATCCTAATCTAATAGTACACCTATCTTAGATCTATCTTTGTAAAGATTTACGCATTGCCTATCCTATCTTAGATTTCGCTAATTAAGGGTAAAAAATACCTGTTCTTTTTGGTAATGTTATTTAACTGTCTATAGTCTATACACATCCTAAGTTTTCTGTTTTTCTTTAGGATAAATAATACTAGATATCCTACTGATAACTATAATAGTCTAATATATCCCTTTTATAAGTTCTTTTAGACAAACTCCTTAAGCGCTACTAACTCTATTTTAGTAAGCTTATAAATTGGAAAGAACTTTAGACTAGTTCCCTCTTCTAATTCTATTTTATAATTCTATGCTATATACTCTGATAGCTTTTCACTTTCTGGTAACTATAACTTTTTACTATACTTCCGGTATCTCTTTAGTATATAACTTAAGCCTCACTCAGTCTCTTTATATATCGCTCCAACTTAGTTTATTATTGTATTTTACGTTGTTAAGTATCTCTAATATTAACCTAACCTATAACCTAATTAACCTTTAGATTATATTCCTATAACTAAGGCATCCCTAGTATTGCCTTATCCTGTCCTAATAGTAGAATATCAAAAGACATTCTAACTAGTCCCCCTTTCATAGTTAACTAAATAGGTCCTATTTTAAGATTAATAATACCTCCTCTATAGGCTATTTAATCTCCTAAAATCGTTATAAGTAGATATAGGTGTTCCTTTTGCCTATATAGTAACCCCATCCTTTCTACTATTACTGGTAATATGTGGTTCCTTATTGCTCTACTATCTATTAACGCTTTAAACTGCTGGTCTTACTACTTAACTTGTAAATTTAGGTATCGTCCTTAAATTTCTTTAAGGGTCTAAGGCTCTAACACTGGTTCCCTCTAGTCCTATACGCCTCCCCTTTTCCTAACTATTAGCTGCTAGATCCCGCTTATATTTAGTCTAACTTTAGCTAATACTTAGTTTGTTTTTTTGTCCTCTATATACTATAGATAAGTGTTCTCTAGGCACTCCTACCACTATTATCTGTCTAGGCATTTTTCCGTAAGGAACCTTCCTGGTTAAAGTGTTAAGTCCCCTTAACCTTATACTTCTACTAGGTGCCATCTATACATATACTTAGCGTCCCTAAACTATTTTTCCTCTAGTGCTCAATATATCCTAGTTAGGTACTTCCAGTTTTTATCTTTTAGTGCTCTATGCATGTTACACGTATTATCCACACAAGCTATCCACAATAATGTATAATACGCTAAGTGACTTAGGTCTACTCTTGGCTTATCTTCGCTTTTAAGTTTAAACCTCTATCTAGCCGATCTAACTATTAGTCTTTCTTCTATAGGTACTAAGATTTATCTCTTACTTCTCTAGTCCCTAGATTCCTCTTCTAGGTTCCTTAATATTATAATTAATGCTCCTTTAATGTAACTTATGTATTTTTCCGTAATAGGTTAGTCTTAGACAACTTTTTTGTCCAGCTATATATAAAAATCTGCCTATTTGTTATTGCTTCGCTGCCTATACCACTTTCCATATAGCTGGTTTAGTGTGTATGGTTTATCTATTAGAAAGTACCTTATTATCGCTGTATTATAATATCCTTTGGTATATCTTTCTTTAAACCTAGTTAGGATATCTAGATCCTCTTCTTATTCCAGTTTATCTAATCACTTTACCCTAGGTGTCCCTGCACTTGGCCTATTAGTAATTCTTTATATAGGTACTCTGTCCCTTATACAACCTAGCATGCTAGATCTCTTATCTAGTTTCTACTCTTGCTATGCGATAATTCTTACTCTAAACTTATCTATAGTTTCTTATTTTTTGCGTCTTACAGCTAGGTCTTTAAAGTCGTCTTGCTTCTTAATCCCTATATTAACTTTTTAATCTTTAGGCTAAACACTGCGTTTACCTAGAACTATTAACGTTCTTATTTATTCCCTAAACTTATAGTTCTTAAACTTACGTCCTATACTTATTCGTTTGTCTATAAACTAAGTCGCTGTCCTTTCCTATTAGTTTTCTTTCGTTATGGGTTTATAAGCTGTCTTTATTACATCTTATAAGTCTAGAGCCTTCTTTATCTTATTATAAGAGTCTTAAACCTATAGCCTTTTGCCTTTATTAAGTAATAAGCTAGCACTAGTAGTTATCTGCTTACTTAGTTTCTTCTAAACATTACTTCTTTTATCTTATAAAGCAATAGAAATTATATCTAATAGTGTTATAACACCCGTTACTAAACCTTGCTTGGTAACGGTCTTAGTCTCTACTTCTATTTTAACTTCTTTAAGATCCGCTTGCCCCTAGTAAGCTGCCTTCGTTGCCTTATTATTAGTAAATGCTTTGCCTATATTAAATTTATTATCTTTAATATCCGATCTATAAGCTAGTTTGTTAATTCCTCTAAACTTAGATAACAATAACTCCTATAGCTAATAGCTTGCGCTATACTTAGCGTCCTTATAAATTTAGTATACGTTATTGTAATAAAACATAAAACTATTAATTAAATATTCCTTTGTTCCTTATAGTGCACCGTTATCTCTTTATATGTACGTGTTATCTGCTAGTCTGGTTCCCTTTACCGCGTAGTTACTTTAACCACCTTTATAGTCTCTAGCAAAATAACCCTGTTTTCTATAATTTATATAAGCTCTATCTCTAAACCACTAACTTTACTATAGAGTCCGCCTAAACGTTTTTTACTGCTAAGATCTCTAGTTTGGCCTTTATTTCTTAGTCCTTTAATTACTAGATCCTTAACCTCTAGGTTTTTATAGTTTCTTTTCCCACCTTTAGGTTTCTTTAGTACTGCTTAGGTCTATTAGCTCTGCGCCATTTTATAGTTTTTAACTCTATATTAGTTATTACGTACTTTGCGTCTTATATAACTATAGAACTCTGTCTTAACCCTTTTTAGCCTATTCCCTTTGGTAGATCCTATTATTAATCTTTATTAACTAATCTATTAACTCCCTTAGAGTATCCGTATCTTCTATTAGAATAATTACGTTCTGGACTTTAGCCTTAAGTCCCTATTTATACTATACTATAAGCGCCTTGTTATTCCATTTAACCTATATAGCTAGTGTTTAAAACTGCGTTATATACTCTATTGCTAAAGTGCGTTGTACTAAGTTCTAAAGCTTTTATTCTACTGTGGTTGTTGCCTCTAGGTTTCTAAATATCTGCGTTAACTGTTCTATAAACCCGTTTTAACTAGTAAATATATACCGTACGTCCTAGTTAGTAGTTGTTATGCTATTAGCCTATATCTCTGTAAGATACGGTTTAAATCACTTAAGTGCCTTCCCTATTAGGAATAACCCTGCATAGGCTACTTAATCTAATAATATTGCTAACTTTACTCCTTTTTATATAACTTTAAAGTGCATCTACGTAAGAAATCCTTTAAGCTTTAACTTCTCTCCTAAGAACTATTTAATTAAAGGTAATTTAATCTTTGCTACTTTAATTATATTAATACATTCTTTAAGTATCCTATTATTATCTTATAAGTAATTAACCATTTCTTATAACTAACTTTGCGTAATTAACTAAGAATCTATACCTGCTATACTAGTATCTCCTCCTACGCTTAAGGTTGTGGCTGCTGTTAATGGTGTTATAACTGGTGCTTTGGGTGGCATGTTATTTAACCTTATTTAATACTATAACCTTAGTAGTAAATATATAACGGAACCTTATAGCAGTAACTACGGTGGGTCCTGTTATTAGGCTAGGTATATAGATAAGAACAATTTAACAATATAATAATAACTAGGGAAGTAGTTGCCTAATAGATTAACTCTAATTATATTCTAAGATTTACTATAAAGAGAGAACTATCTGGGTAGGGACTGTAGTCCTTTAAATACACAACTATACGCCTAAGAAATCCCTTCGCTCTGTCTACTCTGTCCGCTCTGTCCGCTCTGTTACAGATTATACAGATTATATAGATTATACAGATCACCTTACGTAACCTCAGCTACCAATCCTTATCACATGGTTCTACCGGATCCATCCTAGACTATGCCTGTATTAACCAACTAGCTTCCGCCGACTCTTCTCCAAGTAGTCGTAATATTGTACTTAAAGCGTCCGTAACATTTATAGACTAAACTATACTTAACCTAAACCCTAGCATTTAAAAAATAAATTATATAATATTATAGTATAAATATACGTAACCTAGATAGGGCCTAGTTAGGGGGTTTACTTACGTCTTGGCTCTATATATATAAATATATCCTTTTTATAACCTTCTTCTACTCCTTATCTTAATATCCAAGTCTATAAACATTCTAATTATACAGGCTTGCGCTTGTTGTATTATAGTGCTAGAGTCTTAATTAACTAAGTCGCCGTAATATATAATACCGATAAACCCCTAGGTAGCTAGTAATAGCACTTAAAGTAAGTTTATTTAAGAGAGCCGCCTCTGCTTAAGAGGAAGATTAGATTTAGTTAGGATTAGAAATTAATAATAATAATAATAATAATACTCTAAATATATATAAGTAGATTTATAATCTTATAGCTAAATAAATAGCTAATTGCCTTGCAGCTAAAGCTATATAAAAGACTCTAAATAAGATTCTAAAGAGCCTCACAGCCCTATAAAATAGTTTAGTCTCCTATTAGGAGTCCTAGTTAACCTATTTGCGTTACTAAATATAATGCCCTAGGTAGTATAAATATAATAGTAAAGTAATTAAAATCCGTTAAGCTCTTTAACCCTTAATAGCTATTTAATGGGGTAGACCCTACCTTTAAGAATTAGAGGATTTAAGTATAAGGAAAGCTCTATATTAACTATAACTATTTCCCCTCTAAGAAAGCTAAAATGCTTTACCTCTTTAGTTAAATTATTAGAGACGCTAAGTAATGCCTTTAGGCTAGGTTTAAGGATAAGTTACCTATTAGGTTTATATTTATTAATAAGATAACATAGCATCTAACTACTATTTATATTAATCTAAATAAAGTATAGGATGCCTATTATAATTATAACCGCCTAATAATAAAATTAAACTAACTCTTTACTAAGTTTTAGACTTAATTCTTATGCTTAGCAGGTAAAGGCTAGGTTCCCCCTAAAAACTATTATTTAGACCTATATAATAAGCTAATAGTCTAACTATAAAAAAAGATTACGGTAGCCTTAAAAAATCCACTAACCTATTAAAAACTTATAGCCTAATATTTATCGCTAGATTTAGAACTAAAATAAATTAATACTTATTTTAATTAATTAAAGCGGCCCTATAGTAACTGGAATTTATCTACTACCCTAATAGGAGCTAGTATTAGAAGATAAACTATAACCGTCCTTATACTAAAAGTAGTTATAACTACCTACCTATAGGCCTCACCTAACCCGCTATATACTATACCTTAGCTAATACCTATTATAATACTCTAATTAACCCTACTATAGTTATATGCTTTAATTACAAAAAGAATAGTTACTTTACCTTACCCTACCTAAAGCTAAAGGATATAAGTAATATTAAGGAGATAGAGGGAAAAGAAATATATAATAAGTTGGGAAAAGAAGAACCGTAAGGAAAGGCTTCCCCCTAGGGTATCCTATTAATCTTGAAGAGATTAATTTAAGTTAGCTAATAGGTAGAAAATACTTTATAGTTCTATATGTAGTATCTTAAAATATATATAGAGTTAATATAACTATCTTTATTAATGCTAGAATAAATAACTTTACTTTTATAAATACTGCTTATATAAATAATATTACTAAATTCTTAAATATAAATGCTACCTAACCAGAGAAGCCTATTTAAGTAAAAGGTTATAATAGCTAAATTAATAAGCCAGTTACCTATATCTTAAAACTATATATTACTATTAATAGATAGCGCTAATTTAGTATCCCCTTTTATATCCTAGACCTAGGGTCCTATAATATAATCCTTAACCAATAATAGATGTCCTACTTTAATATTTAGCTAAATATCTAATAAAGATAGTTTGTCTAGCTAGAGAATAGACTAAAACTACCTTTCTTTATTAGAGAAATCCAGACTAACTATAAGATACTAGCTATAAAGGCTAACCTTATCTATTAGTAGGATATTAGGGACCGTAACCTAGCCTTTACTTAAGAAGATGCCCGCTATAAGGCTGGTAGGAACTCTATACTAATAATAATACTCCTTTAAAATACTATAGTTAAGGAGGACTCTACTTATAAAAGTAGAACGAATAGTAATATAAATAATTTTTTATTGCGAGGATTTAGCTAATATAGAAAAGGGTATACTAATAGGATATAAAGGATAACCTTTAGAAGATATAATAAGAACTAAAGAGAGTAAAGATAATACTAATATATTAAAGGCCCCTAAGGCTATAGACACCCCTACTATTATATAACCCCCCTATAGTAGATATTATAGTAATTAGCGTTATAAGTTTCTACTTTAATATATATTAAAAAGATAATAAGGTCTTTATAACTAGCTTATATAAAATTAATTAAATTATTAATAAGAAGGAAAAAGGGCTAGTAGAGAAAACTAATAAAGAGCTAGTTAAGCGCCTCCTTCTTACTTACCTCTTAGACTATAGAGACGCGTTATTAAAAGCAGCTTTAGATATACTACCCCCCTACTAAACCTATAATTATAGGATTTAACTAAAGGCCAATAATTCTTTAGGCGATAGCCCCCTTTACTAGCAGACTATAGAGAAACTAAAAGTAATAAAGTAGTACTTAATTATTAACCTTTATAAAGGGTTTACTAAGCCAAGTTAGGCCCCTTTTACTTCCCTTATTTTGTTTATAAAGAAGCCTAATAAAGGCTTTTATTTCTATATTAACTATTAAAAGCCAAACACTATTACTTAGAAAGACTATTACCCTCTTCCCCTAATTAATAAGACCCTTATACGCCTAAGTTAAGCCAAAATCTCTACTAAGCTTAATATCCGCTAAGCTTTCTACTAAATTAAAATAGACCCTATATTAAAAGATCTAATAATATTCTATACCTATTACTGTTTTTATAAATATAAAGTCCTTCCTTTTAGACTAATAAATAGGGTAGCTATGTATGAATAGTATATAAATAAAGTTCTTTTTAATTATTTTAATAAATTCTGCATAGTATACCTAGACGATATTTTTATATACTTAGATAATAAACTTAAGTATTAAGTTTACGTTAAAAAGGTTTTAAAAAGGCTGCGGAATATAGATCTATAAGTTAATATTAAAAAATATATATTTAGAGTAAAACGTATAAAGTACTTTAGGTTTATTATTAGTATAAAAGAAATTAAAGTTAACCCTAAGAAGGTTAAGGTAATTTATAACTAGAAATCCCTTTATACTATAAAGGGTATCTAGTTCTTTCTTAGCTTTTATTATTTTTATTATTAGTTTATCTATAATTATAGGGTTATGGCTAAGCCTCTTATATAACTAACTAAAAATAATATACCTTTTATTTTTAATAATAACTATATAGAAGCCTTTAAGGAGTTAAAGAACTAACTTATCTCCTCTCTAATTCTCTATTACTATAACCTAAACCTAGAATTAATATTAGAAATAGATATATCTAATAAAGTAGTAGCGGGGGTCCTCTTATAGCTATACCTAAATAGCAAATAATACCCTATTACGTTGTTCTTAAAAATAATAGCTTTAGCTAAGTATAACTACAAGGTATATAATAAGGAAATGCTAGGTATTATATAATTATTATCCTAATAGCGAGCGGAGCTTAGTAGTATAGACTTTTAAATTAAGGTCTATACTAATTATAAAGGCAATAGGCGAAAAAATCCGTCCATTTTTGCGTAAGCGAATTTACCCCACTAAAGTAATACCCCCTACTATAGTAAATTACACCAAAACTAAAGTATCATTTATAAAATTTATTCCTATAAGCGCGTAGCTTCTTCTTAATTATTCTATAGTAGACATTAAAGAAGCCCTCTTTTTTAGATATAATATGCTAAAACTTCTTCCTTTATGTCTTATTTAACGTATAAGCTTCTATTAGCTTAATCACCTCCTTATCTATAGTCTTACCAGGCCTTTTAAAGCCTTCTTTACGCTTAATCTGCTCCACTTTCTCTTAGATTAAAGGTAGATTAAGCCCCTCCTTATTATACCTAATTTACATATTAGCTACGGCATTTTTAATATCTATTGCAGTTAATTTAGCAAGCCCTACTCTTTATGCGGCTTTAGCCTAGTAAATATAAAGTAAGTAAGTTAAGAAGACAGCTTTATTAACGTCAGTATCGTACTTTCCCATAGTGGAGATGCTAATAATTAAGTTTAGTGGGGTAAGGAAAGTTTAATAGGGTTTGCTAATAAAAATGCTTGCTTGCGCAATAAATTAAAACAGACGGTTTTTTTCGCCCGTCGCCTTTATATAAAGCCCTTAAGTATTTTATAATAATAAAGCAGCTTACTAGCTAATAGGCCTAGTAGGCTAAAATAATCTTCTAATTCTTTTTTTATAATTATATACTATCTTAGTAAGTAGAATTTTAAGGCTAATGCCCTAACCTAAAGAAAATAGGATATAGAGCTATAAGATAAGCTAAAGGCTTAATACTAAATATGTGCCCTTCTCTATCCTAAATAGCTTAACCTATATATTCTTAAAAAACTAAGATCTAAATAGAATAAGCTAGTACTATTAGAAGGAGAGATCTTAGATAATCTAATAAAACTAATTAATTATATTTTAATCGCGAACTATATAGCCAAATCCCTAAAAGCCCTCTATAACTAAGTTATAGAAAATAACCCTAATTTAGATATAAAAAACAGACTACTTTTATACTAAAAACGGCTTATAGTTCTAGATATTAACAACTTATAAATAGGGCTAATCTATAAAGCCCACTATTAGGTCTCTATAGCGCACCCTAGCTAAAATAAGACCTATTAACTACTAGCGCCTTATTACTATTAGTGAGGACTCCTATCTAATATAGAATAATTTATTAAAAACTATTATGCTTATAAATATACAGATACCCCTAGGGATTAAACTTCTAAATAGCTATAACTACTACTAGTTCCTAAACGCCCTTAATAATATATTATAATAGACTTTAAATTATCCCTAAAGGATAAATATAGCTATAATATAGCCTTTATAGTAGTTAACTAACTAAGTAAATAAGCTATTCCCTTTTTTTACTTTAATACTATAACTATAAAGGATATAGCCCACATATACGTTAACAACATCTACTAGATCTATAGCGCTTTTAAGTTAATTATCTTTAACTATAAACAGTAATTTATATTAGACTTCTAGAATAAATTCTACTATATCCTTAAAATTTAGGTTGAGCTCTCTACTGTATTTTACTCTTAGATTAATAGCTAAATTAAGATTATAAACTAGTACCTTAACTAGTAACTTCGCCCTTTTATTAACTACTACTAGAATAACTAGTTAAAACTATTGCCTATAATAGACTATATATAGCTTACGCTCCCTTATAATAGTATAGAAATATTACTATTTAAGTTACTTTATAAATACAAACTATAGATATCCTTTAATTAGAATAGATCTATAGAACCTATAATGGCCTATAAATACCTTAGCTATAAAGAGGCCTAGATATTCGCTAAGAAAATATATAGAGCCTAGGAAACTGCCTAAGTAGTTATAAAAAGGGTATAAAAGAAGAAAGAGGCCGATATAAACCAATATTGCTATAAGGTAGACTTCTAAGTAAGAGATAAGGTATAGGTATTAATAAAAAACTAAAAGACCTAAAGGCTAAGCTATAAACTAGACTACTAAATAGCTAGCCCCTATAAAATCCTTAAGAAGGTAGGGTACTCTTTTAAGGCTAAGCTACTAGAGTTAATAAAGATCTACTCTATTTTCTCTTTAGACTAATTATAAAAAACTATGGATAACCTATTACCTAAATAGTATAACAACCCCCTACTATTAATCTAGATTATAGAGGATAAGGAATAGAAAGTTAAAAAGATTTTAGTAGTTAAGAAGGACTATAGTACCTTAAAATACTATATAAGCTAAATAGATTATAATAAAGATCTAAAATAGTACCTTACGTCTAATTTTAAGTACTTTTTTAATAAGCTATAAGATTTCTACCTAGCCTACCTAGATCTCCCTAGACTACTATATAAACTAAATAGCTAGATTAAATACTAGGAAAACGGGTTAGATAACTATAATAATTTAGATAATAATAAAGAACTTAGATAAAGCCTAAGGGTAGGCCTTTTTAGAAGGAGGAGGGTTAATATAATAGTACTAGAACGTATTACCTACTATATTACCGCTTTTTAGGCAATCTGCTAAATTCTACTAAATTCTATTAGTACTACTTATAGAGCTAACTAATTAGGATTTTCTATCCCTGGGATAGAAAATCATTATTAGCTTATTTACTACTAGCGCCTTAGCAACCATTTGTATCTTATTAGTTACTAATAGTCTCCTTCTTCTTCTTATTCTTAGCTTAGTACTTTTATAAAATAGCAATCTATAAGCTTTAGTTTAGGAGCATTTATATAAGCCCGTTATATATATAATTAAATACTATAGTATAGCTCTACCCTAATAGCGACCTAAAGGTAATTTAATTGCTATTTAAAAGCTTTCTAGTATGAGTTAGGGAGAATTATATATAATTAAGCTTATAATACTTTATAGGACAACCACAGTTTACTATATAGGGTAGTACCATTAATAGAGTTTAGAAGGTTAAACGTCTTTAAAGAGATATAGCTACCCTAGAGGTTATTTAACTACTATTTAATAGCTATTTAAAGAACTAATAGCTAGCTTTTAAAGATATAGCTACTACCCTTACTTTTAAATTAAATATAATTTTATAGCTATAGCTCTAACCTAAAGGCTACCTAGTTATTAGCTAAAGGGCTACTAAGACTTAATTATAGGTAATTATCTCTTAGAGCTATAGCTTACCTTAAGCTTTATCTTAGAGATCCTATATAGTCTTATAAGCTATAGCTTACCTTAAAAGCCTTAGCTCTAAGATTTTATATAATCTCTTATAGAGCTACAGCTCTAACCTAAAGGCTTTTTAGTTATTAGCTAAAAGGCTACTAAAACTTAATTATAGGCAATTGTCTTAAAGCTATAGTTTACTTAAAAGCTTTAGCTTAGAGATTCTATATAATCTTATAAGCTATAGCTTATCTTAAAAGCTATAGTTTGCCGAAAAATTAATAATAGCTTATTAAGCTATAGCTTTAAGATTAATTATATACAATTAAATCTTACCTTACTAGCGGATTCTCTTTTTTTTAAACCCCTTTTTTCCTACTAGGTTTTAGTTATAGGTTAAGGTTCTTATTAAGGGTGCTTAGTTAGTTTTCCTCCTTATTCCCTATTTCCCTATATAAGTAGGGCTTTAGTATTACTTACTTTTTTATATATAGAAATTAATTTATTTAGATATATAGGCTAAGGGCCAGCTCTAATAAAGGGGGCGGGCAATATAAGGGGTATTTTATTTCTTACTTAGGTATACGCCTAAGGGCTCTTAAAAGCTACTAAGGCTAGCCTTTAGCTAGTCCTTAGCACCTCTTTATAAGCTTTTTAGGGATATAGCCCTTCTCTTTTTATTAGTTTATTTTTATACTAGGGTATTACTATACCTACTCTTTACTATATTATTCTCTTCTATTAACTCTTCTTATAACTTATACTTAGCTTATCTACTCTTTACTATATACCTAGGCAATAGCCTTATAAATTAATTCTTTATAGTTTAAGTATTAGAGTCTTAGGGCCGCTATATAAGTAATACGGCCTAAAATAGTACACTTACCGTTAAATCTAAATATATTAATATGCTAGTTAATAGGGATTAGGGTAAACCTATTATCTTATATAAAGATCTTATTAATAAATCCTATGCCGCTAGCTCCTATATTAATTAGGACTTAAATATTAGCCTATTAACCTTTCTACTAAAAACGGTAATTAATGGTTATACTATAATTTTAATAGTTAGGGTTTATAATATCTAATATATTTAACGAGATCCTATAATATAGTTATTTTAAAAAACGACTTAACTCTAAAGTATACCTTTTAGTAATAAGTAGGACGGGGTTTTTATAAAATATTAATTATCGCTTTTTCCTTATAAATAGTGCTTATTAAATATAGGGCTAAAACTAAATAGAAATTAAAGATAGTAACTAGAGGATTAATATAGTAAATAGCTGCTAGTACTGGCTATTTATAAATTATATTAGGGTATAGGAATAGAGTAGTATTTTAAAATATAAGCCTTACTTTTATATTTAGAGTAAAGGCCTAGCTTAATACATTATTTTTATTTAGAGGACCCTAGTAAGGCGTATCCTAGTATCCCTATATTAATATCTATAGTATTAGGGTGCTTGGGCTAAGATAATAATTTAATAGATATTTATAGGGTTGTTATATTATATTAAGAAGCCGACTTTAGTATTAGGTATAGTATATTATTATACCGTTTATTAATAATATTTATATAGGCGTTAAGGGCTTTTAGTAGATCTATACCTATTAAAGATATAATAGTTAGTTTAGGGTAAATAATTACTATAGATTTGGAACTCTTATTTTATATATTTATCTCTAAAAATAGCATTTAGTTTTAAGGCTTTAGTATAAGTATTTTAAGTATACGGACTTCTTCTTAAAGCTTTTTAATTAATTATTAGTATTATAAGTCTTATTCGGCTTATTATTAAGCTAAAGTAGCTTGATTTTATATAAGGGCGTTTATAAAAAACTTCTATATCTCTATTAATTATTTTTAGAGTATAAATATAATACTAGCAGCTATTATAGAGGCTTTAGAGTTATTTTATATTTTAAGGAGTAGTATATAAGGTTAACGCAATATAGTATTATAGAGTAAGTATAAGTAATAATAATATATAATAATGTAGATATTATTAAGCTATATGTATAAACTATATAATAAAGGTTAAATATTATATTAAAAAAAAGGTAAGAAAACGGGAAGAAAGGGTATATATTATTAGCTTAGTTACTTAATTAATTTATATATAGGATAGAATAGAATTCAAGTAATAGTCCTAGCAGAACTTAATAAAATTTAATTAATTTAGTAAAATATAGTAAAACGCGGCAGATTACCGTTAGATTGCTATAAATTGCCATTAGATTGCTATTATATTGCCGTTAGATTGCCATTTTATAGTTAATCTCTTTTTACTAAGTTAGTAAAAATAGGTAGATATATATAAAGTATTATAAAGGTATCCTATAATAGGGTATTAGCCTTAAATTTTTATTTATTAAGGCGGTATATAATTATAAGAAGAATTAAAAGAGTATTTTAGCCTACTAAGCCTATTAACTAGTAAGCTTTTTTATTATTATAAAATTATAAGGCAAAGATATAGATAGGGAGCTTAATAATAGAATAATAGAGTATATTATATAGATGGACAAATCCTTAAGGGAAAAGGAGGAGTCTATATATAAGGTAAGAAAGGGTTTTTCTTAGGTATATATAGCGTATATACCTTATAGGTAAATTACCCCTAAGTTACCCTAGGGTTGCCTATACTTTATAGCTATATAACTATCTACTTAGGTTTTACCTAATAATGCCCTCCTCCTTTAAAAAGGATTATTTCTAATTCTTTATATACTTAAGCCTTAATAAAACTCTATAAAAACCTTAATAAGGAAAAAAAATTAAAGGGGAAAGAGTATCTTAATTTTATATATAGAGAGATAGGTAGTATATATACGCGGCGCAAAGATAGTAAAGAACTTTAACCGCCAGTTAAAGTTATCTAATTAGTTAGATTTGCTTTACTAAAACTTCTCTATATTTAACTAAGCTAATAGTAATTTTTTATCCCTAGAATAAAAAATCCTAATTAGTCTATTTAGGGCTCGCCTAAATTTAATAGACTATTAAGATTATTTATATAAGTAGGTCGCTAGTACCTTATAGGTAGGTTATAGGTTATTTATATATAGTTAGACTTATAGGTAGTAAGGTAGTATACTTATTAAATCTATTACTAACCCTATACTTTAGCTTTACGCTATACTAGTATAATACTATATATACTTTATAAGTAGGTTATAGGTTACTTATATATAGCTAAATTTATAAATAGTAAGGCTATTAAATCCGCTGCTAACCTATACTTTAGCCTTATATATTATCTATATAGTATATATATAAAATAGTATATAAGTTATTAGTATAGGTTACTACTACTAGGTTACTAGTAGGTCTTTAACCCTAGTTAAATAGGCCTATTCTCTAATATAATAATTTACTAAGCTAGTATAGAGTAATAAACTAGGTTTAAAAAGGGTACTTTTTAAATTAAGTTTTATTACTGGCGTATACTATAGCTTCGCCTATAAGTCGCCTGCGAGTTACTAATATAGCTAGGTTATATTAAAGTATAGCTTATATAGGATATTAATAAATTATACTTTACCCTATATATATACCGCAGTTCTTATTATAAGCATTGCTTATTTTTTAATCCCTTAGAACGTCCTCTACTTTACTTTAATATAGGTTATATTTTAGTAGCGGCGCTTACTTTTTGCTTACGCTCTAGGTATAAGGTTAAGGTATTCCACTTACAGTACTTATCTAGCAGTTATTAATAATTTTTAAATTCTGCCTTATATTTCTATTTATTATACTTACTATAAGGGGACTTTATAGATAGGGGGCTATAAGGACATAATTATAAAATAGGATAGATTAGTAAGAGAGATAAATCCTTAAGAAGGTAAGGCCTCTAGGATTATAGAAATTATATACTATAAGTATATGCCTTTAGCACGTAACTAATAGATATCTAAAGGGTGTTTAGGGGTTGCCCTAAGGGTAACCTAAGGTAACCGCAATAATATCCCTTATATTACCCCTCCCCCCCTTCTTATAGTTAGCTCCTAATCGCTATTACCTTATAGTAAAGGGAGATTATAAGGGCTTATCCTAGAATGGGTTTAGAAAAATATTAGTATGCTATTATATATTATCTATCTATCTAACCCCTGTTTTAAACTCCTAAAAACCTTAATAAGAAAAATATATAACTAGAGGAAAGATATAAGGATTACTAAAAAAAACCTATTAAAAGCCCACTAGAAGTATACTCGTAACTACCTAAACTAAGTTAAGGATTTTTATATAACTCTACTTCTAAGCCTTTATACTAGCTTGCAATTAATTATAAGTATTATAGGTAATTTAGTGTTCCTAATATAGTTCTATAGAACCTTTTAGTATAGGATTTAATATATAAAGCCTTAGCTTATCGCTGTTACGGGACACCCCTGTGACACCTTACACACGTCCACCTGTTTCCACTAACTGAACAACTGGAGACCGACCACGAGACAGCAATCTAACAGCAATCTGCCGTATTCCGCCGCAATCTGCCGTCTCTACTGTCGGAGTTGCCAACTAGCAACTTCAAGGACCTCTAACTGCCAAATTCTGCCAGGTTCTACTAGAACCGCCACCTAAGCTCTACCCTGCCCGTGCGTAGCACAGTACCCGTTAACCTAGCAACTAAGCGAACGTTATGTACCCTTTTTCCCCTATTTCCTACTTTCCTTTCCTTACGCAACGTCTTGACTTTATTACGCAGTTCATGTACATAGCTTAATAATATCTACTTCGCTATATATTATCACCGCTTGTGCTCGCTCCGTGACAATCGCTATCTTTTAATTACTAATATATTAATCTGTAATCCTTTCTTATAATTCCCTATATTATTAACACATTACTTTAATATTTGCCCTTAGGCTATTATATATAGTTAGATAATTAATTAGTTAATTAAAAAGACTTACCTCTTAAGATTTGGTATATCTACTTTTAAATCTAATAGTATGAGGCAGTATTGCTAGGGTGTATGGTATGGAGCAGGCAAGCCAAGCATAAGTCACATAGGGAGTCAATGGAAGAGGACGATATGGTAAAGAGTAGGCAATAGCCTAAGTATAGAGAGAGACGAATCCTTAAGGAGGTAAGGCCTCTGGGATCGTAGAGACTTGTAACAGGACTAGCCTAGTTACAGTAGGAATGTCTCGGTAAAACACTCAACAGATAAATTCCAACGCTTTAATTAAATTCTGCTAAATTCTGCCAAGTTAATCGAATTCTGCCAAATTCCACTAACGTAATAGAATTTAGTCGAAACCTATTAAAATCCACGTGGGCTTATACCTACACGTCTACTGCTAAGACCACGAATATTTAGTTACAAGTTTCCTATATTCCTTTCTCTTCTTTACGCAACGTCTTATACTCTACAAGAGCTATATACCCTTAGATTTAGATAGAATTTATATTATTCCTTCGAATCTTCTCTAAAGCCTCTTCGCGCCTTTATATTACGTTGCGTTAAAACAACTACTATTAAAATAGTAAACGAACCGGAATCCTTTTTAATAACCACAAGTATTATAACCCTAGTTAGGGAACAGTTAACTATAATACAATAGTCCTTTATGGACGCCTTAGCTTAGTAGCGGGCTGCACTAGAAGCCCAGCACTAGCGATTAATAGAAGCACTCCATAAAGAACTCCGCAACATTAAGGTATTTACGTTATAGACCCTAATAGCAACACCTATAAACAAAATTAAAATAATGGTACCTAAACCTAACGCGTCAAATGCAAATACTAAACTAGTAATAGTAGCTTAACCTATACCTATAGCGAACCTAGTACCTACTATAAAATCCAAAAAGCTCCCTAATCCTCTAATATTTAATAGAAACCAAAATAACCTATATCCCTTTATAACCAAGCTCCGTCTTAAACTCTTAATAAACTACAATTAATACCCTACTAAGGCTAGTAAGGTTAGCTATAGAATATCTTATTTAAGTAAGGATACTATATAAACCATAGATCTATTCTTCCGCAATAGCACTTTTATTAATTTTAAAACCTTTATCTCTCTGCTAGAACGAACGTATAATAACGCCAGCCGCGAACACATAGCTATTACTAAACTTAAAAACCTACGATAACGGAACCGAGACTTTACTAGCTTCTTTTTGGAATTTTTAGACCTTATTGGCAAACTAGATTGGAATAAAGCCGCTAGAGTCGCTGCCCTTTAACGAGTTATTTTAGATAAGATTAGAGCCTAGTTAGTAGGTAGAGAACTGCTAAAAAACCTATCCAAATTTGCTATAATATGTTAACAAATTAATAAAGACCTTTAATATAACAAACAGACTCATTCTTTAAAGTTAACTACACCTCGTGTTTAAAACTCCTTAAAACCAGTATATGCTTTAAGGCGCGATCCTTCTCTAAGACTTAAAAGCCCTATATACAACCCTATAGACCTTAATGCTACCCAATCCTATATACCCTTAGGAACTAACAAATAAAAAACACAAGCTATAAATGGAGAATGTTTTAGATGCGGTAAAAAAGGATATATTTAAAAATATTGCCGAACTTACCCTTTTAAAAAAGTCCGCCGTAGTTCCTCTTAATTCTTAAGTTATACCCAATCCTTAAATTATACCCGTTCTTTAAGCCGTACTTATTCCTTAAATTGTACCCGCGCTATAAATTATACTTAGATATTATAAAGCACCTTGCCTTTGGTTAACTTGGAAAATAAATTATTCTAGGGCCAAGTCGCGCCTTAGGATAAAAAGTGGAAGAGTATAAGTATCTAGGCTCTTCCAGCGCTGATACACAATATAACTCCCTTAATATACTTAGCAAAATTTAAATACTTAGAAAATGGAAGGAAGTATAAATCCTTATAAATAGCGGAGCTACTAGTATGGGCTTTATTGATATAAACTACGCGAAAACTTAATGCCTAAATTTAAAAAAACTTAACGAGCCCTAAGGCCTATAAGGCTTTAATGGCAAACCCTTAATATATAGCGAAATAACGCACTACGCTCTTGTAAAATTGCGGATGGGTAAATATCTTAAATACGTTTCCCTGTTTGTAACACCCTTAAAGCACTATAAGATAATACTTAGATATAGATGGCTAAAACAACACAACCCTTTAATTAGCTGGGTTAAAGAAATACTAAAGTTCCGTATAACCTACTACTAAAGTTATTACTTAAAAAACCATTTGCCCTATAAATATATATATAACTATTCGAATTTAATACAATATAAATTACCCTTGCTATGAACCTTAAGCTAATATAATAAATCTATAATTACTAATTATGGTAAAGAATGTGAAGATGTTATGTTAAACCCTTTTAAAATCCATATAATATAGGCTACGCCTTTTATCTTATTAGCAAAAAGACAAGATTATAAAATCTTTGCTATAACTATAGAAGATATTAAGAAAGTACTGGAACCGAAATAGTATCCTAATCCTTAACCTTTTATACCCAAAGAGTACTACGACCTAATTAACGAGTTTAAAAAATAATTTATAGACTAACTAGCCCCGCACTAAGAGAAGCACAATTTTAAGATAGAACTCGAGCCTGGTACGACACTAAAGTTCGGTCCGCTATATAGTATATTATAAGAAGAACTGCTTGTAATGCGATAATATCTTAATAAGCATCTAGAAAAAGGATTTATTTGCCCTAGTTAATCTCTATTCGCCTTACCTATACTATTTATTAAAAAGCTAGGAGGAGGCTTAAGATTCTATATTAATTATTAAGCTTTAAACGTAATTATAATTTAAAACCGATATCCAATTCCCTTAATTTAAGAGACGCTTAACTAATTAGTAAAGGTATAGTACTTTATAAAGCTTAATATAATCACTACCTTTAATAAAATTTATATATATAAGGGAGATAAGAAGTATATAGCCTTTTATATATAATGGGGACTCTTTAAATACCTAATAATGCTATTTAGTATAAAGAATGGTCCTAGTACGTTTTAGTAATACGTTAACAATACGCTTTATGAATTCCTTAATATATTTATTACCGCGTATATTAATAATATCTTAATCTACTCGTCCTTACTTTCTAAATATTAAAAATATATTAGAATAGTCCTTAAACGCTTATAAGACGCGGGCTTATAATATAATATTAAGAAATGCAAGTTCTACGCATCTAAGGTTATATATTTAGGCTTAATTATTATCACGGAACGCAGGCAATGGCTATAAAGCGTATGTATTTAGGGAGTCTACAAGACGTTGCGCAATCAATCGTAGGGGTCAAGGGCGTAAGGAGGTGATATACCCTCGCGTAGCTAACATAAGCTATACGCAAGGTGTACATAAGAGCACAAGGTTCTCCTATAGAGGCCCCTATAGTCGGGTTCTATAACACTATCCCCCCTCCTATTAAGGCGGAGCTCTGGCGACGCTGTGGTTGTTACAGACGCTTTAAGTACGGTGTTACGACTACTTAGAGAAGAGTTGGCGGAAGCTAGTTAGTTAATATAGGCACGGTCCAGGATAGATCTGGTGGAACCATATAACGAGGAATAGTAACCAAGGTCACGTGGTATTAAACGCGTTGGCTACGTTAAACAAGAAGGACGTTATGTTTAACATAGACAATACGTACCTTACGTACAAGAGAGGGTTTCTTAGGAGTACAGTTGTGTATTTAAAGGACCTTAGTCCCTACCATAGATAGTTCTCTCCTTATAGTAAATTTTAGAATATAATTAGAGTTAATCTATTAGGCAACCACTCCACCAGTTATTATTATATTGTTATTTTATTTATACCTATATACCCAGCCTAATAATAGAACCCACCGTAGTTTAAGCTACAAGGTTCCATTACACATTCACTACTAAGGTTACGGTATTAAAACAAAATTAAGTAATATGCCACCAAGAGCAGCACTAGTCACAACGGCGTTAACGGCAGCCACAACCTCAGGGCCAGGTGATACCAGTATGGACAATAGGGATTCTTAAGTGGTTACGCAAGGTTAGTTATAGGAAATAGTTAATCACTTATAAGATAATAATAGGATACTTAAAGAACGCATTAATGGAATTAGAGTAGTAAAGATCAAGTTACCTTTAATTAAATGATTCTTAGGAGAGAAGTTAAAGCTTAAAGGATTTCTTACGCAGATGCACTTCAAGGTAGTACAGGAAGGAGTAAAGTTAGTAATATCATTAAATCAAGTAGCCTATGCAGGATTGTTCCTAATAGGGAGGGCACTTAAGTGGTTTAAGCCGTATCTCACGGAAATATAGGCCAATAGTATAATAACTACTAACTAAGATGTACAGTATATATTTGCTAGTTGGAATGGGTTCATAGAGCAACTAATGCAGATATTTAGAGACCTAAAGACCACAACTATAGCGGAACAAAAGCTTCAGAACTTAGTACAACGCACTTTAACAATTAAGTATACAATACAGTTTCAAACACTAGCCACGTAAGTTAAGTGGAATAACAGGGCGCTTATGGCATAGTATAAATAGGGACTTAAGGCTAAAGTCTAGGACATAATTATCCTAATAGAAGATGCAGATACTCTAAAAGAGTTAATAGATCAGTTAATAAAGATTAATAATAGAATCTACCAAAGAGAACAAGCTAAAAGAGGGCAAGACCAGACTTGCTAATAAACAAACAATTCAAACCATCGATCTTTGGTTTAGTTAATTGGATATTTTAAAGCTTCAAGCTTGTTTATTTCGTTTGGTTAATCAAACTAGCAAACGGTTTAGTTAGATTTAACTGTTTAGATAGATTTATATACATTTTTATACAATAGTAGGAAGTTCTAGGAGCTCTATACTACAATTTAGTAATAGGCGTTTGGTGTAGTACTATGCTTAAAAGTCAGATAAGGTCACGTGACTCCGACTTTGATGCAGAGTTTTCCTATACAAAAGATGCCTAAAAAATCGATCGCCTCCATAACAGCAGCAATATCGATCCGGCTATATAGCCAATCCTCCCTGTACATCATTATATGTATATAAAACAGCTCCTAAAGTAGGAGATCGCGGCTCGCAATAGCACCGAAGTTGGAGGCTATATTAAAAATTTGGGTAGGACTCGTCGCTCTATTTAAAAGTCAGCAAACCAAATTAAATGGCGCGATCTCCGGTTAAGTCTGAACCAGTGTACGATTTCCTTATTAGGAAAGGTCATTTTCTGCGTTTAATAAAGCCGTTGCGGTTCCAGCTTCGTGTATACTATAAGGCTGCGATAATATCAGGCCGCATTTATAAGCAATAAGGCTTAAGTATATCACCAAGCTCACTAAACAATCGTTCGCAGTCGCAGCTTAATGGTGGTATACTTAGTATATCAAGCGCCATTTAACTGAGGTTAGGAAACTCTATTGCCATCATCCTCCAGTATAAGAATGGATTGTAAGCCAATGGGTAATCTTCTATTAGTAGATTAAGTTTCTTCCACTACTCGTACTCGTCTTCTTAATCGTCAGATAAGGAGGGTGCTGTAGTAAAGGCGGTGCCTGTAAAGCTTCTAATGAAGTCATTAATATCAGATTGCAAAGGCTGATTTTTCTTAGAGGCTTGCCCTGCCAACTATAGCTTCTTTCTTTTATACTCAAGCCAGAGCTTCTGGAAGGAAGCGTCACAGCTAGTTATCTAATTAGGCCTCTCTTTCTAGTTATTTTAACAGAATCGCTTAAGGTTAGGGTGTAGTAGGCAAGCTGTATAGTAGATAGGCGTCTAATCAAGCGCCATATAGTATTTTTAAAGCTTCGCCCACCCGCGATTAATGTTGATTTCATAGTGATCCTCAATTGCCTTTTAATTAGGATAATCTTCTGTTATCGCCTCAGTTAATTAAGCTTTAGCTTCTTTATAGTGCCTTATTAAAAACTCTATGCAAGGGATAACTTCCCATATTGCGCTATTGCGCCCAGCCTTGCCTCTTCCTTTAAGCTTAAGTGTAGCCTGCTGAAGCGGCTCAAGAAGCTAAATATATTGTTTAATGACGTCCTAATCGTAAGAAGTAAGGCCGCCGACTCGCACATAGAGAGGTTGATTAAGAGGCTTCTAATATAGATTCGGATTCTTTCTATATTATTAACTAGACTTAATCGTTGCGAGCTTCCTATTCCATTTATCAATATCATGCTGCATTATTAAGGAAATAGGGCCTTAAAGCTCAACGGCCCGTTTAAATGTTATTAAATAACTGTTCCACCTAGTCTTAACAGGCTTGACGAGCTCAAGGACTTTAAAATTAGTATGCGGTAGTATAGCGTTTTCCTCTCGCTGGAAGGCATAGAACTATTTATACTTTTATAGCGAACAGATTAAATAGATAAAATTAATAAGAGTTCTAAGCGGGCCTTTCTTTCGCCACTCCTCTAGGAACTGCTGCTCTTCCTATAAAAGCCTTAGTTTTAATTAAATTAATAGTAGGGGAACGCCTACCTACTATTAAGTTCTTATTACCGTTCTTAAACGCATCTTTATCGGTTCTAAATAGACTTAATTAAGCCACTAGATTAAATATATAAGTAGCGCACCGTGTTATAGACGCTTTAAGTACGATATTACGACTACTTAGAGAAGAGTCGCAGGAAGCTAGTTAGTTAATACAGGCACGGTCCAGGATGGATCTAGTAGAACTATATAACGAGAAATAGTAGCCGAGGTCACGTAATGTGATCTATATAATCTATATAATCTGTATAATCTATAGGATAGAGCAGATAGAGCAGACAGAGTAAATAGAGCGAAGGGATTTCTTAGGAGTACAGTTATGTATTTAAAGGACCATAGTCCCTACCCAGATAGTTCTCTCTTTGTAGTAAATCTCAGAATATAATTGGAGTTAATCTATTAGGCAACCACTCCACCAGTTATTATTACGTTGTTGATTTTATTTATACCTATATACCTAGCCTATTAACAGAACCCACTATAGTTCCTACTATAAGGTTCCGTTACACATTCACTACCAAGGTTATGGTATTAAATAGAGAAATCGAACAATATACCACCAAGAGCAGCACTAGTTACAACGGCGTTAGCAACAGCCACAACCTCAGGTCCAGGTAATACCAGTATAGATAAGGGAGATTCTTAAGTGGTTACGCAAGGTCAGTTACAGGAAATGGTTAATCACTTATAAAACAATAATAGGATACTTAAAGAACGCATTAATAGAATCGGAGTAGTAAAGATTAAGTTACCTTCAATTAAACGATTCTTAGGAGAGAAGTTAAAGCTTAAAGGATTTCTTACGCAAATGCACTTTAAAGTAGTACAGGAAGGAGCGAAGTTAGCAATATCGTTAGATTAAGTAGCCTATGCAGAATTGTTCCTAATGGGGAGGGCACTTAAGTGGTTTAAGCCGTATCTTATAGAAATACAGGCTAATGGTATAACAACTACTAACCAGGATATACGGTATATATTTACTAGTTGGAACAGGTTCGCAGAGCGACTAACGTAGATATTTAGAGACCTGGAAGCCACAACTATAGCAAAACAAAAGCTTCAGAACTTAGTACAACGCACTTTAACAATTAAGTATATAACACAGTTTCAAACACTAGCCATATAGGTTGAGTGGAACGACAGGGCGCTTATAGCATAGTATAAACAGGGACTTAAGGCTAAAGTCCAGGACGCAATTATCCTAATAGAAGATGCGGATACTCTAAGAGAGTTAATAGATTAGTTAATAAAGATTAATAATAGGATCTACCAAAGGGAACAAGCTAAGAGAGGGCAAGACAGAGTTCCATAGTTATATAAGGCGCAGAGTACACAACAACAGACATAGAGTTAAAAACTATGGAATAGCGCAGAGCTAATAGACCTAAGTGGTACCAAAGAAACCTAAAGATGGAAGAAGAAACTATAGAAACCCAGAGGTTAAGGATTAAGTAATTAAAGGACCTAGGAGTAGAGGCTAAACCAGGGATTTTAGCAGTAGAAGATATTTAAGCGGACTCTATAGCAAGAAAGATGGTTTAAAGATGGAGCTTATATAAATTATGGAAAACAAGGTCATTTCGCCAGAGACTATAGAGGTGGTTAGAGTAACTACGTGGTAAAGGGAACCAGACTAGCAGACAGCACGTACGTATAGAGGGACGACGGTGCACTGCAAGGAACAAAAGAGTGTTTAATTAACAGTTTTGCGTATTATTACAACAACGCATACTAAATTCATAAGGACGCTAAGTACGGCGCAAGCTACTGGCTATAGGAGCCATTATTATCTAAGTTTAAAGGAACTAGCGAACCAGCTCGCAGATCGGACATTGAAGATAATAAATTCAACACAGGCAAAGCATTTACCGATAATAAGGCAATAAAGGCAGCTTACTGGGAGCATACAAACCTCGGAAAAGTCGAAATAGAAGTAGAGACTGAAACCATTACTAAACAAGGTTTAGTAACGGACATTATAACACCATTAGATACGATTTCTATCGCTTTATAAGATAATAGAAGCAACGTTTAAAAGAAACTAAGCAAGTAGACAACTGCTAGTGCTAGCTTATTACTTAATAAAGGCAAAAGGCCATAGGCTTAAGATTCTTAAGAAGAGATAAGAGAAGCTCAAGATTCTTAAGACAAGATAAGACACACCTAAGAACCCATAATAGACGAAAACTAATAGGAAAGGGTAGCAACTCAGTTCAGTAACAAACGAATAAGTATAGGACGCAAGTTTAAGAACTACAAGTTTAGGGAACGAATAAGAACGTTAGCAATCCCAAGTAAACGTAGTGTTTAGCCTGAAGATTAAACAGTTAATACTAGGATTAAAAAGCAAGACAACTACGAAGATCTAGCTACAAGACGCAGAAAACAAGAAACTATAGATAAGTTTAGAACAAGAATTATCGCATAGTAAGAGCAGAAGCTAGACAAGAGGTCAGCTATACCAGGTCGTATAAGGGACAGAGCACCCATATAAAGAGTTATTAATAGGCCGAGTGCAGGGACACCTAGGGCAAAATGGTTAGATAAACTGGAACAAGAAGAGGATCTAGATATTCTAACTAGGTTTAAAGAAAGACATACCAAAGGATATTATAATATAGTAATAACAAGGTACTTTCTAACGGATAGACCATACACACTAAACCAGTTGTACGGAAAGTGGTATAGGCAACGACACAACAACGAATGGGAAGATTTTTATATGTGGCTAGACAAAAAAGTTATCTAAGACTAACCCATTATAAAGAAACGCATAAGTCACATTAAAGGAGCGTTAATCATAATATTAAGGAACCTAAAAGAGGGATCTAGGGACTAGAGAAGCGAGCGACAAATCTTAGTACCCACAGTAGAGATACCAGTAGTTAGGTTAACTAGGTATAGGTTTAAACTTAAGAATAAAAACAAACTAAGAGTTAACCCAAAACACGCAGCGCATTATACACTATCGTGGATAGCTTGTGTGGATAACACGTGCAATATACATAGAGCACCAAAAGATAAGAACCGGAAATACCCAGTAAGAATATATTAGGCACCAGAGGAAAAAAGGTTCAGAAACGCTAAGTATATATATAGTTGGCACCCAGTAGAAGTATAAGGTTAAGGAGACTTAATACTTTAACTAGGAAGATTCCTTACAGAAAAATACCTAGACGGATAATAGTAGTGGGAGTGCCCAGAGAACACTTATCCATGGCACATAGAGGAAAAGAAACGAACTAAGTATTGCCCAAAGTTAGACTAAGTACAGGTAGGATCTAGCAGCCAATAGTTAGGAAAAGGGGAGGCGCACGGAACCAGAGGGAACTAGTGTTAGAGCCTTAAACCCTTAAAGGAATTTAAGGACAACACCTAAATTTATAAGCTAAGTGGCAAGATTAGCAGTTTAAAGCGTTGGTAGATAGTAAAGCGATAAGGAACCACATATTACTAAAGGCAGTGGAAAGGATGGGGTTACTATATAGACAGAAGGAACACCTGTATCTACTTATAACAATTTCAGGAGATCAGATAGCCTATAGAGGAGGCATTATTAATCTTAAAATAGGACCTATTTAGATAACTATTAAAGGGAGACCAGTCAGAATGTCTTTTAATATCCTACCGTTGGGATAGGATAAGGCGATACTAGGAATGCCTTAGTTATAGGAGTACAATCTAAAGATTAATTGGGTTACAGGTTAGGTTAATATTAAGGATACACGATAGCGTAAAGAGCAATAGTAAACCAAGTTAGTATAGTACCAAGTCGGAGCAATATATAAAGAGACTAAGCGAGGCTTAAGTTATGTACCAAAGAAATACCACAAGTATGGGAAAAAGTTATAGTCACCAGAAAGTGAGAAGCTATTAGAGTATACAGCTTAGGACTATAAGATAGAATTAGAAGAGGGAATAAGTCTAAAGTTCTTTCTAATCTATAAGCTTACTAAAACAGAGTCAGTAGCGCTTAAGGAGTTTAT